>Ga0315539_1002723_pt1 | contig 12627 bp, 8 predicted proteins | sample SalMarSW160150MG_FD_203097 | JGI IMG/M metagenome (GOLD analysis project Ga0315539, IMG submission 203097) | Salt marsh sediment microbial communities from the Plum Island Ecosystem LTER, Massachusetts, United States - Salt Marsh Sediment SW1601-150 ... | reverse complement strand
ATAATATCCGAACATCCGAATCCCATCTTTTTTGCCGACCTGATAATTGGCCGACTATCCGGCTAAACATCCACGATCTTACAGCAAATAGTCTCACAAGCGATTGGATCGGTTATTAGACCTGCTCTTTTTACCAGCTCCAGAGCCTGTAAGCAGAGAGAGCATTTCTATGTGTAAAAGTTTAGCCATAAGCACATACGCCGCCGCACCTAAAGGGACAGCCAGGAGTAGTCTGAACACACCTGCTGAACTTCTCAACAAGCCTAATGTCACCACCACAGTAATGGCCATACAAAGTGTCGCGAAAGCCGTTTTCACAAAAGCCATCGCCAACCCTTCCAGTATTGAACCACTAAGTCGTCGCCTAAGAACAAATGCCAGAATTATCACTTGCAAATATGAACATACTGCTGTAGCCGCAGCCAGGCCACCTGTCCCCAGAAACCAGATCAATGTGAGATTCAAAACTACATTAACGATAACTGCAATTATCGCACTTCGTGCCGGCATTTTAGAATCCTGCAAAGAATAAAACGCCCGAGCCAAAACCTGCTGCGCGAAATAACCACACAACCCCAACGCGTAAAAACTAAGAGTTACTGCCGTTATAGAAGTATCGTTAGCTGTGAACTGTCCGCGTTCAAATATGACAGAAACCAAAGGCCTGCTAACAAGTACCAGTCCAACTGTAGCTGGAAGCGCCACGAATATTGTGCAGCGTAAGCCCCGCGATATCGTCCGACAGAATGCGCCGAAATCCCTTCTCGCTGCTTCGGAACTCATCACAGGGAAAACAGCAGTAGCCAAAGAAATCCCGAATACTCCTAAAGGAAACTGGTACAACCGTTGTGAATAGAAAAGCTGCGACACCGCTCCCTCCCAGAGGGGATACCTGATCTGGTTGCCGAGAAAAACAAAAAAACTGCCCTTTTCCGCCGATCCTGAAAACCACAAAGCGATAAAGTCATCAGCCAACGTATTTATCTGTGTCACCGTTAAGCCAATAATCATCGGCCCCATCAGAACAATGACCTTCTTGAAAGCGCCGGACCTTATTTGCCAGGCAGGCCGTATGCGAACCCCTTTCACCCGAAGCGCAGGTATCTGAATCAATAACTGAACACATCCCGCCAAAATAACAGCGACCGCGACTACAAGAACCTGTATGCGTGGCTGCACTGCAAAGACCCACCCAGAAAAGCAAAGAGAGCCGATGATAAAAACATTCAGCACAATTGGAGCAGCCGCGGGGCAAAAAAAGTGCTTATTGGCATGCAATACTCCTGCCAGAATCGCCACAACACAAATCAAGATCATGTAAGGAAGCATTATCGCGCTCAGTGCCAGTTTCATCTCAGTACCTGTATAAATGCTGAAGAATCGGTAGTACACCAAGATGATACCTTCACCGAGTAAAACAACTCCCGTTAGCAGGACAAATACAACCGTAGCTACTGTCAATGCCATTCGATCGGCTTGGTATTTACCCCTTTGTAGCTCTTCGGTGTAGACCGGAATAAGTGACGACGAAGCTGCGCCTTCTCCAAAGAGTCGCCTGGCAAGGTTAGGAATCTTAAAAGCTATTGCCCAGCCATCCATCAAGCCGCTTGCACCCAGAAAGTACGCAAAAGCCATATCACGTAGCATTCCCAGGATTCGGCTGAACGTCGTCAGCAAAGCAATCTGCCTAAAGCCCTTTATCATTCTTGCATTCTTTTCCCGTCATATCCGAATATCACACAGCATAAGGGGCAGTTCAACTCTTGCGTGCCACAGTGAAAGGCCTGCACCGCCCTACATTGTTCAATAACCCTACCGCAACCATACTCACAACTAAGCTGGAGCCGCCATAGCTTACGAACGGCAAAGTTAATCCTGTAATTGGCATAAGTCCCAATGTCATACTCACATTTGTCAGAACCTCAGCCGAAAACATTGCCACAATACCCGTCGCCAGTAACTTACCGAATGGATCAGTGTTGTTCGCTGCTATCTCCAGACCACATCCCGCGACAATCACATAAAGCCCTAAAAAGCAGATACTGCCCCAAAAACCCCACTCATGTGCAATCACAGCGAATACAAAATCGTTGTGCCTTTCCGGCAGAAAATTGTACTTTACGAAAGGCCCCTTCCCAAAGCCCCATCCTTTCACGCCTCCGGAAGCCACCGCGAATTTGGAACGAATAAGATGGTAACCCCAATCGTTCCTCCACTGCCGCGCATTGAATTCTCGTCCCACAAGAATCTTGCCGATAGTTGGATGCTGCTCAGCCTTTTCGCGAATCCAACTGCTCTGCAAAAAGACACTGCTTATCCTCGTTCGCTGATAGGGCTTCATTTTGAACCAAAATAACGGGCTGACTAAAAACGCAACAAGTATTGCCAATAGCAGGTGCCGGAGCTTTGCCCCCGCAACGAACACCATTGCAAAGAACACCGGCATCATTAGCATGACAGTACCTAAATCCGGCTGAGCCAGGATCATAACCATTGGCAAAAGCGTTAAGACGAAGGGGCCTACCAGAGAACGGATACTACGGTAATTGCTTCGATACCGCAGATACCACGCCAAGGCCAGGATGTATGCTAACTTGCAGAGTTCAGATGGCTGTATCGCAGGCAGTTGCCGACCTGCTATTTTAAACCTAATCCATCGGTGCGCTCCATTAATCTCGGGCACAAAAGGAATCGGCACAACGTACCTGCTCACTAGTAAAACGCCCAATATCAGCAACACAACCGCATATATCCAGTAGCTTGCTTCGCCGATACGCCGATAATTGATGAGATTCGCTGCCACAAATCCAAGCAGACCCACCACCAAAAAGATGAGCTGTTTCTTCCAGAAACCACCTAAATCGCCTGTCTGCTCGGTAGGGCTGGGCTCAGCCGGGTGACCCACCGAATAGATCGTGGCTATCCCCACCGAAACCAAGACTAACACCGTCGCAAGCAGGCACAGCCTGACGGCTGTAAGGCGTCCCTTCAAGAAATTTTCCATACGCGCAAAAATAACATACACTTACTACAATTGCATATTCTGAACTGAAAAATCCTAAGAAAATTGTATAGCAGGGTCAAGCCAAGACCAGGATATGTAAAATTACGGGGTGCATGTCATCTTTGCAGGTAAAAAGGCTTATTTTGAAAAAAACCACCCCCATCTCTGAGAGATGAGGCTGCCACCCGATCATCATAAACGAGGCAAGAGGTACGATAGATAATAAATGATGTGTGGCAGCCTCAAGCGCTAGCTTGGGGATGGGTACGCGCCCACGAAAAAATTGATGCTAAAGGCCAAAAAAACTACCTACAAACTTGATACACACGCAAAATTACGGCTTTCCCCTTTTTTTCTTGATTTTTTTTGGGTTTTATGATATTTTCAAAATGGTTTTTTCTAATGAAAATTTGTGTTTATTGCAAACCGACACACATTTTTCGCCAATAGGCGGGAAAGGAGGAGTAGACGGAACGAACATTTTGTTTAACCGGCTTTTCCTGCGAGCCGGGTTGATTGTTTAATGCAAGATTAAACGGCATTATTCGGATTTGGACATTTCAAACTTTTATTGCCGACGCGGCAGGATAGAAATTTCAAAAAAACCAAGATTGTGCAAAGTGTGTAACTTTGCAAAGAAAAGAAGAGAAGAAAGGAAGGGTCTATTATGAGAAAGATGATTGTGATACTTGCGGTAGTTTTAGTAGCTAATATCGCGTTAGCTGAAGTCAAGATTACTGCTAAAGACGAAGGTAGCGGTGTAGTCAGCATCAACTATGAGGTCACGGATAGCCCGAAGGCAAGGGCGTTCGCCTTAGACATCACCGTTGACGCAGGTACAATTGATGCGATCTCAGGCTACATAAAGGGCGAAAGCACCGCAGCGAATCCTGGCTTCGGTATCTTTCCCGCCAATTTCAGCCGCTCCATTACCGTTGATCCCGACACTGGCGATGTCGCGGATTGGAATGTGGATGGTTACACACCCGTCGCCGACCCCAACGATACGGGCGCTCTCGGCGGTCTTGGAACAGGTGGCATTACCATCGAGATGGGTGCGCTGTACTACCCAACCGATGACAGTTCGCCGAACGCTCCTGGCGATTCAGGGATACTTTGTACGATCACCGTAAGCGCAGACTGCAACTTGAACATTGCCGAGAACGCAACGCGAGGCGGTATTGTATTAACAGATCCGGCTATCGCCGCGGATGTTAACCTTGTTGGTGCAACCAACATGCCTGTGGTGTTGGGTGCCGCTGACTGTTTCCCAAGCTCTTTCGAATCCTACGCAGACTGGGTAGCCATGGGCAAACCTGCTTGCTGGTGCGCACCATATCAGTGCGATGGCGATGCTGACGGGCTCGATTCAGGTTCTCCCGACAATTACCGTGTCTTTAACGGTGACTTATCTCTTATTGTCGATAACTGGAAGAGGAAAATCGACGATCCACAGCTCAATCCTTGTGCTGATATCGACCATAAGGATTCCGGTTCCCCGTTCAATTACCGCGTCTTCACAGAAGACCTAGGTATACTTGTGGATAATTGGAAAAAGACAGATTCGGAGCTTACCGGCGATTGTCCAAGGAACTAACGGTAGTCCCAAGCCGAATCTTGGATACGAAGGGCTGAATGAATGCCCAAAGCTGACATTCAGCATGTAGGGACCACGGAAAGAGAAGATACTATTCGCGGTAGCTATGCCGGTTCTTGGTGGTCTACTGATTAGATGTAGAAAAAAATAAAGCTAAGTAAAGATCAAAAATTAAGGCGAGGCAAGATCAAGACCTGCCTCGCTTTTTTATTGTAAATCTAATCCCACCCATTAAAATAATCGCTCACCCTGATACAGAAAGAATAATCTCAGGAGAATACTGTGAACAGAAAAATCCTTATTATCTGCCTGATGTTGTTGGCTCCATGGACAATAGCTGGCTGTCAGATAAATCGAACCCAATTATTTTCAGGCAGAAATTCGTTACCCCCCGAAGTTGCCGGCACGTGGCAAGCTCAGGATAGTCCCTGGAAGATAGTTTTAAATGGGGACGGAACCGTATCTTCAGCAGTTATACCTATGGGCCAAGTCGAAATCACGCCTAATAAGATAACAAGGATTGAAATGAAAGATGGAAGCTTCAGCACCTACAAAGCTGGAGACTGCATCGTCGAATACACACCAGAGACACGGCTTTTACTTGTCACCATAGAAATAAAGGATATTCATATAACTTTCAATGAAAACGTGATCGACGGCAATAGTCTCGATAGATTTGTAGGACCGGTCTCCGAAGACGGAAAGACATGGACGCCCGACTGGATAGCTGTCTTTGACTATGGCCCTCGCTTTCCTCAAGACCCAAATGACATATTCGCTCAATCCTTAGTATTCAGAAAGGTCAACGATTGAGTTAGGGCAGCAGAGTCGTTTGATGTCTTAGTACTCGTAATATCTGATGCCCTTTTTGTCACTGCCTGGCCAGTCGAGTCTAATAGTTTTGGTGGCAGGCTGATAGACCCACCCATATTCCCCGGTCGCATCCTCTGGCAACGTCTCGCTATTTCCGACCACCAACATAGTATCCAAATTGTTGAACGGGTTTTTAGGCATCTTCGAGATGTAACGCCTTTGCAGTACCGTCTGGCTGAGAAATGTGGCACTACTTGGAACTGTATCCGGATCATCATCTTGATAGCCTGGCGGCATTCCACCATGCTGGGCGGTATACAACTCGATTGAGCTTCGCAGTAATCGTAGGCTGTCTTTGGCCACAGCCTCTTTAGCCTGGGTCGTATGCGATTGAAAATTAGGTATCACAATAGCTGCAAGGATACCTATTATTGCCGCAATTATCATCAATTCAACAAGAGAAAGGCCTTTTTTCATCGTTTCTCGCATTTCGCAGCCGTAGCCTGCTAATATGTCTACGCGCACCGGAACTGCCTGATTGCCTTATCGACTCATAAACACCTCCGCTTGATGTCTTAATCCGCTTATAGGACTATTGTTCTTCTCCACCCACCAAAACCTCAGCCGTACCAAGGAAAAAACCACCACCCACAAAAATCAGTCTAACACGCTTAATAGCCTATTACTTTATATCACCTCATTTGCATCGGTGTCATTGCGAGCAATGCTTTCAGACTGTGGCAATCTCATACAACTGGACTGAATAGACTTGGCGTGTTCAAAAACACTCAAATATAAACACCCTTCAGTCCATTAAGATTAAAAACATTTCGGATTTGGGATATCTAAGGAACATCGTATCCGAATTCTCTTAGTGCCTTAAGCGTTCTGCGAGCGTTTTCTCCTCCGCTTTGATAAAGATATCAATATCTAATGTTGCGCGTGAATAGCCGTGAACAGGAAAGGCAGTGGCGCCGATTATGACAAATTTAACGTGGTTTTCTTTTAATAATTTCAGTAGTTGTTCTGCGCGCATTTCTGTTTAGAAGACTCAATATTTCTTGGGTTTTTCTGAACATCATTTCAAACCGCTCGGTTGTTGTTAACGATGTAACTCAAACTGACCGATTCTTTGTGTCATTCCCGAGCAGGCAGGAATCCATTAAAGTTTTCAGCAAATTGGATTCCCGTTTTCACGGGAATGACAAAGTGCGATATGTTGTTGACAAATAGGTATTTACGTTGGTTTTCAATTAAAATTAGGTCAGTCTGAGGATGTAAGGTAATCTAATTCAAATTCAATTTCTTTAGCTTCATTATGTTTATTCAGTTTTAGAATAGCCATACATGCCTTTCAGCAAATACAAATGAAATTACCGCGAAAGCGGTAATCTACCCCCAAGTCATTCCAAGTCCTTCGCTTCGATCGAGGATAAACTCCGCAAGGAATCTACCATTCCATCTTATAAAATTTTATCCGCGATATCTACACATTTCAAAAAAAGCCTCTGCCTGCCCTGGTGATGTAAAATACTCCCTCGCCGATATCACCACAGCAGAGAAACTGCTCTGCTACAAACCTATGGTCTCATTACGCGAAAATGGTATTGTGGGGCTTTCCATCCTTCGCAGTGCTTACTCAGCCGTATTAGCCACGGCTACAAAGGCCGGAAGCTTTGCTACAGAGAATTGATGCCCAACTAGTAGATTTGTATATCATCTTTCACAGGTTGTAGAAAATGCAAGTAGTCTTTTTGATTAGTCATAAAGACTACACGCTTTACACTTCGTTCATAAGACAGTCGCTACGTCTTAGCACGCAAGGGGTGAGTGAACATTACCGATTTTTTAAGAACTTTGTTGGCCACAAACTTATAGTCAAATCCCGCTAAGGCCTGCAAAAAGTAATAGGCTAGTGCCGTTTCTAAAAAGAAACTGTCACTTTTTCATTCCTGCGAAAGCAGGAATCTACGCACTTTTAAGCCTGGATTCCGGCTCAAGGCCGGAATGACACAGGTGAAAAGTTACACTAATTAATTAGAAATGGCACCAGTATCGCGAAAATCTTCTTTAACTCTGTCATCCTGAGCGAGAGCAAAAACCGATGTCATGTTCTCACTTTCCCTTTATCCGGACACGTTGATTCCCTCAGGTGTTTCTCCTACAGAAAACATCTCTCTGGCCAGTTCATAAACCGGCTAAATTAACAACTGTGTATCGGCTTCCAAAGAATACCTAAGTATCTTAGGTATTCTTTGAAAGTTAATTCTCGATTGTTGTTTGGTAAGTATTAAATCCTGCGAAGCCGTTGCAGTATGGCTCTTTTTATTGTAACAATGCCATTGTATAAGATCAGATCGGATTCAAAACCGCCGTACCATTTACTCCAGGCCTGCAAAAAAGCAATAGACTTGTACAGTGAAAACATAATGTGACGTTATTCTTCATACAAAAGGTAGGGTGTGCTTTACACACCGTCACAGAAATGGTAGGCACAGCCTACTATACCTTCCTCGATTGCGTAATGCGTCGTGCGTCTTGAGTCCATAGTCTGTAGTAGATTTGTATATAATCTTTCACATGATATAGTAAAACGCTCGTAATCTTTACGAATAGTCGAAAAGACTATGTGCCAAACACACTATATTCTCAAGACAGTTACTATATTTTCATACCCGGGAAATAAGTAAAACGTCTCTGGTTTTTCAGGGTCTTGTCAGCTTTAAGCCCAAAGTTTCCTTCCCGCAGGGCCTGCAAAAAGCAATAGCTTAATATCACGAAAATCTTCTTCAACTCTGTCATCCTGAGCGAGAGCAAAAACCGATGTCATGTTCTCACTTTCCCTTTATCCGGACACGTTGATTCCCTCATGTGTTTCTCCTACAGAAAACATCTCTCCGGCCAGTTCATAAACCTCTTAAATTAACAACTGTGTATCGGCTTCTAAACAATACCTAAGTATCTTAGGTATTCTTTGAAAGTTAATTCTCGATTGTTGTTTGGTAACGATTAAAGCCTGCGTAGCCGTTGCAGTATGGCTCTTCTTATTATAACAATGCTATTGTATAAGGTCGGATCGGATTCAAAACCGCCGTTCCATTTAATCCAGGCCTGTAAAAAGCAATAGATTGGTATTGGAAAAACCTTTTGTAATATCGAATGTTTTTTCTTGGGCAAGTATGAGTAGAATCTCGGGTATTATTAGCTTTTTTGATTCTTCTTTTTTAATCTAATCAGATATTTTAGGTCCTCTATATCTTTGGAGCGACCAGCAGCTTTTTTCATTTTTATAAGGTCATCAAGTGAGGCAAACCAGACAAATGTTTTTCCAAACTTAGCCTTTACTTTATTCTTCCATATTTTCTCAAATGTTATTCCTTTAACAATGGGGTGAATATCGGTTTCAACAATATATTGACGAATCAGCAGCTTTTTCGTTATGAGGTCATCTATTGTTATATCTGTGACATCATATCCGAATTCTTTTAGCGCTTTCAATGTTCTGCGGGCGTTTTCTTCTTCCGCTTTTATAAAGATATCAATATCCAGTGTTGCGCGTGAATAGCCATGAACAGGAAAGGCAGTGGCGCCGATTATGACAAATTTAACGTGGTTTTCTTTTAATAATTTTAGTAGTTGTTCTGTGTGCATTTCGTTTTTTACGCAGGCTTAACATTTCTTGTGTTTTTCTGAACATCAATTCAAACCGCTGCTGGGTTGTTAGAGAGGTAAGATATTTTAATTCAAATTCAATTTCTTTAGCTTCATTATGTTTATTCAGTTTTAGAATAGCCATATATAGCTTTCAGCAAAAACAAATGTCATTACCGCGAAAGCGGTAATCTACCCCCCCCAGGTCATTTCGACCGAAGCGTCCCTAAGGGACGCGAAGTGGAGAAATCTATTAAAAAGCAGATTTCTCGACTCCACTTCGCTGCGCTCGAAATGACATCAATGGGGCTTTCAATAGAGCGATAAAAATTCTAAATGATAAAGTCTTATAGTTCAATGCAAAAAGCAATATTGTTCTTTCCCCCAAGAAATACGTGGACGTCGCCGATTTTTTCCAGGACTTCGTTGACTACAAACTTATGGTCAAATCCCTCCACGGCCTGCAAAAAGCTATAGATTGGTATCGCGAAAATCTTCTTTAATTCTGTTATCCTGAGCGAGAGTAAAAACCGATGGCATGTTCTCACTTTCCCTTTATCTGGACACGTTGATTCCCTTAGGTGTTTCTCCTATAGAAAACATCTCTCGGCCAGTTCATAAACCGGTTAAATTAACAACTGTGTATTGGCTTAAAAAGAATACCTAAGTATCTTAGGTATTCTTTGAAAGTTAATTCTTGATTGTTGTTTGGTAAGTATTAAAGCCTGCGTAGCCGTTGCAGTATGGCTCTTTTTATTGTAACAATGCTATTATATAAGATCAGATCGGATTCAAAACCGCCGTGCCATTTAATCCAGGCCTGCAAAAAGCAAAAACTCGGTACCGCGAGAATCTATTGTAAATTTATTGCTTTGCCCTTGAAAAATATGGCCGTAAAATACTTGAATGTATTTGGTAAAGAAATCATTTGGCTCGGTCGGCTGTTTGAGCTATCGAAACAACAAAAACGATGCCTAATGCAAAAATTATTAACCGGACAAATAATCGTAAAAACGTAAATATGTTTATATCTGATTTACCAATAACTTCCAAAAAGCAAGATAAGCTCGGCAGAGTATCTTTTACCGAACAAGTTGCAAGAGCCATTCTCCAATACAAAAACAAAGAAAGCGTGGTCCTTGGATTGTACGGAGCTTGGGGGTCAGGCAAAACCTCTATAATCAACATGATAGTTGAGAGTTTGAAAGACAGCGATTCCCAGGACAGACAAGTCATTTGCAGATTTAACCCATGGAACTACTCAGACCAGAATCAGCTAATTAGTCAGTTTTTCAAACAGCTTTCCTTGTCCTTAGGAAAAAAAGACAAATCTGAAGAGTTGAAGAATGCGTCAAAACGTTTGGATTTGTATGCTAAACTTATTGAACCGTTACAGTATGTTCCTCCTGCTACATTGCCAGTCGTTATACTTAAGAAAATCTGTGAGTGGTTTTCTGCTTTATATCGAGAGAGAGGACTGAAAACCTTAGGAGAATTAAAATCCGAGCTTAATAATTTACTTGAAAAGCAAAACCAAAAAATAGTTGTGATAATAGACGACATTGACAGGTTGAACAATACAGAGATACGGCAGATATTTCAATTAGTTAAGTCTCTATGCGATTTTAAGAATACCATTTATTTACTTGCCTTTGATATGGATGTTGTTTGCAAGGCGTTATCCAAAGTCCAAGAAGGAAACGGGTATGATTACCTCGCAAAGGTGGTTCAAATCCCGTTCAATGTCCCTTCTGCTTCAAAGTTTGAGATCCATAGACTTTTATGTGACAGCATTGATGAGATCATAAAAGATTACCCTCAAGATCAATTCGACCAACGGTATTGGCAAAATATATTTCACAGTGGGTTGAAACAGTTTTTTGATAGCATCAGAGGTGTAAACCGGTTCATAAATATCTTTAGGTTCAAATACTTCCTCCTTAAGGAAGAAGTTAACATAATAGACCTTATTGGTATTTCAGTAATAGAAGTATTCCTACCTGATATGTACCTCAAAATCAGAGACAATAAAAATTTATTTGTTCAAACACAAATAGAAGATAGCCACCGGGTCGACCAGGGCGAAACACTAAAAAAAGAAATAGATGCAATGATAGAAGAAAATGCACAAAGTCATCTTGTTGGTAAAACTAAAAGTCTTCTAACAGAATTGTTTCCGAAATTGAAGTCTGTGTATAGTGGCCCACTTTTTGGTGCGAGCTATAGCTCACAATGGAGAAAAGAAGGCAGGATATGTTCTGAAGATAATTTTGATATCTTCTTTCAATTAAGCATACCTGCTGGACGGGTTTCTAAATCAGAAATTGAAAAGATTATATCAAAATCAAAAGATTATGAAAAAGTTTACGAAGCATTTAAATTGCTAAACGAGCAAGGGCGAATTTCTGAGGCTTTGGAAAGATTGTTAGACTATTCTAGCGAATTCTCGACAGATAAAATCCAGAATATCATAACCGCTCTTATGGATCAAGGAGATAGATATCCCAAAGATGCTAAGATCATGTTAGGCTTTGATAATATATCAAGGATTAGCAGAATTGGTTATTTTTTCACAAAAGACTTACATGACAAAGACAAATGTTATGAGATTTTTAAAAATGCAATATCAGCAACAGAAAATAGCATCCATACAATAATTTATGCGATTATCTTTTTAGGGTGGGAACATGGGAAAGGAACTAAAGAAGGCCCAAAACCAGATGAAGAACGTAGAGTTAGTGAAAAACAATTAGAGGAATTGGAAAAGCTTGCCTGCAACAAAATCGATAAATGGGCAAAGGAAGGTAGATTAATTAAACATCAAGACCTGGTTAAAGTCTTATATGTCTGGGAAAACTGGGCAGGAAAAGAAATTGTTGCAGGTTATGTGAAAAATTCCATTGAGGCTGATGAAGGCTTGATAGATTTCATTACAAAGTTTCCATCTGAGGTTAGATCACGAGGTATGGATGACTATGGATATAGAACCGAATATCGTATTAATCTTAAAAATGTTGAACATTTTGTAAAGTTGGACGACATTGTTCCCAGGGTTAGAAATGTCAAAAAAAGCGATAAATTTAACACGTTACAGGAGACAGAACAAAAGGCCATCGAACTATTTTTAGACACCGTTGATGGCAAGATAAAAGATTTATGACCAAATTATAAAGTCGGTGCTTTCAATTGGATTGGTTATTATTGGTATCTGAATGACCTAATTGTTCGCCTTCGAGTCGTGCGACGACGGCAGCTCCGCAGGAGTCGCCCCATACATTCACAGCGGTGCGAAGCATATCCAGCAATCTATCAACAGCTAAAATCATGCCAATTCCCTCAAATACTTTGCTAAACAAAACCCACTTATTCCGCCCAAGTCAGTAATCAGAGTTTCTTTTCAACTGCTGGGCAGCTTCGATCAACTCTCGGCGGGTAGATTGCACCCTTGGAGAAAGTGTAAATGTCCATTCATAGGAGTCGACTGTTCTTTTCGGATTAAGCAAGGTGAAGAAATCAAATGGAAAGTGATCGTGCAATGGAGGCTTCAATTCGCGGTGCGTGT
>Ga0315539_1002721_pt1 | contig 12629 bp, 10 predicted proteins | sample SalMarSW160150MG_FD_203097 | JGI IMG/M metagenome (GOLD analysis project Ga0315539, IMG submission 203097) | Salt marsh sediment microbial communities from the Plum Island Ecosystem LTER, Massachusetts, United States - Salt Marsh Sediment SW1601-150 ... | reverse complement strand
CTTCTTGATCAGGTGATTCATTAGGAAGAATATTATTTAATGCTTTTCTTCCTGATTTTATCATTGATTCTGGCACAATTACATGTTTTCTTATATAGTAAAGACCAGATACAACAGCTCCAATAGATGATGAATGAAGGTTTGGTCTTTCTTCCCACATTCCACTGTCTGGTTTTCTCCAATACTCTACTGAAAGAAGGTAAAAAACTGAAAACTGAATCAGCTTTCTTTCTTTTTTTCTTATAACTCTTATTCCTTTAAATTCAAAAAAAGCAGATAGATAAAGGAACAAACCAATTGCGTCTAATTGATGATGGCCCCATTTTTTAGTTACTTCGTTAAAAGTATTAGCATCAACTTTTGCATGTATATATTCATAAGCTTCAATTGGTGTAATGGATATTGCTTTGTCAATTTTCCAAAGATGTTTATGCAGTATATCAAATACTACATGAAAAGTCTTTTTTAATTTAGGAATATCTCCTAAATAATAGTAACAAAGCGTGCAGTAAAGGTGGTCTCTTAGCCAGCAATCACTGTAATCTTTACTAGGAGCAGCAATAAAAGCATTGGATGGCATGAGAAGTTTTTCTAACACATATAGCAGTTTGCTTATTAGGTTCATTCTTTGATCCTTTCAATTGTAAAAGAGCTTATTGTTTAAAATCAGTAAAGTTAATTGATAATTTCTGTATAATTTAGTATTATAATAAATAGCGAAATAGTGTCAACTCTGATTTATAGTCGTTGACGAATAAATAATAAAATAATAAAACAAAAAATATGAAAAAAGCTAAGTTAGTACCATTTATATTAATAATTATTGGGACGATTGGGCTTTTGGTTATTGAGTTGTTGGGTGGTTCTATTGGTGGATTTTCTAGATCTTTGGTTTTAGTTTTTGCCGTTTTTAATCTATTAGGTTTAGTTATTTTGGCTCTTTCTAGAAAGAACCAATAATAGTAAAAAAATAGTGTCAGCTTTGATTTTTGAATAATTAAAATTTATGGAGTGTAAAAAAGAAGAAAATATAAAGGATTGTCCATGCACCTATGATTGCGACAAAAAGGGAATGTGTTGTGAATGTATAAAATATCATCTAGCAAGGAAAGAACTGCCGGCTTGTTGTTTTTCTAAAGAGGCGGAAAAGACCTATGATAGATCATTTGAAAAATTTATCCAAGATAGATGAAAAAGGGGTCAGGAGCGTTTTTATTCAATATGAGAAGTCGTTGACGACAGTCGTCAACAAAAATCAAAAAAAGGTCGGACCCCAATAGTAGAGCGGAGCTCACTACGGGGCAAGAAAGTTAATAATTAATTAAATTACTTTAAGAATATCATGAACACAATTTTAATAATTTTAGGAATAATTGTATTCATTCTTTTGATTTCTATCAGGCAGATTAATCAGTATCAAAAAGGAGTAAAGTTTATGTTAGGCAAGTACATTGGTTTAATGAATCCGGGATGGAGATTGATTTTCCCTATTATTCAGTCTTATAGAAAAGTAGATCTAAGGGTAAAAGCAGTAGACGTAGCAAGCCAGGAAGCAATAACTAAGGATAATATTTCAGTGAGCGTTAATGCTGTTATTTATTATAAGGTTCGAAGCGCTGATAAAGCAATTTTAGAGGTAGAGAATTATTATTATGCTATTTCTCAGTTAGCTCAGACAACAATGCGAAACGCCGTAGGTCAGGTGGATTTAGATGAGCTTCTTTCCGCAAGAGACAGGGTTTCGGAGAATATAAGGATTATTGTAGATAAAGCTAGTGATCCCTGGGGGATTGAAGTTATCAATGTTGAGTTGAAAGATATAACCCTACCAGAAGAGATGAAAAGGGTTATTGGCAAACAGGCAGAAGCAGAAAGAGAAAAAAGAGCAATAATTATTAAAGCTCAAGGAGAAGTGATTGCTGCCGACAATATGGCTAAAGCTGCCCAGACTTTATCACAATCTAAGGGAGCTCTGCATTTAAGAACTCTTCAGTCAATTAATGATATAAGTTCTGATCAGTCAAATACTATTGTTTTTGCAGTGCCTTTGGAAATTTTAAGGGCTTTTGAAGCATTTGGTAAGAAATTACCAGAAGAATAGTTTTCCACAGGGCAGGGTTGTTTGGATATGGTATAATGTTTTAATAAGAAAGGTCGGTGTAACAAGTATCAATAAACATAAAATAATATGATACTAACAGATTGGTTTGATACTACTATTATTGCTTTAAAAAATCTTTGGCAAGGAGTTATTGATTTTATTCCTAATCTTATTGGAGCACTTATTGTTTTTCTGATTGGCTGGATTATTTCCATTGCAATTGGAAAATTAGTAGCTGAAGTTTTGAAAAGAATAAAGTTTGACCGAATCTTTGAAAAAGGTGGATGGAAAACCGCTTTGGAAAAAGCTGAAATAAAAGCAGATGTTTCTTCTTTTATCGGAGCTATTTTTAAATGGGTTTTGATAATTGTTTTCTTGGCAGCAGCAGTTGAGATTTTAGGATTTAGCGAATTAACCATGTTTTTGACAGGGGAAGTTTTGCCTTTCTTGCCTAATGTGATTGTTGCCGCTTTCATCTTTGTTATAGCAGTAATTATCGCTGATGTTTTAGAGAAAATTGTTCGAGCAGCAGTAGAAGGAGCAAGATTGGGATCTGGGCAAGTTGTTGGAGCAATTGTAAAATGGTCAATCTGGATTTTCGCAATTTTGACTATTTTATACCAGCTTGGAATTGGAAAGGTTTTTATGGCAGACTTATTCCGAGGAATTGTAGCAATGATTGTTCTGGCAGTTGGTCTTTCATTTGGTTTAGGAGGAAAGGATGTAGCATCAGAGATTCTTCAAGATTTAAGAAACAAGCTAAGAGGATAATTAAATTGTTTTTGGAAATTCAAGAAGCTGAGTTCCTAAATAGGAGCCTGGCTTCTTTTATTCATTAACGGGCTTGACAAAGGTTTTTACTTTGCTACAATTAAAAAAGATATGAGAAATATAAGGATAATTATGAATAAAAATAAAGGAAGCGGTTAGATTCTGGATTTTTGGATACACTTTGATAGGTCCGCTTCCAAAGCGGTTTTTATTTTATCGGAGAGTCCTTTGAAAATTGAATAGAATTACTAGCATTAATTGTTAGCCAACCATTAATTTAAAAGCAGATGGTGGATGCCTTGGGATATCAAGGCGACGAAGGACGTGGCGTGACTGCGATAAGCCTCGGGAAGGTGTTTAGCAACCTTTGATCCGGGGATTTCCGAATGGGGAAACCCGATTTCGCGATAAGCGAAATTAGCCCTGAGTTTATCGAAGGGCAGCAAACCCGCTGAAGTGAAACATCTCAGTAAGCGGAGGAAAAGAAAAAAATGCTCGCAAAAAGCGAGCGCATTCCTTAAGTAGCGGCGAGCGAAAAAGGAAAAGCCCAAACCACATTTTTTAAAAATGTGGGGTTGTAAGGAGGTAGTGTCGGGAGCATTCCGGGTGCACTGGAATGCTTTTGAGGAAGAACATTTAGACGAAGGTTAATTAGAAAAATGACCCTGGAAAGGGCAGCCATAGAGGGTAATAGCCCCGTATTTGAAAATTTCTTCGTGCTTCTTACTATCTTACTTGAGTACCACGGGACACGAAAACCCTGTGGGAAGCAGGCCAGACTAATTGGCCAAGGCTAAATACTTGATATCTCCGATAGTGAACCAGTACCGTGAGGGAAAGGTGAAAAGTAGCCCGGTGAGGGCGGTGAAATAGTACCTGAAACCATCTTGCTTACAAGGAGTCAGAGCTCCGCTTCGGCGGGGTAATGGCGTGCCTATTGAAGAATGAGCCAACGAGTTCTTTTACCTTCTTTGTTTAAGTCCTTTCGGGACGGAAGCAAAGCGAAAGCGAGCGTTAATAGCGCATTCATTAAGAAGGTGAAAGAGACCCGAAGCCAAGCGAGCTTGCCATGGCCAGGGTGAAGGCTGTCGAAAGACAGCCGGAGGCCCGAACCCGTGAGTCGTGCAATACTCTGGGATGAGCTGTGGTAAGGAGTGAAAAGCTAATCGAGCTTGGTAATAGCTGGTTCTCCCCGAAATAGCTTTAGGGCTAGCGTCTTATTATTGTTTCCAGGGGTAGAGCACTGGAAGGATTATCTTGGGCTTTGCTCGGATTTTCCTACCAAACTCCGAATACTGGAAATTTAAGTAAGGCAGTCAGACTGTGGGGGCTAAGCTCCATAGTCAAAAGGGAAACAGCCCAGATCTTCATCTAAGGTCCCTAAATCAAACTAAGTGTTTTAAAGGAGGTGAAGTTCCTCTGATAGCTAGGAGGTTAGCTTAGAAGCAGCTATCCTTTGAAAAGTGCGTAACAGCTTACTAGCTAAGGGATTTCGCGCCCAAAATTTACGGGGCTAAAGTTTGATACCGAAGATAAGACCCCCACCTTTTTATAAAAGATGGGGGGGTAGGGGAGCGTCCCTAATGCAATGAAGTCCTTCCGCAAGGTCAGGGTGGAGTATTAGGGAGTGAGAATGTTGGCATGAGTAACCGCAAGTCCGATGAGAAATCGGACCACCGAAAACCTGAGGTTTCCTTGGCAATGGCAATCATCCAAGGGTTAGGCGGGCCTAATCCGTCTACCGAAAGGTAGATGAGAGATGGACAGCCGGTTAATATTCCGGCCCCTCAGCATCTTTTCGAAAAGGTGACGTAATTTAGGAGACAAGCTGTATTATTGGATTTACAGTTGAGTTTTGCCTTCGGGCAGAGCGAACTTGTTAAATAAGTTACCCAGAAAAGCCTCTAGAATTAGAGATGTTGGGTCCGTACCGTAAACCAACACAGGTAGGTTGGCGTAAGTGTGCTAAGGTGAACGAGTGAAAGCTCCTGAAGGAACTCGGCAAAACAGCAGGCGTAACTTCGGAATATGCCTTGCCCCCCTATGGGGGGCCGCAGCTAAAGTACCCTGGCGACTGTTTATCAAAAACACAAATCCCTGCTAAACTCGCAAGAGGATGTATAGGGGTTGAGGCCTGACCAGTGCTGGAACGTTAACAGCGGCGGTCCTTTTTCGCATTTTGCGGGATTGGGCTGACTGCTCGAAGCGCCAGTGAACGTCGGCGATAACTATAATCGTCCAAAGGTAGCGTAGTCTCTTGCCAGGTAAGTTCTGGCCCGCATGAAAGGCCTAACGACTGGGGAACTGTCTCCAGGAGCAGCTCGGTGAAAATGCAGTACCGGTAAAGATGCCGGTTACCTGCGGCTAGACGGAAAGACCCCGGGAGCTTTACTGTAGTTAGATATTGAGTTTTGGTTTTGGATGCGTAGCGTAGAAGGTAGACTTTGAAACCCTGTTTTCGGACGGGGTGGAGTCAACAATGAAACACCTTTCTTTCAAAATCTTAATTCTAATCCTTCAACTTTGTTCAGGATACAGTGTTTAACAGACAGTTTAAGTGGGGCACTTGCCTCCTAAAAGGTAATGGAGGCGTTTAAAGGTCAGCTAGCTCCGGATGGAAATCGGAGTTGTCGGACAAAGCCAAAAGCTGGCTTTACTGCAAGGCGGATATGCTGCGCAGTTAGGAAACTAGAACTTAGTGAACCGACGGATTTTAATAGAAAATCCGAAGATTATCAGCTAAAAGTTACCCCGGGGATAACAGCTTAGTAGGGCCCGCGAGTCCATATCAACGGCCCTGTTCGAGACCTCGATGTCGGCTCAACGCATCCTGGGGGTGGAACAGCTCCCAAGGGTTTGGCTGTTCGCCAATTAAAGCGTTACGCGAGCTGGGTTCAGACCGTCAAAATGGCGGCACTAAATAGTAATGTTTAGTGTAAAAACCGACTAATATCGGTGAAATCCTTGCATTGTAACCTGTCATATGTTAGGATAATACCGAGGGAAGCTATAATTTTTCTTATGAAACTTTCTAAAGAAGAAAAAGCTTATATATCAGGATTTCTTGATGGTGATGGAAGCATTCATGTAAGATTGAAACCGAATTCTACTTATAGATTTCGTTTTCAAGTCTCACCATCAGTAGTCTTTTATCAGTCAAAAAAAGAGAAGTCATATATGCAATGGCTTAAAAATTTAATTGGTAGAGGTTATATAAGAGAAAGAAAAGATGGAATTGTTGAATATATATTAGGTGATGTAAAAAGTATAAGAGAATCGCTTGAGAGTTTATTGCCTTATTTAAGGTTAAAACAGAAACAAGCAAAATTGATGATAGAAGTGTTAGCAATAAAAGAAAAAGTAAAAACTGGTAAAGATTTTCTGAAATTAGCTAAAAAAATTGATGGATTTCAGAAAATGAATTATTCCAAAAAGCGAATTCAAAATTCTTTGGAAGTTGAGAAAGTTTTAAGAAAAGAAAGATTATTAGCCCCGTAGAGACTTTTTCGCAAAAGCGAAAGGATAGAAAATAAAACCTTCTATAATACGTCGATCTCCTAAATATTTAGGAGAGTGATATAGTCCATACACTTAGTAATAAGTGATTAATATGCGTGAGACAGGTTGGTCCCTATCTACCGCAGGCGTCGAATCTTGAGTGGAGTTGGTCCTAGTACGAGAGGACTGGACTGAACTAACCTCTGGTGTATCAGCTGTTCTGCCAAGAGCATTGCTGAGTAGCTAAGTTGGGAAGGGATAAGCGCTGAAAGCATCTAAGCGCGAAGCCCACCACAAGATTAAGATTCTTAGATTCCTCGAAGATGACGAGGTTAATAGGCTGCAAGTGTAAGCCCGGTAACGGGTTTAGCTGAGCAGTACTAATAAATCATATTAGGTTGGCTAACAATTAATGCTAGTAATTTATTTATTGTGACTACTATAAGGGAGTTATACTGGGAGTGCTCCACCCGATCCCATTTCGAACTCGGAAGTGAAATCTCTCAAGGCCGATGATAGTCCTTTGGGGCGAAAGTAGGTAGCTCTCTTATAGTGGTCAGAATTTTTACTAATAAAAAAGTCCCTTTGGTTTCCTCAAAGGGACTTTTGTTTTCTGCTTGTAGCCGATTAGCCTAAATATTCGCGACTGTCAAACCGTTTGTTTATTTACCAAAATTGTTGTGATTCGAGCATTTTTTACTCCTTTTTCCGTAGGCGACCATCATATGGTCGCCAGGCCGGCGCCGGGTCAACGCAAATCGTTCAATAAGATCAAAGCTTGATAACAAGGACCTGCTCTAATCATAATTCACCTCCTTTCATCGGCTCTTAGGGTTATATATAATATGTCGGGTTATTTTGCAAAATGTACTATTTTTAATGTTATCATATATTAAAAAGTTTGTCAAGCTATTGTGTGTTGATATCGGATATCAACAAGCTTGTTGATATCCGATATCAACACACAAGCCTATTGGCGAAAAGATAAATAAAAGGTAGAATAAACAATTGAATTATGAAATTTAATCCTTTGCAGAATCTTCACGAGAAATATATTAAAGGAACAGAAAAAGAAGCTATTGTTGTAAACAAGAAAATATTATTGTGTCATTTAAGTTATGCGGTAAGGCGAGGCGCTAATCTTTCTTCAAATAACATATATATTAACACTAAGGTACTTAAACACATATACGACCAAAAGCCTGCTGAACAGTATGATTTTATCATTCAGAACTTACACAAAATAGTAAGATATCCAGATAATATATATAAAAATAGGAATGGAAAGAGAGGAGATTTTTGTTTAGTTAAAGAATTAAAAAATAAAAAATACCTTTGTTCTATAGAGGATAAAAACACAAGAGAGATAAATATAGCAACTGCCTTTAGGACAGATAATAAATATTTAAAAAAATATGAGCTTTTGTGGAGCTGGAGGAACGGCGGTTCCTCATCGTAGTGCTTTCGATACTATTGCTAGTCTATTTGCACCCCGCAGTAGAGCCGACTTTCTGCATTTCAACTCCGCAAAAACTCATATTTACTACTTTAAGTATAACAAATTCCAAGAACCCTTGTCAACCCTTGACAAATCTGCACAAAAGATGTATAGTGTAAGTAGAAAATCAATTCCTATCTGTATGGATAGGTGCGCTAAGATTGCGAACGGTGTAAGATGGTTACACTAATTCAACCATCAGTTCTTTAAAAGCGAAAGGAGGTGTCGTATGACACCGCAAACAGAAACGAAAATTGAAATTGTGAATGGACCCTCGAAGTGGAATCTTATATTGGCTCTGTTTGAAAAAAGATGGCTTGAATTCGAAATAAAGATACTAAACAGTTTTGATCCGGATATAATAGCAACAAAGAAGATAAAAACGAGTATCTTAAGAGTAGAAAGAAGGGTAGAAAAAAAGAAACAAGAAGAAGAGTGGGTAATCGATGGTTCTATACCAAAAGAATCTCTATTCTTTAAGGCAACATTCTCAACTAAAACACGAAAAGGTTGGCTTGTTCCTAGTATGAAGAATTGGAAAACAATAGATTGACACCTTCTTTGCGCTTTGCGATTTAAACCCTGCAATATCAAGTTGTGGGGTTTTTTCTTGCTCTATGACTTCGAAAAAGGTAAAATAAAGCATAATAATCATGAGATTCTCTTTTAAGAAAAACAAAATTTTGATAATGGTTGTTCTAATCATTTTATTTGTTTGTTTGATGAATTTTTTCCAGAAAGAAATAAGGGGTTTTTTTTATTGGTTTTCTGCGCCAATTCAAAAAGTTCTCTGGAGAGCAGGGGATAGCACATCGGATTTTTTTCAAGGCATTGTACGAGTGAAAACATTAAAGCAAGAATTAGATGAACTTAAGCTTGAAAACCAAGAACTGCTTAGCCAGGTTGTTGGTTTAAAAAATCTAAAGAAAGAAAATGAAACTTTAAGACAGGCATTAGGCCTGGGGCTTCAAGAAGATTTTAAATTAGTTTTAGTAGAAATTATTAGCAAAGATATTTCCCAAGATTTTATTTTGATTGATAAAGGAGCAAAAGATGGCATTGCTGAAGATATGCCAGTTATTACTCAGCAAAGGGTTTTAATAGGGAAAATTAGCGAAGTTTATGAAGGTTTTTCAAAAGTAATGCTTATTTCTCATAAAGAAAGTTCTTTTGACGCTAAAATACAGAAAGAGGAAAAAGATATTTCAGGAGTTGTAAGGGGTCAAGGGAATTTTAGAATTTTGTTTGATCTTATCCCTCGTGAAGAAAATCTGTCTCAAGGGGATATTGTTGTAACTAGTGTTCTGGGAGGAATTTTTCCAGAAGGACTTTTAGTCGGCAGAATCAAGCAAATCAAAAAAAACGATGTTGAACCTTTTCAACAAGCAGAAATTGAAGCATTTTTTAATATCTCGCAAATAGAAACTCTCTTTATTATTTTGGGATTTTAATGTTTAAGAAGATTTTAATTTCAATAATTGTTTTTTATTTTTTGGTTTTGATTCAAACCAGTTTTTTAGTTCATTTTACTATATTTGATGCAGTTCCAAATATCGTTTTGATTTTAGTGGTTGTTTGGAATCTTTTAGAGAAAAGAAAGAATCATCTCGGAATAGTAAATGCTCTTATAGGAGGATTCTTTTTAGATATATTTTCTAATCGCTTTATTGGTTTTTATGTTTTAATCTTAGTGGGATTAGCAATTTTCATAAAATTAATCTTTAAGAGATATGTTCGAATTCCCTTCATCAATAAAATTTAGAAGTAAGAAGGTGGGCAGAAAATCTCAGAAAGAGATTGAACCACAAGAGATTTTTTTAGACCAGCTTGCGAAGTTAGAAGTTCCTCTTTCTAAAAAAATCCTTAAAGGGATTTTGCTTTTTTTTATTATTCTTATTTTTGTTCTTTTTGCGAAAACATTTCAGTTTCAGATTTTAGAAAATAAGAAATATTCTATTTTAGCCAATGAAAACAAATTTATATTTCATTCAATTATAGCAGCGCGTGGAGTAATCTACGACAGCCAGGGCGAGCAGTTAGTTTTCAATGAATCCAGCTTTGATTTGATTTTAAATAAAGATAAGCTTCCTGAAGATGAATTAGAAAGAATAAGAGTTTTAGAAGAAGTGGAAGAAATTACCAAAGGTAATTATGAGAACCTTGACCACCAGACATTAGTTTTACTTGAAACAAAGATTGCTCAATTTCCTGGGTTTCAAATTGAGCAAAATTCAATTAGATATTATAAAGAAGGCTCAAGTTTTGCTCATTTGATTGGTTATACTGGAAAAGAAAATGATGAGGAATATGTTGGCAGAGATGGTCTTGAGAAATCATATGAAAAGATTTTGAGAAAAAACCCAGGGGAAACCAGAATTGAAAGAGATGCTTTTGGAAATTTATTATCAAAAGAAATAGTTTCTTTACCGGAATCTGGAAAGAGTTTAGTTCTCTGGCTGGATTCTGAATTAGAGAAGAAAATTGAACAAACTCTTAATAGCGTTCTCCAAAATACAGGGACTGAAAAAGCAGTTGGCGTGGCTTTAGATCCAAAAACTGGAGGAGTATTGGCTTTAGTTAGTCTGCCTAGTTATGATAATAACTTGTTTAGCAAGGGATCTGACCAACAAGCTCTCAAAGAGCTTTTAATAGATTCTGAGCAGCCGCTTTTTAACCGAGCGGTCTCTGGACTCTATCCAACTGGATCTACTATCAAACCTTTAATTGCCTCAGCTGTTTTAGAAGAAGAAATAATTTCTCCTTCAAAGAAAATTAATTGTCAAGGAAAGATTATTATTCCTCATAGATATGACCCAGAAGCCTTTACTGAAAAACAAGATTGGCGAGTTCATGGTTTAACTGATATGAGAAAGGCAATTGCTGAATCCTGTAATGTTTATTTTTATACAGTTGGGGCAGGATATGAAGGCCAAGAAGGATTAGGCCCCTCAAGAATTAAAAAATATCTTGAGCTTTTTGGCTGGGGCAAAAAAACTGGCATTGACCTTCCAGGAGAAACTAATGGTCTTATTCCTTTTCCTGATTGGAAAAAAGAAGTTAAAAAAGAGAATTGGTGGGATGGCGATACTTACAATCTTTCCATTGGTCAGGGCGATATAAAAGTGACTCCTCTTCAAGTGGCTTTTGCTTTTGTGGGTATAGCTAATAAAGGAACTCTATATAAACCGCAAGTAGTTAAACAGATTGTAGACAGCGAAAAAAATCTTATTGAAGAAATCAGACCTGAGATTCTAAGAGAAAATTTTATTAATCCAGAAAACCTTGAAATTGTTAGACAGGGAATGAGAATGGCTGTAACAGGGGAGGAAAGTCCTTATGCTTCAGCCGTCTTGTTAAATTCTTTGCCAGTTTCAGTTGCTGCTAAGACAGGGACTGCTGAAACATTCCGGCCTGATTATTATCACAATTGGGTTGCTGTTTTTGCTCCTTATGAAGACCCTGAAATCGTCTTAATAATTATGATTGAAGATATAAAAGGACTTCAGTCAGCTGTTTTGCCAGCAGCAAAAGAAGTACTGCAGTGGTATTTTACGAGATAGAAATTTCGTGATATATTAAAATAATGATGGGAATTATTAAGAAATTTAAGTTTATTAAACCAGGCGAAATCAGGACAAGATTTGCTCCTTCGCCAACTGGTTTTCTTCATATTGGCAGTGCCAGAACTGTGCTTTTTAATTATATTTTTGCCAAGAAAAATAAGGGCAGCTTTATTCTAAGAATTGAAGACACTGATAAAGAAAGATCTAAGCCAGAGTTTGAACAAGATATTATTGAGAATTTAAAGTGGATTGGAATTGAATGGGATGAAGACCCTTATAGACAAAGTGAGCGAGGAGATATTTATACGAAATATCTGAAGAAATTATTAGAACAAAACAAGGCTTATTATTGTTTTTGCTCAGAAGAGGAATTAGAAGATCAAAGGCAAGAACAAATGAGCAGGGGATTGCCTCCTCGCTATAATGGGAAATGTCTTCAACTTTCTTCTGAACAAGTCAAAAAAAACTTAGCTAATAGAAAAAAATCTATTATTAGATTTAAAATGCCTGCGCAAAAAATAGCATTCAATGATCTAGTTCGTGGAAAAGTAGAGTTTGATAGCAGTCTAATGGGAGATGTTGTTATTGCTAAAGATTTAACAACTCCTTTGTATAATTTTGCTGTAGTAGTTGATGATTTTGAAATGAAAATTAGCCATGTAATCAGAGGAGAAGATCTTTTGCCTAATACTCCAATTCAGATTCTTCTGCAAAAAGCTCTTGGTTTTTATCAACCAGAATATGCGCATCTGCCTTTAATTTTAGGTCCAGATAAAAGTAAGTTAAGCAAAAGGCATGAGGCAGTATCAATGGCTGAATACAAAAAACAAGGTTATTTATCCGAGACCATAATTAACTTTTTAGCTTTTTTGGGCTGGAATCCAGGAACTGAAAGAGAAATATTTTCTTTAGCGTCTCTTATTAAAGAATTTTCAATAGAAAGAGTTCAAAAAGGAGGAGCAGTTTTTAATATTAAAAGATTGGACTTTTTAAACGGCTTTTATATCCGTCAAAAATCTCCAGACAAATTAACAGAATTATGCATTCCATATTTAATTCAGCAAGGATTAATAGAGCCAGTTTTTAGAACAGAATCGTATCCACCAGCTTATGGGGGAGCAAGCATTACTCAAAAGTATAAGATTGTTGAAACAAAACAGGAAATAAAGTTTGATTATCTTAAAAAAGTTGTTGCTAT
>Ga0315539_1002708_pt1 | contig 12663 bp, 17 predicted proteins | sample SalMarSW160150MG_FD_203097 | JGI IMG/M metagenome (GOLD analysis project Ga0315539, IMG submission 203097) | Salt marsh sediment microbial communities from the Plum Island Ecosystem LTER, Massachusetts, United States - Salt Marsh Sediment SW1601-150 ... | reverse complement strand
GAGATTTTCTATAACCGGCAGCGCCGCCAGGAAAGACTGGGATTCCTGTCACCGGCGGTCTACGCTCAAAAATACTACGCCGGTCAGTTAGCTGCATGAAAGGTTTGGTGTACATTATTGACATCCGGCATCAGACTGTACTCTGGTATAGCGAGATGCTGAGGTCATTCACCAGATACCTGATGACGAAACAAAGCGCGTCTGACCTGGAAGCTTTCAGTATTGACACGGTGAGAGACTACATTTTGTATCTGCGCCAAAGGCGGAGATTTGAAGGTCATCCTTACACACCTGAACAAGACACACTGCTGTCTGCGAAGACCATACAGTGCCATACGAGGGCACTCAAAGCATTTTCAAGCTGGCTCTACTCTGAAGGTTATACCGCAGAAAACAGGCTAAAGAATCTTAAGCTGCCAAAAGCGCCGAGTATCGTTATGGAGCCGCTCAAGCCGGAAGAGATTGACAAGATTATTGAAAGCATCGACAGGAAATCACGTACCGGGGTTCGTAACCATGCTATTCTTGTGACGTTGCTTGATAGTGGGTTAAGAGCGTCGGAAGTCGCCAGTGTATCTCTGGGTAACCTCAATCTGAAAGACGGGTTTATTAAAGTGATGGGTAAGGGTTCAAAGGAACGGATAGTACCTATCGGGGAACACGTCAGGATGATTCTGTGGAGTTATATTGACAAGGTGAGACCTGAACCAACTCCTCTGACTTGTAATAACCTGTTTCTCTCACACGAAGGCAAACCCATAACGGTGAACACTGTGAAGCTTATGTTCACAAGGTTGGCAGAGAGTTCAGGCATCGAGAGACTGCATGCGCACTTGTGCAGGCATACTTTCGCGGTAAACTACCTTCTGAACGGCGGAGATGTGTTCTCCCTCAGAGAGATACTTGGCCACACCACCCTAGAAATGGTAAATCACTACATTCACTTCACCAATTCACAAATAACAGCCCAACACCACAAGTACTCTCCTATGGATAAGCTCTACGGCAAAGGCAGCGGATTCAAGAATAAGTAACCATCATATCAGGTCATAAATAACACCTTGAACCTAAGTCAGGGTGTTTAATCTTTAGACAATCGCTGAGTCCGAGGTCACATTTAGTCATAAGGTAAAACTTTCAAGATATAGCACGTTTATCACCCCATTCCCACGGGAGAGAAGATGTTTTTTAAAATGGAAAAACGAAGGACGCAGACTACAAAAGTTGAAACTAAATAGCAATTCGTTCGCCGCTTAACAAATGGGTTTTTGCTAAGGAAGCAACCGTGCCCTTCCCTCCCCTCGAAAGACGGAGCATTTCTTCATAATAAAGGGAGATTAAGAGCCTAAATCAGGTAACATCCGCAAATATCTGCTCTCTTGCTGATTCTCTATATTCTTACTTGGTCTTCGCACCACATCCAGGGCATGACTGGCACTTAATAGGCCGTTTCTAGGCTAAAAGTACCCCTTACTAAAGTGTGATAATTCTGTGAGTTCTCGGTTTGTCTTTGTGACGTTTTTGTGACGTTGTTCGCGTATGATATGTTCCATACGCTAAATAATCTCGCAAATGCCACAAAAGCCTCAAAATACTGCATTTGCCACAAACGAACGGCTGGTTAAGCCATTAGAGCAAATTTCGGCCACTTAGTACCAAGAGAGGGGGTCTGCGTGCCGGAAAATAAACAGAATGGCAGCTTATAGCGGTTCGCAGTGTTAATAAGCCTGTGCAGAAACGCATCAAAATAAAGGATGTTGCCAGCTACTGTATGGTAAGCAAGACCACGGTGCGGAGATGGATTGAAAACGGGAAACTCCGGGCAATCAGGCTGCCCAGTGGTCATTACCGAATCAACCGGGTGGATTACAGGCGCTTCCTTGAGAGTTGTGAAATTCCCTTCAGGGGAAGCACCTTTGAGTCCAAATCTAAAGTAGAAAGGGGGTGACTATAAATGGCAGTACAGACCTCGATGGCATCTTCGGGACTGGCTGAGGTCCTGGACCGGATCCTGGACAAGGGCCTCGTGCTCGATGCCTGGGTAAGGGTTTCCCTGCTGGGACTGGAAATCCTCACCATTGAAGCCAGGGTAGTCCTGGCCGGTGTCGAGACCTACCTGAAGTATGCTGAAGCAATCGGCCTTACCGCTCCAGCAGCCTAAAAATCGAGGGGACGATATTGCCAGGGTACCCTTGGCCAATAAGCGCACCTTGCCAAATCTCTCCCCTGACTTACTGAGGACAAAATAATGGAACCAGTTTTAGAGCTTATTACCTCCTATGAAAGCAGAATTGCCACGGTGGAAGAACTGATGACAACAGCGTATCAGGCTACAGTGACCTCCGGCGGGAGTTTCGATATTTTAAATGAAGAGAGGGAAAGACTGAAGACTGGTTTACAGAAAACGCTCGCCAAGAACTGCTCTTTACGAAAGAGAGACTTTGACTGCTTGTTGGAACAGCTACTTTACGATTCCAATAAGAACAGGAAAGCAATTGAGGAAGAACGAAGGCAGGTCCGAGAAAAGGTTCAAGAATACCTGGACGAACAAAGACAACTGGCAAATTCCCTGCGACAGCAGATAGTCGAATTAGCCAAGGAAAAGACGGATAAGGGCTGCCTCGATACGATAATCTGTAATATCAAGGCTACCTACGAAGATAGGGGACAGTGTCTTTTTACCATACTCAAGGACTTTCAACTACGCCTGGAGGCCTTTCAGAAGGAACAGGCGGAAATCAACCACAAACTTCAAAGGCTTATGGAAAGAGGCGGGTCATTGAGCCTGGAAGACCTGAGGCAACTGGAAGCCACCAAGGCTCGCCAGGATAGAAAAGCTAACCGAGAGCTGCGACGTGAAGAAGTGGACAGGCTGCTGTCTCATTTCAGGCAGCAGCGCCAGGAAATACGCCGCCATTAGCGGCAATAAATAATTTATTTTAACAAAGGGGGACAGAGATGGGAATTGCCACTGAAATGAAAGAACTTACCCGTAACATCGCTTCTTCCCATGAGGACAGGATGAAGAGGATTGGTGAAATAAGGGAAGAAGTAAATCAAGCCATGGGAGAAGCCCGGGACATGATTAAGAGCTTTGAAGACTCCCGACAGGAGACAAGTCGGCAGCTGAGACGGGACCTGGCCCGGGATAAGGCGAGCAGGAAGTCTGAGGTTACAGGGATGCTTAGAGGCTTCGAACGCACGCGAAAAGAAGAAGGGGCTCAGATGCACAAGGAGCTAACGCAAGGGGTGGCTGAGCGAAGGTCGGAGGTCAATGGGATGTTGGCAGATGCTCAGCAGACCATAAAAGGCTTCCGGTCTCACCGGGAGAAAATGGTCACACAATTGAGAAGGGATTTAGCCAAGGATACAGCGCGGAGGAATTCTGAGGTTAAGGAAATGCGTGGCGATTTCCAGAAAGCTCAGGCAGATGTAAGAGCCGAGCTGAAAGAAGCGAAAGCCGCATGGCAGGGGTTAGCCTCTACAATACCGGCAAAGAGAAGCGGGGCAGGAATTCCACCGAAAGCAGAGGCACCTATAGCCAAAGATAAAATCCGCGACTTTGAGAAAGAGATGCGGGCAATAGTTAACGAGCACTCTGAAGGAATAAACCTGGCAGGGGTAGCTGATGGCCTCGGCGTTGCTCCCGTCATACTGGGACGAACAGTAAAGAGCCTTCTGGATAAAGGGAAAATCCGAAAAGAAGGAAAGTTCTATTTCCCCACCCCCAGCGAAGTAGATGCCGAGCAGGGACCCCACTTTCGACCGCCCCTTCGGTAGCCGGGAAGGAAATTCCTAACAGTGAGGGATACTATGCGAAGTGAGGCTTTGAGAAACATCAAAACAATGCGGCAGGTTAAAACCGGCCATGACCTTGCCCGGAGCCGGAGAGCCAAGACAACCAACTCTTTGTCCAGGACGGAGGAGGAAGCGGCGCACTTACTTTCTCTAACCGACCGGCGGATAGAACAGATTTTGGCCAAAGAGACGAAGCGCTCGGCTGCTATGGAGGCGTCCATAAACAAATCGCGAGGGCGGGTGCTCAAGGCAAGGGAAAAGCTGGCGGCGACTATCAACAAGAACCGGGCTCTTACGGAACTGAGGTACCAGCTACAGAAAGCGCGCTGGGAGGGAAAGAAGCCAACACTGGCTAAGGCAGAAACGCCAACTCCAAAGCCAAACCTGCACCAGGTAGAGCTAAAATATTAAGCAATAGTATTATCCGTTCAGTGACTACTGAATAGGGCCCCGTAAGTGGGTTGGGCACCGATAAATTGAGAAAGCAGGCAGGTGGCAATTATGTACGGAGAAACAGCAACAGTGCTCAGTGCTCAACCGGGTGCTGACTTTGTGGAAACGCCATATATCAGGGACCTGACCAACCGGGCACTCGATTATATTAAGGCAGGCTTCCCCGTCCACTTCAGCGGACCAGCCGGGGTCGGCAAGACGACTCTGGCTCTGCACATAGCTGCCCGTCTAGAGCGTCCGGTAGTACTGGTCTGCGGGGACCACGAATTTGGCAGTTCCGACCTGATTGGTGGCCTTTTAGGCTATCACAAGAAATATCTTAAGGATAACTACATCCGCTCGGTGCTCAAGACCGATGAAAGCATGACATCGCAATGGGTAGATAATCGACTCACCACTGCCTGTCAGTACGGACTTACTCTAGTCTATGATGAGTTTACCCGGTCGCGGCCTGAGGCAAACAACGTGCTGCTTTCAATATTGGCAGAAGGACTTCTTCCCCTACCCGCGGCCAGGGGTGGTGAGAATTACCTGAAGGTGCACCCTGATTTTACCGCTATCCTAACTTCTAACCCCGAGGAATACGCCGGGGTCTACAGGAGCCAAGATGCCCTCCGTGACCGCATGGTGACCATAGAGCTGGGCAACTTCGATGAGGAAACCGAAGTCGCCATCACGCAAGCCAGGTCCGGGCTTTCTCTGGAGGATTCCCAGCGCATCGTCAGTCTGATGAGAAAGGTCAGGCAGGCCAAGTCGAGGAGCAAACTAACACCCACGGTTCGCGGCTGCATCGTACTGGGTAAGATATTAAATCTGAAAGGCAGTGCGGCTCTGTATGCCAATAACGGCTTTAAACAAATCTGCCTGGATGTTTTAATGCCCGAGGTTTCTGGAAGAGACAAAAAAAAGGTCAGTCAGGTGATAGAGGAGTTTCTGGCTGCCCCTTTCCAGACGGAGGCGAACTATGTCTGAAAAAGAAGAAGGCGATAAAGTTGAGATTGACTTTGGCATGGGCAAGATAAGCTTCGGCGGGTTGTTCAAGGGGTTGGGTAACCTTATTGACCTTGCCGCTAAGCTACGTGAGGAAGGGGTTGAAAAAAGGGGTGAGATCGGCGGCTTGCCCAGGGGCGCCAGAGGAGTTTATGGATTCAGCATCAGGACCCTGGCCGGTAAGCCTGTAATAGAGAGCTTCGGCAATATCAGGGAAACGGCCAAAGGGCCGGTAGTGGAGGAGGTACGGGAGCCAATGGTAGACGTCTTCGACGAAAAAGACCATATTTTAGTTATTGTCGAGCTGCCCGGAGTATCGGAGAACGAAATAAAAATAGAGGTAGCCGGGGACATCCTTAATCTCACCGCTTCTGACAAAGACAGAAAATACGCCAGGGAGATTCTCCTCCCCGGCAAAGTAAATCCGGAATCGATAAAGACTTCCTATAATAACGGCATTCTGGAAATTAACCTGGAAAAAGAAAAATAGCCACAGGAGTTATATCTTGTGAGTATTGATTCCACCGTGCTGACTCTTCGCGTTGCCGAGGCGAAACCCCGTGATGTAGGCAGAGGTATCGCCCGGCTCGACCCACACGACCTGGAAAAGATAGGCGCTGAAGTAGGCGATATCATTCAGGTAGAGGGTAAGCGGAAGACAGCCGCCAAGGTCATGCCCGCTTACCCCGAAGACCGGGGAAAGTCACTCATCCAGATGGACGGGCTTTTACGAGGTAATACTCTGGTCTCTCTGGATGAAAAAGTCACTGTGCAAAAGACCAGCTTTTTACCAGCTGATAAGATAGTATTGAATCCCCTGACTCTGGTGAGGTCAATCAGCCGGGAGAGAGACACCAGGTATATCGGCACTTTGTTAGACGGACTCCCGCTGGTGGAAGGGGACACGATTAGAGCCAATCTCTTCGGCACGCGCAGCCAGGATTTCACCGTTATCAGTGCCGTCCCCAAAGGGGTGGTGCTCATTCATACCAGAACCAAGATTGAGGTTAAGGGGAAGGCTGAAGCCAGAGCCGGAGACTCTAAAATTTCCTATGAAGATATCGGCGGCCTGGGGAAAGAGCTACATAGAATCAGGGAGATGGTTGAGCTTCCCCTCAAGTATCCCCAGGTATTTGAGCGCCTGGGGATAGACCCTCCCAAGGGGGTGCTGCTTCACGGACCGCCCGGATGCGGTAAAACGCTGATTGCCCGCGCTGTCGCCAATGAGACCGCCGCCTATTTTACCCATATCACCGGCCCGGAGATAATGGGCAAGTTCTACGGAGAGAGCGAAGGCCGGCTCAGGTCGGTCTTTGAAGAGGCGAAAACAAACGCGCCTGCCATTCTCTTTATCGATGAAATCGATGCCATCGCCCCCAAGAGGGAAGATATGGGAGGCGAGAAGCAGGTTGAGAGAAGGGTGGTTGCCCAGCTGCTGGCCCTCATGGACGGCCTGGAGTCACGGGGTGAGATAATCGTCATCGGGGCCACCAACATCCCTAACTCTCTCGACCCGGCGCTGCGGCGGCCGGGCAGATTTGACCGCGAGATTGCCATCAGCATCCCCGACCAGAAAGGACGCTTGGAAATACTCCAGATTCATACCCGGGGCATGCCCCTGGCTCAGGATGTTAACCCGGAGAGGCTGTCCCAGATCACTCATGGCTTCGTCGGGGCCGACCTGGAGGCTTTAAGCCGCGAGGCAGCCATGAATGCTCTGAGAAAGATAATGCCGAACATCGATTTCCAACTGGATGAGATTCCATATGATACCCTTCTACAGCTTGAAGTGAAAATGAATGATTTTAGCGAGGCGCTCAAAGAGGTGGAACCCTCGGCGATTCGGGAGGTCTTTGTCGAGGTCCCCGATGTCAGCTGGGGGAATGTCGGCGGCCTGGGCGAAGTGAAACAGAAACTGGTTGAGGCCGTAGAATGGCCATTGCGATATCCTCAGTTATTCCAGGAGGCAAATGTCAAGCCTCCTAAGGGCATCCTTCTATCCGGCTCGCCGGGAACCGGGAAAACTCTGGTAGCCAAGGCGCTGGCCCATGAAAGCGAGGTGAATTTCATCTCCATCAAAGGCCCTGAGCTTATGTCTAAATACGTCGGCGAATCGGAAAGGGGCGTCAGAGAGGTATTCCGTAAAGCGAAGCAGGCCAGCCCCTGTATTCTCTTCTTCGATGAGTTTGATTCGCTGGTTCCCGAGCGCGGACTGGGCGATAACTCACAAGCTACGGAGAGGGTTATCAGCCAGTTCCTCACCGAGCTCGATGGCCTGGAAGAGCTTAAGGGGGTACTGGTTCTGGCAGCTACTAACCGGAAAGACCTGATCGACTCCGCCATCCTTAGGCCGGGCAGGTTCGACTTTGTTCTGGAATTTCCACTGCCCAATGAAAAGGCACGGCAGGAGATATTCGGGATTCACGTCGTGGGCAAGCCCCTATCTTCTGATATTGCCCTGGAAGTTCTGGCTGAAGAAACGGAAGGGCTTTCCGGAGCGGAAATAGAAGTCATCTGCCGCGAAGCCGCCATGCTGGCTATCAGGGAGTCTATTCTGGCGGAAAATAAGAAGAACAAACTTCAAATTTCTAAAGAGCATTTTAATCTGGCTATCGACTGGTTGAAGGCCCAGAAAGGAGAGGAATAGATGTCTCCACAAAGCGAATATATTTATGGGATTGTCGAGGAACCTCAACACCGGAGGTTCAGCTTCACCGGCGTCGGAAGTGCTGATGTTTATACAATCAACCTTGAACAGCTAGCCGCCGTAGTCAGCGATACCGAATTCACAGAGATAGACCCGACCCGAAAGAACGTGCAGGCCCACACCATTGTCCAGGAAGCGCTCCTGAAAAAATATAACTTGCTCCCCATGAGCTTCGGCATGGTGGCCGCCGACGAGGGCGAAGTCCACCGACTGCTGGAGGATAATTACGATGGTCTCCTCGGTGAATTACACCGGCTCGCCGGCAAGATAGAAGTTGAGCTAAAGGTCTACTGGGAACAGGAGGCCGTCATCAACGAGCTTCAGGGTGAAAATGCAGAACTTACCAGGCTAAAGGCGAAGATAAACTCCGCCTCGTCTCCCGTTGAAGTACAAAACCTGCTGTCGACGGCTGGCAAGCTGGTGGAGTCTATTGTTCAGGACTGGAAGACCAGATACGCCGAGCTGGTTTATGCCATCCTCCAGGAGCTATCTTATGAGGCTAAGGTGAATAATCCGGTGGGGATTAAGAACCTCCTGAACGCCTCCTTCCTGATAGAGAAGTCCCGTGAGAGTGAATTCAAGGAACAGGTCTATAAGCTGGATACCAAATTCCAGGGCAAAATGAATTTCAAATATGTTGGACCTTTGCCACCTTATAATTTCGTTAACTTGAAGCTGGAGCCGGTGAAGTGTTGATTGGATTGCCGTTTAATATTCTGTTCGGCGTTCCTATGACACTTGGTAAAGAGGTTCTGGCCAAGCTGAGGGATGAGATTGATAAGGAGCGCCTCATTACCGAGGAGTCGATTAAAGAGAGGCTCCAGCAGCTTCAAATGCTACTACGGGATGGTGAGTTGAGCGAGGAGGAGTACGAAGGCCTGGAAGAGGAGCTTATCCAAAGGCTGAGAATGGTGAGGGAATATATAAAGAGCCAGGGGGTGAAATAGATGGCACTACAGGCAACCAAGGACGAAGTCACCACGCTTGCGGACGTTATCGACCGCGTGCTGGACAAAGGACTGGTCATCAATGCCGATATCTGTGTTTCTTTAGCCGGGGTCGAGCTTCTGGGGATTAAGATAAGAGCCGCCCTGGCTTCCTTTGAGACAGCCGCCAGGTACGGGCTGGAGTTCCCCAGCGGCACCAACTATGAAAAGTCCGCCTGGAAAGAGGCCGAAGCGGGCAGGGAAGTCTGCCCGCAGTGTAGTAAAAAAGTAGTTACCGAGGAACTCCTTAATGAGGGGTGTCCCTGGTGCGGCTGGACAAGCGCCAAAGCCAGGAAAGCCTGGGCAATCCCGGAAATACGAGCGACTTAGAGGTTTCGGTTCATGGCGATTAACATCGATGAGAAAAACCTGAAACACGGGGTGCTCGGTCTGGTAATAGCCCTGGTCGAGGTGATTAAAGATACCCTGAAAATCCAGGCGTTAAAAAGAATGGAGAGCGGGGTACTGAGCGAGGAAGAGTGTGAGCGGCTGGGCAAAGCCCTGCTGGAACTGGATATCGCCCTTGAAGAAATCAAGGTCGAGCAGGGCATCAGCGAATCGGTCCAGGCAGTGAGAGACGGGCTGGATGATATTGTGGATGGTGTCATTGACAGCATAATCAACCCGGAAAGATGGCGGGAGGAAGCCGCGAAGAGCCCGAAGGTCTTATCAAGGAAAAACTAACTTCCTGGGAGGCGAACAAATGGCAGAGATTCTTTGCATCCGGTGTCAAGGGAGATACGTGTACGGTGTGACTATTGGGGATAAGGAAGTCAGGCTGGGGGCGATAGGGATAGATGGCAGCGAGGTTTATACTATCCCTTACGGGGACATTAGCGCTATTGTCCACGATTGCTCTACCAAGCCGTATCGATCCACTGATGACGAAATGGTTAAGAACTGGGTGAGGGCCCACCAGAGCGTTCTTGATGCCGCCGGTGAGCAGCTTGGCGTCGTCATCCCTCTGGGCTTCGATACGATACTGGAGCCCCGGGATGATGCCACTTCCCCTGACCAGGTAGTCAGGGATTGGCTGAAACTGGATTATGGACGACTTCGTGAGGTGATGAGAAAGATAGAGGGTAAAAATGAGTACGCGGTACAGGTCTCGTATGAACCCGGGTTAATAGTCAAGCAAATCTCGGAGCAAAGCCAAGAGATCCGAAAAATAAAGGAAGAGATGGCCGCCAAATCACCGGGTACGGCCTATATGTACCGGCAAAAGCTGGAAAGGGCGGTTAAAGCGGACACCGAGCGGCTTGCCGATGAGTGGTTCAGTGATTTCTACGGCAGGATTAAGAAGCATACCGATGATGTTGTCATCGAGAAGACCAGAAAACTGAACAATGGCCAGATGATGCTGCTCAACCTCTCCTGCCTGGTAGCCAGAGAGAAAGTCGACAGCCTGGGTAAGGAACTGGAGGAAATTAACAATATGGGTGGTTTCTCCATTCATTTTTCCGGTCCCTGGCCGCCCTACAGCTTCGTGGCTAAGCCCATTGTTACGGTTAAAGGAGAATGAAATGCAGCCTACCCGTGACGCTCACGCCACACTGGTGGACCTTCTCGACAGGGTGCTGGAGAAGGGGCTGGTACTCAACGCCGACCTCATTATAAATGTCGCCGGTATTCCCCTCCTGGGGGTCAATCTGAGAGCCTACCTCGCCGGGATAGAGACCATGTTGAAGTACGGCATCTGGCAGGACTGGGATGAAGCACAGCGAGCCATCGCCGTCAGGGAGCGAAAACAGAAAAGGGAGGAGGAGCAGACGAATGCTCCGGGATTGGAACCAGAGCGGTATCTCCTCTCTTCACTGGATAGCAAGATAGAAGAAAAATACTCATGCAAAGAGGAGGTAAAGATCTAAGATGAACGCTAATCAGGTAGTAGAAAAAGCACGGAAGGAATTTATCGGACTCGGCAAGAAACCAGCCGACGGGGTCACCGGACTGTCGAAGACCGATGGAGGGTGGACCATCCTGCTGGAAGCGCTGGAAAGAAAGGCTATCCCGGATACCATGGATGTGCTGGGGTTATATGAACTCCACATGGATGACGAGGGTCATCTTCTCGGTCTGGACAGGAAGAAATTGCGCAAGCGCGGCGAAACAAAGGAAGAGTGAAAGGAAAATATCAGATGACAGAATGGAACAAATGCCCGGGATGCGGGAGCACCATCAGTGGTGACTCTGATTTCTGCCCGAATTGTGGAGAGCCATGGACAATTAAATGCCCTAACTGTGGTGTGATACAGCGCTTCTGGAAGTTGCGCAAGTTTTGTCACAATTGTGGCACACGGATAGAATTGCATGGCGTTGTTAAGAGCCGGCGAAAGTAGACCGCGAAGGGTCAGTATACGAGGAAGGAATAACTCTGCGATGTCATGGGAAGATGTAGCCAAGCTCAGCGACTTGTCACAGGTTAACATGGAACTGGCAATCGTCTGGCTGGATGACTGTATAAGTTACTCGCAGGAGGCAAGAAAATATCTGGAAAAATCAGGGCATATGATAAAGAAGTGCCACGATAAAGATAACCACGAAGCGTCAGGACAACGCCGGGAAATTCCAGCACGCAGGCAACAGGGTAAGCAATAATGTGCAATCTATATGTTATTCCTATCATCCATATGAGTGCTGACATGGGTTCCATAGCATCAACTCTGAATGACAAGGCTACGGCCAAACTGACGCCCGAACTCTGGCAAAGGCACAAGGAGATTGTCTCTGCCTTCTGGGATTCAATTGGCCGATTCCTTGATGCGTTAGATGTTAATGGTTTCAAGGTTTATCAGGACGGATTAGTGGCCGACGGGGAAGAGGGACTGAGAATCGTTAGAGAGAGCGTCAGCCAAGGAAGTAAAAACTACGAGATTGTAGGAAGGCTTCTGGAGAGGGGTGCCGTTTTGGTGAAAACTGAGTCTCTCTCGCTGGTGAAGCAGGAGTACAACTACATCACTAAAATGACCCGCTCTAAGTCGTCAAAGGAAAGAGAAGTTGCTGCTCTGAGGTACAAACTGGCTCGAGGTATGCTCCTGAAGCAACGGGATGAATTTATTGCCGAGAGAATCAACGAAACTCTCGCCGAAGGCGAGAGTGGTATCTTGTTCATCGGAGCCTACCACGATGTTGTGCATAGGCTAGCTCCTGATATCAGAGTAAGCCAGGTCAAAGAAGTGGCCAGAGTTAAGGAGTACCATAAGTCATTGACTAATACGAAAAGGCATGACCAACAACACCAGAAACTCGGTGAATATCTCGTCTCGCCTGTCTCCAGCGTATCATTTTGAGCTAGCGATTATAACCTTTGTTGAATTGGGGAACAATTCAATAAAGAAGTATTTTGTTACTTTAGAAGAATGCATGTGAAAATCACTTGATATTTTGCCCGAAAAACAATAAAATCAGGGTGTCGGTTGACCTAGTGTCTTGACACCCTGATTCTTTTAAAACATCCCCGGCAGGGAAGGTCTACTAGCTTTAGTAGGCCGTACAGGTCTCGAACCTGTGACACCCTGATTAAAAGTCATCCTTACATTTTTCCGATTTTCAGGGCATCTTTGAGGCTGGAATCGGCTTAAAATATCTTCAGTTATTAAACAATCAGGTTGACATCACCGGAAAAATCAGGTTGACAACCTCTCCAAAATACCAGTGACTCTGGAAAACCAGAGTCACTATCACTTTACTGCCGTTTACTTGTTTTGTCAAGCGAATTATTGTTCACTT
>Ga0315539_1002705_pt1 | contig 12671 bp, 8 predicted proteins | sample SalMarSW160150MG_FD_203097 | JGI IMG/M metagenome (GOLD analysis project Ga0315539, IMG submission 203097) | Salt marsh sediment microbial communities from the Plum Island Ecosystem LTER, Massachusetts, United States - Salt Marsh Sediment SW1601-150 ... | reverse complement strand
TTTCATTTCTCAATAAAACTATTGATTTACGCATTGCCAGTGCAGCTCTCTCTCTGAATTTTTCATTGTTCACCAGCTTTTCAGCTGCATCGGGATCGACATATGGATTTTCAAATAATCCGAGATTGAAAAATTCTTTCAGCAGCAGTAATACAGAGTTGTCGATAAAACTCATATCTGCCATTTTGGAATTGATTACCTCGATAAGAGTTGAGGGATCAGAAACTCCCGAAAAGATATTTGAGCCTGCTTCAATGGCCGTTTTATATCTTTCAGGTAAAGAAAGATTTTCAACACCCCAGGGCATTCTTTCCAGTGGACCTGTGTCGGTATTAATGATCCCTTTAAAGCCCATCTGTGTTCTTAAAAGATCGGTAATAACTCCTTTATTGTAGGCATATCCTACTTCTTCATACTCTGTTCCATATGGCAGAGAATAATAAGGCATAATAGCTGATGTCCCGGCATTGATTGCAGCCTGAAATGGGATAAGACTGTTTTCAAACATTCCTCCGGGATAAACTTCTCTTTTACCCCACTCATAATGCGAATCCTGTCCTTTTTCTCCTGAACCGCCACCCGGAAAATGTTTGGTAGTAAGAGCCACAGAAGTTGGATTTAAGCTTTCTCCCTGAAAACCAAGAACAATCTGAGTAATTACTTTTGCCACCCATTCAGCATCTTCTCCAAAAGTTCCGTTGACTCTGGACCACCTTGGTTCGACAGACAGGTCAGCCATGTACATGTATCCTTTTCTCAGGCCGACGGAAACCCATTCCTGACGGGCAATATCCGCAAATTCTCTTGCTAATTCCATGTCACGCATTGCTGAAATGCCAAGTTCCCCAGGCCAGGCAGAAAACACAGTTGTACCTAAACTTGTTCCCAGTGATGCATTAGCAGTTATATGGTTACGCGGATTTGAAGCTACAATGGCAGGGATGCCAAGAGGTTCACTTTCGCAAAGCTCCTGAAGCTTATTTGACCATTCAGCCATTGTTCTGGCACTTTCACTTACCCGAAGGATAAAATGGCGCATCTGAAATTCTTTTACGGCCTTAGTAGTTCCTGTTCTTCCACTACCACCCATATTAGCAACTTGTTGTCCGATTCTGTCCAGTGTGTCGCCCCTTTGCCTTGAAGGAACATTTTCCCTGTTTGTGTTTTGCCCCTGCATGGCATTTGCCGGATTCCTAGGCCCACCCTCATCAAGATCACTTGCAACAAGTTTACCTCCTAATGCTGCAGCCCTTGAAGTACCAACCATGTTAATAGTATTGATAAGCATAAAACCGGCTTTTTCTTCAACAGACATTTTAGAAAGCAGATCCTTGCTCCTTTCATCAGCACTCAATCTCCAGTCTTCATACTTATCCAGTTTCCCGTTTTTGTTTAAATCCTTAAATTTCAGCCCGTGTTTTTCAATAACATTGACTGACCTGTAGCCAAGAGCAGGTTGGAGATTCTTCTCTGTACCTGTAGAACAGGATACAATTCCGGTTATCACAAGGAGTTTGATTAAAAATGAATTAATTTTTTTCATAGTCAGATCAGGATATAGAATATAGACAATTTAATATGTCATCCAATTTCATAAAGTTAATAAAAATTAAGAATCTTTAATATAGTAACTGATAAAGCTAAAAACTTCATGAAGATTGAGAGGGAGGCCAGATGAAAAAGCCAATGACCCTGACCATAGATAGCCGGAAAAAAAATTTCCGGAAAATTATGTTATATTAATATTTTCCAACTCTTACTAATATGAAGGATGAAATTCTGCAAACAGCTCTCAAGCTATTTTTAAAATATGGCATTCGTAAAATGTCTATACAGAAACTCATTGATCCTTTAGGCATTTCGAGTAGATGGCAGAACTCTTGTTTAATGGCATTATTTTGATTAGACAAATATGACGAGCCTAATTTCATTTCTTTTATTAAGGAAAAAAGAAGGGATGAATGCTCGAGATTACACATAAAAAGTTCAGTGAGTTAGTGGGAGGATAACATTTAAGGTAAATTTCATGTAAATCCTATTTTTAGAAGGGAAGGGATTCATTAAAATTCACAAAACCTGGTGTAAAATAAAAAACACTTATGATTAAAATTCCATAATTATTTGCTTTTGTTCAAAATCCGATCTGATGACACTTAACATACATAACAAAACAACAAGGAATTAACTCCTTCAATGTATGGTCAACTTACTCTGACCAAAAATGGTCCAGGCTTCTGGCTTTAACAATTGTGTTTGAAATTGAAAAGATAAATAGTAAACTTGAATTAATATTTTTAACTATTAAAAAAAAGATAAAATTATGGAAACACAAAATCCGTCTGGATTATTGGCATTCCAAGACATAAAATATAAAGAGATGCCCCATTCTGATAAGGTGGATTGGTTTAAACTTCGTATTGGGAAATTCAATTCAGGTACTCAGTTGGTGCCTGACCTTTGTAACTCTGCCTTTAAAACGCTTTTCTCAGTTAACCAGTTCTTTTTAGCTTTGTCTGCAATTATATTATTTGCAGGAACAAATGTCTCTTTAGCACAGGACATTGAATGGCAATACATTAATGGGGACGCTCTTCCTGATGCACCAGAATTGGCACTAAGAGGTGAATTTAAAATCGGTGTCAGGACAATTACTGTCGTGAATAAAGGCCAGATCGATATTCTTAAGACTAAAGTGGGTATTGAACCAATATACGACAGAACTCTGAAACTGGAAATCTGGTATCCTGCATCAGTTCCAGACGGAGTAAAAGAATTGGTAACATATGAGGAGGAAAGAGCAGTGCCAAATGATCCAAAACACCAATTGATAAAATATAATTTTCCCGGACGGGCACTGCGTGGTGCAATGCCCGAAACAAAGGACGGAGCTTTCCCTCTGCTGATAGTTTCTCATGGGTATCCTGGATCCAGACTTTTAATGACATACCTAACAGAGAATTTAGCATCAAAAGGATATGTAATTGTGGCAATAGATCACATGGAATCAACTTACAATGATGCCGGAGGATTTCAGAGTACTCTTCTTAACCGCTCAAGGGATATTTTATTTGTTCTTAACCAGATATCAGAATTGAGTAAACCCGGGAGTAATAGTTTTTTAACAGGATTGGTAGATGTAAATAACACTGCTCTTATCGGATATTCAATGGGTGGTTATGGTGTGCTGAATGCAGCAGGAGCAGGTTATAGTCAGCAGCTTGTCACTATGTTCAGTGCAATGACTGGAGGGAGCAAAGCTATTGAAGTACTAACCACAAACAATCCTGCTTTTAAAGCCTTATATGATTACCGGATAAAAGCTGTTGTTGCTTTTGCGCCCTGGGGTATGGAGCGTAATATCTGGGATTCTGAAGGATTAAAAGGATTGAAAGTGCCCGCATTTTTTATCGCAGGCAGCCAGGATGATATATCGGGTTACGAAAAAGGGACCAAAGCAATTTTCAATGGAGCTGTCAACGCTGACCGTTATTTACTGACATATGTCAATGCCAGACATAATGTGGCTCCTAATCCGCCACCCAAAGAGTCATTAAAACCAGGATTGCCTTTTAATTTTTATTACCATTATGCCGAACCAGCCTGGGATCAGCACAGGATAAATAATATTAATCAGCATTTTGTGACTGTCTTTTTGGGTATTCATCTTAAGAAAAAGGATTACGGGCAATACCTTGAATTAAATGAAAATTCCAACATTAATACATGGACAGGCTTTAAGCCACGCACCTCTATGGGGCTCGAACTTTTACATTCTGCTGCAATAAAGCTGAATTAGATTCATTTACATAACCGAAAGATTTGCGTGCAAATTGTTTGTATATGGAAGAGTAATTACCTTGGCCATTGCCTTGTAAGTGACTCATTTTCAGAGTTGCTCGGACAAAGTTTCACGCTTCTGCTGGTTCCAGCGGGATTTCCTCTCCCAATAAATCGGGATCTTTAACTTCTCGTCTTAACCGAAACAGAACTAATCCATTTGACAAGTCATGGTCAAACTCAAGGAAATATTTAAGAAATATGGGATTGAACTTGAAGAGAATGTTTAGATCAAGTGTCAAAGTTGGTGGATATTTGTGAAATAAAATTGACTTTGGATTAAACAAGGTGTAACTTTGTTTTAAAAATTTCTTAACTTACTTTATTCAAGAAGATGCCTGAAAGTAATCATCACTGATCTTTGCGAATGCGAATTAAAAAGACCCCGCAAAACTGAACCGTTGAAAGGGATCATTGATAAGCTGGACAAGGAAGAAAAAGTACCTTCCCACATTATAACTTCAATGGACAGCTTGAACAGATTAGCAACTTTTGGTACTCATCCGAAAGAATATGATCCTGAACAGGTACGCCCCGTGTTAATAAATCTCTCTACCGTTTTCAAGTGGTACTTGAAATTTAAAAATATTGGATTTTATTCACCAGCTGAGAGAAAGACGAAAAAGGTTGAAATCTTCCCCATTAAAAAAGAAATAGTCAATAGGATTAATCAAAATATATTTTTGATTTCTGTAAGCAATTGTCCAATATCAGCTCAAAAGGGAAAAATATTATCATAAAATGGCATTATGAGGAGGACGATGTGGATATGTTAGAAGCCGGCAGCGAAATGTCGAGGATTTCCAAAATTCCGTTCGAATTCATACAAAGAAATGAGTAACACTCTTTCCACTAATGTGAGGTTCTAAAAAAAACTTGACTTTTGTTTAAACAATGTTTAATTTTGAAAATGAGATTGAACAAAATGACTGAAAAGTAAATTCTTAGCAGGATTAATATTGTAATAATTCATCATTATAACTAATTCTTTCAGACTAATTATCATTTCAATATATATCCTTTCATAAAAATTTTAATACCTGGTCATGCAATGAAAAAGATTTTTACACTTTCAACAGAAATTGTGTTTTTAATAACAATTCTGATTGCCGGGGGATGTAAATCGGCAAAGGACAACAAGGCATCCGATAAAGTTATAATCTATTTAAGATCTATCGAAGTAAAAGGAAAAAAACACCTTTTAATGTTCGATACAAACGACAGTATTGCTATTGATAATCTTATAACAACAGTCCAGCCCGGAACTACTGTTATATGGAATTTGGGACGTGCCAGCAGGATAAAGAAGATAGTCAAAATTTATTTCTCTACAGCGAAAAGTAACATTTTTATAGAAGATCCCGAAAAACGATTTTTTGGCAAAGGATATAAGCTTAAAATACCTGATGAAGCAGTAAGAGGGACAGATGAAAAATACACTATTGAATATTCCCTTAAGGATAAATCAAAAGTGCCCCCCATTGATCCTTTTTTAAGGATCCCGCCGGTCGACTAAGAATAATTTAATGTACAATCGCATTATTTCAGCTTTTTTTGTTGCCCTTTTGATGGCAATAAATTCACCAACTGTGCTTATCGGTCAATCCACCGACAGTTTGTTATATTTATTAAATAACAATCTGGTTAAAGGTGATTCTGCTAAATATGAACTTTTATGCAAAATTATCGCTAACACGACAGATATTGAAAGCAAGCTGAAATTTTGTGATCAGGCCATAAAACTTGCTGAAAAGCTGAATATTATGCTTGCTAAGCCTTATGTTTTAAAAGGTACTTGTTATCTAAATTCAGGTGATCTTGCATCAGCTCTCGAATGTTTTATTAAAGCGGCAAACAATTACAAGGAAAATGGTAATAACGAGGGCCTGGCATTGGTATATCAGTATATAGCTGAAACATATAACCAGCTAGAAAACCTTAATAATGCAAAGTATTATCTTAAAAATGCTATTGAAATATATAAAAAAGAAAAGGATTCAATGAACCTGGCTACTGCCCTGCTCAATTTAGGTTATGCTAATTACAGTATGGGGCAATACGACACTGCATTAGTCTTATTCTCAACAACAGTTGATCTATTTCAAAAGCTAGACAACCCTGTTGGATATGCCTATTGTCTGGGTAATTCAGGATTGGTTTATTCCAGAATGTCAGATTATGATAAGGCAGAAGACAACCTTCTACGCGCCATTGAAATACTTACCAAAGAAGGAGATGAACGTGCCGTCACCGAGTATATGATCGAATATGCCGGTATTCTTCAGCATAAAGGAGAAATTAAGAAAGCCATTACCTGTGCAATCCGGGGGTTTGGTAGTGCTATAAAGAATGGTATTAAAGAATATGAACGCGAGGCAGCACAAACACTTGCCCAATTATATGAGATTTCCGGCATGTATGACAGTGCCTACCATTATCAGTCGTTATACATAAGCGCTAACGATAGTATTAAAAGTGGTGAGAATATTCAGAAAATGGCTGATCTGCGTACAGAATTTGAAGTGGCAAAAAAGCAGTCAGAGGTTGAGATATTGCAGAAAAACAAATTATTTCAACGTATTGTAATCCTGGGATTAGCAATCATCCTTTTACTGGCCATGGGACTTATATTAGTTTATTATTTAAGTCTTAAACGCTCCAGAAAGCTTACAGCAGCACTTGATGAACGCCGGGTGTTATTGGAAAAGCAGAGCTCTGAACTGAAAGAAAAGAATGACAAAATTATCAGGGCAAATGAAGAACTAAGACATTTATATGAGATTACCAATAGTCAGAAGGAAGAAATAATCAGTGGTATTAACTATGCACAAAGGATACAAAAGGCAATTCTTCCGCCAGAGGCATACATAACTGAGTTAATAAATGAAAATTTCATCCTCTATAAACCGAAAGAAATCGTAAGTGGTGATTTCTATTGGATAAAACAGATAAATCAATATATCATTTTAGTATGTGCAGATTGTACAGGCCATGGGGTTCCGGGGGCACTTATGAGTATGCTTGGGATAAGTTATTTAAATGAAATTGTACAAAGAAAGGCAATTACACAGGCAAATCAGATTCTAAATGAACTGCGCAAGGAAATCAAACATTCTCTCAGGCAAACCGGTAAAAAAGAAGAATCAAGAGATGGAATTGATATGGCTTTATGTGTTTTTGATACTAATAAAAGTATAATGCAGTATTCAGGTGCCTTTAGTCCATTATATATTATTAGCAATATTGAGGGGAAGCCAGTATTTAAAGAAATCAAAGCTGATATGATGCCAGTAGGTGTGCACTTTTCGAGTGATATATCCTTTACTAATAATGAAATTCAGCTTGAGATTGGCGATACTTTTTACCTTTCTACTGACGGTTTCATTGACCAAAGTGGGGGAAGCAACAATACCAGATTCGGCAAGAAAATTTTTAAAAAGTTACTTTTAGAGATCTACAATCAACCCTTATTTGAACAAAAGGATATCTTGGAGCAGACCCTTAACGAATGGATGGGTATGCATCCTCAGAGAGATGATATACTGGTTATAGGAGCAAGAGTATAATAAATTTACATCCGGTTTTAGATGGTCAATTCACTCCGGCCAGGAGTGGTCAAAGTCACCGGCTTTTCCTCAAGCCCGCTATAATATTTGTACCCCTGACGCTTGCAATCATCGGTCAGGCGGGAAACCAGCAATCCCCTGATTGTGCGTAGGTGGGGGTAACAACCACCTTCTTGCTTAAAAGTCTGAACCAGTAAAGTGTCGTGCCAATTCAAGGCGAGGGTAGTATCGTCAATGAAATTACAAGTCGCCGATAAGAAACTGCCTGAATTTTCAAACCACCAATATCTAAATGCATTTATCTTTTCATCCCAGGCAAAAATTCCCTTTGCTTCACCACCTGATTGTGTCGAATACTCAAATTGGACGTATTTATCATTCAATATCTTTTTGAAAGTACCGGATCCAGTAACTGTTCCTGCCTCACTCAAAAAGCTTTTAGGAATATGATATTCCAATTCCCAATCACCGAGTAGGAATTCGAATTTGCCTGTAACATCCGTGTCCATTTGTTTAATTTTTTTACCCTAAATGCTGTATAACGTTCGGCGTTATGTGCAGTTGCCTTGTTTCGCGATTGCGTGGTTTTTGCCATTGAGCTGCGATGTTGGGGGCGTCCTTACTATGCAATATTCTAGCGTTAGCAAAAACCATGACACCACAGTGGGAGTGCCCCGGCGGTGCCGGGGGCAGCCTGTGTCGCCGGCCACAAAACTGTCCCTTTAGCCGCAAAATAGTCGCGGCACAGGAGGCAATTGCATATACCGACCTGTGGTAGCCAGTGCTTTTTATTAAGGCCTGTGTATTAAGTTAATCTCTGAAAGTTCTTTACCAATTTGATGAATGCCAAGCAGGATTTTCTCTGTTTGAGCATCAGATGGTTTTTTACGACCTTGCACATACTGAGAAAGCAGGGTTGGATTCATGCCAATTTTATTGGCAAGAAACTTTGCATTTATCACTTTGTAGTACTGGAAGAACTGTTTAAAATCAATTTCAAACTTAAGATTCTCCTGAGTTATCTCAATATTATCTTCTTCAAAGCAGAGATTTGCCGCTTCAATTGCATTATCAATTAATTCAGGAATTGTTCTGCCAGTAGTATAAATGGTATATACTTCTGAGAAAGCTGAAAACCCAGTATCAGTCTTCTCAACTATCATTTTGATCTTTTTGTTTGTTGTCTTCATCACTGCCTCCATTTTTTTAATTCTCCAACTTCAGTCCAGCATCTTTGAGGATTTTTCTCTCAAGTCCTTTACCAACCTCCTGACTACCATGGTTGGGAAAGATAATAATACCTGGTTTTTTGTTATGCTTTAGTTTTACATGTGATCCTTTTTGGGAAACCGGGTATCAACCATCTTTTGTCAAAATCTTATAAAGTTCAGAACATTTCATGCGCTAGTTTGGATCACAAATGTGCCACAAAGGTAAATAATAATTTACCTAATTACAAATATTTCTCGTGTAATATTTGCGTGGGCGTTGGCTACTGGAAAATCCGGTTACACTGAGCACTTCATTCCGGTTCAACAGAGCATATGATTCCGGAAATGATTGAGCACCATAATCCGGAATATAAACATCACAATATCAATGCGAAAAGATTTGATGTTAAATTCATAAACTTAATGTTCACATTAAACTGGAATTAGTTGCTCGCTTACACCGGAATTTACATTGAACCAGCCAATCTAAGAGGCGAATGCAGGTATGGACGGTTATTCATCTCTTGAATCCTGTGTTCAAGCTTGAAAGGAATATATTAATACCGGAATACAGAAGCTCCGTAATTCCAGCCGATCCCAAAAGCTACCAGTAATATCAGATCGCCTTTCTTTATCCTGTTTTCCTTAATAGCATTTGATAAAGCTATCTGCAATGACGGCGCGCCTGTATTTCCATGATCCTCCAGACAATAATATACTTTATCTGCCGGAACACTGCACAATTCCATTCCTTTCCGGATTATCCCGGAACCTGCCTGATGAGGTATCAGGAGGTCAATATCTTCTATATTCAGCTTAGTCTTCGTTAGAATACCATCAACAGCCAGTTTGAAGGCGGTCGGGGCATATTCCGCAACTCTTTTCCTGTTAATAATAAGTGTGCTGTAATCCTCAAAATATCCTGCATCATACCCTTCGCCTTCTGTCATTCTGAAGAAATCAATGAAACCCGGTTTATCTGAATAGCTTATAATGGTAGCAGCAGCTCCGTCTCCGAAAGTCATGAATACATTTTTATCATTTTCGCTAAGGAAAGTTGAATTATTTGAAGCTCCGATAATCAATATATTTTTTTTATAACCACATTTAATAAGGCTTGTGGCGATTTGCATGGCGGATATAAACACCACGCAGCTTCCCGCCATGTTGAAGCATTCACATCGAAGATCAATGGATTTGCTGCGGAGTGATGCCTGGATATGGGGTGACACCTCATAATAACGCTTACGCAATGTCAAATTTTGCTTGTACGTAGGAGGTACATCAGTATAAAAGATCATCAGATCAATGTCGGACGGATTTATCCCTGATGTATTTATCACCTCAATGCATGCATCAGATGCAATACTTTCAAGCGATTCGGTATTACTGATATAATACCTGTGCTTTATACCAGTCAGCCTCTCAATAATCCCCTGTTTCAGCTCCAGTTTTTTTTCCAGTTCAATGTTATCTACTATCATGCCGGGAGTTTTTAAACATGATTTCAGAATAGAAGCTTCAGCCATCTTTCAATTGTTTTTTAATTAACAGAGTTTATGCAACAAATTACTGATCAGCATATAAATCAGGGACCTGCAAGTCTTTTTTATAGATTCTGAAACGTTTGTAGATTTTACCGCCAAGCTTTTCCATTTCAGCCCTTACCTTTATATTATCTTCCAGTTCGTGATGGCTGTCTGCAATACTGAAGCCTGCTTCTTTAGCGGAGCGGATTGTAGTAAAAGCCATAAGTACATCTATTCCCCTACCTCTGTATTCTTTTTTAATGGCTCCGATAAGACTGTCAAGCTGCCTGGTCCTTTTTGCTTCACGGAGAATATAAAATATTCCGAAAGGAAATAATCTTCCTTTGGCCTTCCTGATCCCTTCTGAAAGGTTTGGCATAGCAACGTTAAAGCCCACCAGCTGATCATTCTTCGTTACAACTTTAACAAACCGGGGATCAAGGATCGGCAGAAAACGTTTTGCCAGGTATTCCATTTCCTGATTATCCAGTGGTTGGAAACCGTACAAATCGGTAAAGCATTCATTCATCAATTCCAGTATGGGTATAATAAAGGGCTTGATTTGGTATCTCTGTCTGAATTCAATTATGCTGTAATCCCCCCTTGAGGTTATCCTGTCATAAATCTTGCTGTAAAACTCAGGCATCTCTGCTGAAATATCGATACTGTAGACTACATAATCTACTTCTTTTGAATATCCCTCATTTATCAGATACCTGTTTATATAATCATAGTTAAAGTATGTAGAAATGGTTGGCCTGTATTCGAAACCTTCTATAAGAAAACCTGAAGGATCCTGATTGTGAAACCCCATCGGACCTACTATCTTCAACATGCCTTTTCCCTTTGCCCATTTTTCAGCATATGACAGCAACTCATGAGCTATGGTCTGATCATCAGGGCATTCAAGGTAACCGAATCTGGCATTCTTTTCATGTTTGAATTCATTGCATCGATTATTAATAATTCCCATGATCCTTCCGGCAGGTTTACCATCTGCGTATGCAATTGCCAGGATACAGTCTGAATATGAAAAGGCCCTGTTTTTCCGGGGATCGAAATAATGCCATTCCTGGGAATAGATTGGGTGCACCCAATTGGAATGATTCTGGTGAAGTTTTTCAGGAAGAAGAATAAATTCTTTCAGTTCCTTTCTGGTTGTAACCTCCTTGATTTTTATCGACATAAATTGGTAACAGTTGAAAATTTGACTGAGTGCCGAAGGTTTGGTAATATGCTGGATTAAAATTTCAGATTATGTAGAACTGAGTTTGTAATTGCCAGGTACCGTATCCTTTGTAATCTCTCGATATTTTTTGGTTAAAAACCCCACTCAGCACATGGGATTAAATCAAAACTTCTCAGATGCGGATATTTCTGAATCACTGAGAAAAAGTCTAAACTAATCTGATTAAAGGTTTAGGTCATTCTTTAATCTAAGGCTAATTTAGTTATTTATCTTAACATTAGCAAACTTTAATGACAAATCTGAAATTTAGTTTATTGCATTTATCTGACTTCTTTAATAACTTTGATCGAAAAATTCACGGCAATGCAAATAGAACCTTTGGAGCCTTCAATTCGTGAACAATTTGTTCAGTTTTCAAGAAAACACCTGCCAGATTACCTGATCAGATACCTGGATTCCCCGCTTCTCCTGAAAATTCTGAGCAAGCTGCTGTGTATTGAAGAAATATACAGACTTGAGGAGAAATTCAGGGATACTCGCAGTTATAAACTAGTGGACGCTTTAATTAGTTATACTGGGATTACCTGCACGTGCGAAAATATAAGCAAAGTTCCTTCTGCGGGGCGGTTGCTTTTAGTTGCCAATCATCCGCTGGGCGGGGCAGACTGGCTTTTGATAGTACAAAGTCTGAGTGTGGTCAGGAAAGATCTTAAAGTAGTGATTAATAAGGATGTCCATACTCTGATGACTAACATGAGGGACCTTTTCATTCCGGTTGATCAATATGCTTCATTTAACGACGTGGCTAGAAAGCAGATCAGAGAAAGCCTCGAAAAGGAGGAAGCCGTGCTTATATTTCCATCGGGAGGCATTTCAATAATGACCTTAAGCGGAGTAAAAGACAGAAGGTGGAAAAATGGGGTGGTTCATTTTTCCCGGGAACACTACACAGATATCTTACCGATTTATATTAGTGGAAGGTTCAGTCTGGCATTCTATTTATACCCGATCAGGTTGCGCCGGTTCCTGCTTTTAAGGAAGTTATTGCATCCTGGATCACGGAGATTCAGACTTGTGATAGGGGATAAAATTTCATATAAAGAGATGAGCAGGGGAACCGATATATCCAATATTTCTGCCCGGCTCAGATCGGTTACCTATCAGCTGGCAGGCCGAAGCTGAAAACAATCGTCTTCTAACCAGCAATTTTCAAATTGTCATAATTAATTTATACTCTAAAATTTGTAAATTAATCGAAAATATCAAATGGCTAAATTGAAAATTTGATTTTGTCTGGTTACTTATTGGTCTTGGATGGCTTGGGCAGTAATTCTATCCT
>Ga0315539_1002704_pt1 | contig 12672 bp, 10 predicted proteins | sample SalMarSW160150MG_FD_203097 | JGI IMG/M metagenome (GOLD analysis project Ga0315539, IMG submission 203097) | Salt marsh sediment microbial communities from the Plum Island Ecosystem LTER, Massachusetts, United States - Salt Marsh Sediment SW1601-150 ... | reverse complement strand
GTCTTGATGTATTCTCTTTACTCTAGCTCTATGAGTTCTATTCTTGTTTCCTTGGATACTCTTTTGTTAATCCAGACAAGGAGGTCATTTCCTTCTAATTGAGCCTGAAAACTTTCTGTATTTAATGGGTTGCCGTCCAGAAAAACAGAAACAGACGGTCTCGCCCACCCGATCACTCGGATTACAGGATTGATAACATCTACTTTAGGTCTCATAATAAAGCTGACCTTGTTCCCTTCCATCTTTCTGAACTGGTAGGCCCGTTCTGAGAACGCATATCCTTCATAGAGCACTGATTCATAGGAACCCTCTGATTTCTTATTCTCGTAACCAGTGCTCACTTCCGCTGGATTGTACCAGGACTGAATGAGGTCAATAAGAAAGGCATCACCTTCTTCGGTTGCGCCGGTCAGGAAAAGCCAAGTGCACGGTCGGGGAGGTCTGTCTGCAGGGATGGAGGTGTAGTTGCAGCAAATAAAGGAGGTATGTGTGACTACCTTCCCTACATCTTCTCCTGCATCTACACCTAGGATAAAGTTTTCCATGTCAGTTGCGGGCCAGTGTTTGAAGGTATTAGCATCACCTTTGAACAAACCAAAGTAAGGATGATCACCCTGGCAGCGAACGCAAGGCCTGTACGGGAAAAGTCTTTTATCTTTTACAAACATGCAAAAAGGATCGGGTCTATCCTTGAGATGCAGCCTCCCTATATATAAGTTCCATTCCTTTATTTGTGGATACAATGCACAAAGAGCTCCCTCATTTCCTGTGGGGAGGGGCCAGCCAAAGGATATCTTATCACCTTTCTCATTTTGCAGGGTAAAACATTCATCTGTGCGTAAAACATCTTTCGGGGTAGTTCCTTTTCCGTTGACCAAAATATACTCCAGCACCTGCCAGAAGTTTGGATTTCCTCCAAAGTCACTTTCATTGCCAGGCCAAGCGACAAGTTTTCTTACTGCAATCCCGTCCGGATACACGGTATAGTATTCATCAGCGGTGGTATTACCATTAAATATTTCGTAACGCATGTTGTTGCAGGCATAGTGCCAGCATATTTTTGCTCTTGCTGGACCCGACTCTAAAATCTTTACCCGACAGTACCTGAGTTGTTTATCCATGATAGGTTCATAGCAGTGCAAATCCTCTGGGCTATTTGTCTCTAGCCATTCCGGAGTAAACCACACGTTCCCTCCAAGGTCCCAGCACCCTACATACTGGGCCTTGGACCAGAAAACGAGCCGGTAGGGTTTTCCAAACTCTACCACTACCGCATGACCTACCTTATCCGAGAACTTCAACTGCGTCTCATATGCTTTCATTTGCTCTCTCCTTCTCTTGGATTTATTCACCTACAAGGTAGTTTAAGCATTCCCTTTCTTTTATTTTCCCATCTTTCCGGCTTTTCTTATCTCCCTCTCAACCCAGTTTTTTTGTGAATTTGGCTTGAAAATTTCTCTTCCAAAATCGAAAAATTGAGAATCGAGCACTTGGCCTTTCTTTTTTAGGCACTGTTTCAAAGTTATGTGAGAGAAATAAAAATTCTTGAAAGTGCAGAATAATTACGAGAAACAACCGCTCTCTATCAGGGAAGATCGAACCACGTTAGATTTCTTACAAACTAGGCCCATTCGTATGCGAAAGGAACTTCCAGAAACTCGATTTTCATCTCGGGAAGCCTTTCTTTCATAACACCAACGACACTATGGAATCCTATACTTTCACTGACCAAAGGTAATTGTTTTGGTCTATCTAGACCATCTCTGCTTAATAGCAGGAAGAGTGGGAAACTCTGTGTGAGGTTCACTCTGATACCAATAGGCGACCGAGGCAATGTCATCGGATAAAGGCTGAAATTTTACGTCCGGCCACCACCCAAGTGCTTGGATAGTTACCCTGAGGCTCTTCTCGAATCTTATTGGATCTAGCACATGCCAGCGGCAAAGCCTGTGTTTAGGGACTTCTCCGGCCTCTTTTCTCCTTTTTATTCGGCGAGCCTACTTACCTCGTGCCAGCTTTCAATCATCGTCTCTACGCTCTTCCAGGGTGTATCAGGAAAGAGGGCATCCACTGGTGAGAGTATAAAACTGCCGGGCCCCAAGGTCTCTACTGCATGATGCACTACTTTACGAATTTCCTCATCTGAGCCCTTTCCCAAGGTAAGAGAACTATTTACTCCTCCGGCAAGAGCAAACTTTCCCCCAATTTGCTTTTTCAATAGTTTTAAATCCACCTTATCCTGCACGGGATCAACAAAGTATAACAAATCAATGTCAGCTTCTTTAAGCATCTCAAGCATAGGCATAACTCCTGTGGTCATAACATAGGCAAAGCGTAGGCCTGCTTGATGCACCATATTGACAAGATCTTTCAGATGTGGAAATACGAAACGGCGGAATAAGGCTGGTGACCAGAAATTGGTAGAGCTATACCAACCTCGCTGCACTACCATATCTACACCGCCGATATCCAGCATAATGTCGGTTCTACGCTTATCAAACTCAAACATTACGTCCACAAACTCTTGGAGAAAATTAGGATTTTGTAAGGCTGCGATAACTGCTCCCTCTACACCGCTTAGCCATATAATACCGTCAATACCGAAAGCGCTCCATCCTTGGACAAGAACTCCTCTGTCCGCAGCAAACTTCTTCACTCCAGTCATCCGCTCTTTATACTCTGTTAACTGCTCTGATGTCGGGTCTTGAAGAAGATAACGCAGTTTAGGAAGGTCTTCAGAGCCGCTAACTGGATGTTTCACAGCCCGGGGTATATTGAAATCCTCAAAAGGAGGTACCTTGTCGGGCTGAATCACCCACCCTGGTTCTTGTTTTTCCTTTGTCTGCCGAACTATATGCCTTAACGCACCAGCCGGCGTATTATATTCCCGACATAGAAGATTATAAGGCTCCTCATTTGATGGAGACTTACGCCAATCCCTAATCTTAACATCAGGATGTACACTCCAGGGAACTGAGACATCAAGGACATCATCAAGCCCTAAAGAAAGCCAACGGTCAACACGCTTAAAGTCCTGTTCTTCGTCCCAGGGCTCCGGCAGTGTATGAATGTGTTCCAGGCGCATGGTGTACCAATGAATAACCTCACGGCTCTTTCGTATCCAACGCAGATGCCTGGGAGCAGTGAACCCGAAAACCCAGCAATAAAGTGGTACATGATCTGGTCTCTCGCCTCTAATGGTAGATAGTAAACGCTCACGCGACCTCATAATTTTCTCCATGTCCCACATTTCTCCATTCACTTTTCACCTTACGTCTTACTCCTTATCTCTCAAGCATCTATATGCTTATATAGCGTAAGCCTACCAACTTACAGAAATCCTCCAGCTCTTCTTTAACATTCCCATAACCTATCATCCAGTGATGGCCAAAACCATTTTCAGCTATTATTTCTAAGAATTCATTCACTGGAATTGATAACTTCACTCTCGTAGGGTTTCCGGCAAAGATCATCTCTGTTCTTACTGCCTCACCCTCCACTATGCACATCCGGTAAGTATCCTTTCTTCCTACTAAATTTACCAAAGTAACTTTGCCTGGTTTAGCTGGAAATAGCACACACACTCCTTTGTTAACTAGTCTCACAGGAGATAGATTTATCTTTCCCTTTTCTTCAGCCAAAGAAAATGCACCAGAGCCACAGTGAGAAAAAACAACACAGTTATCCTCTGGATAAACTACTAAAAGGTCAGTATTATGAACAGGGGTTTCCGTTAGAGACTGTAAGATAATCATCGCCACCAGCGAGTTTACATCACCCTCACAGCTTCCAGGAATCCCCTCCTCACCAAGAAGGGAATAAGCTAAACACACCTGCCCCATAAAGTCAGGATAACACTCTACAGCCAGACCTGAAAGACCTTCTTTTTCTATCCATTTTCTTAACACTAAATACGCTCTTATTGAATTTATCCCCTCTTTTTCCTCTGCATTAACTTTTCCCACCTTCCTTTTAATTTCCTCCCAGATTCTCTTTGCCTCCTCGTAACGAACTTTGCCCATCTCATCTTTAAGTTCACCTAATCCGAAGTGAACTATTCGAGGACCAAGTAAAGATTTAAGTTCTAGCTCATCAAAGGTAACCTCCGTCATTCCCTTTATTCTATAGCCAATCAGTCCCAAGCGAGCCTTTCGCAAGATTCTCTTTAGAGAAGCAGCTTTAGCATATCTTTCAATCTTCTCATAAGGCTCCCTTTCCTCCACATCTCCGTAAATGAATTTATAGGGCTTCTTCAGTTCTGTGAGAACACAGTCAAGCTGCTGAACGCCACACAAGGATCCTTTACGGATACCAGGCAGTCCCCAGGTGATAAGGGGCACGTTAACTTCCTCCAATATATCCAGGGCTAAATAGTCCGAGCTCCAGGTTCCCTCAACCAGACAGATTACATCCACATCTTCCCTTTTGAATCTCTCGACCGCTCTGTGAGCTGATTTCTCATCCTCCACTATTTGCTCAGCAACTACTACGTCCAGATCGAGTTTTTTTAGCTCAAGGATGGCTTTTTGAAAAAGAGAAGGAGCTTCCTCTCTTCCTTCCTCACAAGGATGACAGAGCATAACAAAACCAACTTTTGGCTTTAGCATAGAAATCATTTTCCTCCCCTATTCCACCAAGACTTTGGCAAAAATTAGTCCCAAATTAAGCTCAAAGCTTTATTGATAAAAGCTTAGAACATTAAGGCTGTATAAGGCTTTAGCAAAGGATCTTTGATAAAATGGCTCTAATCCCTTATAATACACGAATTTAAATATTCAAGTATTGTAAGGGAGGCTAGAATGCTGAATGTTATCTCTACCATACCACCATCTCTAGAGAAGTTTTTGGGAGAATTTAAGGATCTTTTCATCGAACCTCAGTTTAAAAACTTCAAGGTTTACCCCTTCGGTCTTCAACTTGAACTAAAAAGAACCAACATCCAAACCATCAACGAGTGTAGACCAAAGAGTAACTACGATTCACTACACCATTTCTTAACCAACTCTCCCTGGGACGAAGAGAAGGTAAACAACCGAAGAATAGAGATAATCCAGAGGGATAATCGAACAAGATCTCGTCCTGATGGAGCCCTAATAATCGATGATGTTGCCTGTAAGAAATCAAAATCAGCTACAAAGATCGAAGCAGCTAAAGTACAGTACGCTGGCAGTGAGAAAGGTCTTGTTAACTGCAATGTAGTTGTTACCTCTTATTATGCGGACAAGATAAGGGATTTCCCTGTTAATCTCGAACCTTATGTACCAGCTGATGAATTTAAAGAAGGAAAAAACTCTCCAGATTTCTTTACCAAAATTGAGCTTGGCAAAAAACTGGTGCTGGATGCTCTCGAAAAGGGTATCCAGTTTGAAGAAGCTCTCATCGATAATTGGTATCTGTGCAAGGATTTTGTCTTTTTCATACGAGGCAAAGGAAAAGATTGGATCTCCACTTTAAAGAGCAATGATATCATTTATCGTCTACGTAAGAGGCGTCGAATAAGAAAATGCCAAATATCACAGAATTCGGAAATTAACCCCTTTCTTTGCCGAGTATTAGGGTCACCTTCAACGAGTTTTTTTTGCCTCCGTATTCACTGGAGCTAAATCCAATTGAGCGAATCTGAACGATCATACACCGAAAAGTAACACAGATCCTCTCTATCCACAATGGGTGAGTCGTTCTGGCAAATCTTGTGAACAATCCCACAGCAGAGCTAGGGGCATCTTCAACTGGAAGGATAATGGGACTCTGTTCCCTTATAACCCGTACCATTCACTTCCACAGCAACTTGAGGAGCATTCTGGCTTTTTTATAAAGAATTTTATTTCATAACTATCAAATTTGAACCCAGCTTCCTCCCCCCCAAGGTGTTTTTTCAGGCCAGTTGACCGTCACGAGCGCCTCCGCAATTTGTCCTAAGGCATGACCCTCCAAAGCAACATCAACCGCAATCGGTTGCCTTCTTAGTCGTGGCCCTTTTTTAGGTATCGTCAGACTAAATTCGACCATTTTTTGTCCTAACCCCTTGATCAGTATATTGTGAATTATAGGTATTGCTCGCCAGCCTTCAGGCAACGTTATTTTCACTTTTCCATGTTTGGCTTTCTTGAAGGGATTTTTTATCATAACCTGGATTTTTTGACTTTGATTTTTTCCAGAAAATTCTAAGTGATAAGGAAAGATTTCCGCGCCGATATGGTCACAGTTCCAGTCAAAATCACGAATAGGCAACAGCAATTCGTGAATCCTGATCTGCTCAGAACCTCCTTTCTCGAGAGTTCTTAGAATGTCATTACTAAACTCTATTGTTTCCCAGTGACCCGAGATGATGAAATCTGGCTTTATTTTCCTAATCAATTTCGCTGCATTCATCATATCTTCACGTCTCATATTATTTTGATAGACATAGTTGTGAAAGAACCCATCCGAGCGTCTTATCTTATTTGAGAATCCCTGCTGATCACCTGTATGAATCATTCTATTTCCGTCGACTTCAAACTCGATCATTGTGGAATAGAAAGTATGAGCACCTGAAGGGTGAAAGACAAAAACATATTCCTCCCAATGAAATTTCTTTCCGAACGGAATACGACGATGAACTCTCATCGCTTCAGGCCATATACATTGGACGTTGTATTTATAAGGATTTTCAAGTAGGTCGGCGAAGCGTTCAGCACACCAAAGCTCAGTATTGAACAATCGCTGCAGCAGGGGAATGCCGCATACATGGTCATCATGTATATGGGAAGGCATCACCACATCGATCTTTTTAATTCCGAATTTGTTCCTTAGTAGTTCTATTCCGTGTAAGAGAGGTCTGCGTGTGGAAAAATGTTGTCTGGTCGGTGGAAGAAACGGCGATCTATAACCGTAATCTATGGCCAGTACCTTGCTAGACTCAGAGATAAGATAGAAGGTCTGAGCATCTGAGGCCTTATCAAGATAAAGGTGATCGGTGATCTTTGTTAAATCATTCCATTGTTCTGCTTGTATGAAATCAAGCTCTTCAGGACGTGCTCTGTATTCCAGTAGAGTAATCAGATTTTGCTCCAACTTATTAAGAGCGTCCTGAGGCAAAAACATAGGTTTACCATGACAGGGGAGGAGAATGTCCGCTCCTTTTGTGCTGATTTCGCGAACACTTTGAATAGAGTGACAAATGCCATATGCATCGTTGTAGTTCCATTGACTTGAAGCGAGATTCCACACTTTTCCTGGTCCATAAATCAAATCTCCCGTAAATATAACCTTTTTTCTGCCGACCTCAAGACCTAAAGATACCGCTCCCGGAGTGGGACCCTGAGTAGGAATTACCTTAAATACAAGCTCATCGATTTTTATCCTGTCATAATCCATAAGATATCCTGTAGGTTTAACCGATTCGATAAGAGAATATCTATCCCAACGGCCATCGTAGTTTATCCAGGTCTGTCTTTCCTCCCAGAATCCCCTGGTTCCGGCGAACATATCCTGTTCCCAATAAGGTACGTAGATATCTGCATTGTGCTCCTCAAATATGCGAAGTCCCTGAACCGTAGGTCGAAAATGATGTGTATTTAAACAAGCAATGACTTTTTTGCCATAAAAGAAAGATGGGATTTCATCGAACACACTTCCATTTCCAGCATGAACTACTATTAGACCGTTTTTTACCTCAATGACATAAACATTGCATGTATCTTGGTGAAGGTAGACAGACTCAAAAATCTTCTTCATGGTTAGCTCCTGGTATGGGGTAAAAATTCAAGGAGGTACTTATGCATTACCTAGGTATTGATATTTCAAAGAAGTCGTTCACAGTCTCAGCCCTAGATGAAGAAGGTGAAGCTATCACTAAGTTTCTCACTTATCCCTGTACTCGTAAAGGGATGGAGAAACTGGTAGATAAAATCTCTTCTCTAAAGCTTGAAAAAGATAAGACTTTGATAGGGATTGAGGCCACAGGAAACCTGTGGGAAAATCTTTACTCCTTCTTAGAAGGATATAAAGTTATCGTTCTCAATCCCTATCAAACGAGAAAGTATCACCAGGTGCTTTCCAAGAAAGCAAAGACCGATAAGGTTGATGCCCTGGTGATAGCTGGACTCCTTCGCTCAAAAGAAGCCATAGCCTCCTATATTCCTGAAAATGAAGTCCAAGTTCTGCGGGAGCTAGTAAGACTGCGACATCACCTTCAAAAAGATAAGAAGAACTATCTCAGAAAGGCCTATAGCCTTTTAAATTTAGTATTTCCTGAGTATACCGATTTAATTAAGAGTCCCTTTAAGAAAGTCTCCTCGATGATTCTTAAAAAATACCCTACAGCAATTCATATGGCCCGAGCAAGGAGAACTGACCTGGTAAAGATGGCCAGAAGAATCCAGGGTAATAACTATTCCTGGGTAATACCAGGAAAAAAACTTATTTAGTGCCAAATGGAAAAAGGTGAAGTTCTTTCTCTTAAAGGCATTATTCTTGATCAAGGTGTATCTCCAACTCACAAAGGAATTATCATCAACCTTTATGAGAAGAAAATCACCCCTCCTGACATTGTAAGGCAAACCGGCCATTCTTTGGAGGCAATAGTCAATTATCTTATAAACAAGCAAAATTCCAGGGCAATTTTCCGAAAGATATCATGGATCGTCAGTCTATAATCACCCCTTTAGACCTGTTAGAACTATTCCTCGAATAAAATATCTCTGGGTAAAGAAAAATAAGAGCAAAACTGGAACGATCATCACTGTGCTGGCGGCCAACATTAAATGAAACTCACCTCCATATGCTCGTAAAAAGAAGCTTAGGCCTAGCGCTATAGTCATCTTGTTAACGCTGTTAATGAAGATCAACGGTCCAATAAAATCATTCCATGCGCCCATGAAAGAAAAAATGGCTACCGTTGTCAAAGCTGGTTTAACCAATGGTAATATGATTCGCCAATAAATACCAAAATAACTGCATCCATCTATCTTGGCTGCATCCTCAAGTTCACGAGGAATACTTAGGAAAAACTGGCGTAATAAAAAAACGTAGAACGCACCTGCAAACCAACTCTGAATCCACAGGGGTTTAAAGCTGTCAATCCATCCTAATATATTAAAAATCAAATATAAAGGAATTATTGTTACTGGGTAAGGAATCATCATTGTAGCCAGGAGAAGAAGAAAGCAAATATCGCGACCTGGCCATCTCAAACGAGCAAAAGAATAAGCAACAATAGAACAAGAAAGGATTGATCCAATAACGGTCATAATAACTACATAAAGCGAATTTAATAAGAAACGAAGAATAGGCGCATAATCCCATATTATAACGTAATTCCTCCATTGAATAGGAAGGAATATTAATTTAGGGGGTAGGATATATAACTGGTCAATTGTTTTCAGTGAGCTAGAGACTAACCAGATGAGAGGAAATATAAAAATAGCCGCCCCTGTCGATATAATAAGATACTTAACTAACCCGGCCAGAAATTTCTTGTTTGCTAGGCGAATCTTTGGTCCGTTGATATTTTTCTTACTCATAGTTTTCACTTTTCTATGTCTCGTAGTGGACCCAATACTTTCCCCCAAAAAACTGAACTAAAGTAACGACGAAAATTATCATAAACAATATCCAGGATAAAGCGCTGGCGTATCCCATACGGAAGTATGAAAAAGCATTGTTAAATAAATAAAAGACGTAAAATAAAGTCGAGTCGGCTGGTCCACCGTTAGTCATAATATAGGATTGAGTAAAAATTTGCATAGTTCCAATTACTTCTACAATTGTGAGGAAAAATAGAGTAGGAGTGAGTAGAGGAAGAGTAATGTGTATAAACTTTGACCAAAAACTCGCTCCGTCGATCTCTGCCACTTCATAAAAGACATTGGGGATATTTTTTAATCCAGCTATGAGGATAATCATATTCACTCCTGATGACCATAATCCCATCAAAATCATACTCGGTTTGGACCATTCAGTACTACCTAGCCAAGCCGGGCCTCTTATTCTTATTAAGGAGAGAAACCAATTCAATATGCCATTTGCAGGATCAAGTATCCATAACCATAATATGGAACTGGCTACTATGGGAACTATTGCTGGCATATAATAAATAGTCCTGTACATGCTCAAACCCTTAATCTCCACAGTTAGGAGTAAAGCTAATCCCAGAGACATAATGATCCGTAAAGGAATGCCGAATATAACCATATAAATGGTATTCCATAAACAGAGGAGAGTTAAATCATCTTCCCACAATATATTTCTATAATTGGCGAAACCAATGAACTTCGGTGGCAGAACTACCTCATAACGACAAAAACTAAAAATAAAACAAACAATTATAGGACCCATAATAAATGCTGTAATTCCCACAAACCAAGGCAATGCAAATAAATAACCTGCTCGCCGCTCCCTTCGCAATAAGCCACTTGCTTTCTTTTTGCCCACTCTTTTCTCCTAAGATTTCTGGTGGCCTAAGCCTTCTATTGCTTTCTTCTTAGTTGGGAGGCAAAGCAAGAAATGAGAGCACTCTTAGTCTCGCTATTGCCTCCCTTTCTCTATTCAGCCCATTTGTGATGGATATGATTTTTACTCATGCTCTTTGTAAAAATCATCCAGTTTTTTCTGGATCTTTTTAGTGGAAGCATCCAAAGACTCTTTAGGACTCATCTTATGACGGATTGCATTCTCCACCGCTCTGTGTGTTTCTGCCCAATATTCTGCAAAAATCGGGGTAGGATAGTTAGCAAGAATCTTATCGGCCTTTTCGGGCAAATAAAATATATAGTCACGCACAGCTTCATATACATCAGCAGAGGCTTTTTCTTTGAGGTTGGGTAGATAAGTCTCAGCTATTATTTTGGCAGCCGCTGCGTTACCTATACTCTCCGAAGGAACCCAATATCCTCCTACTGATTCTATAAACGCCCCTTCGATTGTGCCGGCCTTCGCAATTGCCTCTGGTGTGCTCGTTTCCACCATAAATTCCCAAGCTTTTTCAGGATACTTGGATCCCGAGGGCATGGCCCAAACCCAGCAACCTCCATTCCAAGTAACATTCTTTAAGGGACGCCCTTCCTTAACAGGATGAAATGCTACACCAAATTCCATTTCAGGTCTATATTTTCCAATGGTCATTATCCGGTAGCCCAAGTGGAAGTCGACCATAGCTATTTGCTCTTGCAAGAATGGATCTTGGGAACCCGGCTTAAAGCCTCCTTCGAAGGCCCCAATTTTCTTCATCCCTCCTTGCGCATCGAGAACTTTCACTATCCATTCCAGGGTTTCTACTACTGAGGGATCATTAAGCAGCACTGTTTTTCTGTCTTCGGACATGGATTCCCATCCATTGCCGTAGGCAATGTTAATAAAATCTGGCGCTCTATCGTTTGGTTTGGGTATAGGATGGTATCCAAGTACTCTTATGTTTCCCAGATTATCTAACTTAGCTAATTTCTTTGCGAAAGTGAGAATTTCATCCCAATTCTTAGGCGCTCTGTTGGGATCAAGTCCGTTCTCCTTGAATATCCCCTTATTCCAGATGAAACCCCAGTAGTCTCCTCCCGCAGCATAAATCGCGGGGATCGCATAGACCTTACCTTGGTAAGAGTGTTCCTCCAGGATGCAAGAGGGATAATTATCGTAGATCTTACTTCGTTCGGTTAGATCATCTAGCATCGTTAAAGGCGTTAGGGAATTTCTTGATGCCCAACCCTTTATTGTAGGCCCGTTTAATTCCACCACGTCGGGAGCACGTCCAGAAGCTATAGCAATCATGAATTTTGTTGCAGACTTTTCAGTTAATCCACCACAGACGTCGGGTTGTATTTGAACGACAAGTTTTACTTCTGGATGAGCTTTCTCATAATCTGTGAGAATGGCATCCAGCCCTCTCACCACTTCACGAGCTGATCCAGTCCATACAGTTAATTTAATCTGTTCAGCCGCAAAACTAGGCAATACAAAGAAGCTTGCCACCACTATACTCATTAACACTCCCCACAGCCTACTCTTAATTCTTTTCCTCATTGTATTTCTCTCCTTTCGGGATTACAAACATTGTTGATCCTTCGCGGGTGATGCGTCGCACTATCTTTTCTTTAAACTTCTCAAAGGAAAACTACCTATTTCAAGTTCTCTCTTTTTGGAACGCTTCCCCGCTTTCTAACTAAAGGCCTACTCACTTCATCACCTCCCTTCTGCATTAGAGTTTTCTCGGAAATTCTTTTTCCCTCCCTGTTCAGCATTTCGCCAATCAGGGATAACCTTATCACCCCCACTACACTATCTTCTCACCACATGACAAACGATCTACATGAACTAGATTGCCAAAATCTTATTGTGTTTTAGTGTATGCTATACTAGTAATATCTGAGCTAAGCAGCCTATTGATTTTGAATGAGGACCCTTTACATCCTACTATTAACTACCTCGAGTCGAATTGTCATAATACCAAAGGTTTTAACACGAACTACTACGCCATGCTGTTGCGCTGGAAGAACCTTCTCGTTCTCTTCAACTAAATTAACCTGATATGCCCTTTTAATCGTAAGGAAAGGCAATCTCACCATAACCTCAGAATCCTTACCTTCTACTTCCCTCCCATTCGACAGTGCCTGGTAAAAAATATCTCTGTAAGCCTTACACAGAGAGTGATTGCAAGGATAATCAAAAAGAGGCGTTTACCTGGTTTTGGTTTTGGGTGGA
>Ga0315539_1002703_pt1 | contig 12673 bp, 13 predicted proteins | sample SalMarSW160150MG_FD_203097 | JGI IMG/M metagenome (GOLD analysis project Ga0315539, IMG submission 203097) | Salt marsh sediment microbial communities from the Plum Island Ecosystem LTER, Massachusetts, United States - Salt Marsh Sediment SW1601-150 ... | reverse complement strand
TTGAGCCCACTGAATCCGGTATGGAGGCGCTGGCAGTATCGGTGCGGCGATATACCGGGATTGAACACGGGGTTGTGTTCGACTATTTTGAACTCTTCGAGAATCAGGGATTCCGGGTTGTTGTCGTGCCCATGCTTAAAACGTTAGACAGCTTTTCCTATGACGACCCGTTATATCAAAACGCATTTTTCTTCCTCAATGCACGTCATAATCCCGAACGGCAGCTTTTCCGCCTGGCATATGAATTGGGCAAAGTCCTGATTATGACATGCGCCATGAACCAGGGCCAAAACGTGTTTAAAGACCCAGACGATTCATCTCCCTCAGCCGAAAAACCTTTTACCGCTCACCGGGCGGCCCGGCGCTTTGCCGCAACATTTTTAATGCCTGTAAATGCCGTATGCGATACGGTTTCGCAACTGGGCATCCGGAAAAAGCACTGGTCCTATGAACTTTTGCTGCGCATCAAACACCGTTTCGGTGTTTCTGCGGAAGCCTTTTTATACCGTTTAAACGAACTCGACTTGATTGATCCGTTTCTGGTAGAGCCGTTGAAAAATAAAATTCATAGTCATTACGGAAAAACCGACTTCAGCGAACCCGACTTTTCAAGGCGGCTGCTGACACCCAACGGACGGTTATGGGATCTGGTGCTTACGGGCAAGGAAGTCGAAGACGGCCGGGATGAAGTGCTGGACATAGAACAGATTTTAAATAAATGGAAAGTAGTCAAAAAATAAAATCGTTTTACGATTTTATAAACAGCATTTTTTATACCTATTTCGTACAATATAATTCAGCATTTTTTTCAAATAGACTTTGTTATATTTAAATTTGAATTTTCCGCTGTTTGTTGGAGCGTAGCGGAAATCCCGCTACCCGGGGTCGGAACTCTGTGGAAATCCCGTCTCTCAGGGCAGCGCGGGATGAATTCAAATATAAATATACAAGTTGATGGGGATTGAAAACAATGAATAATTTGCCGGATGATTCACATAATAAATCGGAAATTATCCTCTACCAGACCGAAGACGGTAAAAGCCGGATAGAGGTGAAACTCCATGATGAGACTGTATGGCTGAGTCAAAAACTAATGGCCGAGTTATTCCAGAAATCCATACCTACTATAAACGAGCATATTAAGAATATCTTTAAGGAAGGGGAATTACAGGAAGATACAGTTATTAGGAAATTCCGAATAACTGCTGATGACGGCAAGTCCTACCTCACCAATTTTTTTAATATCGATGTCATTATATCAGTGGGTTACCGGGTGAAATCCCATCGCGGCACCCAGTTTCGCATCTGGGCCACCGAGCGCCTTCGAGAATATATCATCAAGGGTTTCACTCTGGACGATGAACGGCTCAAACAGGCCGGAAGCGATAACTATTTCGATGAACTACTTGCACGTATCCGGGATATCCGGTCATCGGAAAAGGTTTTTTGGCGCAAGGTGCTCGATATTTATGCCACCAGCATCGATTATGATCCAAACACCGATCTTTCTCGCGAATTTTTTGCCGTGCTCCAGAACAAGATGCACTGGGCTGCTCACGGCCACACTGCTGCTGAAATTGTCCACCAACGGGCTGATGCTTCAAAACCAAACATGGGGCTGACTTCATGGCTTGGGGGCAAACCGCACAAAGTAGACGCTGAAATCGCCAAGAACTATCTTACTATAGAAGAGCTGGATACACTGAATCGCATTGTCAATTTCTATCTTGAGTTTGGCGAATTGCAGGCATTAAACCGCAAGCCCATGTACATGCGGGACTGGATCACTAAGCTGGACGATTTTTTACGCTTGAGTGAGCGCAACATTCTTGCCCGCGCAGGAAAGATCAGCCATGAACAGGCCATGGAAAAGGCGCATGAGGAATATGAAAAATTCAGAATGGCTCACCTAAATGCTCCCTCTGAGGTAGAGCGTCATTTTGTGGAGGCAATCAAGGAGGTAAGGCGTTTGGAGAAGGAAGTAAAACCGCAAAAGACGCGAAAGAAGAATTTCAAAACTTGAGATCACAAATTGTGACCTCAAGTTGGAGAAATATGTGCAGGGCAAAGCCATATGCCTTTACTGAAAAAGAAATTGCTAAGAATCTGTATTTATTGGTGTTCATCTGCGGTTAATTAAAAGAAAATCGGGTTTACGGTAAAAGAGAAACAAAAAGTTTACGGCAAAAGAGTGAAAAAGAGTAAAAAATAAGGGGAACCAGATATAAAAGAGTCAAGAGCAGTCCCCTTTTTCCGCGGCCTTGATTTGGCTTGAAATGAAAAAGCTATGAGCGATTCATCTAACATTATTTATCGGTATTGGGGCAAAGCAGAGAAGGCATCCGACAAGGAATTTCCAGACTACCATTTATTAGTATACCATTGTCTTGATGTTGCAGCGGTGGGGCAAATATTGCTAACGAGACACACGTCTTTACTAAATTTTTTTTCGATAAATTCAGGGCTTGATTCCAACACATTCAAATCATGGGCCACATATTTTCTTAGCCTTCATGACTTAGGAAAATTCAGCGAATCCTTCCAGGGACTACAAGAAAACATTTTTTATCTTCTGCAACAAAAAAATCGAATGAAAGAATATGGCGTCCGACATGATTCATTAGGTTTTATTTTGTGGCGTAGTAAAATATCAGATGTCTTTTGTTCTTTTCTGTTGGATTCCCATGAAAAGTGCCAGATGGATATAGATTACTGGACGGAATTCTTAGAATTTTGGGCACAGGCGTTCACTGGCCATCACGGCCAACCTCCTAAGAATAGCAACAGGCAGATTGATCATTATTTTGCTAAAGATGATATTGCAGCGGCCCATGAATTTTCACTGAAATGCATGGATCTCTTTTCAAAAGGAAACTTTTTTGCTGAACCTTGGCCGATCAATGAATGGCTGGAACGAGTGAGGTGTTTATCCTGGTGGCTGGCAGGCTTTGCTGTGTTATGTGACTGGTTAGGTTCAAATAGAGAATATTTTGAGTTCTACAAAGAACCAATGCTATTAGAGAAATATTGGAGTAATATCGCTTTGCCGTCCGCCGAAAAAGCTGTGGAATCGATTGACATTCTACCGATACCACCATCAAAAAGTACTCCTATAAACATCCTATTTGAGAATATCGAGGTGTCAACTCCATTGCAAAAGCTATCAGAGACCATTCCTCTGGGAAACGGCCCGCAACTCTTTATTCTTGAAGATGTCACGGGCTCCGGAAAAACCGAAGCTGCTTTTATGTTGCTTCATCGGATGATGGCATCCGGGTTGGCCGAAGGGGCATATATCGCACTCCCTACAATGGCCACGGCCAATGCCATGTATTTCCGGACTCGTAATGTTTATCGGCTACTTTATAATGTTAACGCATCGCCATCTCTTGTACTGGCGCATGGGGCAAGGCATCTGGTGGATGGTTTCAATGAATCGGTGATTCCAGAAGGTTCACCACAAGACTTCAATTACACCCATGAAGAAGCCAGCGCAACCAGTTATTGTAATGCCTGGCTTGCTGATAATCGTAAAAAAGCCCTACTTGCTCATATGGGCGTAGGCACAATTGACCAGGCGCTACTTTCTATCCTCCAGTCGCGTTATCAATCCATGCGGTTACTCGGATTAAGGGGAAAGGTGCTGATTGTTGATGAGGTGCATGCAAGCGATGCCTATATGCACCGCCTTTTACAAACGCTGCTTACATTTCATGCGGTGGCAGGAGGCAGTGCGATCCTCCTTTCAGCAACACTGTCGAAAAAAATGCGTCAAGAACTGCAAAATGCATTCTGCATGGGTTTGAGAAAAACCGGGCCTGAGATTGAAGATGCAGGATACCCATTGCTGACTCAAATCGGCGTTGATTGTCACCAGGAAAAACAGATCGATACCAGACGGGAAATGGAACGAACACTTTCTTTTTCTTTATTGCATGATGATGGAAACGCAATTGACAAGATAGTTGAAAAGGCTAAAGGCAATAATTGCGTTGCATGGGTGCGCAACACTGTAGCAGATGCCTTGGATGCATACGAGAGACTATCAAATATTTTGCCTGAAGGTCGAATAATGCTGTTTCATGCGCGTTTCACCCTGGGAGATCGCTTGAAAATAGAAGAGAAGGTTTTATCCATCTTTGGTAAAGACAGCAGGGCAGAGGATAGGGCAGGAAAAGTACTTGTTGCAACACAGGTAATTGAACAATCCTTGGACCTTGATTTTGACTGGATGATATCCGACCTTGCTCCCATTGATCTGTTGATACAGAGGGCAGGTCGATTGAGGCGGCATATACGTGATAAAAAAGGAAATCCAATTGATGGTATAAATGATAAGCGCGGCAAACCTCAACTATATGTGTTGTCTCCCGAGCCGGAGCAAAACCCTGGTTCAAAGTGGTTCAGCGATTTGTTTCAAAAAGCAGGGAAGGTGTACCCGGACCATGGACGTTTGTGGCTTACGGCCCGGTTTATCTCCTCATGTGGAAAACTTAGAATCCCTGAGGATATGCGACGGGCTATTAAAGAGGTTTATGGGGGCAAATCAGAGGAAAAAATACCTGCTGATCTTCTGAAACACAGCCTGGACGCTAACACAAATGATATGGTGAAAAAATCACATGCCCGGATGAACAGCATACATTTTGAGTCTGGATATAAGATGCAGGACCATGAATGGTGGGATGAAACAATTACACCTACAAGGATTGGAGAGCCTACGATAACCTTGCGTCTGGCAAAATGGGAAAATGGGGAACTGAAGCCATGGGCTGATGCGATGAGGAATGCCTGGTCATTGAGCGAAGTGCGTGTTCGTCAAAAAATGGTCAAGTTTGAGGCTAAACCGAATGACCAACAATTGGAAGCAGCCATAGAGAAGGTTAAACAAAGTTGGCCAGGAGGCAAAAGGACGTTTTGTATTCTAATACCGATGGTAAAAACTGAAGAGGGCAATTGGGTTGGTGAGGCGTTGAATGAAGAAAAGGAACAAGTTAAGCTGCTGTATTCAACAAGAGCCGGCCTTAATTTTGAATAATATCATCGAGTTATCCCCACAAAAGTGGGGAACATGGATTTATTCAACCCAATAAATTATCCTATTATGGGTCATCCCCAATTATTTGGGGAACGATTAATTATAACAATCTATTTTAAAATTTGCAATATTGCAAGATAAATATAAATGAACTTATCTTATTACTTATTGACATTTATTTCTCCATGATTATTGTTGAATATGATCGCATTCTCAATTTAATAAACCTGGAGGATTAAATGATAATTAAAGCGTATTTTAAGAAATTTCTTTTTGGTTTTGCAGTTTTTAAACGAACAAAAAATACTTTTAATGATTTCCCGACAGACGTAAGAATTTGGTGCTTTAGTTTTCAATTCTGCAAGATATCATCCTTACCTTATTGGGGACTGAAAGAGAGCATCAAGCAATACAGGAAAAAGAAACACGAATTTTCCTGAAATTTGTAGAAAAGAGAGGCCACATGAATCTACTTAATGACAAATGGCTACCCATTCGCCGTAAAAGCGGCGTATGCGAGCTTATAACACCATGGCAATTGACCGACAGCATGGATACGGATCCTGTAGAATCGCTTGATACGCCCAGGCCGGATTTCAATGGGTCCTTAATTCAGTTTTTAATCGCCCTGATTCAGACTGCCTTTCCACCAAAGGATGAACCGACTTGGGGCAAATTGTACGACTCTCCTCCCTTGCCAGAGGAGCTGCGAGATGCCTTCATGCAATATGAACATGTCTTTAATATGGATGGCAATGGGCCTCGCTTTTTACAGGATTTTACTTTAGCGGACGGCGAACGAAAACCCATAAGTACGTTGCTTATTGAGGAACCTGGTGCAAATACATTAAGAGAAAATAAAGACCATTTCATCAAGCGCGGTAAAATAAAATCATTAGGTGTAACAAGTGCAATCGCGGCCCTGATAACTTTGCAGATTAACGCCCCTGCTGGCGGCGTAGGTTACCGCACATCCATCCGGGGCGGTGGGCCAATGACAACATTGCTTATTCCTGATCCATTTTTCGAAGATGAAAAAAATACGCTATGGAACATAATCTGGCTCAATGTATTACGACAAACGGACTTTGAGCAATTGTGCGGGAACCCCGACAGAAACGATGAGACATCTATTTTTCCCTGGCTCGGTCCCACAAGGACCAGTGAGCCAAAAACCGGGCGTGATACTACCCCGGAAGATGTCCATCCCGTGCAAATTTACTGGAGCATGCCTCGCCGTATCCGGCTTGATTATTCAGACGTAAAAAAAGATGAATGCAATTTGACCGGTCGCGAGGAACAGGTGATTGGATACTATTTCGCAAAAAATTACGGGACTAATTTTGTTGGTCCCTGGCGACATCCTTTAAGCCCCTATCGGTTTGACAACCAAGGCACTCCTTTGCCACTGCATCCCCAGGTAAATGGCCTCGGTTACCGTCATTGGCTTGGTGTCGCTGTCGGTGATAGAGAGGGTGTCACTCCGGCTGCAGTTGTTCACAGTTTCAACAGCAGCCATGTTCGCAATAGGCGAAAAACCAAGCTCTGGGTGTTTGGTTATGATATGGACAATATGAAAGCCCGTGGCTGGCATGAGGCCCGTATGCCGTTTTACCATCTGGATAAGATGCACCGGGAACTTTTTGCGGATGCGGTTAGAGATTTTGTAGAAGCTTCCACCTATATTGCGGAAAACCTGCGCAGTGCTTTAAAGAGGGCATGGTTCAGGCCAAAAATAAAGGTGCGCGGGGATTTTTCCTTTATCGAAAATTCGTTTTGGCAAAACACTGAACCACTCTTTTACACCCTTCTTGATGAACTACATAGAGTTATTGTTGAAGATGGTGATGATACAGATGTTCGCCATCACTGGTTCAAAGCTTTAAACAAGGCATCCATTGATCTGTTTGACATATGGGCCGCCAGCGGCAATATGGAACACGAAAACCCAAAACGAATTGCCTTGGCAAGGCGTGATCTATTGAAATTCAACCATAAAAAAGTGATAAGCACGGCATTGAAACTTAACATAAAAATGGAGGGTAAAACTCATCAGCAAACAGGAGATAAATAATGACAGACGATCTTAAGCAGCAAAAAAATGAGCAGCCTGTAATCCTTGCTTTTGAATGGTGGCAGGATCTCAAAAAGAAAAAGGGAGACAGGGCCAATTTGCGCCGCGCCAAGACAATGGATGAGGTGTTTTTTGTGCCTGCATACCATCGGCTCTATAACAAATTGAGTTCCACTGCCTGGAGATCACAAAAAGGCATCGCTTTGATGGCAGGCATATTGGCCCGCATTGAAAAGCACGAAGGCGGAATTTTATTTGCAGCCCAAATGGCACGCCCCGGGAAAACCGGGAAGGGTGCGCGTGTAAAAGGCATGAGATTTCGCCGCCTTTTACAAAATAAAAACCGTGATGAAGTCTATGGCCCGATGATTCGTATTGTTCAACTCATGGATAAACAGGCTAATGTTAAAGATCTGGCCCATTGTCTTTACTGGTGGAATGACAGTACTCGACGTAAATGGGCGTTTGACTATTACGAAAAAGCTCCTGATGAGGACTAATAGCCTTGCATAGAAAGGCAATTAATTAACAGCATACCAGCACAAATTATTTACAGTAAATAACAGGAAAATTTCATACTTTTATTAAACATTGAAAATTCTGAATAAGAAAGGAGAACGAAATGAACAGATTTCTACAAATGCACATACTCACGGCCTATCCGCCTTCCAACTTAAACCGCGATGACATGGGTCGTCCCAAAACTGCCGTCATGGGTGGGGTTCCACGTTTACGGGTTTCATCGCAAAGCCTTAAACGCTCCTGGCGGACATCCGATGTGTTTGAGGCTGGTTTGAAAGGATATATAGGTAAACGTACTAAAGAAATGGGTATTAAAATTTATGAGGCATTTCAAGAAAAGGGTGTAAAACATAAAAAAGCATTTGAGTGGTCGAGAATGATCGCCAGTGTGTTTGGCAAACCAAAAACGCTTTCAAAAAAAGATAGCGAAAAACTGAAAGCATTGCCAGAAAGAGAACGAATAAAAAAAGAAATGGTAGAACTTGAGATAGAACAGCTTGCCCATTTCAGCCCTGAAGAGGAAAAAGATATTTGGACATTAGTAGAGAAAATGGCCGCACAGGGAGCAGGACCAAGCGAAGCAGAACTGGGATTGCTGCGTGCAAAAACGAGTGCTGCGGATATATCCCTTTTTGGTCGCATGCTGGCGGCCGCGCCAAAATACAATGTTGAAGCGGCTGCGCAGGTAGGCCATGCCGTAACTGTGCATAAGGCCGCGGTTGAAGATGATTTCTTTACAGCGGTAGATGACCTGAACATTGGAGAGGAAGACCTGGGCGCAGGACACATGGGTGAAACCGAATTTGGCTCAGGTCTCTTTTATCTTTATCTATGTGTTGATCGTCAGCTTTTGCTCGACAACCTTAACGGTGATAAAGCACTGGCTGCCAGGACCCTTTCAGCATTGGTTGAGGCAGCTGCAACAGTGGCGCCTACCGGCAAGCAGAACAGTTTTGCATCACGGGCACGCGCTTCCTACATATTATGCGAAACAGGCACCCAGCAGCCACGAACACTTTCTGTAGCATTTTTTGAGCCTGTTACCGGTCCCCAGTTGTTAAATGCTGCTATAGAACGTCTGAAACAAACTCGCGACAAAATGGATCAGGTCTATGGGAATTGTTCTGAAAAGCATTGTGCGATGAACGCTTATACCGGCGAAGGAACCCTGAAAGAAATTATTAAATGTGCAACGGAGTAATCTACCATGAAACAATTCTTGCTTTTTCAGCTTTATGGTCCATTGGCCGCTTGGGGTGAAATCGCCGTTGGTGAGGAACGACCCAGTTCCGGGCATCCAGGCAAGTCGGCAATTCTCGGATTGCTCGCAGCCGCAAAAGGGTTACGCAGGGATGAGGAAAACACTCATCTCGCTATGGAGAAAGGCTATTGCATTGCCGTGCAGGTGATGTCAACCGGAACATATCTCAGGGATTATCATACTACGCAGGTGCCCCCTAAGGTGGCATTAAAAAGCCATCCTGCTGCCACACGCCGTGATGAACTGGCTGCTTTATTACTATACCAAAAGATTAATCCAAAGGTCTCTGGAACCATATTGTCCAACAGAGGCTACAGGTGCGATGCTTTATATCAAGTTGCCGTATGGGAAAATGCAAAAGCACCATATTCCCTAAGCGAACTGAAAGCATGCCTGTCGCGGCCTCATTTTACAGTGTATCTTGGCCGTAAGTCCTGCCCTTTAGGCTTGCCAATGCAGGCTCATATCGTTGAGGCAGATACAATGGCTAGTGCCTATAAAAAGGCAAATTTTAAATCACTCAATCATTTTGTTGAAGAATTAGGTTTCGGCACGTCACTTTTGCCTGCTGTGGAAAGGATTTCAGTCTATTGGGAACATGGGGTGGAAAGCGGCATAAAAGCCCGCGAAATATATACCCGCCGAGATAGGGTCCTTTCACGCCGACGCTGGCAGTTCGAAGAACGGCAGGAGTGCCATGCAGTCTGGAACGAGGAGGATTAAGCCATGTATTTCAGCCGAATCATTTTACAGGAAGATGCACAAAATGCTCCAGACTTCTGGCGTGTATTCCGCGACCCTTATTCCTTGCACCAGTCCACATGGAAACTGTTTGCAGACCATGCTGACAGGAAGCGGGATTTCATTTACCGATTAGATCAAGAAGGGAAACGACCGCTTATTTACACGGTTTCTGAGCGAAAACCTGATAAGAGTCTGGGGCTGTGGCATATTGAGACCAAAGAGTATGAACCGAAAATCAAGACGGATATGCAACTTGCCTTTATGTTGCGCGTTAACCCTGTGCGGACAAAGAGGGATGAAAACGGTAAGCAACATCGTCATGATGTGGTTATGGAGGCCAAAACGCGCCTTAAAGAACAAAGCACAGAACAAAATGAGCGTAGCCCTTTGGCTAATTTGGTACAAGATGAGGGGTGCAACTGGCTTATAGCACGTGCTGAAAAACATGGGTTTGCCATAGTTCCCATTCAAATTCGTGCTGATAGTTACCAGCAGCACCGTTTCTTCAAAAGGAAAGGAAGCAGGCCGATACAGTTTAGTACATTGGATTTTAACGGCATTCTCACTGTGATCGATCCTGATATTTTTATAGAAACCCTCTACAAAGGTATCGGTCCGGCCAAGGGTTTTGGTTGCGGGATGATGATGGTAAAGAGGACCTGAATATGTAAAATGGAGCTTTGACGATGTTAGATTTTCTGCAAAACGTGGAAAATGATATCCTTGATACCCTGTTGATTCAGCTTAGCAACATTTGCACACACAGATCTATGGCGATTGAGGGCAATCTTAAAATTGTTGATACAGACCGGTTTCAAAAGGCGTTGTTCAAAGGCATGGGGCCGGCCAAAGCCTTCGGCTGCGGACTGATGTTAGTAAGGCGAAGATGAAGGAAAATGACAGGCAAGGGATAATTCCTAAAGATATTTCCGGTATTTACCAACAGATCCTGGAAGTCCTCATTCAGGCTCGCAGCCGTGCTTTCCAGGCCGTCAATACAGAAATGGTCTTGCTATTGGCAGATTGGTCGCCTGATCGTCGAGGAAGAGCAGAGGGGGAAGGCACGGGCGAGATACGGGAAATACCTGATAAAAGAATTGTCAGAGCGCCTAACCAAGGAATTTGGAAAGGGTTTCTCTTTATCAAATATTAAGTATTTCAGGCAGTTCTACTTGTCTTTCTCAATTGGCCACGCAGTGCGTGGCCAATTTTCAGATAGCGAGCAAATTGATAACGCATCAAATCACAAAGCCTTATCGCACGAAAAAGGTCACTCAGTGCGTGACGAACTGCCGGTTATCCGGTCTGAGCTCTCCTGTACCCATTACCGCCTGCTGCTGAAGGTGGGAAGGCCGGATGTGCGTAAGTTTTACATGGAAGAGCTGGCGGCTGAGATCATCAAAGAGCGCAAAACCATCGAGATGGAAAAACGGTTAACCAAAGGAGATCCCCGACCATGAATCAGCCCACCATAGTTCCACTTAAGCCCTTACCGATTAAAAACCGCATATCCATGATTTTTGTCTACTATGGCAGAATCGATGTGAAGGACGGCGCTTTTGTTGTGATAAATGAAGTGGATGGGGAAAACCGGGAGCGCAAGCACATACCGGTGGGATCGGTGGCCTGCATCATGCTGGAACCAGGTACGCGCATCAGCCATGCAGCAGTTAAACTGGCTGCGGTTACCGGGACATTGCTGATCTGGGTTGGGGAAGCCGGTGTGCGACTGTATTCTTCCGGCCAACCTGGAGGAGCACGTTCCGACAAGCTGCTTTATCAGGCGAAACTTGCGCTGGACGAGGGATTGCGGCTCAAGGTGGTTCGCAAAATGTTTGAAATGCGGTTCGGAGAAAAGCCGCCGGATCGCCGCAGTGTGGACCAGCTTCGCGGTATCGAAGGTGCCCGGGTGCGGAAGCTCTACGAACTGCTGGCCCGGCAATACGGCGTAAAATGGAAGGGGCGGCGCTATGACCCGAAAAACTGGGACTCGGGTGATCTGGCTAACAGATGCCTCAGCGCAGCCACCTCCTGCCTCTACGGTATCACGGAAGCCGCCATCCTAGCAGCCGGGTACGCTCCGGCGGTCGGGTTTATCCACAGCGGAAAACCGCTTTCTTTCGTATATGACATTGCGGATATCTTTAAGTTTAATACCGTTGTTCCGGTGGCCTTTAAAATCGCCGCTAAACATCCATCACAGCCGGACAGAAAAGTGCGTATCGCCTGTAGGGATGTTTTTAGGGAAACCCGACTTCTGAAAAAGATCATCCCTTCGATAGAAGAAGTCCTTGCGGCCGGAGGCATTGATCCGCCGCCGCCCCCAAAGGATGCACAACCTCCGGCCATTCCCGAGCCGAAGCAAATCGGAGACGAGGGGCACAGGAGCAAATAAAATGAGTATGCTGGTAGTAGTTACCGAAAATGTTCCGCCGAGGCTTAGAGGAAGGTTGGCCATATGGCTTTTGGAGATTCGTGCGGGTGTTTATGTCGGAAATGTATCAAAACGTATCCGGGAAATGATTTGGGAGCAGATAGCGGCATTGGCTGAAACAGGGAATGTCGCCATGGCGTGGGCGACCAATAACGAATCGGGATTCGACTTTCAAACTTACGGTGAAAACAGGCGGATTCCTATCGATTATGACGGACTGCGCCTGGTGTCTTTTATGCCACCTGCTATAGAAGAGGTTGTTTAAGACAATGCTCTTTGACAATTTGAATTTTCCATAAGGTAACATTGAAAAATTTCGGTAAAAATCTGGTCACAAAAAAGTCTTCTTGATTTCAGCATGTTCCAGGAAGAGTGTTCCCCACAGGCGTGGGGATGAACCGTTCGAACATTTCTTGGAAGATTAGATACAGAAGTGTTCCCCACAGGCGTGGGGATGAACCGTTGACTTGTTGCAATTAAGATGTCAACTTTTCGTGTTCCCCACAGGCGTGGGGATGAACCGCAAATTGATATTGAAAAATTACAGGATATGACGTGTTCCCCACAGGCGTGGGGATGAACCGCTTGGGCATTGGAAGT
>Ga0315539_1002702_pt1 | contig 12674 bp, 8 predicted proteins | sample SalMarSW160150MG_FD_203097 | JGI IMG/M metagenome (GOLD analysis project Ga0315539, IMG submission 203097) | Salt marsh sediment microbial communities from the Plum Island Ecosystem LTER, Massachusetts, United States - Salt Marsh Sediment SW1601-150 ... | reverse complement strand
TGGTCAAGCAATACAGGTTCAACCGGTTTGGCGATGGTTGCTCGATGAGAACGCAGAGTAGGATAGCGTAAGGATATTCAATAGGCTCAGCGGGCAGCACAATCCGGCGCAAATTAGGCTTCACAGCGAGTGCGAGAATCCTGTACAATAGGTGAGTAAACGGGAGAGGGTGAGGAAAAGCGTGCGCGGAAGAAGATCAGCAGCGGCGCAACGCTTGGTTTCGATGAGGAGCTGTGGCGGGTAATAGAGTGGCAGGATGGAGGGTGACGCTGTTTGAAACTTGAGAATCTCACATCCGGGAGTAAGGTTCGTGGAGTCACACTTAGAGAGCCCGTCACCGTTGTCCACGTCCAGTGGATTGGCTCAGACGCTGTTGAACTCACCTACAAGCGACCGGATGGCAGTGCGGAGAGTCGACTTCTCTACCGAGACAACGAACCGGAACTCTCGCTCGTCGAGCCAGGGCTCATCTGGGGGTTCCAGGCTGACGGAGATCTCTTCCGCCTCGCCTCAGAGGCCCATCGCATCCGTTTGGCCTACCTCTTTGATCCGCTGCTTGCCGTTCACACGTCCGTGATCGAGCCCCTACCTCATCAGATAACGGGTGTCTACGAGAGGATGCTCCCCCGTCAGCCGCTTCGCTTCCTCCTTGCCGATGACCCTGGCGCGGGAAAGACAATCATGACCGGTCTTCTGATCAAGGAGTTGCGGGCGAGGGGAGACGTAGAGCGCTGCATGGTGATCTGCCCGGGGATGCTCGCTGAGCAATGGCAGGACGAGATGTGGGAGAAGTTCCATCTGCCGTTCGAGATTCTTACCAACGACAAGTTGGAATCGGCTCGTAGCGGCAACTGGTTCCAGGAGAACGACCGCGTCATCGCAAGACTCGACAAGCTAAGCCGCAATGAGGACGTGCAGGAGAAGCTCAAACAGACCGATTGGGATCTGATCGTGGTCGACGAGGCCCACAAGATGTCGGCGCACATCTTCGGCAATGAAATCAAGTACACCAAGCGTCATCAGCTTGGAAAGCTTCTATCAAGGCTTACCCGGCACTTCCTCCTGCTCACCGCCACTCCTCACAACGGGAAAGAGCCGGACTTCCAGTTGTTCCTCTCTCTCATCGATGCCGACCGATTCGAGGGGCGCTACCGTGAGAAGACGCACAGCATAGATACTTCTGACATAATGCGCCGTCTCAGCAAGGAACAGCTGATCAAGTTCGACAAGACCCCGCTGTTCCCGGAGCGACGAGCATACACTGTTGAATACGAGCTCTCCGGCCCGGAGGCACAGCTGTATAAACGGGTTACCGCCTATGTGCGTGACGAGTTCAACCGCGCGGATCGCATCGAGAACGGCGGTCGCAGAGGGACAGTGGGCTTTGCTCTAACCTCCCTGCAGCGACGGCTCGCTTCCTCCCCGGAGGCGATCTATCAATCGCTCAAGCGGCGGCGCGAACGGTTGGAGCGCCGATTGGAGGAGGAGAAACTCCTCAAGCGCGGAGCGGAATTCAAACTTAACGACGTGGCCAAGCTTCCGTACCTGGATGATGAGAGCTGGGACGACCTCGATGAGGCTCCCAGTGCTGAGTATGAGGATATCGAAGAGCGGATCATCGATTCGGCCACGGCCAGCCAGACTATCGAAGAGCTGGAACGCGAGATCGCCACGCTGTTCAAACTCGAACAGATCGCTTACCGGGTACGGCAGACTCATCAGGATACCAAGTGGGCCAAGCTCCGTGACCTCCTGCAGGATGAGACGCACATGGCCGGTCCAGATGGCAACCGGCGAAAGCTTGTCATCTTCTCCGAGCACCGCGACACGATCCGCTACCTGATTGAACGCATCCAAACGCTTCTCGGACGCCCCGAGGCGGTAGTCACGATTCACGGCGGAATACACCGCGATGCGCGCCGCGACGTGCAGAATCGGTTCACCCAAGATCGCAACGTGTCCATCCTCGTGGCGACGGATGCTGCCGGCGAAGGGATCAACCTCCAGCGCGCCCATCTGATGGTCAACTACGACCTTCCGTGGAACCCCAACCGCCTTGAGCAGCGCTTCGGACGGATCCACCGCATCGGCCAGACCGAAGTCTGCCACATGTGGAACCTGTGTGCGCACGAAACGCGCGAAGGAGACGTATACCTTCGCCTCCTCAAGAAGCTCGAACGGGAACGTGAGGCACTCGGCGGAGCAGTGTTCGATATCCTCGGTGACGTGTTCCGGGGAACCGAACTGCGCGACCTTCTCATCGAGGCGATCCGCTACGGCGAACGGCCCGACGTGCGCGAGCGCCTCACGCGCAAGGTCGACGAAGCGTTCGACCCCGAGAAGATTAGGCAACTCCTGAAAGAGCGAGCGATCACAGACGACCTCTTGGATGAGAGAATGGTCATGCAAATCCGCGAGCGAATGGAACGAGCCGAAGCCCGACGACTTCAGCCCCACTACATTCGCGGCTTCTTCATCGAGGCGTTCAGGAGGCTAGGGGGAACGATCCATGAGCGTGAAACGGGGCGATACGAGATCACGCATGTGCCGACACTTGTGCGCAACCACGCCCGTGCCTCCGGGACACGCGATCGAGTCCTCGGCAAGTATCAACGCGTGACGTTTCACAGGGAACTCGTGGCGGTGCAAGGAAAACCAGTGGCCGACTTCCTCTGCCCTGGGCATCCCCTCCTGGAAAGCGTCTCCGACGTTATCCTCGAACGATACGGAGGCCTGCTCAAGCAGGGGACCGTACTGATCGATGAAGAAGAGCACGGCGATGAAGTCCGCGTGCTCTTCTATCTGGAGCACACGATTCAGGATGCGCGGACGACCGAGAGTGGCCTGCGCCGGGTCGCATCGCGGCGGATGCAGTTCGTAGAAGTGACTGAGAACGGAGCGATCAGGATGGCGGGAGATGCTCCGTACCTCGATTACCGCACCGCCACGCCCGACGAGATCGAGCTTTTGCATTCGGTCTTCGATCAGGGATGGTTGCGGGAAGAGGCCCCCGAGCAGGTCGTGCTCCAACACGCAGTGGAGAGGATCGTCCCCGAGCACGTAGCCGAAGTGCGTCAACGCCGCGGGGCAGTCATCGACAAGACCCACGCCGCCGTGAAAGATCGGCTGACCAAGGAGATTATGTACTGGGATCGACGTGCCCAGGACCTCAAGGTTCAGGAGCAGGCGGGACGACAGCCGAAGATGAACTGGCTCCGTGCGTACGAACGCGCCGAGGAGCTGCGCGCGCGCCTCGATCGACGGCTGCGAGAACTGGAGCAGGAAAAGCAGCTTCTCCCCTTGGCCCCGGTGGTGTTGGGGGGTGCGCTCATCGTTCCACAGGGGCTGCTTGATGAGCTGCAGGGGAGGAAGAAACCCGCTATGTTCGCGCGCGAAACGCGTGCCGTTGAGAAGATGGCGATGGATGCCGTGACGGAAGCCGAACATCAACTTGGTTTCGAGCCCCACGACGTCTCGAGTGATAACCTGGGCTACGACATCGAATCCCGCGATCCTCAGACGGGTGCCATTCGTTTCATCGAAGTAAAGGGGCGTGTGAGTGGCGCAACAACGGTTACCGTGACAAAGAACGAGATCTTGACGGCGCTCAACCGGCCCGACGCGTACATCCTGGCACTGGTCGAGGTCGACGGGCAGTATTCTGTGTGTCGATACGTGCGCCAGCCGTTTGAAAAGGAACCCGACTTCGCCGTAACTAGTGTAAACTACTCCTTGGAGAGACTGTGGAATAAAGGGGAGGTGCCCAAGTGAGCCAGCCGAAGGAGCCGAAAAAGGAAGTGATGCGACTAACGTCGCTTGAGCTTGAGAACTGGAAGAACTTCACCCATGTTGACGTGGATCTCCAACGGCGTGTGTTCCTGGTGGGACCGAACGCTTCGGGTAAGTCAAACCTGCTCGACGCCTTTCGCTTCTTGCGCGATATTGTCTCCGTGGGAGGGGGATTCCAGGAGGCCGTACGCCGCCGAGGAGGGGTCAAAGCCATCCGTTGCCTCGCCGCACGCCGCTACTCGGAGATTGCCGTCCGGGTCACTCTTGGCTCATCGCATGAATCCACTCGTTGGAGATACGAACTCCAGTTCAAGCAGGACAAACAACGTCAGCCGAAGATATCGATGGAGAGGGTTACGTTCGATGGAGAGACTCTCCTTGACCGTCCGGACAATGAGGACGAGAGGGACCCGCAGCGACTGACACAAACTCACCTAGAGCAGATTAACGTTAACAAAGAATTCCGTCCGATAGCCGATTTCTTCGCTTCGGTTCGCTACTTGCACATTGTGCCGCAATTGGTACGTGATCCAGATCGTTACGTCGGCCGGGAGAATGATCCGTTCGGTGGCGATTTCCTCGAACAGATTGCAGGCACGGTTCATCGCACGCAACAAGCACGCCTAAGACGGATCAGCAAGGCATTGAAGGTTGCCGTCCCTCAGCTTGAGGAGCTGGAGCTATGGCGCGATGAACGGGGACAACCTCACCTGCGAGGAAAGCATGAACACTGGCGGCCTCAGGGAGCCTGGCAGATGGAAGATCAGTTCTCCGACGGCACGTTGCGATTGATGGGAATCTTGTGGGCCATACTCGATAAGGGTGGACCGCTTCTCCTTGAGGAGCCAGAGCTCTCCCTTCATCCCGGGGTGATCCGTTACCTTCCCCAGATGTTTGCCCGCATCCAGCAACGTAGCAAACGCCAAATTCTAGTTAGTACTCATTCTTCTGAGCTACTGCAGGATTCAGGGATTGGCCTTGATGAAGTACTTCTATTGAGGCCTAACCAGGAAGGAACTGAGGTAAAGCCAGCCAGCGATTTTAAGGAGATTCCAGAGCTTTTGGCAGGGGGGCTCACCCTCGCCGACGCGATTCTTCCCCTTACTCAACCGGAGAAGGCGGAGCAGCTTGCACTCTTCGAGGGAATCTAGACAATGCCCGAACATACTCCTGTAATCATCACCGCAGCGGTGGAAGGGATTGTGGACGAGGCGGTTGCTCGCCGCTTGATTACCTTTGCCGGTGGAGTAACCGGTACCATTTACGGTAAGAATGGCAAAGCCAGCCTACGTAAGCAGGTCACCGGATACAACAACGCCGCGCGACAGCGACCGTGGCTTACATTGGTCGATCTCGATCATGATTTCGACTGTGCTCCGCTTCTTCAGGAGGATTGGTTACCGCATGTTGCCAACTTGATGTGCTTGAGAATTGCCGTGCATGAAGTAGAGGCATGGCTCCTTGCCGACCGAAATGGTATTGCCAAGTTTCTATCCGTTTCACAAGTGCTTGTCCCACACCATCCTGAAACGCTTGAGAATCCCAAGAAGACTCTGGTTGACTTGGCAAAGCAGTCGGGACGCCGGGTGATCCGCGAGGGCATGGCCCCGCGGGAGGGTAGCGGCCGCGAGGTAGGTCCGACCTACTCCTCGCGCCTGATCGAGTTTGCGCAGAGGGTTTGGTCTCCTGAAGAGGCAACGAACACGTCGGACAGCCTGCGCCGATGTGTGGAGTGTCTGCGAAGGCTTGTCGAAGATGCCGGTGGCTGAAGAGGACGACTGATATGGCACACTGTTTGGAGCAGTGCGCCATAAGTGCGCACCATAACGGCGGAAGGTGCGATGATAACGGTATTTCTATGGTGCACATGCTGACACACGATATGGAGGAGTGGCTGTGACACAGAAGAAGAAACTGATCGGGGTAGCGCTGCCGCTGGAGGCGATCAACAAGGAGTCGGCACGGGAGAAGTCGATTCGTCACGGGCATCCCTCGACACTGCACCTGTGGTGGGCCAGGCGTCCATTAGCCGCTTGTCGCGCCGTGCTCTTTTCGTCGCTTGTCGACGATCCGTCGAGTCATCCTAATCGGTTTCCCACCGAGGAAGCGCAGGAGCAGGAACGTCAACGCCTGTTTCGCATTCTCGAAGATCTTGTCAAGTGGGAGAACACCAACAACGAAGAGGTGCTCGATAGGGCTCGCGAGGAGATCCTAAAATCAACCGATGGGAACCCGCCTCCGGTCCTCGATCCGTTTTGCGGTGGCGGGTCGATCCCACTCGAAGCACAGCGTCTGGGATTGGAGGCCCATGCGAGCGATCTCAATCCCGTGGCTGTCCTTATCACCAAGGCCCTGATCGAGATTCCGCCCAAGTTCGCAGGGAAGCCTCCGGTTCATCCCAAGCAGGATCGGGAGCTGGCAGAGCGAAAATGGAAGCGTGCCGAAGGGCTCGCCGAGGATGTGCGTTACTACGGGGAGTGGATGAGAACTCAGGCTGAAGAACAGATCGGCCACCTCTATCCCAAGGTAACGGTCACGGCGGAGATGTCTGAGAACCGACCGGATCTCACGCCCTACGTCGGCCGTGATCTTACAGTCATTGCCTGGCTGTGGGCGCGGACGGTGAAATGTCCGAACCCTGCCTGTGGGGCGGAAATGCCGCTCGTGCGCTCGTTCTGGCTATCGAAGAAGAAGGGGAAGCAGGCGTGGGTCGAGCCGATTGTGAATGCAGCGCGCAAGACCGTGGCGTTCGAGATCCGAACCGGGAACGGCGAGCCGCAGGAAGCCCCGAAAGTGGGGCGCGGGGCCAAATTCCGGTGTCTCGTCTGTCGTCAGACCGCCGAAGATCAACACATCAAGAAGGAAGGGAAGGTTGGTAGGATGGGCGCTCGCCTGATGGCGATCGTCGCCGAAGGCGACAGAGGACGAGTCTATCTTCCGCCGCTTCCGGAACACGAAGAAGCTGCAAGCGAAGCGCAGCCGATGTGGAAGCCAGACGCTCCATTGGCCTACGACCCGAGGGCGATTTGGTGCACGCTCTACGGGTTGGAGACATTTGGTGACCTCTTCACCGACCGGCAGCTCGTCGCGCTGACGACGTTTAGCGATCTTGTGAAGGAGGCCCGCGTGCGCGTGCGCCAGGACGCCATCGCCGCTGGCCTTCCCAATGATGGAATCCACCTCGCCGACGGCGGCACAGGCACGCAAGCCTACGCCGACGCCGTGGCGACATACTTGGCATTCGTTGTGAACCGGCAAGCCAATCGGGGATGCACAATTTCGTTCTGGGACAACACAAGCCAGAAAGTTCAACAGGCCTTCGCACGGCAGGCCATTCCGATGACCTGAGATTTTTGCGAGGCCAATCCCTTCAGCAGCTCTTCCGGTAACTGGCTGCAGCAGCTTTCCTGGCCGGTTAAGAATGTGGCCGCTGCTCCAGCCGATGGTCTGCAAGGAAACGTGGCACAGGCTGATGCAACCCATATAGAGTGGACAGGATCAGGCGCCATGGTCGCCACGGACCCGCCCTACTACGATAATATTGGGTACGCAGACCTCTCTGATTTCTTCTACGTCTGGCTTCGGCACAGTCTTGCCAGCGTCTATCCGGATCTCTTCGTCACCCTGCTCACGCCCAAGGCGGAGGAACTCGTGGCGACACCCTATCGGTTTGGCGGAGACAAGAACCGTGCGGAGCAATTCTTTGAGGATGGCTTCAAAAGGACATTCGGCGGCCTTCGCAGGATCCAGGATGAGCGTTACCCTCTTACTCTCTTCTATGCATTCAGACAGCAGGAGAAGGTTGGAGAGGGTTCCACAATGTCGACGGGCTGGGAGACAATGCTTGAGGGGCTTCTCTCCGAGGGATTTGGCATCGTGGGAACATGGCCCGTCCGTACGGAACTTGTCACAAACCTAAAAAAGGGCGTAGGCGCGCTTGCGACATCCGTTGTTCTGGTCTGTCGTCCACGGCCTGAAACCTCGCAGCGCGCTACACGCAGCGGATTCCTCTCCGCCCTGAAACAGGAGCTTCCTCCCGCAATCCAAACGTTGAAGGGTGGGAACATCGCGCCGGTCGATCTCGATCAAGCGGCAATCGGTCCGGGTATGGCAGTCTTCTCGCGCTATCGCGAGGTGCTCGAAGCCGACGGCTCGCCAATGCGGGTTCGCACGGCGCTGGCGCTGATCAACCAGACACTCGACGAGATCCTTTCCGAGCAAGAAGCCGACTACGATCCTGATACACGTTGGGCATTGCCCTGGTTCGAGCAGTACGGGTTCAACGAAGCACAGTACGGTGTGGCAGAGACGCTCTCGACAGCCAAGAACACGTCGGTTCAAGGCCTCGTCGACGCGGGGATCTTGCGCTCCGGGGCAGGAAAGGTCCGTCTTCTCAGCGTCAGCGAACTCCCTGCAGATTGGAATCCATCGACCGACGACCGCCTGACGGTCTGGGAGATCACGCACCACATGGTGCGCGTTCTCGGAACAGAAGGGGAATCCGTGGCAGCCGACATCCTGCGCAATGTTGGGCCAATGGCCGATGCGTCGCGCGATCTCGCGTATCGTCTGTATCAGGTTTGCGAACGGAAGGGCTGGGCACAGGAAGCTCTTGGCTATAACGCGCTCGCGATCGCTTGGCCTGAGATCAAGCGGCTGGCAGCGGAAGCACCTCGGACTGTGCAAGAACAACAAGGATTCGATTTCGATAGGGGGTAGAGACGAATGGCAGCGAGCAACCGTGAACGTGTGGGGAAGATACTTGAACTTCTCAATCAAGGGCTGGCGCCGTTTGTCGAGCGCGAGCTCAAGGCGGTCTATGGCGACAAATGGAAAGGTGCCACGGTCGGGATCGTCAGCGAGACCAAGGATGGCGTGATTCATTGGGATACATCGGGCCTTCTCCGGCTGATGTGGGACCAGTGGCACGAGGTGTTCAAAAAGACGCTCGGCCATGCGCAGCGCAGCTACGTCAGCGAGCTTCGCGATGTTCGTAACCGCTGGGCGCATCAAGAGCCGTTTAGTCTCGACGATGCGCTCCGTGCCGGCGACACGGCGACACGGCTGCTCCGTGACGTCTCGGCCTTGGAGGCCGACGATGTTTACCACGAAGTCCTGGAATTGCAACGCACCCGCTACGAGGAGCAGGCACGGCGAGAACACCGCAAGGCGGCCAAGTCGAGCACGGAGGGTCAGCCACAGGGCGGCCTCCTTCCATGGCGCGAGGTGATTACACCTCATCCGGATGTGGCCTCTGGTCGCTATCAGCAGGCGGAATTCGCTGCGGATCTGGCTCAGGTCTATCGCGGCGAAGCGACGGCCGAGTACCAGAATCCGCACGACTTCTTCGAGCGGACCTTCATCACCGAGGGACTCAAGCGGCTACTGGTCGGCGCGATTCGCCGCTTGGCGGCTGCCGATGGGGAGCCGATCATCCAACTGCAGACAAACTTCGGTGGCGGGAAGACCCACTCGCTCCTCGCGCTCTATCACCTCACATCCGGTGTGGCGCCGGCTGACTTGCCCGGACTCGACGCTGTCCTCCAAGAGGCCGGTATGAGCGTTCCGGAGAAGATCAATTGAGCCGTTCTGGTTGGTTCGGCCCTTTCCCCAGCCGACTCGAACACCAAGCCCGACGGGATCGAGGTCAATACCCTTTGGGGCGAGATGGCATGGCAGCTCCTGGGAAAGACGGGCTACGAAAAGGTAACAAGAGCGGATAAGGCTGGGGTAAGCCCGGGTGCCGATCGCCTGAGAGAACTTCTCAAGGAAGCGGCGCCGTGCATGGTCCTGATCGATGAGTGGATCGTCTACGTACGGCTGCTTCTGGGCAAGGACGGACTCCCCGGAGGGAACTTTGATGCCGCGTTTAGCTTTGTTCAATCGTTGAGCGAGGCGGTGCGGACGATCCCAGGGGCATTGCTCGTGGCAAGCATTCCGGCATCGGACAACGAGATCGGAGGCGAAGCGGGCAAGATCGCCCTCGAACGGCTGACTAACGTGCTTGGACGGATGGACTCCCCATGGCGACCGGCAAGTGCGGAAGAGGGGTTCGAGATCGTCCGTCGGCGGCTGTTCGAACCCTTGACCGATCCGGCGAAGCTCAAGGCGCGGGATGCCGTGGCGCGTGCGTTCAGCGAGCTGTACCGTCAGAACTCAACCGAGTTTCCATCAGAATGCCGTGAAGGAGAGTACGAACGTCGCCTGAAGACGGCCTATCCGATCCATCCTGAGTTGTTCGATCGTCTGTACAACGACTGGTCGACACTCGATCGGTTCCAGCGGACGCGCGGCGTGCTGCGCCTGATGGCCAAGACGATCCATGCGCTGTGGGAGCGTGACGATAGAAACCTCCTGATCCTTCCGGCCATGGTTCCAGTCGATGACCAATACGTGCGCGACGAGTTGGTGCGCTACTTGGAAGACAACTGGATTCCCATCATCGACCAGGATGTTGACGGACCGCATTCCCTCCCGCTGCGCCTCGACAACGAGAACCCAGCGATCGGCCGGTATTCAGCTACTCGCCGGGCTGCACGAACGATCTACCTCGGTTCTGCACCGACAAAGGGAACCGCCAACCGGGGGATCGACGATCGCCGTGTGAAACTCGGGTGCACGCAACCTGGCGAGTCTGTGGCGACGTTTGGCGACGCGCTGCGACGGCTCGTTGACCATACGACGTATCTGTTTTCCGACCAGGGAAGGTACTGGTACGACACACATCAGAACGTCGCCCGGACGGCCCGCGACCGGGCAGAGCAGTACAGCGATGAGGCGGTGTTCGAGGAGATCCGGCGTTGGATGCGTAAACAGCAGGGGCAACGGGGGGAGTTCGCCCGCGTCCATTCCTTTCCGGCCAGCAGTGCAGAAGTCCCTGACGAAAAAGAGGCCCGCTTAGTAATTCTTGGGCCAGAGGCGCCGTATGACAATCGCAGTGAAGAGAACGTTGCGCTTTGCCAAGCAAAGGAGATCCTCGACCATCGAGGAGAATCGCCACGGAGCTACCGCAATACCCTCGTCTTCTCGGTTGCCGATGCGGGTCGAATGGAGGACCTTTGCGCTGCCGTGAGGTTGTACCTGGCTTGGAACTCAATTGAGGAAGACAAGGCGGTTCTTAACCTTGACGAGTATCAATCCCGGCAGGCCCAGCGACGCCGAGAAGACGCCGAACGGACTATCAAGCAACGCATCCCTGAGATCTATCGATGGGTGCTCGTTCCCGAGCAAAAGAATGGCGACCGGGAACTGTCATGGCGGGCGCTCCGCTTGCAGGGAGATGGCGCGCTGGCCGTGCGAGCGTCCAAGCGCCTTGTGAATGAGCAGCTTTTGTGGACGCAGATGGGGGCAACGATCCTCCGCCTGAAGCTCGATGAAATCCCACTGTGGCCCGACGGGCATGTCGCGCTGACACAACTTGCCGAGCACTTCGCCCGGTATCTTTACCTACCTCGTCTACGGAGCCCAGAGCTTCTGGTGCGAGCGGCCGAGGACGGCCTGCGGCAGTTGAACTGGGAGGAAGACGGGTTTGCATACGCAGAGGGTTTTGACGACGCCAAGCAACGATATCGTGGGCTGGTCGCCCAAGGTGCGCATTCAGTGTCCCTGGGTGGACTCTTAGTAAAACCTGACGTTGCACAAACACAGATCGAGGAAGAACGAAAGGAGAAAGCGCCACAAGGCGAGCATGGCCGGACGCCAAGTGGCGAAGAGAAGGGTGAACAGCCTCCCCAGCCCTCGGAACCTCGACCTGAGAAGATCCTGCCTAAGCGCTTCTACGGCAGAGTATCCCTCGATCACCTCCGGCTTGGAACCGCTGCCGGGCAGATCGGCGAGGAGGTCCTCTCACACCTGAGTGGCCTTCCAGATGCACAGGTAGAGGTCATCATGGAGATTCGCATTGAGGCGCCAGAGGGTGTGCCCGAGGACAAGCAGCGCATCGTCAACGAGAACTGCCGGACAATCGGCTTCGAAGCTCATGAATTCGAGGAGGAGTAGGTAAACATGCCTGAGAGTTGCGAACGCGATTTTTCCGCCCGTCATGTCCCTAAGGAAAGGGTATGAAAATGACCTCTCTAATTGAAGTGTGCGCTCCCGGTAAAACAAAACCTCTAAGTCAGCTTATAAATCGGGCGTTTACGATCCTGAACCAAGGGCGGCTGCTTGATGAGCTCAGCGATTTCAATGATGCAGGGCTGCTGTACGAAATGGCTACTCGTATCGAGATTAGGGTTTCTGGTGTTGTGGAGAGCAATACGTTCTGGACGCGCGTAGTGCTTGGACAATCGTTAGAGGAGTGTGCCAAGAAGGGGGATCGTTCAATAGAGTGTCTGTGCCACACCGTTAAGGAGCACACGCTGAGAGGGTCACACGCTGAGAGGGTCAGACCTTCATTCTTAGGATTTTATCGCTCTAACGGCGTATCGCGGCATTGGAAACACGTCCCACAATCCCCTCGTTAAACGTCTGTATGAACGCATGGGATTCGTGGAAGACCGATTCGAGGCGCTTCCCTGGCCTTGGAGAAAGGCGTTTGCGTTCTCTGGTTCGTATTGCATGAGCAAAGACTTGGCGTGCTCAGAGCTGTAGCACCTATTCGGGGGAAACATCTGCAACGATTTCAAATCCATTCTCGAAGTAGTCGGCGCGATAGACGAACATTGATTCCTCGTCGTTCCCGGTAAATAGCCCGAGCAATTCGACTCCGCGGGCATAGAGCATCATAGCTCCCATGTCTCCGGAAAGAACATACCGTGAGACGGTCAGCTCCTGGTCGTCAAAACGAATGGCACCGTCTTCGATCTTCTCCACCCGCATTTCGGGAAGCCCATCATCCACAGCCTCTTTGTCCCGATTAGGAGGACCTCCGAACATCAGGACATCGA
>Ga0315539_1002700_pt1 | contig 12681 bp, 9 predicted proteins | sample SalMarSW160150MG_FD_203097 | JGI IMG/M metagenome (GOLD analysis project Ga0315539, IMG submission 203097) | Salt marsh sediment microbial communities from the Plum Island Ecosystem LTER, Massachusetts, United States - Salt Marsh Sediment SW1601-150 ... | reverse complement strand
ATCCCGGACAGTGTAGCTCAGGCTTCAGCAGCAGCAGCCCGGGCTTTAGCAATGATCGCTCGGGGGAAGATAGAGGTTGCAGCAATAACAGCCTCTATTGATGAAACCAAATGCTCCGGGTGCAAAATCTGCAACCTTCTGTGCCCGTATGATGCCATATTCTTTGACGACGAGGCCAAGGTATCGCGAATCAACCAAGTCCTGTGCCAGGGCTGCGGTGTGTGTGCTGCTGCCTGTCCTAGCGGTGCCATTACTCATAACTATTTCACCGCCGAGGAGATTACGGCGGAGATAGAAGGAGTGTTAGCCTGAGTTTCGAACCGAAGATCGTCGGCTTTCTGTGCAATTGGTGCTCTTATGCCGGAGCTGACCTGGCCGGGGTTTCACGACTGAAATGTGCTCCAAATATAAGGATAATAAGAGTGATGTGCTCCGGCAGAGTGAATGAACTTCTAATGCTTAAGGCGTTTGCTGCCGGTGCCGACGGTGTTCTAGTCTCTGGTTGCCATCCTGGAGATTGTCACTATACAAAGGGCAACTTAAGCGCTAGGAGAAGAGTTGTGGGAATGAAGCCTTTCCTGGAAGCTATAGGGATCGAACCTGAGAGGCTGAGGTTGGAATGGATAGGGGCTTCTGAGGGGTCAAAGTTTGCCGAGACAGTTAACAGCTTTACCCAAACGGTAAAAGAACTCGGCCCCAGTCCATTTAATAGGAGGCGGAATGAGCATTGAGTATGTGCCCACCATATGCCCCTACTGCAGCTGTGGCTGCGGCATCTACCTGGTCATCAAAGACGGCAAGATAATCGGGCAGGAGCCATGGAAGGAGCATCCTGTAAACGAGGGGGCAAATTGTCCCAAAGGCAAGAATGCTTATCACTACATCTACAGTGAAGACAGGTTGAAGATGCCACTGGTGAGAAAGAATGGTGCCCTTCAGGAAACTTCTTGGGAGGAGGCACTCGACCTGGTATCCTCAAAACTGAAGCAAGCTAGCCCCGAGGATTTTGGCTTTATCGCCTCGTGTAGGAATAGCAATGAGGATGCCTATGTAATGCAGAAGTTCACTCGAGTGGTGATGGGCACCAATAATGTAGAATACTGCGGCAGATTGTGCCATTCCCCAGCAGCGGCTGCTCTAATCCCTGCCATGGGCTCAGGGGCAATGCAGACCTCTCAGCCTGAAATTGAGCTTGCCGATTGCATATTCCTTGCCGGCGTCAATCTCCAGGAGACTTTCCCCCTAATAGCCCGGAGGGTGTTCCGAGCAAAAGCTAAGGGAGCCAAGGTCATCTATACTGACCCCAGGAAGACAGCTACGGCAAGACACCTGGCTGATATCCACCTGCAGCTAAGGTCAGGAACTGATGTGGCCCTGATAAATGCTATGATGAGCATAATCCTCGCTGAGGGACTGGAGAATAAGGAATTTATCGCCTCAAAGACTGCCGGGTTCGATGAATTACGCGATTTCCTCTCCAAGGTAGATTTAAAACAGGCAGAGGAAATTACCGGTGTGCCACTGGAAAAGATAAGAGAGGCCGCGATCACCTATGCCAAGGCAAAGACGGGATGCATACTCTATGACCAAGGTATGTCCCAGCATTATGTTGGCACTGACAATGTTAGGACTCACGCTAACTTAGCACTTCTTTGCGGGCATGCTGGTAAGCCTGGGAGCGGCATAAACTCAATGAGAGGACAGATAAATGGTGAGGGCAGCGGCGATATGGGTTGCCTATGCGTCTTCTATCCCGGATTCAAGCGTGTAAGCGAAGAGACAGCAAAGTTCTTCGAGAACGCCTGGGACGTGCAAAACTTGCCAACAAAACCAGGGCTTACCTATATAGATCTGCTGTATAAGTGCCCCTACCTTTATGTCGTAGGGGGAGATCCGATGATGGCAGTGCCCGACGTTAACAATGTGAAGAAGGCTTTAGAAAAGGCTAGTTTCCTAGTAGTCCAGGACATATTCCCTACCGAGATAAGTAGGCTTGCCCATGTGGTGCTGCCAGCGGCTACCTGGGTGGAACGGGAGGCTACTCATACCTGGATAGATAGACGGGTTCAGAAGGTAGATAAGGTTGTTGACCCTCCTGGCGAAGCCAAGGCCGACTGGTGGATTATATGCCAGTTAGCAGAAAAGATGGGCTATAAGGATAAGTTCGATTTCACTTCCCCTAAGGAGATATTTGATGAAATAAGAAGCTGCGTTCCTCAATATAAGGGCATAACCTATGAACGGCTAGAGAATACGATAGGGGGAATTCACTGGCCATGTCCCTCAGAGGAGCACCCCGGTACGCCCACCATGTTTTTGCAGAAATTTAACACACCTGACGGTCTGGGGCACTTCCAGGCGATTGAGTACAAGCCACCGGCAGAAGTCCCAGATGACCAATATCCTTACGTGTTGACCACCGGAAGAAGTATCTTTCACTACCATACAGGGTCGATGACTCGGAGAACCCCAAAGTTGATTGACGAGGTTTCTAGAGGCTTCGTTGAGGTCAATCCCGATGACGCCAGTAGGGCAGGGGTCAAGAGCAAGGATGTGGTCACTCTGGAGACTAGGCGGGGCAGTATAGAAGCCGAAGCTAAAGTCACTGACGAAGTGCCACCAGGGCTACTATTTGTCCCCATCCACTTTGCTGATTCCTGCGCTAATGCGCTAACAATATCAGCCTTAGATCCTGCTGCCAAGTGCGCTGAAACCAAAGTATGTGCTGTAAAGATGAAGGTGAAACGATGAAAGGAGATATGTACCTTGCTTGGTCATCAGACGAGGCAATACTAAGAAAGGCTGAGTCTGGTGGTGTAGTTACTTCCTTGCTCAAATTTGCTCTGGACACTAAACGGGTAGACGCAGTGGTGGCAATAAAGGCCAGGGATGGCAATAGATACGATGGCATTCCTGCCTTGATTAGTGATCCTGAAGAACTGATAGCAACTGCTGGCTCTTTACATTGCGTCACCGTCAACATTCCCAGGTACATCAAGGAATATCTCGATGGTGCCTTTGATATGAAATTGGCTGTGGTTGGCAAGCCCTGCGATATCAGAGGAATCATTGAGCTGGTTAAAAGGGAGCAAATCAACCTTGATAACTTATTACTCATAGGTCTTAACTGTACTGGCACACTGCTGCCGGTGCTGGCTGAGAGGATGATTGCTGAGGAATTTGGGGTTGACCCCTTGGATGTTGTCGGCGAGGACATTGAAGATGGCAAGCTAATTATCAGGCTAAAGGATGGAACAGAAAAAACAAAGGACCTGAAGGAACTGGAGGAGAAAGGATACGGGCGGAGGGAGAACTGCCGAAGGTGTGAAATCAAGATTCCCACTATGGCAGATATTGCCTGCGGAAAGTGGGGAGTGACTGACAAGAAGGCGACATTTGTAGAAGTTTGCTCCGATAAAGGAGCTGAATTTTTCGAAGAAGCAATCAGGGCAGGCTATATAAATGTTGAACACCCGGATGACAAAGCCATAGTGGAGAGAAGGGAAAAAGAGCAAGAGGCAATCGAATCGGCATTGAGTTGGCAGGAGACGGATTTTGCGCCACTTAAAGACATGACTAGTGAGGAGAAATTCGATTACTGGTGGGGCCAGTTCAGTCAATGTATTAAGTGCTATGGATGTCGGGATGCTTGCCCCATATGTTACTGCAAGGATTGTATTCTAGAAGCTGATAGAGGCGTGGTTATGCCCGGGGAAGTGCCACCTGATGACATGTTCCCTATGATAAGGATTGCTCATGTCATGGACTCTTGTGTGAACTGTGGTCAGTGCCAGGATGTATGCTCTGCTAACATACCTTTAACTCGATTGATCTTCATGTTGAATAAGGAACTTTATGATATTTTTAAGTATCAGCCTGGGGTGGATGTAGAGGCTCGTCCTCCACTGAGGACAGTTACCGATGGTGAGCTAGCTGTGGAGACTGTTAATATAAGCTTTTAGTAGCAAAGAAACCCTCATATTAGCGGCAAAGACAAAAGATGCATTAGCTGGTGAGGCGCTTGAATGCCGAGTAAGTGTGCGTTGCTGCCTGTCCTAGTGGTGCCATTACTCATAACTATTTCACCGCCGAGGAGATTACGGCGGAGATAGAAGGAGTGTTAGCATGAGTTTCGAACCCAAAATAGTCGGCTTTCTGTGCAATTGGTGCTCTTATGCCGGAGCTGATCTGGCAGGGATCTCACGGCTCAGATGTGCTCCCAACGTTCATATTATTCGCATGATGTGCAGTGGTGGAATAAGTCCATTCCTTATTTTGAAAGCCTTAGAAACAGGGGCTGATGGCGTGCTTATCTGCGGGTGCAGCCCTGGTGACTGCCACTATAAGGAGGGTAACTACAAGACAATGCGGCGGATGATATTGCTTAAGAAATTGTTAGGACAACTCGGCATTGAACAGGAAAGAGTGCAGTTGCACTGGGTATGTGCCTCTTGCGGTGATGAGTTTGTCAATGTCGTCAATAAGATGACTGCCGAAATAAAGGAGCTGGGGCCGTTACAAGCTGGGGTAAAGAGTCGTGAATTGACTTGATAGAAAAAAAGAGGTAAACTTACTGCGAAATTAAGAAAAAAATGAAAAGGAGGATAAGATGCCAAAGTGGCAATGTGTGGAATGTGGATATTTTGTTCAAGAAGCAAATAGGCCGCCAGATGTTTGCCCCAGTTGCTCCTTGAGATGTAGCTTTACCGACGTCACCTGTTATCGACCGGAATGTGGCGGACCAGTCAACCCCGATCCTACGGTAATGAAAACAGTTACCAGCAAAGGTATAGCGCCGCCGCTTCGTCCCTCTGTGGCAAAAGAGGAGGCTCCCGAAGCAGAGGTTATTTACGGCGAAAAGGCCAGGATGGCTACTTTATTTCACGGGGTCGGTGAAGAAGCAATGCAAAAGATACTAAACATCGGTGAAACGATGGTCTGTGAGCCAGGTACTGTCCTATTTAGAGCAGAGGATGATGCTACGACGATGTATTTCGTTCAATCAGGGAGAGTAGCTGTCCGGGTTAAGGAAGGCGAGACGGAAAAGACAGTCTATACCGCCTCCGAAGGCGATGTCCTTGGCTGGTCAACAGTGGTGCTCCCATATCAGCGAACTGCGACGGCTGTCGTGGTGGAAAAGGCCAAAGTTGTCGCTATTGACACGAACAAATTTCAGGATTTCTGCGATAAGAATGCTGCTATGTGCTACCGGGTAGCGCAGAATCTTAACCGGGCTGTGATCGCCAGGCTGAGGTTTGCCAAAGCCGCGGGGGTTGAAGAAGTATATGGATAAATACGCCTGTTAAGGAGGTTGTTTTACAGCTTTCGTTGATAAGCCGAGGGGCAGCGAAGGGAAGATTAGTAGCTGCCTCTTTTTATGCCCTTTTGGACGTTGTCAAATCATAAACTTTGTGGTTAATAATATGCAGGCTAGGGGAAAATACAAGAACAGTAGTGAAGGAGGCCGATCTCTAAGAGCGTGAGTTGATAAAATGCTGTTCAACTGATATTAGTGGTGATATGAAATGGAAGAAATAAAGACCGGAGTTTATATCTGTCACTGTGGATTGAATATTGCGGGCACAGTTGACGTGGAAGAAGTAGCCAGATATGCTGGAACTTTACCCAATGTAGTGGTAGCCCGTGATTACCGGTATATGTGCTCCGACCCCGGGCAGGCACTTATTAAAGATGACATCAAGAACCTTGGTCTTAATCGAGTGGTGGTAGCTTCCTGTTCTCCTCGAATGCATGAGCCCACTTTCCGTCGAGCCTGCCAGGATGCTGGATTAAATCCTTATCTCTATGAGCATGCTAATATTAGAGAGCATTGCTCCTGGGTTCATGATGATAGGCAAATAGCCACTGAGAAGGCTAAGGATTTAGTCCGGGCCGCGGTAAGGAGAGTTTACTATCATGAGGCGCTAGAGATCAAAGAGAGACCGCTTAATCCCAATGTCCTGGTTGTTGGTGGTGGCATCGCTGGCATACAAGCTGCATTGGACATTGCCAATGGTGAGCATAGGGTGTATCTGGTAGAGAAGGAGGCGGCAATTGGTGGTCATATGGCTCAGCTTGACAGGACATTTCCCACTCTGGATTGCTCCGAGTGCATTCTCACCCCGAAGATGACCGAAGTAGGGCAACATCCGTTTATAACACTTTTGGCCTATAGTGAGATAGAGGAGGTTGCGGGCTCGGTAGGCAATTTTAAGGTTAGAGTGAGGAAGAAAGCGCGCTATGTGGATGAGGAGAAATGTACTGGCTGTGGCGTCTGTGAGGAAAAGTGTCCCTGGAAGGTGGACAGTGAATTTGAGGTGGGCTTAGGGAAGAGGGGAGTAATCTATATCCCCTTTGCCCAGGCCATTCCTAATGTGGCTACCATTGATAAAGAACGCTGTGTTTACTTCTTGAAAGGTAAGTGTCGGGCTTGCGAGAAGTTCTGCGATGCCAACGCTATTGATTTTGAGCAGAAGGATGAAATTATCGAGCTGGAGGTAGGCTCAATTATCCTTACCACTGGCTACGACCTTTTCGATGCCGGACGCATACCGCAATATGGTTATGGGAGGTACGATAATGTCCTGACTGGGCTTGAGTTCGAGAGAATGACCTGCGCTGGAGGACCAACCGGGGGCAAAATCTTCCTCAAAGATGGTCGGCAGCCTGAGAGTGTGGCAATTATCCACTGCGTTGGCAGCCGGGATGAGAACTATCACGAATATTGCTCCCGGGTTTGCTGCATGTATGCTCTTAAATACGCCCACCTCATAAAAGAGCTTACCAAGGCTGAAGTATATCAAATGTATATTGACATGCGTTGCTTCGGGGAAGGATTCGAGGAATTTTATCGCCGTGTTTGCGATGAAGGTGTCAACTTTATTCGTGGCAAGGTAGCTAAGGTTACCGACGATGCGCTCAGTGAAGAGGAACGAGGGAAATTGATTGCCATCGCTGAGGACACGCTTTTGGGTAAAATAGTCCGAGTTCCCGTAGACATGGTAATTTTGTGCCCGGCTTTGGAAGCTCGCTCTGATGCTGAGAATGTTGCCAAGCTATTCACCATCAACCGCCGGGCGGATGGGTTTTTTATGGAAAAGCATGTGAAACTTGACCCGGTAGCTACAGCTACAGATGGAGTGTTCATCGCTGGTTGCTGCGAGGGCCCCAAGGACATTCCTGACACCGTGGCTCAGGCTTCAGCCGCCGCTGCTAAAGCTCTGTCGGTGATAAGCAGAGGGCGAATTGTAATTGAGCCTACCATAGCCCAGGTGAATGAAGCCTTATGCCAGGCTTGTGGACGCTGCGAAGAGATTTGCGATTTTCACGCTCCCAAGATTATTAGTAAAGACGGGGTTAGGATTTCCAGCGTTGACGCGGCTTTATGCAAGGGCTGTGGGGCTTGCGCCGTTGTCTGCCCCACCGGTGCTATGTCAATAAGGCATTCCACCCGAGAGCAAATAAACAGTATGGTCGAGGCCTTACTAGAGGTATAGAATGGCTGAATTTGAACCTAAGATTATAGCTTTCGCCTGCAACTGGTGTACTTACGCTGCTGCTGACATCGCCGGAACAAGCCGTATTCATTACCCGGCTAACGTGCGTATTGTCAGGGTGATGTGCAGCGGAATGGTAGATCCGATATACGTTTTGAAAGCCTTTGAAATGGGTGCCGATGGGGTTTTAGTTGCCGGCTGCCATGAAATGGATTGCCATTATCTTAATGGTCCGCTGAAGTGCGATGCCATGTTTGAGAAGCTGAAGAGAGTAGTCAATACGCTTGGCTTAGAGGATCAGCGCCTGAGGCGGGAAATGATATCCACTTCTGAGTCGCCAATATTTGCCCAGGTAATCGAGGAGATGGTCGAGCAGATTAAGAAATTAGGTCCTTCGCCTCTCCGGGAAGGGGTCAAGGTTTGAATCTCGAAGATATTATCAAGGAAACAAAGACCTACTACTGTCTGGAATGTGGCAAGTGCACGAGCCTTTGCCCAGTTTCAAGGCATAATTCCAATTTTTCGCCAAGATTTATGCTGGAAAGAGCCTTGATGGGCTTTGGAGATGAGTTAATTCATGACCGGGAACTATTTTCCTGTCTTGCCTGCTACGCTTGCTCGGATCTCTGTCCTTCAGACGTTGATTATCCTGTGTTTACGCAGAAGGTGAGGAATCTAGCTTCTGGCCAGGGCGAGCATGGTGATTGTGCTCACTCAGGGACCCTTCTTTCCTTAATGAGACTCATGTCTCACCCTGATATCAAGCAAAGACGGCTGGACTGGCTTGATGGCTGCCATATCTCGGAGAAGAGTGAGGTATTGTATTTTGCTGGCTGCGCTCCTTATTTCGAGCCAGTTTTTGAGGACATTGAGGCCAGCCCGGTGAATATTGCCAGAAATAGCATCAAAATACTTAACGCCTTGGGGATAGAGCCTATGGTGCTTCCTAATGAAAGATGTTGTGGACATGACCTCTTATGGACCGGGGATGTTGAGACGTTCAAGAAGCTTGCTCAGTTCAATGCTCAGATGATAAAGGAATCGGGTGCCAAAAAGATAGTTTTTTCCTGCCCTGAGGGCTACCGGACGTTCAAGATTGATTATCCCCGGTATGTAGAGCTTGATTGTGAGCTAATGCATATCACCGAGCTTTTAGCTCAGAATCTCTCTACTCTGTCATTGAAAGCGAAGCGAAGCAATCCCGAGGTTAAACGGGTAACTTATCAAGACCCTTGCCGGCTAGGAAGGCACCTGGGGATTTATGAACCGCCGAGGGAAATAATAAAGGCTATCCCGGGGATAAAGCTAGTTGAAATGGAACACAGCGGTGACGAGAGCATCTGCTGCGGCACCAGCGCCTGGACTAACTGCGGCTCTTATTCCAAGAAGATAAGGGAAGAACGGCTACTTGAAGCCAAGGCTACTGGCGCTGAGGTGCTGGTTACCGCTTGCCCCAAATGTCAGATCCATTTCAAGTGCGCTATGGTGGATAAAGGTGCCGAGAAAGGTACCGATATAGAAATGAAAGTCATGGACATCGTGACCCTAGTAGCTGATGCTCTAGGAGGCAAAAGTAGTGAATAATTCCGTTTTAGTTATCGGTGGAGGCATAGCTGGGATTCAGGCTTCACTTGACCTGGGTAATATGGGCTTTAAGGTATATTTAGTGGAAAAGTCGCCCAGCATCGGGGGAAGAATGGCACAACTTGATAAGACCTTCCCCACTAATGATTGTGCCATGTGTATCCTTGCCCCCAAGATGATTGAGGCCAGTTCCCACCCTAATATAGAACTCCTAACTTATTCTGAAATAGAAAAAGTCTCTGGAGAAATAGGGAAGTTCGCGGTTAAGATAAAGAAAAAGGCGTCTTTTGTTGATTGGAACAAATGTACAGGATGTGGTCTCTGTCTGGAAGGATGCCCCGTCATTATACCAAACGAATTCGATCAGGGGATTGGAAAGAGAAAGGCTATATACATGCTCTTCCCTCAGGCTGTTCCCAAGAAATGTGTTATAGATAAAAGAGAAGAGCGCCCCTGTAAAGCGGCCTGTATGGATGCTTGCCCTGTCCATACTAATGTGCCTGGGTACATTAAGCTCATTGCCGAAGGACAGTTTAAAGAGGCTTATAAGCTCATAAGAGAGACAAATCCCCTGCCTGCATGTGTTGGGCGGGTATGCTATGCCCCTTGCCAGGAAGCCTGTAATCGCGGGCAAATAGATGAGCCACTTTGTATCCGCGATCTTAAGAGAGTTCCCGCGGATCAATGGAATATCGAAGAACTTGAAGTCCCGGTAGTTGCAGAAACAGATAAAAAGGTAGCGATTGTAGGTTCAGGTCCTGCAGGGCTTGCCGCTGCTAATGACCTTGCTCTACAGGGGAACAATGTAACTATCTTTGAAGCTCTTCCTGAACCCGGAGGCATGCTTCGTGTTGGCATACCTGAATATCGCCTTCCCAAGGAAATTTTACGACAGGAGATAGGCTACATCCAGAAGCTTGGCGTGGAGATAAAAACGGGCGTCCAGGTTGGCAAAGATATTACCCTCGAAAAGTTGAAAAAAGACTACGATGCCATTTTCGTCGCTATTGGGGCTCATGGTGGCATGAAGCTTGGAGTGGAGGGTGAAGATATTCCTGGAGTAATGGAGGGAATAGGGTTTCTTCGGGCTACGAGTCTCGGGAAAAAGGTAGATGTTGGAAAGAAAGTAGTGGTGATTGGTGGAGGTAATACAGCTATCGATTGTGCCCGCACAGCCAAGCGACTAGGAGCAGAAGAAGTAACCATTGTTTATCGTCGTTCTCGCGCTGAGATGCCAGCTTCCGTGGAAGAAGTAACAGCAGCAGAAACCGAAGGAATAAAGATCGAGTTCCTGACTACTCCAAACCGCTTCTCCGCTGAGAACAAAAAGCTTGCCAAGATGGAGTGTGTGCGGATGAAGCTTGGGGAACCAGACGCCAGTGGTCGTCCTCGCCCCATCCCCATCAAGGGTTCTGAATTTACTGTTCCAGTGGATACAGTGATTGCTGCCTTGGGACAAGTTCCGGAAACAGATTTTGCTAAGAAGTTGGGAGTTTCACTTTCCAAGAGAGGCACGATAGAAATTGATGTCAGGACCGGGGGGACCAATGTTGAAGGAGTATTCGCTGGAGGCGATGTAGTTACCGGACCTGCTTTCGTGATTGACGCCATTGCAGCAGGGAAAAAGGCAGCTCGCTCCATCCACCAATATTTGAACGGACAACCTCTTGAGGGTGAAGAACCAGGGAAGGAACCGGAGAAATTCTCCCAGGCAGAGATAGAGGACTGCAAAAGGCGTTTTCCTCCCAGAAATAAGGTGGAGATGAGGGAAGGACCTGTTAGGAAGAGGGTGCAGGACTTCCGTGAAGTGGCTTTGGGATATTCTCTAGAGGAAGCCCTAGAGGAAGCTTCACGCTGTCTTGCCGGACAAATAGAAGGGTGTATAGAATGCCATGAATGTGAACGGCGATGTGAGCCAGAAGCGATAGTCTATACAATGAAAGATGAAACCATTGCACTAAAGGTAGGTGCGATAATCCTCGCTTCAGGACTCGGTTTATACGATATTTCATCGCTGACAGAATACGGCTATGGAAAAATAAAGAACGTGATTACTGCCATGGAATTTGAGAGATTGACTGCTGCTTCCGGACCCACTATGGGAGCACTTAAGCGTCCTTCAGATGGGAAGCTACCTGTGAATATAGCTTTTATCCAATGTGTCGGCTCTCGCGATTTCAGGAATAAAACTTATTGCTCCAGTGTCTGCTGCATGCACGCCACCAAGGAGGCAATGCTGGCTTTCGAGCATCATCCGGGGACAAAATCCACCATTTTTTACATGGATATGAGAGCCGTAGGTAAAAGGTTCCAGGAATACGTTGCCCGGGCTAAAAAGGACTACAATGCGACTTATATCCGGGCACGTCCTGGCAGGATTGAAGTCAACGCTGAGAATGATAACCCTATTATTTGGTATGAGGAAACCACCAGCGGAGAGATAAAGAGCTTTGAGGCGGAACTGGTGGTTCTTGCCCAAGCCATGGTTCCTCAAACCACCGAAGAATTGGCGAAAATACTTGGTATAGAGTTAAGCGAAGATGGCTTTGTAGAGGTTCCAGATAAATTACTGCAACCACTGGATACTACAAGGTCGGGCATTTTTGCCTGTGGCTATGTCCATAGTCCTCGCGATATCCCGGACTCAGTAACCCAGGCCTCGGGGGCAGCAGGCAGAGCTGCTGAAGCTATAGCAGGAGGCAAGTAAAGTGGAAGAAGCGCGTATTGGAGTTTTTGTTTGTCATTGTGGCATAAATATCGGGGCATATGTCAACGTCCCGGACGTTGTTGAATATGCCAAACAGCTACCAAACGTAGTGCATGCTGAACGCAATTTGTTTACCTGTTCTGAGGAAGGGATTTCAGCAATTAAGAAAGGGATAAAGGAATACAATTTGAATCGGGTACTAGTAGCTTCCTGTACTCCTAGAACCCATGAGCCGCTCTTCCGAGCTGCTTGTGAAGAAGCGGGCTTGAACAAATATCTTTTCGAGTTTGTTAACATAAGAGACCAATGCTCCTGGGTGCATATGCGTGAGCCTCAGAAAGCTACGGAAAAGGCTAAAGACCTGATAAGGATGGGCGTGGCCAAAGCCAGGTTGCTGGAGCCGTTGGAGGAGATTGAAATGAAGGTGGCTCCTTCGGCGTTGGTAATTGGTGGAGGAGTTGTTGGAATGGAGGCAGCCTTAAACCTGGCCAGACAAGGTTTTGATGTTCATCTGGTGGAGAAGGAGCCAGAACTCGGGGGGACACTTCGCAGTATTAATAAACTTTTTCCCACGAATCAAGAAGCCGTGAAGTTAATCAGACCACTTGTTGAACAGGTTGAAAACCATCCCAAGATCAAGACTTATCTCTCATCCAAAGTAAAACAAGTAACTGGGTTTATAGGTAACTTCAATATCAATCTGGATGGGAAGGGCAAGGAGAACCAATTCAATGTGGGTACCATTATAGTAGCCGTCGGGGCTGAGCCGTTAAGACCGACGGGTCAATATGGCTATGGGAAGATGCCCAATGTAATTACTCAACTGGAGCTAGAGGAGCGAATGAAGAAAGGGGAACTCTTGGGTCAGAATGTTGTGATGATCAATTGTGTGGG
>Ga0315539_1002698_pt1 | contig 12692 bp, 7 predicted proteins | sample SalMarSW160150MG_FD_203097 | JGI IMG/M metagenome (GOLD analysis project Ga0315539, IMG submission 203097) | Salt marsh sediment microbial communities from the Plum Island Ecosystem LTER, Massachusetts, United States - Salt Marsh Sediment SW1601-150 ... | reverse complement strand
TCGGCCTTGAGAGATTTTTCGGCACGATGCACAAAGACCGGCATCACATGAAAACTTAAAATCAGGTTTGCAATTGCAATTATTGTCGCCAGAACCAATCCCGGATATATCAGCGTCAGCAGCGAGATTCCACTCGCCCTGCAGGCATCGAGCTCATTATCGCTTGCGAATCGACCATAAACCAGAGCACCGGCAAATAAGGCCGCCATAGGTAACACGAATGTCAGCGCTATCGGCAGAAAATAACCTATCAGATGCACCACCTGCCGAGGTCCTACGCCATATTCCTGCACGGGACGCAAGACACTGCCCAAGCTCAAAATAAGTGTCAGGGCCACCGCCGCCAGAACGAAAACCTTGAAAAGCTCACGAAATATATATCTATGCAGTGTAAATATCATTTTAAACCGTTTGCCTGAATTCTATTTCCTAAATACTATTCTATAAACACCACTTTGCAACAAAATTCTTCGCCCCCCTGTTATTCGATTAACTCACCACAAAAGGGCTTACAGCAGCCCTTCTTTAGTACAACTTGTCTTACTCCGCGCCAAAAATGTATAAAACCCGTTGCAAAACCAATTTTATTTGCGTTAAAACAAATCAGTTGAGATAAAAAGGTAGGTAAATACGTCTTTATATCAGCAGTAATTATGGCTGTTTACTTCGTCGGTAATGCCGCTTTTAATTCCTATGGTATATTCAGCGGGTTGATGTCCTTGATTCTATCGGCATAAATTTCGTACGGATATTTTTCCAGCAGCTCTTTTTTAAACCTGTCCAGAGCGGCATTGCTTTGCTCGCTCTCCATTCTCCACTTAACATTATTTTTCATATTGTCGGAATATTCTTTCAGCTGTCCGGGCTTCTTTTCCAGTATTTTAACAACTCGCCACTTGAATCCATCTCGATAAAAACCTTTTATAGGCCCTACTATTTCGTTCGGCTCACCTTTCCATAAATCCTCGAAAAACATCCCTTCATTTCTTGGATAGCTGTTAAATGGTTTCCTTTTCGGCTCTAAAGAGCGTTGTTCCTTAACCGACTCAAAATCCCTGCCGCTGTCCAGCTCGGTTTTTACTTCCTGTGCTGTTTTAAGGTCCTGGCACCAAATCTGGTCAATCTTAACTGACCTGCTTGTCCCGAAAAGCTCCTTGTTCTCATTAAAGTACGCAAGTATCTGCTCTTCATCTGTGGGAACATTTACGTCCCTGGCCTTTTCATTTCTGACTTCGCTCAGCAGTCTCGTGTCTTCCTCTTGTTTTATTTGCCTGATAAAATTTTCGTCCTTGTCGAGCCCCAGCCGCCTGGCCTCAGTGACAAAGATATCCTTACTCAGCACTCTGTCCAGCAATCGTTCAACAGCCTCGGGCTTATGCACATCCCTCGGGCGGGATGGCGGTGACATATCACACAGAGCATCGAACCATTCCTTCAATGTAACTTCTCCATCATCATATTTCGCAAGAACGATGTTCTTTTCTTCCTCCGTCAATTCATTTTCTACCTGGCTGTTACGAATAAAGGCCATTTTGCGGGGCTCTTTGGGATTGAGCAAAAGTCTCTGGTGAATTTCGGCTGCTTTTGGGAAATTAGCCCTCAGCTTTTGCCCGTTATACTTTGTTAACAGCTCGTCGTAATACTGGCTTATTAGTTTCCCTGCCTGCTCCCTTTCGAGCATTGCCTTCGCACGGTTTCGGTCGAGCTTGGGATTGGCTTTTAACCTTTCCTCTATTTCTGAATCTGAAACATTTATCTTACCTTGAAGATGTCCCTGCAAAAGCATTCCCACCAGTTTCCGTTCCTCTGATTCCTTAATCGGCCCGCGTATCGTCCCACGTTCCATCAGGTTTTGCTTACGGGCCTCCATTATCATTGCTTTCTCCGCTATCATTTCCAAAAGCACCGTTTTGGCATCTACCGCCTGGATTTCTTCGTTTTCCCACTCATAGTCCCCGGGCTGAAGCTCCGCCATCAGTCTTTCCTCAACTTCCTGCTTTGTGATGACGTAACCGCCTATTTTCGCAACTACATTTGGCGGCTCATTAACAGCTTCAATAAGAGGCGGTTCCGCTGATTTCTCTTCTCCCTGCTCCCGGCCGGCTGGTTCTGTTTGCGGCTTATCTGCCTTTTCCGCTTCCGGCCCCGGCTGTTCTGTCTCAACAATTATCGGTTTAGAAACCTGGCTATGCCGGACGCTGCCGCCCCTGCCCGCATCACCCGGCTTACAGGAAGGGCTTGCTAATATCAATAATCCAAGAGTAAATAATGCTAACTTATGGTTCAATAATCTTATCATTATTCGCTCTCCAAAATATTGAAAACTCCTTTTCGTTCATCGTTTTTAGTTCATAGTTCATCGATGAACAACGAACAATGAACAATGAACTATGAACAATAAATTATCAGTGTATAACCTTATTTAGTGGATAAGTAATTATCCCTGATGCGCCTGCCCGTTTCAAGGCAGGAACCAGCGACCGCTCAACCTTATCGTCGAGAATAACTTCTATCGCAACGTAATCAGAATCTGCTAAGCTCGAAATAGTCGGGCTTTTCTCGGCGGGCAACACTTTTAAAACATCATCCAAATCGCCCTTTTTTACGTTCATTTTCAGGCCGACTTTGCTGCGGGCCTCGATAGCTGCGTTAAGCAGTATCGCAATATTCTCTATCTTCTCCCGTTTGAATTTGTCCTGCCAGGCCTTTTTATTTGCGATAAATCTCGTCGTGGAGATTATTATCGTATCGATTATCCGCAGGTTATTTGCTGCAAGTGACTCCCCGGTCTCGGTAAGTTCTACCACCGCATCCACCAGGCGGGCCTTGACCTCGGTAGCACCCCAGCTGAATTCGACCTTAACGTCTATTTTCTTTTCCGCAAAATATTTCCTGGTCACATTAACCAACTCGGTCGCGATTATACCGCCGGCCAAATCCTGCGGCTTCTTCACCTGTGATTCTTTGGGCACTGCCAACACCCACCTGGCCGGATTGCTCGTGGTTTTACTGTAGGCAAGCTCATAAACATCCTCCACATCACATTCGCTCTCCACAATCCAGTCATAGCCGGTAATGCCCGCATCGAGAACTCCTTCTCCGACATACTTGCCCATCTCCTGCGCCCGCAACATAACAAGCTTAATCTGCTCATCGTCTATAACAGGAAAATAACTCCTGTCGCAGCCCTGAATGTCGAATCCCGCCTTGCCGAAAAGCTCAATTGTGGACTTTTGAAGACTCCCCGCAGGAATGCCCAATTTTAATATCTCTTCTGACATCTTTAACCTTTCCACCGCCGTTAGTATTTATGATTTTCGATTTTCAATTTTCAATTTTCGATTTGAAATCGCCAATCGGCAATCGTAAATGCTGACCGCTTCACTTTTTCCTTTTCTTTGTCCCTTTGTCCCTTTGTCCCTTTGTCGGTGATTCACTCTCTCGTCGCAAAAGGGCATAGAACTCGTAGCCGTTTTTAGCTGAAATCTGCTTTGCTAAAAAACCTTCTATCTCCTGCTCATAGGCTCCTTCCTGAACCAGCTCGTTGCTTCTGAGATACTCCACCATTTTCTTCGTAAGCGGTATGGCATGGCCCTGCAGAGCGGTAAGCATACAATAGTCCACCACAAACCGGCTGACACCTTCAATCTTTTCGAGTGCCTGTTTTGCCGGCCGCTTACCTGTCTTCTTCAGCGACTCCAGGCTCACCGCATTGTATTCATCGAATACTGACCTTAACGCACTCATAAGGGTTATCGCTATATCCCTTGTCCCGGGCGTGTCCTCGCCCAGCTGTTCTATAATCTCTCCCGGCCGGGAGACTCGCAAGTCATTCAAATCGACAAAATAGTCGCTGAATCTCTTCATCGCCGCCTGCGCCTCCGCCTCACTCGTCCGCTCACAAATGATGCCATAAACAAGGGCATCCACCACATTACCATAACTTTCTTTTACGACCTTTGGATGGTGAGACCTCAATGAGCGAAACAACCCCCGTATTTTTTTCGAATACTCTTTGCTGTTTTTCATAAGAATCCCTTGTGTTAGCATTTTTGATTTTTGATTTTCGACTTGAAATCGGCAATCGTAAATCGAAAATTCTGACCGTTTCACACAAATTCGTCTTGTCGTCGTCGCCAGGGCTATGCCGCCCCTTCGGCTTCCCTGTCAACGCCTTTCTGTCGCAGCTCACCGGCGACTTCGTCTATCAGCTTCATAGTCTCCAGCGTCTTTTTAAATTTCTCATCCTTATAAAAATGCAATACGGGGCAGAACTTGCTCTGCAGCCGACCGGCCAAAAGTGACTGTATTCGGCTCTTCGCATGAGTTATGGCTAAAAAAGTTTTATCCTGTGCCGTGTCGCCCTTGCCGAAAATACTGAGATAAACATCTGCGCTGCGTAAATCAGCCGCTATATCGACCCTTGTCACGCTCACAAAACCTTCAATGCGCGGGTCACTTAGATGATTGGCTACGGCGTCACTGACCGCCTCTTTTATCACGCGAGAAAATCTTTCCTGTCTGCGCGTTACCATTTTCTGTGTTCTTTGTACTATCCGGCAATTCTGCCGGATTGTTCATTGTCGATCCGGCAGAAATAGTGCCGGATGAACTCATAACAATGAACTAATTCATAATGTTCTGGCCACTTCCACTATCTCATAAAAATCAAAAACATCGTCAACTTTAACATCATCGAATCCTGCTATTTTAACGCCGCACTCCAGGCCCGTCTTAACCTCACGAGCATCGTCTTTGAAATGCTTCAAAGACTCTATACTGAGGTTGTCTTTAAGCACGACATTATCACGTATCAGCCGAACCTTGGCGTTCTTGGCCGCATGGCCGCTGCTCACGTAACAGCCCGCTATCGTCCCTACACGTGAAACCTTAAATATCGCCCGGACAACCGCTCTGCCTATATTTCTCTCCTGTTCCTCCGGCTCCAGCATACCCACCATCGATTTCTGTAAATCCTCGGTTATTCGATAAATGATATTATAGAGTCTTATCTCGACACCTTTTTGCTCGGCAAGCTTGGTTGCACGCTCGTCACCGACAACATTAAAACCGATAATAATAGCGTTCGACGCCTCGGCAAGCACAATATCGCCTTCTGTTATTCCGCCTGTTGCCGCGTGCAGAATCTTTATCTTAACTTCGTCCGTGCTCAATTCGGATAAATATTTCATCAGAACATCAACCGACCCTTGCACATCTGCCCGGATGATAAGATTCAATTCTTCCGTCTTGCCGGCCTCTATTTGGCTGAACAGGTTATCCAGTGTCACCTGTCCGGCAATTCCGCCGGATTCCGCAAGCGTGCTTTCTCTCGAGCGCACCTGGTTCTCCTCGGCAGCGGCCTTTGCACGGTTGATATCATCCAGAACATAAAACTTGTCGCCCGCCTGAGGAACATCGCTCAGTCCCGTTATCTCCACCGCCGTAGAGCTTGTTGCTGTCTTTATATTCTTGCCATAGCTGTTTTTCATCATCTTCACTCTGCCGTAGGCACCACCGGCTAATATCACATCGCCTTTGCTTAATCGACCCTCCTTTATTAACACTGTTGCCACAGGTCCCTCCTGAGATGAAATCTTCGCTTCGACTACCCATCCAGTCGCTGGGATTGTATCGTCTGCTTCGATTTCAAGCAATTCCGCCACGTAATCTAAAGATTCAAGCAAATCGTTTATACCTTCACCTGTAACCGCACTTGTTTTCACTACTTCGGTCTCTCCTCCCCATTCTGCCGGTGTCAATCCCTGCTCTGACATCTGAGAGTAAATTCGATTTATATCACAGCCGGGCAAATCTATTTTATTCAACGCTACAATAATCGGAACACCTGCGGCCTTGCTGTGTGCAATCGCCTCGATTGTCTGCGGCATTACTCCATCGTCTGCTGCAATTACAAGAACCACTACATCGGTCATATTAGCACCCCTGGCACGCATAGCCGTAAATGCCTCGTGACCGGGAGTGTCAAGAAACGTCACTTTCTTGTCGTCCCACGTAATCTCGGATGCACCGATATGCTGTGTGATACCGCCGGCTTCACCTGAGGCTACCTGTGTCGAACGGATTTTATCCAGAAGGCTGGTCTTGCCGTGGTCAACGTGTCCAAGCACCGCCGCCACAACCGACCGCTTCTTAAGGCTCTTTCTCTCACGTCCTTCAAACTCCTTCCGTATCTGCTCCTCCAGTGTTATTTTGTGTTCGACCACCAGCTCCGTATCGAACTCAAGGGCGACCAGCTCTGCAATATCATTGCTTATAGCTTGATTGGCCGTGGCTATTATCCCCTGTTGCATTAACTTACCGATAATATCTCCTGATTTGACAGCCAACGCAGCGGATAAATCCTTGACTGTAACCGGCTCGCTGACCACCGCCTTCTGTGGCCGGACAACCGCAAAAGCTTCCACGCGGGACTTGGATGCTATTTTCCGTGTCGGCCTTAACCGAAGACCTTCGCCGCCTGCCGCACTAAGCCGCGCCCGTCTCTCTTCAATATCCCTCTCGCGCCACTTGCTGACTATTTTAGACTTCTTTGGCACATCCAGATCCTGCTCATCTCGACGACGCCCATGGGTCCTGTCTTTGTATCGTTTTGGCTCCCCTTTCTTGCCCTTGAACGAAAGCGGGACGATATCTTCACCCTCTTGCTCGTTATACATCAACGGCTCGGTAACGGGCTCATCATATCTTGGTTTCGGCCTCGGACGTCGTATTGGCTCTGGTTTTTCGACCCGGACAACCTTTGGGCCGCTTAGCCGCGCTGGTTCCGGCTTTTCTAAAATCGGGCCGGCTGGAACTATCGGCTCCGGCTCCGCCGGCTCCTCTATCACTACCGCTGCTGCTCGTTGACCGGGACCGGTATCCTCTATTTCTTTGTCAGCAGGGGCTTCAGCTTCCACTTTCACGACTTCAGCGCCTGGCTCCACCTTGGTTTGTTTTGCCGCTTTTTCCTTTTTTGTTACCCGTTTCCGCTTGACCTCTTTCTTAATGCGGACCTTCTTTAAATCGACCTTCTCGGCCGTCTCAACTGCTGTTATGGCTTCGCCCTCACCGAACCACTCTCGAATAGTCGCCGCCAGACCGGCTGATATCACCGTCATATGATTCTTAATATCCAGACCCTCATTCTGGCACTTCTTTACAATAGCAGTGCTTTTGACACCAAGTTCTTTTGCCAAAATGTAAACTCTCGTAGTAGCCATAAAACGCTTTGCATTTACTTCATCATTCTAAATTCCTTATTCGATGTTGGATATTCAATCGGCAATCGTAAATCGAAAATGCTCGCCCCGCCCCTCCGAGGGGAGGGGCTGAGCCTGCTATTGCCCTTTCATTTCTTTTGTCTGCTCAGCCAATTCTTTTTCCGCCTGTTTTTGTTTCGACTCGGCGGCCAGGCGTTTTGCCTCTTCGGCTGCCGCTGCCGTCAGTTGCTCAGCAACCTCAGGGGCGATATGCAGCTCACTAATCAACGGCTCTGGCCCTACATCTTCTATATCCAAAACCGATATAACGCCCAGTGCTATCAGCTTGTCAACGACTGTATCGTCGGCTGCTTCCACATTCTTGACACAGCTTGTCAGTTGTTCAATTCCCTGGTTATATTCATCCGGCGTCAGGATATCGATATCCCAGCCTGTCAGTCTCGCAGCCAATCGCACATTCTGGCCATGCTTGCCGATAGCCAGACTCAGTTGGTCCTCATCTACAACGACTGTCGCCCGACCGAGCTCGAAACACAGGGCTATTTCACTCACTTTTGCCGGCATCAGGGCATTAGCCACCAGTACTTGGGACGACTCATTCCAGCGAACAATATCTATTTTCTCTCCGCCGAGCTCGTCAACGATATTTTTTATCCTGCTGCCCCGCACACCAACGCAGGCGCCAACCGGGTCAACCTTATCATCGAACGAAGCAACAGCAACCTTGGTTCGGTAGCCTGCCTCTCGCGCGAGCGATCGTATCTCGATAATCTTTTCGGCAATCTCCGGTACCTCCAGCTCGAACAATCGACGGATAAAATCAGGGTGCGTCCGCGACAAAATAATTTTCACCTGGCTCGCCGTCTCTTTCACATCCAGAATCAAACACCGTATCCTCTCCCCAGGACGGTGACTCTGCCCCATGATTTGCTCGCCCTTCGGCATGAAGCCTTCGGTCCAGTGGTCGAGGTTGACAATCAGGGTTCCGCCTTCGTATCGGACGACCGCGCCGCTGATGATCTCGCCCCTTCGATGGACAAATTCGGCGTAGATACTACTTCTCTCATCGGCCCGCAGCTTCTGTATCATAACCTGCTTTGCGGTCTGGGCGGGAATCCGGCCGAGACGCATTATATCGATTTCCTCCCCATCCTTAAAGGCCGTTACTCTTCCGTCTTCACGGTCAATCCGCACCACTATTTCGCTTTCCGGCTCGCCAAAGTGCTTCCTGATTGCCGAGACCATCGCCTCTTCAAGGTCAACAAATATCGATTCCTTGTCGATGTTCTTATCGCGGGCGATATTATCAACTATTCTTATCAATTCCTGACTCATTGCCTACCTTGTCCTTACCGGGCACTAATTTCTGCTACCAGCCAAGCCGGCTGAAAAAAACGTATAAAAAAAGTGGAAACTAAACAGTTTCCACTTCATAAACAACAAGGATGAACCGAGGTTGTAGTCTGTCCGGACTCTACATCAGTTGCCTCCAATCGCTGTAAACCTCGTTTGCATCCCAATACTGAAGCAGAAACAACGCATCAAAGCCACCATACGCGCAGAAAAAGCAGCTGCTCACGCAGATTGTTCTTCTACTCTGCACTTTTCATTAACCCTGTAAAAATCATTTTCGCAGTCTCTTAACTTTTGGTAGCCGTTAATTCTTATAACTAAACCATTTATTTTAATCGTCAAACTCGCTAATAACAATAATTTTTTCGTCAAATTTATGTAATTTTTACCCAAAACCGGTGTAAAAGCAGGTATTTTGCGGCTAAGAATAGCGAAAAACCACTAAAGTCCGAATAAAATACGGTTTTTTTATCTGCCACGAAGTCGCCGACGCTCCAAGGGATTCCGCCGAAGTGGCTATGTCCCTCACGCGAAGGCGGAAGCTATGGTGACGGAGCGACTCCAAGGCACTAAGAAAAAAATTGACACAGAAAACACGGAATCTTTAATTAGTGTTTGGTTTAACATTCATTGGTAAGAAAATATGATATATTATAAAATTCTCACTTTGGCCATATTTGTGGAGGGTTTCTTTAACTTGTTTTGAAGTGATACAGGATGAATCCTTAAGGGTTCCATTTTCTTTCATATATAAATCCAAACGCCGCTTTTCAATAGCTGCTTTAACATCATTTATTGCTTCACTAATATTACCATCCATTACATAACCGAGCATCCCACCTTTATCCAAATCGCGAGCGTATTGTCTATTGAAGTAACGGAACATTCCTTTTGTTACATACTTCCCAGCTAAAGTACCAAATCCGCTGGGAAAATGGACACGTAACCGTTTGCATTCAAAAGAAAAATAAATTTTTTCTCGATTCCGATAAATGGCCTTAATATCGATTTCGCCAATTTCTTCTCCCTGTTCGTCAATCTCTGCTGCTCGTAGAACTATAGTAAAAAAATACTTTGAACGGTTTTTATTTTCGATGAGATGTGCATAAAATTTGTTTGTGATTTTATCTTCTAAATTCTCTTCAGTTTTAAAGGATTTCCAAGACTGAAGAATTAATTTGATCGCTTGTTTTACTTCCTTTTGAGGAAATTGTTGTATCAATCTTGAAGAAGATGCTCCATACGCCGCCATTAACTGCCTCTCCGAATTTGAATAATGTAACCGGCGATTTCATCTGCATCGTTTAAAGCAGCAGTGCGAGACCAGAATCGCATCTGCATCGGTTTAAGGATATAAAGATCATCACCATCAAACACTTTTAGGTTTTGACAAAATACGAAATGCCCTTGTCTTTGCTGTAAAAGATGTCCCATTCTTTGAAGGATTTTTGCAAGACCCTCTTTTGATTCTAAAATGGGCACAGTTCTATTTATCCTATCCGACAGAGAAACATGAACCACAGAATAAGGCATGCCTCTGTAAACTTCGCCCTTCACTTTAAATTTACTGCCTTTCCCAAAATGATTCAGCATTTCACAGAGTGTCTCAGCATAAACATGGCACTCTTTTTCCTTGGTTTCTTTGAGTGTAGGAGTATCGTTTATGCTTTGGCTTGGCTTGGGATGAAAACTTTCCTTCGCTAATTGAAGCGTATCCTCAATCAACATTAGCTCATATTGATCTATGTCGTAATAATCTCGCACTAAGGGCTCAAGTTCCCTGCGAATCCTTTTAGCCCCCTGATTTCTTCTATCTTCTTGCCCAAACCAACTTTCTGATTTTAGCTTTTCTTCATAATCCTTAACTACGTGTGCTGCCTTATCCACAATCTCCTGCGCTTTCTTGGGATCAGGTGCGTCTTCAGGCAAAAAGAAAGGTAGAGAAAGCAATTCGTGAAAATGCACTTTGTCGCGCTCTATAGCCCAGTTGGCAGATGTGTGGAAAAGATAATATTGGAGAATATCTGATTTGATAACCACACAAAGAAAACGAAGTAGATTCTCATCTGCGCGTGGCCCTGTGATTGCTTGAATAGAATGGCGAAAGATAACTGGAAAATCACAATAGGCGACCTTCATATCTTTTGAGCCAACGCTTACCACTACTTTCGGAGACTCAAAAAAGCTTTCTGGTGGTAGATATTGAGCCAAAGGAAAACGTTCTCCAACAGGCTCAACATCGTAAGAGGAAACGACCAAATCATAGCGGCGATTCGCATCTAGGAAACCGTAATCATTATTCCACCAAGTATTTTTTAAGTGAACAGACTTTAAACCAGAGTTGAAGCCCTGACTTTTATGCCATCGCTTTTTTTCTCTTTTTTCTCCAGCCAAATCCCCGAGCTTGGGTAGCTCAATTAAACGCAAAAGCAGTCGTCGATCACGCCAAGAACCCCAATAATAAGACTTCCAAACAACCGGAGCATAGCCCTTGCCTGCGGCGTGAAGAATATCTTTTAATTCCAGATGAATAGAATCTTCTTCACGAATGTACACAGGCCCACCTTTTTGGCTCCGAATATCTGTTTTGGGAGATTCGTATAGAATAGCATTCTCAGGTTGTGATGGCATTGACTGAAAGCGAATGGCGACACATGGATGAATTGCGCTATCAAACAAGACAAAACGCAGGTCAGAAAAATTGACAACTTGGTCAACAGTAACAGACTTTAGCCATTTTTCTTGGAACTTGTTAGTATGATCATTAAGCAACACTGCGGCGGGCAATAATAGGCAAGCGATTCCAGAGTCAGAAAGATACTCAGAAGCTTTCCACATAAAACCATGAGCTATTTGTTTATTTGGCCCCCGCACTTGCGGTTTTTTGGATAACCATTTTAAAAAATCTACGTCTCTTTGATGAGGACCGCTGACCCATGGCGGATTACCTATAACAATATCGAAGTTTCGCTTTACGAAAGGAAGGTTTGGATTGAAAAGATTCCCCTCATGTACAGTATTCCTGCTATCATCTGTTGTGTTCGCCAATAGCGGGGGCAGTCTTTCACCGTATTTATGAAGATATTCCACATCCCTTGGTTTGAGCCATTCTAAAAAGGCAAGATATAAACTGAAGCACGTGATATGGCAGGCGGTGGGGCTTATATCAATTCCGTATAATTGATGCAACTTCGGCTTTAATTTTCGAGCCCAATCAATTCCTTCGGTTTTATTTGCTTTTCTGTAAAAACTTTCAGCAATGCGGTTAAATAAAGTTACAAGAAAAACGCCACTGCCGCAAGCAGGGTCAAGAATTTCAAGCTCATGAATTGGCTTGTTAATTTTTTTTTCAATATCTTCCAAAGCAATATCCACGGTTAATTCAGCCAAATGCAAAGGAGTATAATATGCTCCTGTTGTTCGTTTTGAATCTTCACCTTCCCGTAATTCTTTTAGTTTCCCCTGTTCACCGAGAAAACTCTCATATACCGCACTAATAGTTTCGATGGGAATTACACTAAAATCATAGGCCCAAAACCCAAGGACTTTTTGTCCTGTTTCAATATCATGCACTTGCAGAAAATTATCTACGGATTGCATAAAGTCATCGGTATAAAGCTTTTTTTCTTTCGCGATACTATCTGGGAACAGGCTTCCATTGAATTTTTCTCTTACATAATCAAATATCTTACATAATAACTCTTGTCTCTTTCTGTTATCAGTTGTATCTTTGAACAAATTCTGGAGAAAATACCCCTCACTATTTTCGGTGGCTGGTCTCAGTTTTTTCAACATCTCATTATCAAAATGCTTACCTTTAATCATCCCTCTCTCAATAAGATAGCAAACAAATAAAAGTCTGGTCAGAAAATGGTGAGCAAACTTGAGGTTATCCTCTTTTTCTTCTTCGGTTTTTCCTGGCTGAGTTTCTGCCAATTGAAGTGCTGTCGCATTCAAATTATCCAGAAGATATTTATCAACGGCATTACTCCGTGAAAAAGCATTTGGTTTTTGCTTATAAATTATACCGGACTCGATTGCGTTCCATAACTGGTCAAGTTCCAATGTGTCGGCAACAACTTCGAGAATAGGTTGAATCCGTTGCTCGCTGTCTTT
>Ga0315539_1002693_pt1 | contig 12707 bp, 10 predicted proteins | sample SalMarSW160150MG_FD_203097 | JGI IMG/M metagenome (GOLD analysis project Ga0315539, IMG submission 203097) | Salt marsh sediment microbial communities from the Plum Island Ecosystem LTER, Massachusetts, United States - Salt Marsh Sediment SW1601-150 ... | reverse complement strand
CATTAAGGTTACGGCCAACAACGAGGATCAGCGTTTAAGAGACTTGGTTTTGACTGGTGTTCCTGTCGGGTTCGGTGGTGGTAACACCATGGATCTTGCTGTTTCAAGCGTTGCTTTGTATGACGGTTCAACCCAGATTACAAACTTCGTAGCTCCGGGTGCCGGTCTTGATACAGTTATCTACGCTACGGCTGACGTCCTTGTCCCGACCACTTTTGTTAAGAATACTCCAAAAGTTCTTAATATTGTGGCGAACCTTCTTACTCCAACTGCTGCTCAGAATGGTGCAACCATTTACTGGACAATCGCGGCTGCTGCTAACCAGTTCAGGACAACTGGAGTAACTTCCGGTGCTCTGGCTACGAACAATGGACTTGGGTCTGACTTCAGAACAAACCTTGGAGCATACAACGAAGGCGGCACTTACACCGTGCGTTCCAATGTTCTTGAAATGTCCAAGTCTGCTGACTCTCCGTCAGGCACTCTTGCCAGAGGAACCTTCGTCACTGTTGCGAAATATGACTTGGATTCTAAAGGCGCTGGCCAGAACTTGGGCCTCTCGGCCGTAACCTTCACTTCAACTGTCGGTTTGCCGTCGGCTCTGACCTCTTCGGTCGCTGCGACTGGTGTCTTGAACGACGCAACTTTGTTCCGTCTTTATGACGTGGACAACGGTGTCGCTATTCCCGCGACCCGATTCTTGAATGTGGCTAACGGCACGATTGCCTTCTCGGGCATTACTGCTGCCGCCTTCCCGGCTGTGGTCTATGGCCAAACACGCCACTTAGCGCTGCAGGTAACGACTACTAACCAGGCCCTATGGCCCGCTTATACTTCGCTGTTATTCACAGCTGCCCCCGCTGCCGCTGGTGTAATGCCGGTGGTTGTGGGTCAAGTAGGTGTTGGAGCTGCTACTCTTGTTGCTACTGATGCCGATTATCTTGGTCATCAGACGGCTACGGCATGGGTTCCTTTGGTGACTGGTGCTACCGGTTCAGTTTTGACAACCGGCGGCGCTGGCGTAGCTTTTGATCCTGCTGTTGATGGTTTGTACCTTAAGGGACCAAATGCTGGCTTAACAGTTCAGACCGGAGATATCCGCTTGTGGGCTGGTAACACCGCTGCTACAGGCGCTGGATTTACTCAGTTTAGTGTTGTCCAAGCCACAGATGCTGATGCAGTTGCCGGTGGTGGTACTGTCCTTGCCGCTCCTATGGTTTCTGATGTGTTGGGTTCCATACTCGTTACCAATAACACTGGTAATGCTGATGGTGGAGCTGCAGTTTTCGGTATCGCTGGTGTCTACTACAGGGCAACTGCCGCTGCTGGTGTTGGATTTAACCTTCAAGTTGACGACGTCCGCGTAGCTGCTGGTGCTAATTTAGCTAATGGTCTCAACTGGCAGGGTGGCGTAGGATTTGGTGGCCTTGTCTACTCAATCCCCGCTTCTGCTAATACCGTAACTATCGGCCTGTAAGAAACTCTTGAATGGAAACTTTATTCGCTATGCGAGTTTAGCGAGTGGAGGAAAACAGCCCCTGCTCTTCGCAGGGGCTGTTTGTTTTTCACCGTCTTTAGATATCAGTTAACTCTTGCCTATATTATAATTGTGCTATAATGAAAATTGTTAAGAAAAGGTCGGATATGCTACAATGAAAATGAAAATTATTAAAAGGTCGAACTTTCTTTTACCGATGCATAGTAAAAGAGAGAATTAAAAAACAAAAAACAAAATAAAAAATGAAAAAATTAATTGCTTATTTAGGAGGTATCGGGCTTGTAGTTGGCTTACTAGCTTTTGCTCCGGTGACTATGGCGGCTAACGTTACGGTAACCGCCGCTACTGGCGGTACCGGCGATGCTACAACCACTTTCGGCATCAGTGCTGACACTGTCGCCGGTGCGTGGACAACTCTTGGGCCGATTGTCATAACCGAGACGGCCGTGGGTGATATTTCGGTCGGTGCTGGCGTAACCGTGATCCTAACTGCACCGACAGGCTTTGAATTTAATACTGGTCAAGCTACCGATGCTGTTGCAGTTGGCGCTGATATTACCGCCATTACAAGTCCGGTTGGAGTGGCTGCTACGAAACTAACTCTCACTTTCACGGCAGGGGCTGTCGCGACTTCTGACACTATAACTATTGGAGGTGTAACGCCGATCCAAGTTCGTCCTACTGCAAAAGACTTACCAACTGGTAATATTGTTCGAACACTTGCCGATGGTGGTACGGCGGTAATAGCTGGTTTGCCAAAGGATAGTTCGATTAATCTCGGCACTTTGACCGAAGTTCCCGGTCCAATTACTATTTTAAGTTGTATCTCGTCCGGTTCCGCTGGTGCAGTCTGGCTCCGTTGGACTAATTCAGGTGGTGACCCGAAGACCGCCTACACTGTTCGCTACTCGCTTGCCCCTATCACTGCTGGCAACTATGATACGACAGCTACCGCATTTACCCAAACTTGGCCGGTAGCTATTGAGAGTACCATTTCTCAGCAGTTAGTGAACGCCCTTACACCAAACAATATCTACCACTTTGCGATGAAATCCAATAGCGCAAATGGATTGTCCGCTATCTCCACCGGCACCGTATACTGCACCGCCCCGACTGCTGGTTCAACCGGCGCTTCTGATGCTACCGCTCCGACTTCTACCATTACTTCCCCAACTGAAAGTCAAGGTATAAAAGCTGGAGAGTCTTTCACTATTACCGGCACCAGTTCTGATGCTGGTGGTTCTTCGGTAAGTTTAGTTGAAATCAGTTTAGATGGCGGCACTACCTGGTATTCGACCAGTGCTATTACTTCTACCGCCACCGGTTTTGATTGGAATTATGTTTGGTCTAGTCCGGCTCTTGGTTCTTACACTATTAAGACTCGAGCGACCGACTGGTTTGGCAATATAGAGACCCCCGGTGCCGGTGTGCCGGTAGTGGTTTTGGCTGTCGTTCCTTCGGTGACGGTGGAGATTGGAGAACCAGGGACTACGGTTCCCCCGGCGGAAGGAGAAACTCCGGCTGAAGGAGAAACTCCAGCGGCTGCCGAACCCACGGTTGCTGAAATGGAAGCCTTCCAAACAGTTATCAGTAATATGCGAGAGCAGTTGGTAATTCTACTGAATCAGGTTCTGGTTATGCTTCAAGCTCTCCTCTCCAACTACTAAACTAATAAACAACAATCGGAAGTCGAACTTCCGATTGTTAAAGAATCACAGATCATCGCTCGAAATCAACAATCGGAAGTCGAACTTCCGATTGTTGAGGTTTAACCTCAACCGCTTAATAAAGTTTCCCGATAGCTCACAATCGGCAAAAAGCCACTCAACCGAGTGACTTTTTGGTTTTGTGCTCGCTCGCTCTCTTGAATCAACAATCGGAAGTTCGACTTCCGATTATTGAAGTGGTATCATTATTTGATGAAAAAACCGCAGTTTATTAACGATGGAGTATATCATAGCTACAATAGAGGAGTAGAAAAGAGAGATATCTTTTTAGATCAGGAGGATTATTTTCGGTTTATCCACGATTTGTTTGAATTTAACGACCAAGCTCCAGCTGGCAAATTTTCTCAATTTTCTCAAGCGCAAAAACAACAACCGGAAGAAAAACAACAATCGGAAGTTCGACTTCCGAATCAACAATCGGAAGTTCGACTTCCGATTGTTAAGCCGAGAAAATTCTTAGTGGAGATTTTAGCTTTTTGTCTAATGCCAAATCATTATCACTTATTATTAAAACAAAAAAGTGAAGGCGGTATAGTTCAATTTATGCAAAAATTAGGAACCGGGTACACTAATTATTTTAATAAAAAATACAAAAGAGTAGGGGGATTATTCCAGGGGAGTTTTAAGGCGATAGGTGTCATTAAACAAGACTATCTTAATTATCTTTTATACTATATTCATTTCAATCCTTTGGACTTATTTGAGCCGGGTTGGCGGATAGGAAAAATTAATAATGACCAAAAAGCAATTGAATTTTTAGATTCCTATCGGTGGTCAAGCCACTTAGATTATCTTGGTAAAAAGAATTTTTCTTCAGTTACTCAAAGAGAATTTATGTTAAAAATTCTTGGTGGAGAGAAAAACTACCAAGAAAATGTTAAAAATTGGCTTCAGGAAATAGCTATCCAAAAAGATAATAAGAGATTCAAAATAGTGTCCTTGGAATAACAATCGGAAGTCGAACTTCCGATTGTTGGAGTGTCAAGAGCCGGTTGAGGTTAGACCCCAACCGCTTTTTAGGGTAACATTGGTTAGTCATTAATCTTTAAATTAAATATGAAATTCCTTCAACTGGGCGGAAGCGTTCTTTTAATTATTGGCCTTTTAGTTATCGGTTATGCTTTGTGGAGTTCTTACCAGATTTTTACCGGCCAGAGAGAAGTTTATTCTCTTTTCTCTTCTTCTGAAGAGGCCTCTTCTTCTTCGGAAACGGTTTCTCCGATGGCTGAGCAGTTGGAAGGAATTCTTGGCCAGCAATTAGGGAATATTATTCCCGGCGGAGCAATTACTAGACTTTTGGATTTAGTCGCTTGGTCAGTTCTGGCCTGGATTTTCATTATTGGCGGAGGAAAAGTCTCCAGTCTGGGCATTCAGCTTTTGAGGAATACTCGAAAGGCGGAGAAAAGCTAAAAGAAGAAGTTTTTTGAGAAGTTATTAAAAATTATTTCTATGTTTTCTATGTTCAATAAGGCTATCATTCTCTTTTTATTCTTTGGTTTAAGTTTTGCTTCCCCCGGACTTCTTCAGGCGGAGGAGGAATCGGCCCAAGCGGTTGCCGGAGAAGAAATTGAGGTTTCTTTAGTTGATCCGGGTATTCAACCGGATAGTTTTTTCTACCCCTTTAAACTTTTCTTTGAGAATGTCCGAACGACTTTTACTTTCGGCGATTTAGCTAAAGCAGAACGTTTTTCTAATTTAGCCGAAAGACGAATGGCGGAAGCAAAGATAATGATGGAGAAAGGAGAAGAGAAGAGCGCGGAGAATGTTTTGAACCGTTACCAAAATCTTCTTGACAATTCCTTGGAACGTTCAAAGGAAGCTCAAGAAGCCGGCCAGGATTCTTCAGCCATTCAGGAAAAGCTGGCCCAGATGACGGAGAAACATCTTTTAGTTTTAGATAAAGTGGTGGACAAAGTTCCGGAAACGGTGCAAAAAGCGGTAGGAATTTCTTCCACTCGGCAAATAGTTGCCCTGGAAAGACTGGCCGAAACCAACTCCCCGCGGGCGGTTCAGTTGAACCAAGAAATGCTGGCGAAGAGAATTACTCTTATCAGAGAGAAGATAGCCGATGGGCAAGAAGACTCCGCGGCCCAAAAATTAGTTGAGTGGCAGCAGCATGTTGATATTTTGAAAAGTATTTCCGAACAAAAAGAAGAATTAACCCCTGTCGTTCTTCAAGAATTGGAAAAGAATTTAGGGGAGTTGAAGAAACTTCAAGAAGAGGCTGACGCCCAGACTCTGCCCCTGGGAATGATTATTCGGGACATTCGGAGCCAAACCCTGGAAGAACAACTTGGCTTTCTTGAGGCTTTTCAAGAGAAGAATCCCTCCCAAGCGGCTATTCTTTTGGACAGCATTCTGGACCAGCGATTAACCGAGGCCATCGGAAAAGTAACCGCTTCGGAAGAAGCCGTTTCCTTAGATATTTCTGGTTTAGCTGTTCTCAGCCGCTTAGAGATACAGCAAATTGGCGATTGGCTGCAAGAAAATAATTTAAATCAATATGGCGATTTAGAGGGAACAAACTATGCCGGCGGAACGCCTCTTTTTGACGAAGCGACAGGAGAAACCAGCGACCGTTTTGATTATCTTCTGGAGAAGTTTCCCGATCGCCCTTGGCAGGAAGAGGAACTAAAAGAAGCTACCGAAGAAATGCTTCGGGAGGAGGAGACTTACCTTAACCTTTGGCAGAAAGGCCTGGAGCAGACAGAAACCCAAATCCTGATCCCTAGCCAGCCCTTGGAAGAAAAACTAGAAGAGCTTTATAACGAGCTTCCTGAAGAAAGTCAGGGGGTAATTAGAGGAGTAATAAGAAATTTAGAAAGAGTGCAGCAGCGAACAGAGACTCGGCAACTAGAACAGCCAACTCAAATTCAGTCCCAGTCGGGAGCAGTAGAAGCCCAAGAGAATTAGCCCTAATACTCCAGTTAATTGAGGTCAAGAGCCGATTGAGGTTAAACTTCCAACAATCGGAAGTTCGACTTCCGATTGTTGATATGGGAGAGGGTTGCCCTTGACAAATGCCCTTGACAATTATTAAGAATAGATTATTCTTAGGAGATAGAAAAAGTCGTTTGTCTTTCGGAAGGAGGAAAAGGAGGTAAGAGGCAAAGATGTTAATATTTTCCAAACAGATAGCCGCATTGAATAAGGAAAGACCAAGAACTTCTCTTTTAAGAAGAGAGGTTTTCGTTTTTCTGAAAGAAATCCTCTTCCCTTTTTTCATCCCGACAAGAGAAAGACTTTGTTTAATTAAAGAGAAAGGTCGATCCTCGGGACTGGGGAAATATCAGTCCAAAAACAATTAATTAGTGAACGAAAAACATGAATAAGAAAATTCTTATGAGTTTAGTTGTTATCGGCGTGGTGGCAGCCATTGTAGCCGGGACGACAGGAGCTTGGTGGACTGATGTGGCCACGAGCAGTAATACCTCTTTCCATTCCGGAAATATGGATTTACAGTTAGCTAATAGCTCTACTGGACCTTGGAAAAATGATGTCACTCAAACCTGGAATTATGCCGGGATGGTTCCGGGAGGAACACCAGAAGGTGACTCTCTTTATCTTAGGAACAAGGGGAATACTCCTGCTGATTGGCTTAAAATCGTTGCCTCCACTACTCCGACAGATGCTACCTCAAATCTAGATCGGCATATGAGAATCACTGAACTGGCTTATGCTGGGGAAAGCTTACTTACTGGCGGAGCAGGAGCCGATTTGAGTAATTATCAAGCACCAACAAATTGTACGGTTACTTTGAGCGGTAGTGACAGGCTCCAAGTGGCGATTAATGCTGCCGCATCGAATGATGTCATTTGTACAACGGGAACTGACTACTCTACTGCATGGGAAGGTGGCCCAATCAGCGTCAATAAATCAGTTACTATCGCTTCTATGACTGGTTCGGTGACATCTAAAATTAGTGCGGGACTCATTATCAACGTGCCAAATGTAACGATCAAAGGATACACCCTAACACCGGCAGCCGTTCTCGGCGAAACTGCAGCGGTATATCTGAATACAGGAGATAACACAGGAACAACTATCATCGACAACGATATCGATGGTATGAGTATCGCAAGTTCTCGCGGGATAATAGTTGCTACTGGTGGGACCGATGTATCAGTGACCATCACTAATAACTATTTGCACAATCTTGTAACCGGTATCTACACCAATTCCCATACTGGCATCATTGAGATTAAGCATAATAGTATCAGTAATACAGTGGCTGGTATTGGTGGGGCTACAAAAGCAGATATTCAGTTGAATGATTTCTCTAGTAATGATGAGGCTATCGGATTAGATAATTCGTACTCGGCAACGTGGACTACCATTAGACTAAATAACTTTGATGGAGAGATGGTAAAGAATTATGGCACAAAAACTGTTAATGCTGAGAAAAACTGGTGGGGAGATTGGGACCCTTCTGACCAAGTATTTGGGAATGTTGATTACGACCCATATCTTGGCGGACCGGTTCTTGGCTTCATCAACGGGAACGACTGGAATGATAACGGCTTTGCTGACTTACACGACTTTTATGGAGTAACGGACGCTAGCTGGGGCGATGACCCTATAGTTATAGGCGACCCAGATCTCCAAATTAACCACGGAAATTATCATTCTCTTCTTCTTCAAGTTCAACTTGACGGCCCAACGGCAGAAAATGATGATCAAGGAAAGAAAGTTAAGCTTGATGTAACAGTGACGATGGGACAAGGGCCAGCTCCAAGCGGGAACTAACCTGTCTGAAAGTTTTTCGATCATCTGACGGGCTTTGTCCGTCAGGTGATCCATAAAGCTCTTAGGCAAAATAGATTATGGTTGATCAGTTTAAAGCGTTGGCGGAAACATTTTGGTCTTTTCTAAAGAAAAATAAAGTAAGGAGAATTATTGATTGGACCTTATTTGTTTTCTTGTTAGCGGTCCTGGCTCTGGTGGTTATTCCGCTTTTGCCAAAGGCTCCCTATTCCCTAAAGATGGTAACTTCCAATTCAATGAGACCAACTTTCAGCACCGGAGCTCTGGTTATCGTTACCCCGGAAGAGAATTACCAAGTAGGCCAAGTGATTACTTATCAGGCGAGCGAGTATGAGCAAGATATTGTCACTCACCGGATTGTAGGCAGGGGCGAAGGGGGGTTTATAACCAAAGGGGATGCCAACAACATTGAAGATGAAAGAATTGTTTCCGAAAATCAGATAAAAGGAAAGGTTGTTTTCCATCTCCCCTTAGCCGGTTACGCCGTTAATTTTATCCAGAAGCCCTTAGGTTTTATCTTGCTAATTATTATTCCGGCCGGCCTTATAATTTATGACGAGATTAAGAAAATTATTAAAGAAATGAAAAAGCCAAAAGTGTTTTTATGAATAGGTCTGTCTCAAAAATCGTTTGCTTGCTTTTACTTGTCAGCTTCAGCTGGACAGGGCTTTCGGCTATTGGTCCAACCTTTGCCTTTTTCTCTGATGCTGGAGATTCTTCCGATAGTGCTTTTACGGCTGGAACCTTAGATTTCTTTTTACGGCCTGGCCAGGGTAATTTTGTATCTCCTGCTGAAAATATGAATCTAGGAAATTCTACTGCTCGGGATATTTACATTCATAAACTTCCGGACAGCATACCTTTGCAACACAGCGTTGGTTATCAATTCATCAACGGCAACGAAGATTTTTGTGATCAGTTACAATTGAAGATTTGGTATAACCATTATCACGGTCCAGTAGCTGGGGGATATGGTAACCGCGATATGAGATTAAAATACGATGCACCATTGACTTCTTTAATCAATCTAACAGATGCAGATTTTCTTATCCCTCATCCCGACGATCAATTTGATGCTGATGACAGTGATGGAACAGAACAATGGTTTTATTACAGCATTATTATGCCGGGAGGTATAAATGATTCGTATCAAGGTGAAAGCTGCCACTTTAATTTTGTGTTTAAGAGCTGGCAGGATAATATAGCCAATTACGGAGATGGAGGATTTACGGATATTGAAGAAATTGACAATACCATTAAAGCTGGCTATTGGGATCCCCCGGTTGTTCTAAACGAATTTTTACCTAATGCCGGAGATTATCCAGAATTTATTGAGCTTTATAACAAGACTGGTTCCTCTGTTGATTTAACCGGCTTTTATATAATGGCAGGAACTAATCGTATTGATGTTAACTCTGCCAATACGCTAGCTTATTCGGGGGGTTCAACAACCATAGATCCCGGTGGTTGGCTGGTTATCACTGCGCCAGAGGATAATTTATTAGATGATACTTTCGGCACGATTACACTTTATAATCAAAATGATGTCGTGGTGGATTCTTATATCTACGATGGCTCTCATTATAATGTGAATAACAATCCGGGTTGGACTAATAATTTAGTCGCTTATTTGCCTTTTGACGAAAATACTTTAGATGTAAGCGGAAATGAAAACAACGGCGCGGATTATAGCTCTGGCCTTGGGATAGGTAAGATCAATCAGGCATTAAGTTTTGATGGCGTAGATGATTATGTTGAAGTGGCAGATTCTGCCAGCTTAGACATAGCTGATCAGATAACTGTAGAAGGATGGATAAAATTAAATTCTTTTTCACAACGTCCAACAATCGCTGGTAAATGGAGAGATATTAATGGTGCCAACGAAAGAGGATATCTCCTTACTGTGACTACTGGTGGAGATCCTCAATTTTATATTTCTACAACAGGGGCAAATTATGCCTTCGCTGGATCATCCTCTTTTTCTATCGGACAGTGGTACCACTTAGTTGGTACTTATGACGGAGCTGATATCGAATTATATGTAAACGGAGTTTTATCTACTACAACACCACTAACAGGAAATATCCATCTCAATAATGAATCTTTGCTGGTTGGAGCTAACGATGGTTGGGGCGGAGCGACAAGAAAGTTTACTAATGGCACAATTGATGAAGTTAAAATTTATAACCGCGCTTTAAGCGCTGGTGAAATTTCAAGACATTATTACGATGTTGACTCCTCGGGTGCCGTACCGCAAGATAAATCATACGCTCGCATCCCTGATGGAAGCGACAATTGGGTGGACCCATTCCCAACACCTGGTGGCCCAAATATTTTAGAATCAGAGATTATAAACCAAGAAGAACCTATCCAAGAAGAGCTAATTGTCAAGGAACTTATCACAGAAGAACCACCTGCTGAAGAAACCCCAGTTGCCGAGGAAGAATCGGTTAGCGAAGAAGAACTGGTTATGGAAGAAGAATCACCCGTTGAAGTTGATGAGACCCTGGCTGATGAGACTCCAGCTGACGAAATCCCAGCTGACGAAATCCCAGCTGATGAGACTCCAGCTGATGAAACTCCAGCTGACGACACTCCAGCTGATGACACTCCAGCTGATGACACTCCAGCTGATGACACTCCAGCTGATGACACTCCGGCTGATGACACTCCGGCTGATGACACTCCGGCTGATGACACTCCAGCTGATGACACTCCAGCTGACGAGACCCCGGCTGATGAGACCCCGGCTGATGAGACCCCAGCTACCGAAGAAGAACTGACTGATGAAGAAACCATTATTGTTGATGAACCTGAACCTGCAGCGGAACCCGAGCCCGAACCCGAGCCCGAACCGGAACCCGAGCCAGAACCAGAACCGGAACCAGAACCAACGCCGGAACCAGTAAATGAAGGGATAGATTTATGAATAAAATATCCAAAACAATTTTAATAATTTCCGTCATTGTTTTTGGCATCGGCTTGCTATTACCTCATTCAGTCCAAGCGGGAACGGCTCAATTTGGCGGTAAAAATATTTCCGTTGATTTTGACGGGCTTCCTTTTGATTTAAGCAATTGGGCGCCGGGAATGAGCGCTGGCCCTAAAACTATTAAAATTACTAATGACGAAGGTTTTGATATTAATCTCTATTTCAAAGCAGAAAAAACCTCGGGAGAGGATGTGCTAGCGGAAGTGTTGACAATAACCATTGGCGGCCAGTCAAAACACCTGAAGGATTTGTTTAGCGATAATCTATTTTTGGGAGTAGTGAATTCTGGAATGTTTCAAAATTATGATATTACGGCTAGTTTTGATGGAGAGGCGGGGAATGAATATCAAAATAAAACAATAAATTTTGACTTTGTTCTTACAGCGGCGGAAATAGGCGGCGGCGGTAACGGCGGCCCCGGCCCCGGCGGAACTAGCGTTACTATTCCCGGAGGCGGTTCTTATATCCCGCCTGAAATTCCGACAACGGATAATGGCCGAGTGGTAGCGACCCCTGGAGAAGGAGGGATAACAACTTTGAGCAATCCTGACGGCGGAGGAGTCAAATTAGTTATTCCGGCGGGAGCAGTCGAAGAAGAGACTCTCTTCATGGTAACACTAGTTGATATTGATTCTTTAACCTTGCCACCAGAAGGAAGCGGCCTTTTTATTGTTGATGGATTTGCTTACCAAATCACCGCCACAAGAAATGGTCAGCCCGTAGCTACTTTTCCTGAACCTTTGGTTTTTTCTGTAACTTACACTGATCAGCAAATTGAAGGCTTTGAGGAAGATTCTTTAGCCCTTTATGCTTTTCGTGGTGGTTCCTGGGTAGAAGTTGGAAGCGAAGTGGATTTAGCGGGCAATGTTGTCACCAGTTATATTGATCACCTTAGCCTTTTTGCCCTGCTTGGCCAGCAAAAAACAGGCGGGGAAATTGAGCCAGAGGTAGCCGGAGAATCAACTGTCGGGACGGGAGGAGTTTCTTCTTATCCCGGCCGAGAGGAAATGCTCTCGGGAGCGGGAGGAATTTCGGGCGAGGGAGCACCCGGAGAGGAGGCCATTCCCTTCGGGGAAGGAAATTTACCGGCTTGGATGGAGAATATTTTAAGAACTAGTCCGGCTTCTCCCCAAGTTCAAGGATTATTAGCCGCTCTCGGTTCGGCTTGGAGAAATCTCAATAAAACAGCCTTCTTCAGTTTATGGGGAATTATTTTAGCCATTATTCTTTCCTTGTTGGGAATAAAGACCTGGAAAAAAAGAACCGGCCGAATTTAAGCCAGTTGAAGTTTAACCTCAACCGCTGACTTCCCGGCTTTCTTGTTTTTTTTCGAAACTCTGTGCTAAAATGAGGCAGAGTTAATTTTTAATTTATTAACTATCAATTTATTACTAATTTATGCTTGATATTTTAATTTTTGGCTTCCTGGGAGGAGTAATTAGAGGACTAGTCGGTTTTATCAAGCACCAATTTTCCTATAAGAATGTTCCTTTTAAATGGGGTTACTTTTTGGCGATGATGGCCATTTCCGGATTTATCGGCTTGATTATTGTTTCCGCTCTTAAGGATATCGGTTTTACTTTTAACCAATCTTTTAATTTCGGTTTAGCGGTGATTATTGGTTATGCCGGCGGGGATTTTGTGGAAAATATTTACAAGATTATTGTTAATAAGTCCGATTTGTTTTCTGAAAAGAAAAAGTAAAATTTCCCTGGAGATATTCTAG
>Ga0315539_1002686_pt1 | contig 12731 bp, 9 predicted proteins | sample SalMarSW160150MG_FD_203097 | JGI IMG/M metagenome (GOLD analysis project Ga0315539, IMG submission 203097) | Salt marsh sediment microbial communities from the Plum Island Ecosystem LTER, Massachusetts, United States - Salt Marsh Sediment SW1601-150 ... | reverse complement strand
CTTCGACGTACATCCGCCGCCCTTCGATCTCCTCGAAGAGGCGGGCGTTTTCGATGACGGCGGCCAGGTGGCCAGCCAGGATGGAGAGGAGGCGCAGGTGCTCCTCGCTGAAGGTGGCCAACCGACGGCTCTCCAGGTTGATCGCGCCGATGATCCGCTCTCCGACCCGCAGTGGCACGCACAGCTCGGAGCGGGTGTCGGGATCACAGAGATGGTAGCGTTCATCCTGGCGCACGTCGGCCAGGAGTGCTGGCTGCCCGGCTTGCACCACCCAGCCGGGGATGCCCACGCCAATGGCCCGGCGCATCAACTTCGGCCCGCCAGGGAAGCCGCTGTGGGCGCGGATGACCAGCTCGTTCGTCTCCGGCTCCAGCAGCAGAATGGCAACGTCGTCCGGCCGCATGATCTCCTGCAGCGCGGTCATGACACGATTGAGGACTTCATCCAGGCGGATGGAGGCAGCGGCGGCGGCAGCCACGTCGTAGAGGATGCCCAATTCCGTGGCTCGCCGTCTCGTCTCCTCATAAAGTTTAGCGTTCTCGATGGCGATGGCCGCCTGTGCCCCGATGGTCACGGCCAGGTTCACCTGCTCAGCGGTAAATCCCTGGCCTTCCTCCAGGTGGTCGAGCCCCATCACGCCGATCGGTCGCCCCTTGCTGGTCATCGGCACGACCAACAGGCTCTTGACGTTGAAGGGCTCAATCCAGTATCGAGGCAGCGACGATATAAGGACGTCAGGGATGAAGAGGGGGCGGCCCTCTTGGAACACCTGCTGGGCCTCCGGCACTTCGGCCAATGGTCTGGGATAGAGCGTGCCCTTGAAGAGTTGCCACATCTTCCTGTCCACCCTGCCGGAGGCGAACTGGGACATGGCGGGGACCAGGGTCTTCCCCTCCTCGTCCAGCAGGAGAATGGTGCAGCGGTCGGCGCCGCACGCCTGGGCCGCCCGTTGGGCCACCAGCCTGAGCACCTCTGTCATGTCCAGAGTGGAGGTGGTGGCCTGGACGATGGCGAGAAGGTTGCCCCTCTCCTGGGCGAGGTGCTGCTGGGCAGAGTACAGCCGCGCGTTCTCAATGGCGATGGCTGCCTGGTCGGCCAGGAGCCCCAGGACGCGCAGTTCGCTTTCATCGAAGGCACGTGGCCTCCTGAAGGCAATATTCATCACGCCCACCACCTGCTCGCCGATGCGCAGCGGCAGGCCGACGATGGCGCCGCCCCACTGATAATCTCGAAAGAGCGGGTGGCTGTTGACGTCCGGGACGACGATGGGTTCCCCGTTGCGGGCCACGGTGCAGGTCAGGCCCTGGGGGCGAGGCTCGGCGTAGGGTTTCTGCTGGTGGCCATCGGCCCATAGTGCGGCACCGAAGGCCAGTCGCTCGCCATCGTAGAGGAAAATGTGGGCGTCGTCAGCGGCCACTACTTTGAGGGCGTGGTCGAGGATCCCCTCCAGGATCGGCTGCAGCTCCAGGGTGGAGGTCAGGTGCAGGCCGGCCTGGCACAGGGCCTCCAACTGGGCCGTGTGTTGCCGGATCTCCTCCTCCGCCTGCTGGCGCTCGGTGATGTCGCGCAATACGATCAACCGGCCGGTGACGAGTTTGCGCTGGTCATACAAATGGGAAACGTGGACACCCAGGTAGCGCGGTGGGGCACCGCCCAGGCGAAATTCGGCCTGGGTTTCCGCCGCAGTTCGGCAGACCTTTACCAACTCAGGCCAGGCTGCCAGTGCCACGTCCACGTCCTCCCCTATGCATGATGCCTCAACACCAATAAGCTGGCAGGCCGCAGGGTTGATGTCCACGATGCGATCTTCCGCGTCCAGCACCAGCACGCCGTCGCTCATGTTTTCGATCAGCGCGTCGCGCGCCACCGGCACAAGGTCGAGCAAGCGGAATTGGTAAAGGTTCAGGGTCAGCAGGGCACCGGTCAGCGCGAAGCCTATGAGCGTGAGGTCTTGACCAGGAAAGGGCCCCCAGTTAAACACGTACAAAATGTTTCCTATCCAGGGGAACGGCATAGCCAGCAAGACCAATGTCGCCTGACGGCGATACAGGCGCCGGTAGCGCAAGGCCGCCCGAATCAACACCAAAGTGGCGGTGGATAGTAACAGGTAAACGTAGGCGACCATGACCCAGAACCAGGCGCCGTGGCCGTAGATCAGGACATTCTCGGCGAGGTCGGCGGAGGGGGTAAAGCTGGTCCAGATCAGGTGATGCCACTCATTGGTGACAGCCAGTGCGAAGGTGATGGCGGGAATCAGCCACAACAACGCCAGGTTGCGGCGAGTCAGCCACTTTTCCTGGCGGGAATATTTCAGCGCAAAGATGAACAGAAACACCGGCGCACTGAGGGTGCCGACGTAGCTGATTTTGGACCAGAGAATCTTGGCCGGTATTCCCACCGCGGCCGCTTCACAGGCGCCCGTCAACTGCCATTCCACTATTGCCAGCATCAACCAGAAAAGGGCCATGCCGCCAGGGGCAGTCCGCCGTCGCCAGACGACGAGGGCCAACACAGCCGAGACTGCTGCGGATATGAGCAAAGCGATGGCGTAGGACGTTATGCGTACCTCAAACATTGTAAGCCTTCGAAGATTAAGCCACGATCACGATGTGTTCACCAGTCACTGACTCCACCCGGCCCGAGATCGAGGCGTGAACGTTGGCCCCCAGCTTGCCTTCGGGAATCTTGGCGATGAGATCGCCGCGCTCCACCCCGTCGCCGACTTTGACCACTGACCGGGACGGCGCGCCGATGTGCTGCTTGAGGGGGATGGTGACACGCCGGGGCTGGTACTCCCGTTCGTCCAGAGGACAGATGCACTCCTGGTACTCACTCAGCCCCAGTCGGGCGACGAGGCGTTCCACGGGCACGCGGCGGTACTCGCGCATGGGATGGGGAGTCAAATCGGCACGCTTGTGAACGACGTTCTCCCACCCCTGGGCTGCCAGTTGGCGCTTGATCTCCTGGTAGTAGGCCATGGGCGAAAGCCCCAACGGACAGGCGTAAGCCTCACACAGCCTGCACTCACAGCAGAGCACGGCGGCCGTGATGATGGCCGTAGGCTCGGCCAGGCCGTAATTGATGGAGCGCATTACTTTGTGGGGTTCCAGGTCGTGTCCCAGAAGGTAGCGAGGGCAGAGGTCGGTGCAATCGCGGCACTGATCGCAAGTGGAGCGTCCCCGCTTGACCCACGACCCCAGCGGGCGACTGAGAGAGCGAACCACGGGGCCGTTCCTGGGCAGCACGATCAGGCCAGTGGTGGTCTTGGTGACAGGCTCGGAGAGGTGCTCCGCCAGCCGACCCATCATCGGCCCGCCGACCACCACCGCGTAATCTTCCTCGGTTCTCGCCGACCAACGGGGGATTTTGATCCCGCCAGCCCAAGCGATGGCTTCACCGACAGGAGTGCCAATCGGCAGGTTCAGGGTCTTAGGCTCGTTGACCGCGCCGGTGACGGTCAGCAGCCGGTGGGTGACCGGAATCCCCTTTTGCGCTCTGGCGACGTTGAACAGCGTGCCCACGTTCTGGACGATGCAGCCCACGTGAAGGGGAAGCCCCGCCTCCGGAACCAGCCGCCCCGTGACCTCGTAGACCAGGACAAACTCGTCGCCAGCGGGGTAGTGGCTTTCTATCAGGTGCAGGGAGATGTTCTCGCCCTGGTGTTGGGTATTGGGTATTGGGTATTGGATGTTGGACTGCAAGGCCGCCACCGCGCTGGTGTACTCTCGCTTCAGGGCTATGATGCCCCTCTCGGCCCCGCTGGCCTGCATCACCAGCCGCAGCCCCTCGATGACCTCCGGGGCGCGGGCAGCCATCAGTTGCTGATCGCAGCGCAGCAGGGGGTCGCACTCCGCGCCGTTGGCGATGACCGTGTCTACCTGGGCCGCTATCTTGACGTGGGTGGGAAAGCCCGCCCCGCCCGCGCCGACGACGCCGGCGTCTTTAACTCTTTGAACGATTTGCTCAGCCATCCGGGTAAGATTTCCGATTTGCGATTTTCGATCTCCGATTTCCGAATCGCAAATCGGCAATCGAAAATCGAATTGGGTGCGTTTCAAATGGGTTGGGAGTTCTTAGAAGGGCATACTGTCAGCGGATTTCTGGAACAGATTGAACGGATGATCGCCTATCCGGCGAGACTTTTCCCTTCTGACCCGAGCTTGAATCCGTTCAATCCGCTCCCTGAATCCGTTGACAGTTCCCCACGACAACAACGCCAACTGAAATGAAACACACCCAATCGAATTCATACAATTCTAAACGCTTCCACCAGCGTGCACCTGCGCACCCGCGAGAAGTCCTTGGCGCTGGTCACCCCCTCGCCGGTGGGGCTGGCGATGGAGAAGGAGCTGTAGCCCTCACCGCCGAAGCCCAGACCAGCCACCGAGGGCGCGTTCTTGACGAAGATGCTGGTGTTTATCTCGCGGGCCATGCGGCTCAGGTGGTCTAAATGCTTGGAGTGCATCACCGCCGTGTGGCCCATGCCCTGCTCGACCTCTTTGGCCAGATCAATGGCCTCGTCGGCCGAAGCCACCCGCACCAGCGGGATGATGGGCATCAGTTGCTCCGTCCAAACGAGCTGATGCGAGCGATCCACTTCGGCGATGGCCAGGCGCACCTGATCGTCCACCCTCAGCCCGATTTCCTTCAGGATGACGCTGGGGTTCTTGCCCACGAAGGCCTTGTTGATCACGCCGTGCTTGCCGGGCCCGTGATCCTCCTGCAGAATCACCTTCATCAGCCGGTTCAACTGCCCCAGGCTGAGCTCGACCACCCCGCGGGCCAGCATAGCCGCCTTGAGCCGGTCGGCGATGGCGTCCACAGCGATGATCTCTTTTTCCAGCACGCAGATGATGTTGTTGTCGAACGAGGCCCCTTTGATGATGTCCCTGGCCGCCTGCTCCATGTCCGCCGTCTCATCCACCACCACTGGCGGGTTGCCCGGCCCAGCGCAGACGGCCTTCTTGCCGCTGTTCATGGCCACCCGCACCACGCCCGGTCCGCCCGTGACCGCCAGGAGGTTAATGGCGGGATGCTTCATCACGTACTGCGCGCTCTCAATGGTGGGTTCGGGGATGGTGGTGATGAGGTTGGGGGGACCGCCAGCGCGGACGATGGCCTGGTTGAGGATCTGTATGGTGTGAACCGAGACCTTCTTCGCCCCTGGGTGACAGTTGAACACTGCTGCGTTGCCGGCAGCCACCATGCCGATGGCGTTGCAGATGATGGTCGAGGTGGGGTTGGTGCTGGGGGTGATGGCTCCGATGACTCCGTAGGGCGCCCGCTCTATCAGGGCCAGGCCGTGGTCGCCGGTGAAGACGATGGGCTTGAGGTCTTCCGTGCCGGGGGTTTTGTCCGCCACCAGGAGGTTCTTTTGAATCTTATCCTCGTAGCGCCCCATGCCCGTCTCCTGCCAGGCCTCGTGAGCCAGCACCTGGGCGTTCTCCCGCGCCGCCTGGCGCATTTGCGAAATGATGACATCGCGCCGCGCCACCGGCAGAGCCATCAGCCGCTGGTGAGCGATTTGGGCTGCAGCGATGGCGGAGTCAATGTCTGGAAACACACCATCCTGGCCAGAGAGAGGTTGGAGGTTGGAGGTTGGAGATTGGAGGTTGGAGATTGGAGGTTGGAGATTGGAGATTGGCCGCTCTTGTCGCAGCTCCGCTACCACCCTCTTCACGATGGCGTCAATGCGCTGTTCGTCAATCTGTAGAGACATGCTACCCTCTTTTCAAATTGAGGGTAACGAGTAGATGAGGCAATGAGGAACGAGGGTAAGCGTTCAGGTGTCATGGCGAGGCACGGTTTTTTGTGCCGCCTGCCCTGAGCCTGTCGAAGGGAAGCAATCCCCAATCGCCGATTCGGAGATCGCTTCGCAACGATTGCTCCCCACGACGATGAGGATTGCTTCGCAAAAACCGCTCGCAATGACACTGGGCTGAACGGTTACGAACGAGGCATACTCAATAGATCCAATTTTGCTCGGCCCGGATCGCCAGATCCAGGCCAAAATCGGGGATTTGGCAATCCCCTCAGAGCAACTTTGAATCCACTGATACTCGTTACTCATTACTCGTTACTCATCACTCGTTACCCTTCTTATACTTCACTTCCCCATGGACATCCCAGGTATCCACCACAGCCATGACCACGCCGTCGCAGGGGCGGCGGTCGGTCTGAACCGTCTGGCGGGCCGAGGAGCCTCTGGCGTAGAGGACGTAATCGCCGATGCCGGCCTGGACGACGTCAGCGGCGATGACGTAGTCGCCCGCCTCGCGCCCCTCGATGTCCACCTGCTTGACCACCAGGAACTTCAAGCCCTCCATAGTCTCCACCTTGCGGGTGGCGACCAGGGTGCCCACGACTTTGCCTATCAGCATTTAAAACTCCTTACCCGAAGGTAGTCTCCCTCTTCGGTATTGTGGGGCTGACTGTACCCCAATATGACATCGAACCCTTCGACGGGGCTCAGGACAAGTTTCGAGGATTCGCCGAATTTAGCGTCGCGAATTCGGTGAATCCCTTCAATATCGTCGTCATATCCACCCCAATTCACCCTGAGCATAGTCGAACAATGAGGGCAACGAGTCACGGAGAACTAAGTAACGAGGGGGGTACCCACTCATTCCCCGTGACTCATTACTCGTTACCCTCTTTTGAACTTTGAGCTTCGACTATGCCTCTATCTCGCCTTTAGCCTGCTCGTAGCGGCCCAGGGGTAGCACCACGTCAATGTTCAGGTGCGGCCGCGGGATGACGTGGACAGAGACCACTTCGCCGACTCTCTCCGCGCCCCGGGCGCCGGCCTCGACAGCCGCCTTGCAGGCAGCCACGTCGCCGCGCACGATGGCCGTCACATAACCTCCGCCGGTTTTCTCGTAGCTCACCAGCTCGACCTTAGCTGCCTTGACCATAGCATCCGAGGCCTCTACCATCGCCGCGAAACCTTTACATTCAATCATACCTAGCGCTTCTGCCATTTTAATAAAACCTCCCTTTCAGTGTTTGAGTTTTGAACTTTGAGGGAGAAACCAGGTTTTTCCCGTCTCAGCAAACGAATCGTTCCTTTGGGGTCTCCTGGGATACGAAAAGGTGCCTTATTTAGCCAAAAAACCTGGTTTCTGAAAAGCTCATCCTATGCTCTTCTTTTGGACTCCACCACCTTCCCTGTCACCGATTCGATGGCTTCCACGGCAGCGCCATAGCCAGCCATGATGTCTCGTTCCTCGCCGCCGAGCCAGAGCCGGCCGAAGCTGCCGAAGGGCCGCACGTGGATCAGGGTGATGTGGGCCGCTTTCTCCGCCTCATTGGCCGCCAGTATTGAGTAGGCGGCAGGCTCCACCTCCAGGATGTAGAGGGTCTGGCCAGGGATGAGCATGGAGCCGTCGCGGTTACGGTTGACCAGTTGAGCGTGATGGTCGTCCACGTGGCGGATCACCTGGCTGGAGAAAACCGTGGGCTTCCAGCGCTCGCTCTCCTGAACCTCCAGCGCGTTCAGGATAGCCGCTCCGGCTGCCCGCACGTCTGCCTGGGAGGGCGAATGTACCTCCAGCAGCCCGAAGAGCCGCTCCACTACCTGCACCGCTGGCCGCACGTTAGTGGCCTTCAGCGCGATGTCCGTCATGCGGTTGATCTCGATGCCGGGCGAGATCTCCACCCAGAGGGAAGCGTCGCCCACGAGGGGCAGGAATCCCCTGGCCGTGGAGCCAATGAAGGCCGTGAGCTGCGGTTGCAAGCTATCGAGGAAAATGTATGATCGTAAGTCTACCGCCAAAGTTGCACCTCCTTGTCTGTGATTTGTTATGCGCTATCAAGCTGGGAAGCGGACGTATCTACAGGTAGGCATTATAGCACAAAACGCCCCTTTTGCCAATGATTCAAAATGTGCTATAATATAGGTGGTTGGTCTCATTGCGTGGAAGCCAAATCTCACGCCGAAAGGAGGGATGTGAAGCATGAGCCAGGACAATCTGGTTGGGTTGTCCATTTTCGCCCTTCAAGGGCCGAACGTAAATGACGTATCCCAAACTTTGCCGTCCGCCTATGACAGGCGGCGGCCATAACCCAAAGGAGGAAAAGAAGTGAAAAAGATACTGTTTAACTTGTTGGGCGTCCTGGCTCTGGTCAGCTTACTGGCCTCGGCCTGCGCGCCCGCAGCCACGCCCACACCGGTGCCGCCGACTGCCACGCCGGCGCCCAAAAAAGAGGTGCCCACGCCCACACCTGCCCCCATAGGGCCGACCGGTGAAGTGACTTTGTGGCATGCGTACCAGACCGGCAGTGCGGAGGAGGACACCCTGACCGTGTTGATCGAGAACGCCAGGGCCGAGCTCCCAGACCTGACCATCAACGTCCTGCAGATTCCCTTCGACCAGATCTTCAACAAGTGGCAGACCGAGGTGGCTGCTGGTGGTGGCCCCGACATGTTCGTGGCTCCCAACGACGACCTGGGCAATCTGGCCCGCGCGGGTCTGGTGGAGAATCTCGATTCCTACCTGGCAGGCAAACTGGGTCACGTCTCGCAGGTTGGCGTTGACGGCATGAAGGTGGATGGCGTCCTTTACGGGGTGCCTGAATCCGCCAAAGCCGTGGCCCTGTACTACAACAAGTCCCTGGTTGACACGCCCCCCGAGACCACCGATGAACTGCTGCAGATGGTCAAGGATGGCACTCCGATGACCTTCTTCATCGGCGCTTACCACATGTTCGGTTGGTCGGGCTCGTTCGGTGGCCAACTGTTTGACGCCGATCTCAGGTGCATTGCCGACCAGGGGGGCTGGGTAGAGGCTGCGGAGTACCTGCTGGCACTGAAGGAAGCCGGTGCGACCTTCGACGCTGACTATGGCGTGGCTGAAGCACCGTTCCGCAACGGGGAATCGGCCTTCTTCGTCAACGGCCCCTGGGCTCTGGCGGACTATCAGGCCGACCTGGGTGATGACCTGGGCGTGGCCCCGATTCCGAAGGCCACGGGCGCTGCCAATCCGCTGAACGGCATTGATGGCTTCTACATCAATCCCAACAGCGGCAACAAGCAGGCCACCGTTGACCTGGCCCTGTTCCTGGTCAGCAAAGAATCATCCCAGATCTACACCGACATGGCTGGTCACGTGCCGATCCGCGACGACGTGCAGCCCGCTAACGACCTGAACGCTGGCTTTGCCGCGGCTTCCGCCGCTGGCTATCCGCGCCCGCAGAGTGTGGAGTTCGCCAACTTCTGGACGCCTTTCGGCGACATGTGGACCAAGATTATGGAAGGAGTGTCCACCCCAGAAGAGGCCGTGGCTGAAGCCTGCGCCGCGATGAACGCTGCCAACAACAAGTAATCCAATCGCGTTTTGCGTAGAGGGGGCGCTGGTCGGGCGCAGAGATGTGGTCAATCAGCGCTCCCTTCCCCAAAACTCACGTCAGTGTTCAACCAGCCAAAGCAGATTCGAATTTCGCTGCCAGGTAGCGAATTCGAATTACGGAGGATAAGACTATGACAAGCGAAGCGATCCCCATTGCATCGCCTGGACAGCCGTCGCCGTTCCAAAGGTGGTGGCGACGCACCACCAGGAAGCGCGCGGCTTACGCCTATCTCATCCCGGCCTTCCTCGTGATGGCTATCATCACGTTTTACCCGATCGCCTATCAGTTCTGGATGTCGTTCACTGACTATGACATCGGCAACCTCCGGGTCGGCTCGGAAGCGCCGGCCTGGGTGGGATTCAAGAACTACCTGGACATCTTTAGCGGCGACCTGTCGAGGTTAATCCCAAACTTCAGCTTCTGGCGCACTCTGGCCTTTAACCTGGTGTGGACGTTTACCAACGTGCCGGTTCACATCGTCATTGGAGTGTTGATCGCTGTTCTTCTTAACACCGAGGGGCTGCGGTTCAAGCGTTTTTATCGTGCCATTTACGTCCTGCCGATTATCCTTCCCACGCTGGTGATTGCCACGGGCTGGCGAAACATGTACGACGCGAACTACGGGGCGATTAACCAGTCACTGGCTGCGATAGGGGGGCTTTTTAATATACCGGCAGGGGTTTTCCGTATCCGCTGGTTCCAGAGCCTGTCCCCGCCGTTCAAATGGTTCCTGCCCGGAATGCCGCTGCCGCTCTCCTACTATGCCATGCTGATCGCCAACATCTGGTTGGGCTGGCCGTTCATGACCATCGTCGCCACCGGCGCCTTGCAGAGCATTCCCAAGGATTTGTACGAGGCGGCTTCGATTGACGGCGCAAGCCCCAGGCAGCAGTTCTGGAACATCACCGTGCCGTTGCTGCGCCCGGCCATGGTACCGGCGGCCGTGTATGGCATCACCCTGACCTTCAACCTGTTCAACTTCATCTACTTCATGTCCGGCGGTGGGCCACTACGCCAGACGGACATCCTGGTTACGACGGCCTTCAACCTGGTAAACGCCCAGCGTCTGTACGGCATGGCAGCCGCTTTCAGTGTGATCGTATTCATCGTACTGGGGGCGCTGACACTGTTCACCAACTGGATGACCAGGGCAACGGAGCGGTACGATATCTGAGAGAGAGGAGATGCACGATGCGTGAGAGTGGGAAAAAACTCCCCCTGGGCAAACAATTATTGTATCAGGCGTTGGCGCTGCTGATCGCCTTTACTGTGATATTCCCTGTTTTGTGGCTCGTGAGTCTGTCGCTCGATCCGCGTGACATTGCCCGCCCCACCGAATTCCGACTCATTCCACCCGGGCTGTCGCTCGACGCTTATCGGCGCGTGCTGGATCGGCCGACGGCGAACCCGGTGACCTTTACTGAGTTGGCCTTGAATCAGCTCAAGCTGGCGGGTGGCGTATGCGTGTTGTCGGTGCTGCTCGGGATCTTCGCGGCCTACTCGTTCTCGCGCTTTGAATACAAAGGCCGCGCCGGCTTGATGCTGAGTGTCTTGACGGTACTGATCCTGCCCTCTGTTGCCACTCTGGCCCCGCTGTTCGTCATGCTGAACCGGATCAACATTGACTTTGGCCCGCTTCAATTCAACCTGCGAAACTCGTTGTGGGGTGTCGGACTGGCACTGACTTCCAGCCAGTTGCCGTTTGCGATCTGGAACCTGAAAGGCTATCTGGACACGATTCCCCGTGAGTTGGAGGAAGCGGCCCTCATTGACGGCGCGAGTCCCAACCAGTTATTTTTCAAGATCATCATGCCAATGGCAACCCCGGTGCTGGCTGTGACCGCGTTCTTTGGCTTCAACGCCGGCTGGACGGAATTCGTTACGTCCTGGATGTTCCTGAGCGATCCCAAGGACTTCACCCTGGCGATGTCCCTCTGGAATATGACTGGCCAGTGGTCGGGAGATACACCCTGGTCAGCGTTTGCGGCCATGGCGCTGATGGTGGCCGCGCCAGTGGCGATCGTCTATCTACTGCTCCAGAAATACATTGTCAGCGGTCTGACCATCGGCAGCGTGAAGTAGCGTCAGAGTTCAAAAGGCAAGAAACCCGGTTTTTTCCTGAAAACCGGGTTTTTTGTCTGGCGTGCGGAGGCAAACGTTGACGAACATCGCTACCCCTGAGTGGGTCAAAGACGCCATCTTCTACCAAATCTTCCCCGACCGCTTCGCCCAGAGCGGACGGGTGCCCAAGCCGTCCAACCTGGAGCCGTGGGACAGCCCGCCGACGGTCTACGGTTTCAAGGGCGGCGACCTGCTGGGCGTGGCCGAGCACCTGGACTACTTGCAGGAATTGGGGATTACGGCCCTCTATTTCAACCCCATCTTCCAGTCGGCGGCCAACCACCGCTACCACACCTACGACTATTATCAGGTGGACCCGATCCTGGGCGGCAACGACGCCTTTCGCCAGATGCTGGACGCAGCCCACGCCCGGGGAATCCGCGTGGTGCTGGATGGCGTCTTCAACCACACGGGCCGAGGGTTCTACCAGTTTCACCACACCCTGGAGAACGGGGCGGCCTCGCCCTACCTGGACTGGTTCTATTTCGACGAGGAGCGACTGCGGGCCGGGCAGCCGCTGGACGCCTACCCCTCTCCGGAGAAGAAGCGTCGCCTGGGAGGCAGCCATCGTAGCCTCCAGGAGCTAGGTTACCAGGGTTGGTGGGACCTCCCCGCGCTCCCCAAGCTCAACACCGACACGCCGGCCGTGCGGCGCTTCATCTTCGACATGGCCCGTCACTGGATCGAGTTCGGGATTGATGGCTGGCGGCTGGACGTGCCCCACGAGATAGACGACGACGCCTTTTGGCAGGAGTTCCGCCGCGTGGTCAAGGCGGCCAATCCTGAAGCCTACATCGTGGGCGAGATCTGGTTCGATGCCCGGCGCTGGCTGCAAGGCGACCAGTTCGACGCGGTGATGAACTACGTCTTCAGCCGTGCCTGCCTGGGCTTCTTCGGCGGGGAGCGACTGGACACGGCACAGCGTCCCGGAGGCTTCACGCTGCAACCGCTGAGCGCCGTCCAGTTCGCCGCTGCCATAGATCACCTGCTGGCCCTCTACGACTGGCAGGTGACACTGGTGCAGCTCAATCTTCTCAGCAGCCACGACATGTCCCGCTTCCTGACGCTGGTGCGGGGGGACAAGGCCGCGCTGAAGCTGGCCACGCTGTTCCAGATGACCTTCCCCGGCGCACCCTGCGTCTACTACGGCGACGAGATCGGCATGGAGGGCGGCCCCGACCCCGGCTGCCGCCGCGCCTTCCCCTGGGACGAGGCCCGCTGGGACCACGACTTACTCTCCTTCTCCCGTCGGGCGATAAAAC
>Ga0315539_1002685_pt1 | contig 12733 bp, 11 predicted proteins | sample SalMarSW160150MG_FD_203097 | JGI IMG/M metagenome (GOLD analysis project Ga0315539, IMG submission 203097) | Salt marsh sediment microbial communities from the Plum Island Ecosystem LTER, Massachusetts, United States - Salt Marsh Sediment SW1601-150 ... | reverse complement strand
TGCCACCCTTCTGGCTAGACCCAGACCCAGACCCCGAACCGGCCATGGCCTCCCGCCGTCAAGCTGCCCGTGCCGGCCCTACGCTGGCTGTTACTTTCTTCAAATGTTAAATTTGTCAGTCAACCAGTGCGCTGAGTTCAAAGTTTGGAAACTCCGTCCTCGGCTCGGCAGACGTAGATCTGAGGGACGATGCCGGTGGCCTCCTCGTAGGCTGTCGCCACCTGGCTCCGAAAATCCTCAATCGCCTCTTCGGCCACCAGGCTCACCGTGCAGCCGCCGAAGCCAGCCCCCGTCATGCGAGAACCGTAAACCCCGTCCACTCGCCACGCAGCCTCGGCCATGATGTCCAGCTCCGGGCAACTGACCTCGTAATCGTCGCGCAAGCTGATGTGAGATTCGTTCACCAACTGGCCAAAGGCAGCCAGATCGCCCGCTCGCAGAGCGGTCACGCTCTTGAGTACCCGCTCGTTCTCGTAGATGATGTGGCGACAACGACGGCGCACGTTTTGAGCTTTGAGCTTTGAGCTTTGAGCTTTGAACTGGGCCACGGAGACATCGCGCAGAGCCTGGGCTTCCGGCAGGTATCGCTGCAGGATGCGCACCCCTTCCTCGCACTCTCGCCGCCGGGTGTTATACTCCGAATCCACCAGCCCCCGCCGCTTCATGGTATCGGCCACCACGATGGCTACTCCGGTCGGGAGGGGGACGGGCTGGTGGTCGAGGCTGCGGCAATCAATGAGCAGGGCGTGGTCGCGCTGGCCCAAAGCGGAGACGAACTGGTCCATGATGCCGCAGTTTATGCCTACGAACTCGTTCTCCGCCCGCTGGCAGAGGAGGGCCAGTTCCACCCGGCTCATCTCAAAGCCAGCGAGCACCTGCCAGGTGTAGGCCATGGACACCTCGACAGCAGCCGAGGAGCTGAGGCCTGAGCCGATGGGAACGTCGCCGATGACGACGGCGTTCAAGCCAGGCAATGTAATACCTCGTTCTTCCAAGAAGTAGGCCACCCCACGCTGGTAGTTGCTCCAGGTTTGGGCCTGATCGGGCCGGATGTCGTCCAGGGAGAATTTGGTGCTCTCGCCGAAGTCCAGGGCATGGATGACCACCTGCCGATCACCGCGCAGAGCCGCAGCGACCAAAACGCTCCTGTCAATGGCCACCGGCAGCACGTAGCCGTCGTTGTAGTCGGTGTGCTCCCCGATGAGGTTCACCCGCCCCGGTGCCCGCACGACAGCACCCGGCTCCCCACCGAAAATCTTCGCAAACCTTCGCCTTACGCTTGACGTTTCACGTTTCACGTTTCTCATCCTCATTCCTCACTTTCCGCAGGGCCGAAACCACGTTTCTGGGAACCTGGCCGGCGCTGACTTGCCTCAAGAAGGCCAGGATCATCTCGATTTTGATGCCCTGTCGCAGCCCACGGGCCAGGGAGTCGCGGGTTAGACGATACACGTAGGAATCTCCGGAGGACTGCCAGGCAGTGAATCTCTCCAGTTGAAAACGGTCGTAGAGGCTGACTCCGGCTGGGGAGATGATGGTGAAATCAGGCTGGACGGTCATCGGCGGCGAGGGCGGTTCAACTGGCATCTGGGCAGGCAAGCCCAGGAAGGCTGCTCCCCAGGCAGTGATCAGAAACGAGCGGCTGGTTTCGTCGTAGCCCAGCGAGGTGGCCCCCAGCCAGTGAAGGGGCTTGGTCAGGAGATGGGCGATGAGGGCGCCCTCGACCTGCTCCCAATGCTCGAAGCCCATCAGATACTGCCCGGTGGTCACCTGGCGGATGTACCAGGACGTGTAATCGCCGTCGGGGCGTTGAAAGTCGGGATCATTCTCTTTGATGGAGCTAGTGAAAGAGGCCAGGGAGAGCCACTGCTGGGGTGGGCACTGGGCAAGGTGTCCCAGGATTCTCCTTCGCGCTAGGAGGGGATCGTTGCGCCAGCCGGTGGACTCGCAGCGCAGGGACTTGACCCGCCACAGCTCGTTCCAACCAGGGGCATCGCGCCACGCCTCCTGCAGGGCCAGGAGTTGCTCTGCCCGTGGCGACTTGAGCCAGCGCCTGGCTTCGGGGGGATTGGGCTTTAGAAAGCCTGCGGACGGATGTACCAGTTCGAGCCGCTGGCAGAGGTGATGCAGGAAAGCCAGGCGTTCGGTGTCATCTTCCTGGACCAGAAAGCGTTCTATAATGCGCTCGATATGGCGGCGTGCCAGGCTGTCGTCTCTGACGGGTTTGACGTCCTCGTTTTGGAGGTAGCTGAGGAAAGCACAGGCGTCTTGCACCAGGGTCAGGCTGCCTTGGCGGATAGCCGAGGGTGTGGGGGCGGTCTCTACGACGAAAGTCAGTGGTTTTTTCCCAACCCCAGGCAAGAGGGGCAGCAGGTCTTGAGGTACGAAGATGCACTCGCTGGTTTGGCCTTCCACCTCATCGAAGGCTCTGTAGACAAGCCCTGAGTACCAGAGCCCTTCGGCAGCGCTGACGGGTGCTTCCCAGGGCCGCTCCCGCTCCAGGCGGCCGGGGCCAAAAGCTCGAACCGGGCCGTATTGGCGAGCAAAGAGGCGGAGTTTGTTCCTTCCTCCCTCAGCGGCCAGAGATTCCAGGGCTTCTCGCTCCCCAGGTTTCAACCTCTCCAAAATATCGGCCATGGACTCAGGCTGAACCAGCTCCTCGGCCAACTGCTCCACGACCTCGCGCCGGCGGTTGCTCACCAGCTCGACCCCTCGCCTCTGGGCGATGGCCCTCAGCATGGCCATGTCGCAATCTATCAGGCATTGGCGCAGGTTTTTCATTAGCCCACCTCAAACACGCTCCAGTATTATACTCTTTTGTGGGCGTTGTGACAAGCGGTTGTTTGCGTCCTTTGGCTAAATGTGCTATAATGTGTCATCAGAACACCACACCGAATTGAGAAAGGAACGAATACTTCGACGAGCTTGAATTCGTTGTAGTCTATCAATTCAATAAGGAGGCAAGTGTGGCCCTATCAACGGACGAGAAGACAACCATCATACAAGAATATCACGTGCACCCCACAGACACCGGCTCGCCCGAGGTCCAGATCGCGCTGCTGACAACCAGGATCAATTACCTGATCGAGCACCTGAAGAACCACAAGCACGACGAGCACTCGCGGCGGGGACTGTTGAAGATGGTCGGGCAGCGCAGGCGTCACTTAGCGTATCTGAATCGAAAGGATTCAGAGCGCTATAGAGAGATTATCGGGCGGCTGGGTCTGCGAAAGTAGCAGATGGCAGATGACGGATAGCTGATAGCGGTGCGCCATTAGCCCTATGCTATAAGCCCTAAGCTAATACGAGGCCGGGGGATGAGGTTTAGGAATTGGGGAGTGAGTCAAATCAATGACCAATTGAGATTTGGTCATTGGCTCATTGGGATTTGATTCAGTCCCCAGTCCCTGACCTCCGAGCCTGGTCTCAACTCGGAGGTATAAATTCAATGATAAATCAATTCACCTCTGCTATTGGGGACCACCCCATTAACATTGAGACCGGCAAGCTGGCCGGCCAGGCGGGTGGGGCTGTCACTTTGCGCTGTGGCGACACCTTGCTCCTGGCTACGGCCACTATGTCGGAGGAACCACGCCAAGGCATAGATTTCTTTCCCCTAACCGTAGACTACGAGGAGAGACTCTACGCTGCAGGGCGCATCCCCGGCAGTTTCTTCCGCCGCGAGGGTCGCCCCCACGAGGCGGCCATCCTCATTTGTCGCCTCACCGACCGCCCCATCCGTCCCCTGTTCCCCAAAGACATGCGTAATGATGTACAGGTTATTATCACCGCGCTCTCCCACGATCAGGAACATCAGATTGATGTACTGGCCATCATCGGGGCCTCAGCAGCCCTTACCATCTCCAACATTCCCTTCATGGGCCCGCTGGGAGCAGTGCGGGTGGGCTACGTTGACGGGCAGTTGGTCTTCAATCCCACCATCTCCCAGATGGAAGGGAGCAGCCTGGACTTGCGCCTGGCTGGTACAAGCGACGCCGTGATGATGGTGGAGGCTGGCGCCGACGAGGTGTCAGAAGAACTGATAGTGGAGGCCGTCAAGGCTGGCCACGAGGTCATGCAGCCCATTATCGCTCTCCAGGAAGAGATGCGCCGCCAGGTGGGCAAGCCCAAGGCAGAGTATCCATCCTTCACCGCGAGCGAGGGATTGCGCCATGTCGTCGCGGAGCGCCTGGATGGACGGATCAATAAGCTGCTGAGCGAGACTGGCGAGAAGGAGCAGCGCAACAAAGCCCTGAGTGCTCTGGAAGAGGAGCTCCTGGCCGAGCTGGGAGGTGAATACCAGGAGAGGGACGTCAAGGAGGTCTTCCACGCCTTGATGAGGACCGAGGTGCGCAAGCAAATTCTCCGCCAGGGCGTTCGCCCCGATGGGCGCGGCCCTGAAGATATCCGCCCCATATCCTGCGAGGTGGGCATCTCGCCGCGAGCTCACGGAACGGGGCTCTTCAACCGCGGCGAGACCCAGGTGTTGACCATCTCCACCCTGGGCACCCCCAGAGAAGAGCAGCCCCTGGATGGCCTCTATCCTGAGGAGTCCAAACGCTTCATGCACCACTACAATTTCCCGCCCTACTCCACCGGGGAGACCCGCTTTCTGCGCGGGCCAGGCCGGAGGGAGATCGGCCACGGGGCCCTCGCCGAGCGCGCTCTCTTGCCCGTGGTTCCTCCCGAAGCGGAGTTCCCATACACCATTCGCCTGGTTTCTGAGGTTCTATCCTCCAACGGTTCTACTTCCATGGCCAGTGTGTGCGGCTCCACGTTGGCTCTGATGGACACCGGCGTGCCCATCAAAGCCCCGGTGTCTGGCATAGCCATGGGCCTGGTTAAGGATGGGGACGAGTACCGCGTCCTGACCGACATCCAGGGACTCGAGGATCACCTGGGGGACATGGATTTCAAGGTGGCTGGTACCAGGAAGGGCATCACCGCCTTGCAGATGGATATCAAAGTCAAGGGTATTAGCTACGAGATCATGGCCAAAGCCCTGGCGCAGGCGAAGGAAGCGCGCTTCTTCATCTTGGACAAGATGCTAGAGGTGCTTCCTGAAGCCAGACCGGATCTGTCGCCCTACGCGCCGCGCATTACCATCGTCAACATTGATCCGGAGATGATCGGCGCTATCATAGGCCCTGGCGGCAAGACCATCCGCCGTATCCAGGAGGAAACAGGGGTCAAGATAGATGTGGAAGAGGACGGCAGCGTCTTCATCGCCTCGACCGATGGTCCCAGTGCCCAGCGGGCCAAAGAAATGGTCGAGACTCTGGTAGAGAGGCCGGAGATAGGGACGATCTATACTGGCGAGGTGGTGCGCATCGAAGATTACGGGGCCTTCGTGGAGATACTGCCCGGCAAAGATGGCATGGTGCACATTTCGCAACTGGCGGATTACCGAGTGCCCAGTGTACAGGATGTAGTTCGGCTGGGCGACGAGATCATGGTCATGGTCATTGACATTGACCCGGCCGGCAAGATCAAGCTCTCCCGCCAGGCCGTGCTGGAGGGTTGGACGGCCGAGGAAGCCCGCGAGCGCGACCGCAAGCCCTCCGGGCAGAGTGGCCGGCGCAACTCGCGGGATCATAGCTCAGGCAGCGGGGGGTCGCGCGATCGTCACTCTCCCCGTCGTCGGTAGATGCAAACATTCAGACCTCCGAGGTTTTGACCGTGAATACGGGCACATCGCAACCCCAAAAGGTTGCCCGGATGCCGCGAACACGCATGAGGAGGAAACCTCGGAGGTCTTTGAATAGGCAAGAAGGAATCAAGGAATCATGGAAGATTTTCAGCTAGATACAGGAACTGGAAAGCAAGAATCAGCTTTTAGAATCGCTTTGAGGTGGTTGAGTGAGGCGGTGGAGACCTTCGTGCCGGCCATCCTCATCGCCGTCCTCATCAACCTATTCCTGGCCCAGGCCACCCGGGTCTACGGCCAGAGCATGGAGCCTAGCCTGCACACAGACCAGCGCCTGGTGGTGGAGAAGCTCTCTTATAACTTCCACGAGCCACATCGAGGCGATATAGTCATCCTTCGGGTTCCTCAGGCCGGGTCAGGGCTCCTCATCAAGCGAGTCATCGGCCTGCCGGGCGAAAAGATGGAGATCAAGGGCGGCAAGGTTTACATCAATGAGCAACCTCTGGAAGAACCGTATCTCTCTAGTCAGTCCCAAAGGGATATGAGGGCTATCGTTGTGCCGCCTGAGCACGTCTTCGTCCTGGGCGATAACCGCAACTTCAGCAACGATTCTCGCTCCTTCGGCCCGGTGACACTGGATAACATCCTGGGCCGGGCCTGGTTTTCCTACTGGCCCCTCGATCAGATAGGGTTTGTGGAGTGAATACGAGGGTCCATCATGTCCAGAAGCTGGAGCGACACCACTAAGTGGCTAGTAATCGTCAGTAGCCTGCTGGCTCTGGTGTGGATTATCGCTCGCTTCAGCCAGATCATCTCTCCCCTGGTCATTGCCGTAATCCTGGCCTACGTTCTCAATCCCCCGGTCAGATTCCTCACTGCCAGAACCAGGCTATCCCGCACCCTGGCCGTGGCGAGCGTCTACCTGGCCCTCGTCGTCATCTTGAGCCTGGTGCTGGTGGCCTTCGTTCCCAGCCTCACCCAGCAGGTGAAGAGCATAAACTTGGACTTCCAGAACATCGTCGAGGGCATCAGCCGCTTCTTCGAGCGGCCTCTCTTCATTTTCGGCTTCTACATTGACCTGCTGGATGTCTATCAAGAGGTGAGCGGTACCCTGCAGAGCATCGTCTCTCCCCTCGCTTCACGGACAGTCACGGTCCTCATCAGCCTGGCCTCTGGCTTGGCCTGGTTTATCTTCGTCCTCATCGTTTCTTTTTACTTGCTCAAAGATGCTGATAAGCTCAGCCGCTCCCTCAATGCGCTGGTGCCGGCGGACTATCGGGATGAGGTTCGCCGATTGGTAAAAGAAATAAGCGCCATCTGGAATGCCTTCTTCCGGAGCCAGCTCGTTCTCTGTGCCGTCATAGGGACGTTGGTGGGAGTGACCATGCGCGTTGTGGGGGTGAGTAACGCCCTCATCCTGGGGATAATAGCTGGCGTCTTAGAGATCATCCCCAACATCGGTCCCGCCATCTCCGCCATTCCCGCCGTCCTCATCGCCTACTTCCAAGGCTCTACCTACCTGCCTCTCTCCAACGGTTGGTTTGCTCTCCTGGTCATTGGCCTTTACGTGGTCATCCAGCAGTTGGAGAACAACATTCTGGTGCCCCGCATCATTGGCCGCAGCCTCAACCTGCATCCCCTGGTGGTCATCGTCGGGGCTATCGCTGGGGCAAATTTAGCTGGCATCCTGGGCATATTCCTGGCTGCCCCCATCCTCGCCAGCCTACGCATTGTGGGGAACTACGTCTACTGCAAGCTGTTGGACCTGGAACCGGGCGAACTCAGGGCAGGCTCCTTTCCGGTGCAAGAGAGCACCGAGGAAGCAGAGCTCTTGCAGGAAGAGGAGGGTGAAACGGATGTGGAAGCAGAAGAGTAGTAGCTGTGTTGGATGACCTGCCTGTGAGCAGGTGAATGGGGGAGAAATGGTGAAGCCGGGGCCTTGTGCCTCGGCTTTTTGCTTTGCGGGTGAAGAACAGCGGACGGGCAGGATTTACAATTCAGGTGAACGCTCACCTGAATTGTTGCTCAAGATTCAGCGGGAGTTGCAACCCCAACGGAACAGTGGGCTCGTAGAGACCGACCTCCGTCCCGGCCCTGGAAAGCTAGTGGAATGACCAGCCCGAAGGGCTTTGCTCTTTCAGCCCGATGGCTTTAGCATCGGGCTTCCCCCGGCGGCAAGGACATGGCCATCTCGAATTCCTTGCAGCATTTTGTCTACAGCCCGCTACGCCACCTTGACCAGATATTCGCGCAGGAGGGGCTGCCTCCGCCGTGCTTTCTTGGCCGTTGCGACCAGCTCCCGCAAGGTTTCTATAAGTTGATCGGTTGTCTTTGGAGTAAAAGATACCTCTCCGCAGGTGGGGCACACCCAGGCCGGTACGTCCGGGATACTTATCTGAATGCCATCGTCGCGATATTCGAAGACGGTTTTGCTCCACTGCATTTTTGTGTTGCATTCTGAGCACGCGGGTGTGGGTTTATTCATGTCCATTACCTTCTTTTCCTTCGATAGAAAGGAGGGCTTTCCCATATCCTTTCATCAGGGATGTAGGCTGTTATGATCTCAATATACACCGGGTCACTGTACTCACAAAGCACATGCAGGTATATTGTCACCTGAGGTGACAGAGTTGTCCTGCCGCATATCAGAACTCTATTTCGATCTGGGTACTCTTCGATAACTTGCCCCGACATGATTGCGTCAACCATATCTTGCCGAGCGAAACCTTCTTTGATCGCATGTAGAATGGCATCTCGCTTGGTCAGATAAAAGCCCTTGTTGACTCGAAGTTGTATTTCCCGGATGTCCACTTTGTTCTCCTCGGCCTTTACGAACAAAGTATACCATATCTTTATTGAATCGGCAACTCCTCTTCACGCAAAATTCATACAGGGTTCACCCTACTTTCACCCACAGATTGGGAAAGTATGCTATACTTTGATTGTGATTTGACACGTTTGCCACTGCTTGAATGAGCTTGAGCGACGTCACAGAGGGGAAAATGTCGTTACTAAGGGCACGAGAGGCCGCGGAGTACCTGAATGTCAGCCTGGCTACCCTGGGCAGGATGGAAAAGGAAGGGGAGTTGACACCTTTCCGCACTCCCGGGGGGCATCGCCGCTACAGCCTGACGATGCTACACGAGTACCTGGAGGGGAGCCGACAGCGATCTCGGTCCGCGAGGCCGCCCCAGAATGCTCAGGGGGAAAAGCTGTCGTATGGCACGGTGAGGATTCTCGTGGTGGACGATGAGCCAGACGCCGTTGAGCTGATCGTCAGGGCATTGCGCGAGGATAGCGAGGTCTACGAGTTCGCTTCCGCCAGCAATGGCTATGAGGCCGGCGTCCAAGTCATGGCCTTCAAGCCGGACCTCATCGTTCTGGGCCTGACGCAGCCTGAGACCGACGAGCTTGAGGTCTGCAAGAAGATAAAGAGTGATTCCGAGACAGAGCACATCAAGGTTGTGGGGGTAGTTGGATCTGGAAAGAATGGGGTGGTTCAGGAACTGCTTCGCTGCGGGGCGGATGACTGTCTAGTCAAGCCGCTCCAAATCGAGGAACTCCAGCGATCGGTGCGATACCTCACCTCGAGATAAAGGAGAACGGGTGTAGTGTTATGACTGAGGGCGGCAAGGAACTGCAATGTCTCCTGGAGAAAGTCTACCGCGAACGGGGATTTGACTTCCGGGAGTATAAGGAATCCACCCTAACCCGGCGGCTGGGCCGGCGGCTGCGCGCTCGTGGCGCCGAGACCTATGCCGACTACGCTGGCGTCCTGGACCAGGACCCCACCGAGTACGACAAGCTCTTCAATGACCTGACCATCAACGTCACCAGCTTTTTCCGCGACGACGTGGCGTTCAGGGCGCTGGAGAAAGTAGTATTGCCCACCCTGATCACCTCATCTCCCCATCCCCTCCGCATCTGGAGTGCCGGCTGCGCCACCGGCGAGGAGCCGTATTCCATCGCCATGCTGCTCCTAGAGATGCTGGGCACCATGGTGGACGAATTCGAGATCACCATCGTGGCTACTGACATTGACGCCAAAGCGTTGGATCGTGCCCAGGAAGGATTGTTTGGCCCGAAGGCTGTTGAGGGTATCCGGCCGGCATGGCTGGAGAGGTACTTAGTCGCCAAGGGCGAGGACTTCCGAGTGCGCTCGGCCCTCAGGAGTTTAGTGACTTTCGAGGTGCACGCTCTGGGCAGCGACCCGCCCTACCGCGACCTGGACCTGGTGGTCTGCCGCAATGTGCTCATTTACTTCACCCCCACCTTGCAGACGCGGGTGCTGCAGGGCTTCCACGAGGGGCTGAAAGCAGGTGGCTTTCTCCTCCTGGGCAAGGCCGAGGTGCCGATGGGGGAGACGAAGGGGCTGTTTCAGTGCGTGGATAGGAAGGCGAAGTTGTATCGCAAACGTGAAACGTAAAACGTGAAACGTGAAACGTAAATGGAGCATTCCGAAATCCGAAATGTAGTGGTCATGGCCGCCTCGGCGGGTGGGATTGACGCCCTGACACAGGTGCTCTCCCGCCTGCCGGCCGACCTGCCGGCCGCGGTGCTCATCGTGCAGCACCTGCGAGATGACCGACCGACTCATCTGCCCGAGCACCTGGCCCGCCTCTCCCCGCTGCCGGTGCGCCTGGCTGAGGAGGGGCTGCCCCTGGAGTCAGGAGTGGCTTACCTCGCCGTGCCAGGAGAGCACCTCCGCATTGAGAATGGATGCCTTGTCCTGGATCTGGGCGAGCCGGTGCACTACGTGCGCCCTTCGGCTGACGTGCTCTTCGCCTCGGCGGCTCAGGAATTTGGATCGCGGGTGATCGGGGTCGTCCTGTCGGGCACCGGCCGCGACGGGGCGCGCGGCTGCCAGGAGATCAAGGCGAAAGGAGGGGTGACTATCGCGCAAGATGAACAGAGCGCCCGCTACTTTGCCATGCCTAAGGCAGCCATCGAAGCGGGTGCCATTGATTACGTGCTGCCTCTGGAGCAGATTGCCGGCAAGATTATGGAGTATGCAACACTTGAAACGTAAGACGTAAAACGTGAAACGTGAAGCGTAAGTTCATTCTTACGCATCACGTTTTACGCATTACGTTTTACACATCACGAAAGGAGACAAAATCATGAGAAAGGTTAAAACACCACGCGACGCGAGGGGACATAAGGCTCTCAAGACCCGTCCCACGACCACCAGCGATGCCGTGAACACGGGGATACCTCCCCGGACCGTCCGCAACATCCCTCGAGGCCACGGCGTCCCGGGGATGCGGGACACCGCTCACATCGAGTGGGAGCCGTGGGAGCAGGCAGTGGCCGAGATGCTGCGCCTGTTGGACGGGCAGCGGCTTGATCGCGCCAACCGCTTCTACGACGCCCTGGAGCGCGCCAATAGGCTGATGGAGACCGTTCGACAGCGCAGCGAGGAAGCAGAGGAGGCCCTGGCCTACAGCCAGTCTCTCATGGACAACATGCAGGACATCCTGATGACTACCTCAACCCGAGGGACCATCATGCAGGCCAACCCGGCCCTGGAGCGCATCAGCGGCTACAGCGCCAAGGAGTTGCTGCGCAAGCCGTTCGCCAACTTCTTCACCGACCCTGAGCGCGCCCAGGCCGGCATCGAGCAGGTGATCCAGGCAGGGGAGGTCTCCGACTACGACCTGACCCTGGTCACCAAGGACGGCCAAGAAGTTCCGATTTCCCTCAACGCCGCCGTTTTGAGAGACGTGCGGGGTCGCATCACCCGCATCCTGGGCACGGCCCGAGACATGACCCAGGTCAACAAACTGATCAACGACCTGCAGGCCACCAGTGAGGAGTTGGAGGCCAACTACGAGGAACTCCAGGCCACCTCCGAGGAACTGGAGGCCACCAACGAGGAGATGCAGTCCACCATGGAGGAACTGGAGGCAGCCAACGCCAACCGCCAGTCCATGATGGACGCCATGATGGATATCCTGATGACCACCGACCGCCAGGGGATCATCACCGAGGTCAACCGGGCCACGGAGCGCATCAGCGGTTACCGCCGCGAGGAGCTGATCGGGCAGCCCTTCCGGCAGTTTTTCGCCGACCCCGACCACGCCCAGGACGGCATTGATCAAGTGCTGGCAGAGAAGAAGGTCGAGGACTATCAACTGATCGTGGTGACCAAATCCGGGCGGCGGGTGCCGGTGAGCTACAACGCCACCGTGCTGCGCGGCGCACGCCGCCGCATCACCGGCGTGCTGGGCAGCGCGCGGGACATCTCCAAAATAAAGCGGGTGGAAGAGGAGAACAGCGCGGTGAACCGCGACCTGGAGATGCTCCTCCATGTCACCTCCCACGACCTGAGGGAGCCGCTGCGGGCCATCGAGAACTTCTCGCGCATGGTGAATGACCAGTACGCGGACAAACTCGATGAGAGAGGGCAAGACTTCCTCAGGCGCGTCGTCCTGGGGTCGGAGCGGATGACTGAACTCATAGACGACATCACGGCCTTAGCCCGTGCCCAACGCATGGAGCCGCCAACGGAGGAGGTCGAGGGCGAGCTCATCGTGCAAAAGGCGCTGGAGCGTCTTGAGTCCAGGATCAAGGAGACCGGGGCCGTGGTCCAGGTCGCCAAGGACCTCCCCAGACTCCGAGTGGACCAGACCTGGGCGACCGAGGCGGTGTACAACCTGGTCACCAATGCCCTCAAGTTCACGCGCGAGGGCGCTGCGCCTGAGGTCGAGATCGCGCCGTACCAGCCGGCAGAGGGCGAGCCTGTGGGCGTGGGCATCGTCGTCCGGGACCGTGGCCCAGGTGTCGAGCCGGAGCACGCAGACCGAATCTTCGATCTTTTCCAGCGAGCCGTGGGGCGCGAGGTCGAGGGAACGGGCGCGGGGCTGGCCATCGTCCGGCTGGTCGCCAGACGGCACGGCGGCCGGGCCTGGGTTCGGCCGCGTGAGGGCGGCGGCTCGGAGTTCATCATCACGTTTGGGACGTGAAACGTTATTTTTGCGCAAAAGTCGGGGGGTTCTATTAATGGAGACCCCTTAGTTTTGCGCGAACTGAGCAGTTTTAAGTCGAGAAATGGCCTGAAAAGTGACTTTATGTCCAATAATGGGT
>Ga0315539_1002680_pt1 | contig 12743 bp, 12 predicted proteins | sample SalMarSW160150MG_FD_203097 | JGI IMG/M metagenome (GOLD analysis project Ga0315539, IMG submission 203097) | Salt marsh sediment microbial communities from the Plum Island Ecosystem LTER, Massachusetts, United States - Salt Marsh Sediment SW1601-150 ... | reverse complement strand
AGACTAATGGAAGGGCACCATTTCTCATTGACAAAGCGCAATACAATCGATATGGTTTTACATCACTGTGATGTTATTACGATATCTAAAACGAGAGGGGGTGGTCATTACCAAGAACATCGAGAAACCATAATTTTGAAGCTTATTTCCACTAATTCATAAGGGAGGGAAAAATGAAAAATAAAAATCTTCTCATCGTCGCATTTGCCTTTTGTTTCATGGTCACTATGAGTTTTTCGTTTGCTCCAGGGGCAAAGGCTCAAACCATCAACCTAACCTACAGCAACTTCTTCCCGCCCACCCACGGCCACGCAATTGCCGGCGCTAACATGATCAAGGAGATCGAGAAAAGGACCAATGGACGGGTCAAGATCTCTTACTTCCCCGGAGGAACCCTGACCAAGGCGCCGATGTGCTACGATGGCGTGGTGAAAGGGATCTCCGATATCGGACAGTCATGCTTTGCGTATACCAGAGGGAAGTTCCCGGTTATGGAAGCGGTGGATCTCCCGTTCGGATATAAGAGCGGTAAGGTTGCCACCAGGGTGGCGTATGAATTTTACAAGAGGATGGACCTAAAAGAACTCCAGGATGTCAAGGTACTCGTTGTCCATGCCCATGGCCCCGGAATCCTCGCAGCCAAAAAGGATGTGAACTCCCTCGAGGATCTAAAGGGGATGAAGATCAGGTGCACCGGTCTTAGCTCAAAGCTCGCCAAATACCTGGGCGCCGTACCCGTTGCCATGGATCAGGGCCAGGCTTACGAGGCCCTGCAAAAGGGGGTGGTTGAGGGCACGTTATGCCCCATCGAGGTTCTCAAGGGATGGAAACAGGGCGAGGTCATCGATTACGTAATCGAGAGTGGGGCACTTGGCTATACCACCGCTATGTTCGTGGTCATGAACAAACAGAAATACGAAGCCCTTCCTCCTGATATCAAGAAGGTGTTCGACGAGGTCGGCGAGGAATGGGTTGATGTCCATGGAGATGTCTGGAACAAGGTTGATAGTGAGGGCTATAAATTCACGGTTGAGCTCGGCAAGAAGATCCACAGCCTCTCTCCAGCTGAGGAGAAAAAATGGGTACAGTCCATTAGCCCGATCATCATTGAATACCAAACAAATATGGAGGAGAAGGGCCTTCCCGGGAAAAAGGCAGTCAGTGTGCTGAGGGAGCTGGTTGCGAAGTATAATAAGTAAGGTTCAGTAACAAGCAACGTCTCAATAATCCAATAAAAGGGGCTCCATGATCTGCGGGAGCCCCTTTTATTTGTTCGCCCTTATCATTACTGCTTAGCTTCAGTGTTTCACGATGCAAGGTTGATGGTTTCGTAAAAAGTTCATGACTACTCACGTAGTCAGTCCCGCCTTCGGCGGGATTTAGACTGAAGGCTTACAGTGATCAAAGGAACACTATTGCCGCACTTTGGTGAAGAAACAGCAGCTTCTCGCAGCTAACATGGCTTCAAAATGCGCCGTATGCCCGTTATTTCCTAACAGTCTTCAGCCTAGAACCTATCTACCTCCTAAGAAACTCGAGCAAGTTTCTTTCATGTATAACCCTGAAGCGCCATTCGGCCCCGAGCCTTTCGGCCCCGAGCCTTTCGGCCCCGAGCTCAAGGCCGAGGGGCTCATGGCCGAGAGGAAGCGTCGGGGTCATGTGCTGAGTAATTACAAAAGTTCTTTAATCGTCATGCCGGACTTGATCCGGCATCCAGAACCTTTTGAATTTACTAGATTCTGGCTTCCGCCAGAATGACTAAAAAGACAGATTTTAGACTTTTTACGAGTTTGTCACGGTTAGAAAAAGATAAAAGGATAGAGAACCACGAAGATAAGGCAACCACCTTTGAAAAGCCAACCCTGAACCTGGAACCTCTATCAGTAATATACAACCTTTGAACCTTTGAACCCTGTAACTAGGCAGTTCCCTTGCATCAAGGTCCCATAAGCCCGGGGAGGAAGAGGACTATTTGAGGGAAGAGTAAAAGAATTATCACACACGCGAGAAGCGCCAGGACAAAAGGCGCCACGCCCTTGAAGATAACCTCCAGGGGGACATCCTTGGCAATCCCGTGGACCACGTACACATTAACGCCCACAGGAGGCGTGATCACCCCCATCTCGGTAACCAGCACGATGGCCACGCCGAACCAGATGGGGTCGAATCCGAGGGCTGTAGCTACCGGGAAGAAGATGGGAATGGTAAGCATGACCATCGCCAGGGCATCCATAAAACAGCCGCCGAATAGATAAATAATCACGATTACCCCCATGATGGCATAGTTGGGCAGGGGAAGCATGCTCACCCAGTTAGCCAGATCAAAAGGGATCCGGGTGATTGCCATGAAATGACCGAAGACAACCGCACCGGTAACGATAACCATGACCATGCAGCTGATCCGCGTCGTATCCATGAGAGAACCCAGAAATCCCTTCCACGTCAGCTGTCTTCTGATAAGAGCAACGAGCAAGGCAAGGAATGCGCCTACGGCTGCTGCCTCAGTGGGTGTGAAAATACCGAAAAAAAGTCCCCCCATTACAAAGGCAAAAATAACCAAGGCCTCCACAATGCCGGTCAAGGATGTTATCTTTTGTTTGAGGCTTGTTCTTTCTCCGGGAGGCGCAAGGTGCGGATTAATCGAAACCCTTATGAATACGGTAAGCATAAATAAGATGGAGAGCAGTATACCCGGGAGGATGCCGGCGACAAAAAGCTTTCCGATGGACTGTTCGGTCATGATGCCGTAAACGACAAAGATTGTACTGGGCGGTATCAGTATGCCCAGGCTTCCGCCCGCCGCAACGGTACCGGTGGCCAAACCCATATCGTATTTGTACCGTCTCATCTCCGGCAGTGTGACTGTTGCCATAGTGGCCGCAGTAGCGTTTGTGGAGCCCGATATTGCAGAGAATCCGGCACAGGCAGCGATGGTGGCTATGGTGAGCCCTCCTCTCCGGTGGCCCATAAGTGCATAGACCGAGTCATATAACCTCTTGCTGATTCCGGAATAAAAGGCAATCTGCCCCATGAATACAAAGAGGGGTATTACGGTCAGGCTGTAAGAGGAAAACGTGTCAAATACATCCTTTGCCAGAAGGCTCAGGCCTGCGCTGGGGGTAACAACATAGCTGAACCCTGCAAACCCCAGGAGTGCCATAACAAAACCAACGGGCATCTTGGAGAAAAGCAAGATCACCAGGAGGACGAGGCCAATTATGCCGATGGTTGTAAGGTTCATCCATGCCTCATCTTTGCTACCGCATTCACGAGATCAACAATGAGCACCAGACATACGACCCCCGCTCCCACAGCCACACCGTATATAATCGGATAAAAAGGCATCTGCAAGGTCAAGGAGACCTCCCCTGATCTCTGGCAGTCCAGAGCATATATAAAACTCTGCCAGGCAATGAGGGCAAACAGAATAATACCAAAACCTGCTATTATGCTCTCAATAACTGCCTGGGTGCGCTTAGGGAGCAATTGCACCACAAGATCTACCGCAACATGCCCTTTTTCTACAGAGGTATGAGCGACAGCAAAGGAAACAGCTACTGCCCCCATAAAGGAAACGATCTCATAGGTGCCGGGAATGGGCATACGGAAGAAACGCAAGAAGACATCCGCGCAGGTAAGCGCCATCATGAAAAATATCGCAGCTGCCGCGACAAGACCTAACGTTCGCGCCAGCCAAAGGCAACCGCTCTTAAAGAAAAGCATCAGAAATACCTTTCTATCAGTTCCATTAAATTGGTAACTGCTCAGGTAGCCACAAAGGCACCAAGACCCGCCTGCCGCACCTGCGCGAGAGCAATGGCGGGCAGGCACAAAGGATAAATATGAGTTTATCAACCTTGATGGTTTCGTAAAAAGTCATTTTTTCCATTTTTCTGTCATTCCGGCGGAAGCCGGAATCCAGTAAATTCAATAGGTTCTGGATGCCGGATCAAGTCCGGCATGACGATTAGAAGACTTTTTACGAGTTTGTCAACCTTATCTGACAATAAACAAGACATTCCAATAACACCGGAGATAATGTACCCCCATAAAAAAGGGTAGTAAAAGAATAATTCTCTAATCTTCGTGCCTTAGTGCCTTAGTGGCTGAATAGTTACTTAAATTTTATATTGTAGCGTATAGCAGGTCAGAAAAAAAAGTTCAAGGCAAAAAGCTACCTACTCCTCTCTGTTTGATCATGACGGCCAGGCTTCATCTAATCAATTGCTATAGTCCAAGATCAAGCACCCACCCCACTTCATAGAAAGAGGCTGAAAAGGCGCCATCGAAACAGCCAGGAAAGCCTCAAAGGCTTGTGAATCACGGATTGACAGGCATAGGAGCTTATCCTATACTGCCTAGCCTAAACGTGGGTATTTTCTTTACCCTTGTTGACAACAACGCACATGCCACCCATTTACAGGCACGCATTGACCTGGTATAAGGTCGCCGGAGGGAAAACACGATCTATGTCAATAACGTTTGGCCTGGATAGATTCTTGAAAGATATACGCTATCGCAGGGACCGCTTCCGTCAATTTATGGGCGTCTCTTTTGTGATCCTCGTGAGCCTTGCAGGGAGGCCGCATGAATTTCTGTTCCTCATAGGTTCAGTGTTCGTGTTTCTCGGCATTGCGGCGCGACTGTGGTCATCGGGACATATAAAGAAGAACAAGGCCCTTGCCACAGACGGTCCCTATGCCTATGTGAGGCATCCCCTTTATGTGGGGAACATCACCCTGGGGATAGGGTTTTGCCTCGCATCGGGCCTATGGTGGAGTTGCCCCCTCTTCATAGCGATCGTGTTGATATTTTACCCCCACGCTATCCGCCATGAGGATGAAAGGCTTCATCACGCCTTTAAAGGGGATTGGGAACAGTGGAGCAGCAAGACCCGGGCCCTCATTCCACGTCTCACCCCTTATCAGCCGAATCAACGGAGCAGTTGGTCATTCATGCAGAGCCTCCGGCATAACGGCGAACCCATTATCGCCCTTTTCCTGCTATTCTGGCTCTACATCCTCTCCCTCTGGTTCCATTAATACCTCAGTCACCGAACGCACAAAACTATGGAAAACATCACTGAGAGCGGGCTCCTTGCATGGATCAGAACCAGCGTAAGAGATGGGAAAAATATCCTAAGCCGTGGCTATCAGGGACACGTGTATCTGTATCAGGATAAAGGCCATCGCTTGATCATCAAGGCTCCAATGGGATGGGGCTTGGGAAGGTGGATCCGACTCCTCATGCTACGAAATGAGTACCGTATTTACTCGAGGCTATCCGGTATGAAAGGTATACCTCGCTGCCATGGCCTTCTGGATAAGCGGTATCTCGTGCTGGAATATATCGATGGAATCCCGATACGGAATGCTCGAATCACGGATCATAATGCCTTCTTTGACGAGTTCTTAACAGTGATTCAAGAACTTCATGAAGCCGGGGTTGCCCATACCGATCTCAAAAAAAAAGACAACGTTCTCGTGGTAGATGGCAGGATGCCCTGTGTGATAGATTTCGGAGTAGCCGTTCTCAGAAAACCCGGTTTTGCCCCCATAAATCACTACCTGTATAATCTCTCGAGCACGTTCGATTTTAATGCCTGGGTGAAATTGAAATACAGCGGCAAGTACGAAGATCTTACCGAAAAAGACAGCATCTATTATAACAGGACACTCGTAGAGAAGGTCTCTCGCTGGATCAAGGATACCTACCTCATCGTGAAAAAAGCCATGACTGGATAAGAAGCGTGAAAATCAAGGATTCCTATCCCTCAGTACCCCCTACTACAATCTGGGGAATCCTCAAGGTTGGTTGTGCATCTGAAACGGGAACCCCCTGGCCATCCTTGCCGCAAGTGCCTGCCCCAAACCCTAAGTCCGTGCCTACCATGTCGATTTCCCTCATGATCTTTGGGCCATTGCCGGTTAATGTCGCTCCTCTCACCATATCAGCTCTCTGTCCCTTGTCCAGAAGATAGCCCTCGCTGACCTCGAACACGAAATTGCCGTTTACCGTATCCACCTGCCCGCCACCCATCTTGACTACAAAAAGGCCCTTTTCCACGGAGCGGATTATCTCATCCGGATCTGAGCCCCCTGATGCAATGAAGGTGTTCGTCATCCGTGGGATCGGTGTATGACGGTACGATTCCCTCCTTCCATTGCCGGTCGATTGCACGCCGTCCTTCATTGCCGCCAATCGATCGTACATATAGCCTTTCAAGATCCCGTCCTTCACCAGCACTGTCCTTTGTCCAGGTGTCCCTTCATCGTCAAAGAAAAAAGAGCCTCTTTTCGACTCGATTGTGGCGTCATCAATAATGGAGATCACCTTTGAGGCTACTACGTGGCCAATCTTCCCCGAGTACACGGAAAGGCGCTCCTGCGCCAGATCCGCCTCAAGCCCATGCCCTACGGCCTCATGAATCATGGTTCCACCTGCGCTGCTCGAGAGAACCACGGTCATGGTCCCTGAAGGGGCAGGCCTGGCACGGAGCAGATCGACCGCCCGTTTCGCCGCCAGCGAAGCGATCTCTTCCACCCTTTCCTCTGATAGAATCTCAAATCCACTTGCCTCAGCCACCGGTTCATAGCCGGTCTGTATGGTATCATTCTCCCGTGCAACCACATGTACCAGGAACACCGTGGATACCCTTTCCTCACTGGTGGAGTGTCCTTCGGTATTCGCCGTAAAAACCCTTTGAACCTTGCTGTTGTATACCACCCTCACCTGTTTCACGCTTCTATCAAAGGACCTCGCCACCCTGTCTGCCAGGCGAAGGAACTCGGTTTCAGTTCGAATCGGAACCTCTGCTGGATCCTTGAGTATAGGGAATCTCATGGGCCTCGCCGGGATTTCCCAGGATCTGGGGGAATAATCGGATCTTCCATCCAAGACCCCTGCGATCTGCTTTGCGAGCGAAAGGAAGCTCCGCTCGTTGAGCTCATTCGTATACGTGTAGGTGCTCCTCAGGTCCTTTATTGCTCTTAATCCCACACCTCTATCGCGCCCGCCCATAACCTTCTCTAACCTTCCATCCTCTAACACGATGGTTTTGGTCTCGGCATCCTCCGCGTACAGATCCGCAAAGGAGGCGCCTTTCTTCATAATCGGCCTGAATATCGTATTGAGATCCCAGTCTTTAATCATCGCTTACCCCTCGTGATCGGTCACACTTTTTCATATCGTACAATGCTATCATGCAGGTGAAGAATCTTCTTACCTCCCCCCTGCCCGCACCCCATCAGGATCTATCGCGCAGTCAAGGATTTTTCCATTTCTGGTGGGCTTCAGGATATCCTCCCATGCCCCTCGCAATCTCTCGATCGCGTCGGTCTCACCAATGGCCCACACCGACCCACCCCCTCCTGCCCCTGCAAACCTTGCGCCGCATCCCACTACTTCGGATTCCCTGATTAGCCGATCGATGACCGTGGTGAATGCCTCAGGCGTTATCTTCCTGCGTATTGCCACCTCATCTCTGAGCGCTCCAGCCGCCTCCTCCCATCTTCCCTCCCGTATGTGAGAGGCAAGGCGGTTGACAATTCGATTCGCCTCAATCCAACCGGGCCTCGTCCCACCGCATAAAAATTCTTTCATCCAACGCCTGTTTATCCTGATTGATTTATGTCTCCTTCCGCTATATGCCACCAGCATCCTCCGAGACATGCCCTCATATCCTTTGCGCTCGACTATCGTTTCCCTCTCAAATACGCTCCCCTCTCGAGAATAGTTCCAGCTCCACGCATGTACACCCCCAAAAACAGCGGCTCCCTGATCCTGCATCCCGCATCCGCCCCCGCATACCCCATCCTCAAGCTGGTAGGCGAGGTGCAGGATATTCCTCCTCTCAATCTCGCCTTGGTTCAATAACGCCTTGGCCATGGAAAAGGCCTTTATCGTTGCCACCGCAGCAGTGCTCGAACCCCCGAGGCCCGCATTAACAGGGGAAGAAGAATGTATTGAGATCTCTACTCCATGCATCATAAAGTATGCCGCGATTGCGAGAAAAACGCCAAATGGCGAGTTGAAGGGCGCCTCTATCAGTGGATATGACTCTTGATGAGGATAGGTATCAGAGGAAACCTTGATCCACCCCGATTTGAAGGGCAGCAGGGAAACAGAGGTGCGCAAATCGAGGGCGATATTCACGGTTATCGGGTTCAATCCCTCGAAAGGAAGGGCCATTGCCTTGATATCCCATGTGCCGCCCGAATCGATCCGACACGGAGCCGAGCTTTGTATGGGATTTTTTTCAAGCAATTCCCTTATCGATATACCATAGTGGGACATGCATCTCCTTGGCCTGAGCTAACCTGAAGGAAAAAAGGGTCTACCGAGAAAGGGTGGATAGGGTTACGTGAGCTTCTTAAAGCTCGTAAAGGCGGCATCGATTGTCTTTTTCAGAGCTTCCTCATTGTGTGCCATGGAAACAAACATCGACTCGAAGGCGGATGGCGCAAGATAGATCTTCCGGGCCAGCATATCCCGGTAAAATGACGCATATCGTGAAGAATCGGTCTTCTTGACTGTGTCAAAGTCCGCCACGGGGTTGCCGGTGAAAAAAATAGACCCCATTGACCCTATCCTGTTAATAACGATATCAACGCCGGCACGTTCCGCAGCCTCTTTGATGCCGGAAAACACAAGATTCGACTTTTCCTCCAGCTTGTCATAGATCTCTCTGTTCTTCAAGATCTTGAGTGTCGCCATGCCCGCAGCCATGGCCAATGGGTTGCCTGAGAGCGTACCAGCTTGATACACATCGCCATTAGGAGCAATGCGGGACATAATATCCATTCTGCCTCCATACGCCCCTACGGGAAGCCCGCCTCCGATGATCTTGCCCAGACACGTGAGATCCGGCATGACACCGTAAAGCTCTTGGGCGCCGCCCGGACTTACCCTGAATCCCGTGATCACCTCATCGAATATGAGAAGGATGCCGTGTTCCCTTGTAATCCTCCTCAGGCCGTCGAGAAAGCCCTCCCCCGGCAATACCACCCCCATGTTCCCTGCAATAGGTTCCAGAATAACGGCGGCTATCCTTCCTTCATATCTCTCAACCGCGATCTCTACAGCCTCCAGACTATTGTACGGCAATGAAATAGTAAGCCGCGCCAGATCGGCAGGGATCCCTGGGCTTCCGGGTATGGAGAAGGTAGCCACTCCCGAACCGGCGTTCACCAGAAAGCTATCACTATGCCCGTGATAGCAACCGTCGAATTTAATGATACTATCCCTTCCCGTGAACGCCCTCGCCAGCCGAATGGCACTCATAGCAGCTTCTGTGCCGGAGTTAACCATCCTCACCATCTCTACTGAAGGCACTGTTTCCACGATCATGATAGCCAGATTAACTTCCTGTTCAGTGGGCGCACCATAGCTTGTTCCGTTCTCTAAGGCCTCGCTGATCGCTTGAATTACTTCAGGAGGCCTGTGTCCCAGTATCATAGGTCCCCATGAACCAACGTAATCAATGTACCTCGTTCCCTCCACATCCCATAAAAAGCAGCCGTCGGCTCTCTGGATGAAAGGCGGATCGATCCCTACCGCCCGTCCGGCTCTCACAGGGCTATTGACCCCACCGGGGATTACCTTCCGGGCCTCCAGCAACAGATCCTTTGAGCTCTTTTTCACAACGCCTCACCTTAAAAATATTCAGGGCTCGTTTTTTTGAATTCTTTGCGGGTGAAAAGAAAGATATAATTATTGATCCCGGTCATCTCTGCTATCCTCCCCACCACCTCCCGGCACTGTTTTTTGCTTTTGCCGTGCACCATGGTAAAGAGATTGTACCTCCATGCCCGATTAGGCTTTCGCTCGTAACAATGGCTGACCTCCCGAACACCCGCCATGAGAGGGCCAACCTCATCTACCTGATCCTCGGGTACATACCATGCAACCATGACATTCGCCTTGAACCCGGCTTTCACGTGGTTTACTGTTGCACCGAATCGCCTGAGCACGCCTCGCTCTTTGAGACCCCTTATCCTCTCGATCAATTCTTCCTCGCCTATTCCGACCTCGCCCGCTACCGCGGCAAAGGGAGTGGCAGTAAGGGGAAGATCAGCCTGAAGATGGCGTATTATTTCCTTATCAAGATCATTAATCACGTCTATCGCACTATCCAATGCACTGACAGATGTCAAGAGAAAATGAGGAAATTGCACTTGAAAAGTCCTTGAAAGTCATATATGGTGCCATTCGAATAAAAACCGTTTGCCTCTGCCATCACCACGGCAGCAATGGGGCTCCCGTTAAAGGAGAGAAGGGCGCTTCTCGTTCCATACAATCAGGACCAGGGCATGGACATAAAAAGGGATTATTATGAGGACATACAGCTTCTCAGCAGCAAGGTGCTGTGGTTCTGGTTCCTGATGCTCATAGCTGCCCTGATCACCTTCCCGTTCGTGGCATCCAATTACTACATCTATATGGCCAATTATATGGCCATCAACGTGCTTGTAACGGTAGGACTGAATATCCTGGTAGGCTACACCGGCCAGATATCCCTCGGCCATGCCGGATTCTTTGCCATAGGGGCATTCGTCACCGTTCTGTTGATGAGCGAGTTTTCATTCCCCTTTCTCGTCGCACTTGCTGTAAGTGGGCTCATCGCTGCCGTGTTCGGGTTCCTCATTGGCCTCCCGGCACTGAGATTGGAAGGTCCCTACCTCGCCATTGCAACCCTGGGTTTCGGCATGGCCATCACCCATGTCATAGGCCGCTGGGATATCTTTGGTGGGAGGATGGGCATCCAGGCCCCTCCCCTTAAGCTCTTCGGCTTTTATCCGATTACCACGGATAGAGGCCTCTACTTCATAATCGTGACCATCACCTTTTTGCTGATATTGGCCGCCAGAAACCTCATGAAAACAAAGATCGGCCGGGCCTTTATCGCCATACGGGACTCAGACATCGCCGCCGAAACCATGGGCGTTAATCTGACCTACTACAAGACCCTGGCATTTGCGATAAGTGCATTCTATGCGGGAATTGCAGGGGGACTGATGGCCTTTATGCTGGGCTTTATAAACCCCAGCAGCTTTAATTTTATCCTGTCCATCTATTTTCTGGCGTTTGTTATTGTAGGGGGGGTTGGAACGATCTTCGGCTCGATCATGGGCGGGGTGGTGATGACGTGGCTTATCCTTATGCTGGACAAGGTTCAAGATCTGCCTTACATAGGGGCTATCCTCATGATCATTTCAGAGAGATGGATGAGCGTTACCGGCATTCACAATGTATCCAGCATCATCCTCGGGCTTATTATCGTTGTGCTCGTAGTATTCGAGCCACTGGGTCTCTACGGATTCTGGATACGGACGAAGATCTACTGGAAGACCTGGCCGTTTTAGCAGACCGGGGGAATGGAGCATTGGAGGAATGGAGGAATGGCGTTTTCCCATATAGCTTGTTTGTTGCCATGCTCCAGTCCGTCGAATAATTGAAATCCGATTTGAACTTTAGGCACTTGTAACTTTAGACACGTTAGGCACTTTACATCATGTTCTTCCAGCTCATCGTAAGCGGCATTTCGATAGGCAGCATATATGCCCTGGTGGCGCTCGCCATGGTCATCATCTATAAGACCTCTGAGGTGCCGAACTTTGCCCAGGGGGAGATGGCCATGCTCTCCACCTTCATCGCATCTATGCTCCTGGCCTCCTATGGGCAATCATTCCTCGTCTCCTTCACGGGTGCCCTGATATTCGCCGTTGCACTGGGAGTCTTTTTGGAGTTCGTGTTCTTGAGGCGGGCAAAGGATCCTAATGTCTTGAGCCTTATCCTTATCACCCTGGGATTTGAGATGATGATCTATGGTGTCGCGAGTTGGAAGTGGGGTGCAGAACAGCAGAGTTTCCCCTTTCCGGTCTCGGACTACGACATCGTTAATGTGGGCCCCGCGGTTGTTAGCTACCTGAATATCGCCACGCTTCTGGTCACCCTTGTATTGATGTTGATACTCTTTCTTTTCTTCAGATACACCAAGGTGGGAATCGCCATGAAGGCCACCCAGCAGAATCTGTTGGCAGCCAGGATAAACGGCATCAGGGCCAACAGGATTCTATCCATCACCTGGGGAATGAGTTCCCTTATCGGGGCAGTGGCAGGTATGATGCTCGCCCCCATCGCAACATTGGACCCAAACCTGATGATGGATCCCCTGCTCAAGGGTTTTGCCTCTGCCGTATTAGGCGGTATGACCACCCTGGTTGGTTCCGTTCTCGGTGGCTATATTCTCGGGATCATCGAGACACTTTTCGGTGGATACGTATCCTTACAGTTTAAATCAATAGTGGCCTTTTTGATCATAGTCCTGGTGCTTTGCTTTAAACCCAGTGGTCTCTTTTCCAAACATTACGTAAGAAGGGTGTGATTGGTGCCTAAATTGAGAGATTTTGGTAGGCACAGGATGACAGGTATCCTGGATTCCGGAATGACGAAAGAGACCCGACTGGTTCTCGTCATGCCGGACGTGATCCGGCATCCAGTCGACAATAATACATAATTTTACCAAAAAATTGCTCATTTCAAGTGGTATGTAACATGTATGTTCTCCCTTGGTTCTACGGTTTTGGTGCTGAGAATTGGAATCGTTACAACACAGAAAAGCCATGAATGAAGATTTTTTTCGCGTTGAGGATCTATCGATAAGCTTTGGTGGGCTGAAGGCGGTCGACAAGGTGAGCTTCACGCTTGAAAAGGAGACCATCCTCTCAATCATCGGTCCTAAC
>Ga0315539_1002678_pt1 | contig 12748 bp, 7 predicted proteins | sample SalMarSW160150MG_FD_203097 | JGI IMG/M metagenome (GOLD analysis project Ga0315539, IMG submission 203097) | Salt marsh sediment microbial communities from the Plum Island Ecosystem LTER, Massachusetts, United States - Salt Marsh Sediment SW1601-150 ... | reverse complement strand
GAATCTACAGCCGAATGCACCTCGACTCGTTAACGCCACTCACCGAACCACCGATAGACCCCCCTTCAGCTCCATTAACCTCGATAGAGCTCGTGGCGGACATCGGACTAGGAGGCGTGAACTTGACCTTCGCGCCGACTCCAACCGAAGCAGACGAGAAAATCTGGCTCCTCGCCTGTAAGACAAATTCGCATGGCATCAAGTTCGTCGAAAATTACAAGAGGTTCGTTGCGACGTCAGAACTGGCAGAGGAATCGCCGTGGGACATCCAGACCGTCATCGAAGCACGCATCGGTGCACTGGTCGTCGACCAGGTCCTCACGGTCTTCGCAGCGATCTTTGACACAGTAACCGGCCAGCTTTCCGGCTTCTTACGCGCCTCCGCGATCGTAGAGGAAACAGCGGCTTAACCTTCGCAACGGTCCAAGCCAACAGACCGAACAAGATAAGGCGGCGCCGGCCTCAGCCCCCGGCGCCGCCACCCGGGAAATGTGCGCATGAGAACGAACGACTTCAAGCTGTCCCCACACTTCAAACTCTACGAGTTCGCAGACCAAAAAGCCGACGACCTGGTCGTGGTCCACCCCGCCCTGGTCTCACAACTCGAAGAACTCCGTGAACGCATCCAACAAGCCACCGGCCAAGAACACGAAATCATCATCACGTCAGGTACACGAACCGAAGCCACCAACAACGCCCTGGGCGAAAAGCTCGGATGGACCGACGCCGGCGGCTCCGTCTCACACGACTCGCAGCATCTTCCTAAACACAGCGGCGCCGCTGCCGACATCTACGCAAGACACAAACGCACGAAAGACAGAATGCCCATAGCACAACTCTCAGGTCTTTGCCGCGGCCTGTTCGACACCGTAATCGCCAGGTACAATTCACACGTACACGTCGACGTCAGAAACCGAATCCAGCACGACCCGGACGACGTCACAAAACCGGAGCCACATAAATGAACTTGCACATCTACGATCCCCAACTCTCACTCAAAAAAGGCGCAGTCGAAGGCTCAAGCGCCGGCGTCCTCGCCGGTCTTCTCGCCCTGGTACTCGCTTCGGTCAGAGCCAAGAATCCTGACCTACCCTGGGGTCCATCAGAAGACGCAGTGATAATCGGCGCCGGCGTCGGACTACTCGCAGGCCTCTGGCGCTGGCTCAGGAATCGACACAAACACAACGTCGTGTAAAATGGCCATCCTGAAACTCGGAGAGCTCGTCGCAGGAATCCGCGGAACGATCGGCGGAACGATCTACAGCGCCAACCTCGGCGGCCCATACGCTCGAGGCTGGTCAAAAGGCCCCAACCCACGGTCCAGATACCAGACGATCGAACGATCCTATATGTCACGAATGCCATCAGCCTGGCGCGAAATAAGCGACGACCAACGATCCGACTGGGACGACTACGCGGCCCTGCCGGCTCAGGAATTAACCAACTCACTCGGCGAAGCCTACTACGCATCAGGTTTCAATTGGTTCTCGCGAATCAACGTACACCTGCTCAACGCTGACCGCGCAACTCGCCAAGACCCGCCCGACCTCGGCCGGCCCGCCATCCCTACAATCTCAGACCTCGCCGTGAACACCCCACTCATCTCAGACGCCCGATTCAACATCACTTTCCCCGAAGGCGACTTCGACGGCTTCGACCAGATTGTCTATACTTCATTCGCGCCCAGTATCGGCCTCCTCTGGCTCTCACACGGCTACACTTGCACCTGGGCAGCGCCCACCACCTTTTATTCTTCTAATCAAATTGGCCTGACTGTTCGCACCCGCTTCGGCGATCCAACCGAAGGCTCGAAGTGCTTCGCAATGATCCACAAACAGACCACCCAGGGCGAACGCAGCGCCCCCGCATCCATCACCGAAATCGTATACTGAGGACACAATGGCAATCGCGCGATTAGGCTCAATCCTCGGCGGAATCAGCGGCACGCTCAACTCCGTCAACTTCGCAAATACCAGCCAGGGCCTCGTCCTCAAAAAAGCGCTCCACCGCGTCGACCACGCCACTGCTCCCCAGCTCTCCCAGCGCGCCTACTTCCAAACGATCCAGCATAAATGGCTCGAAATCTCAGACCTGCAACGCACCGCCTGGCGCGCCCGCGCCAAAGCCTTCCCGCTGCCCAACAGGCTCGGCAAGCCCTCCTACCTATCCGGGTGGCAATGGTTTCTAAAACACAGTTCCTTCTTCTTCCCCCTATACGGATACGTCATGGCCGACCCGCCCCACTTCATCCTTACACCGCCATTTCTCGACTTCACCATCACCGCCCAGGACGACGGCTTCGTGTCCGCCCATTCTTGGGTCTGGTCCTCCGCCACCAAGGGCGCCGCCGTTGTGTACGGGTCACAGCCCTGGTCAACGAAACCCCGTACCACCTTCACCTACTGGAGATTCCTCAACGACTGGTCCAGCGCGGTAGGCGCCGTCGTCTGCACAGCCCAATGGCGCGCCGCATTCGGCAACCTCATCGAAGGCCAACGAATCGCGCTCAAAGTCATTCACTTCGACCCGTCATTACTCCCATCTTTCCCCATTCTCAAAACACACACCGTCACCGCCGCACCCTGAAATCCCCGCCCCGCGTCGCCCTTTTTGACCGCGAAACCGTCGCGGCGATCGGCTCGATCCCCCTCTTTTCAAAATCAACAATTCCGAGGTCCGCAAGAACGCTACGCACCAGGTCCTCACTCTCGATCCGCAGCATCGACTCGAACGTCGACGAGTGCGACAGGACGTTCAAACTTCCATGCCAAAACACCCGCCCGTCAATCGCCACCACCTTCTCGTGCATCCGTTCCCGCTCCCGTACCTCGACGCCTGAGCTCCGCAACGCGCGCACGACGACCTGAAAACGAGCCCCCAAACCACCCGCCTGTCCAGCGGCCGGGCGCGTGTACACCAACACGCGAACGCCCCGCGCCCTAAGTCGCCTGAATTCTCGAATCAGACTAAACGCTCGAGCCCGAGCCAGAAAAGGAGAAAGAATCACCAGCGACGTCGAGCACTCAAGAAGGTCCGCCCGAAACGCCGGCCAAAACTCCCGCTCCGTAAAATGCCTGATAATTCCCTCACTCATTTCCAATAAAACCTACACTTTTTTCTACCTGGGCGCCCCAGGTAGAAAAACACTTGCTCTGCGTTAAAGTCCCAAAACCCCCAGGATGCCCCAGGAGCCCCGATCGCCCCCGGCAAGGCCCAATCACCCTACCCCATCTGCCAAATCCCCGTCCTCCCCCAACCACCTACATCCCCGGCCCCCGGGCCCAGAGCCCCTGGGCCCCGGGGACGGCCCCCAAAGTGAACGATATAATAATTATCAGACTCCAATCCACACCTCCTGCACTAAAAAAACCCTTGACATCCACACCCAACCCGTGATAGACTACCTTCTACTGGACCTAAGCAGCACCTCTCAGGAGATAACCAATGGCTGAAACTACACAGAACATAAACGGCGGCCTCCAAGTCAGCGACTTCCTCCCAATGTTCCGCGCATTCCAAAACGTCCTTTACGAACTGACCCACTCGCTCGACGAAGCCAGAATAACTCCCCTAAGAACAACCCGATATGCTCTTGCAACTCTCGCACGCGAACTGAGAAAATTCTCCACCACCAAACCCGCGGCAGCCGCGACGTCGACCTCCGACCTCCTCGTCCGCCTCGACAAGCTTCGACGTCAGATCGACGCAACTCACTCTACATTAAAACTCGACGTCGACAACGAACTCCTCGACGCCATCAAAGAAATCGACGATCTCCAAATTCAACTAAAGGACTCCTGACCGTGGCCCAAAAAAACCACCCCTTCAACGTTCTCCTGTCGCTGAAAGAACAGACGCAGCTTCACGAACTTGCCAAAATCAACGACCTTTCCGCGGCCGAGATTATCCGCCAGTCTATACGATGGCGTCACCTTTCAACCTTTCAAAATGAGCCGATCTGCACCACCGGTCAACGCTGTTTTGTTCCTCAAATGCACTCTCGGCAAACTCCCGCCGCGGACAGTTGAAACAGTAGTGCGTTGGCAGCCAGGGCCCTCGAACGTCTCTGTCCGCTGCGGAGACACCTCGAAACACGTCCTGACTGCCAGCGCCCTACCGCATTGAGTGCTGCGGGCGGTCGACCTTGGCCCAAACCAGACGTCGAAGGTGACCCGCCGAAACCCCGTCGACGAGCCATCAGCCCGCAGCACTCACTCACCTCCCTCTACCCAGGCGCCCATACGCCTTAACAATCCCCAAAATACGCATTTTTTAGTCCCTACACACGCTAATAAACAGAACAAAAACAGAACAAAAACAGGACGCAAACACTACGAGCACGCGACGAGCACGCGACCCCACGTCCACGCACAGTGCCGCCGCCGTCGGCGCGAAATCGCGCCGACGTCGGCTCAGTCAGGGAAGAAGCCCCACGCACAGTGCCGCCGCCGTCGGCGCGAAATCGCGCCGACGTCGGCTCAGTCAGGGAAGAAGCCCCACGCACAGTGCCGCCGCCGTCGGCGCGAAATCGCGCCGACGTCGGCTCAGTCCGTGGAACCCGGACCGGAGCGGCGGCGGAGACGCCGCCGCTTTTAAGCCTCCGCTCCGTCGTGGTCTGTTCGTGTTTCCTCCTTTTCTGGTTGGAAGCGGCCCCGCCCGGTCCTTGGAAGGCCCGTGCGGCTCCGAGGTGCCGGCTTGGTGGCCGGCCCCTCGTCGGGCGCGGAACCGAGCCCTCTCCGCGCCTGCACGCCTACTGTCGCCGCGCGGCGACGCGGCTTGTCCGCAGGAGCCCCCTCGCGTTTCGCGCCCCGCGGCGGGGTCGTCCGCCGCGGCTTCGCGCCTCGCCTCTGTCTCGGCGTTCGCGCCCCGCTTCCCACCCCTGCGGATGAGCCCCCGCCTCGCGTTCCAGCCGCGGCGCACAGCGCCGCGGCACACAGTGGTCGAGCTAACCTGTGCCGTCTGCGCTTTTCGCGCAGCCGGCACAAGCTCGAACACTGCGTTAAGACAGCGATCTTGGAGCGCGCGAAGACGCGCGTGGCAGCGCTGCTTCCAAAAGCAGCGCGCTACGATGGCCGCCACCTGGCGGGCCGCTCCGTTCACTCCTATCGTCGTTCTCATCCGCGCCCTAAACGTGGACACTACGTGTGACGAAACGCAAGGGCGGGCGGTCTGAAGGTCCACAAAATAACGGCGGAGCCTTCAGCCCGCCCGCCCTTGCTAAGGACGCCGCTTGACAGCGGCTTTATCAGCGTCATCGTGACGCTCAAGGTATGCCTCCGTTCATTCTGAGAAGAATGAACGGAGGCACGCACTCACTCAAGACTTCCGGATTCACAGGATAGCATGAACAGCGATCCGCCAAGGAAAAGCTCAAACTCCAAAGACGAAATCTTCTGCTCTTTCCAGCTATCTAACGGCTTATAAGAGCAGAAGATTTCTCAACACCTACCGCCGCTGCGGGACACGTCTCGAAGCCGAGACATGTCCGCAGCTTCCAGGGGAAGCGCGGCCACCAAAGGCCGCGCCTCATTTCCCGGACATTCTTCTTTTCTAGGTAGAAAAGAAGAACCAAGAAAAGACCTCCATTAAAGAACCAAGAGCCTCTTTCCGCTCCCCACCCCGCCGACTTCACTTTTTCGGTGGGGTGGGGAGCGGAACCCGATTTGCCGGCCTTCTTGTGCCCGCCAAGTGGCGGAAAGAGCCGTGCGGCTTTAAGGCCGCCCGGCTCAAAAAACCCGCCACTTGTCGGGCACCGGGTCGTTGGCAAATCGGGGGGAAAGGGATCCGGACATGTTCTTCTTTTCTAGGTAGAAAAGAAGAACCAAGAAAAGACCATCCATCAATAAATCAAGAGGCTTTTGAAAACACGCAGTTTTAGCACCTACCAGGCCCTGGTTGTCAACTAAACACCGGTGGATAACTTGTTGATAAGTACCCATTTGCCGGTGGATAACTTGTTAATAACTTGTGAATAACTCAGTACTTATCCACCTCCACAAGTCCTCCATGTTGACAACTCGGTACTTATCCACTTTCTATTAACAAGTTATCCACCGAGTTATCCACCGTTTCCCCCAACTTTCCCACTTGACACAACGTCTTTCTCCTGTTACACTTCTGAAGTTCCGGTGTTGTCCGGCGACGGACTTATCCACCGTTTTCGTCGACTCTACTACTACGACTCGAGTTCTAAAAGAAAGGTCTTAGTTAAGAGGCTCCGAGCAAAAGAACCAAAAAACGCCAGGTAAACACTTGACAGAAAGGAAACAACATAATGTTATTTCGAGACGGAGCAATCGTTGGTCAATTGAGCGGTCGACTCGGCCCTGCGGTCGCCTCTCACAACCGATACGGTTCCTACTTCAGGGCCGGCACGATCCCCGTGACCTCAACCACGGAGTACGCGATAGCAGCCAAGTCCAGGCTGACCGCAGCTTCTCAAGCGTGGCAAGGATTGACCGAACCACAACGAGAAGCCTGGATTCACTACGGCCAGCAGAACCCCATAGTGAACAGAATCGGGGAGGCCAAAGAACCGACCGGCCACGCCGCATTCGTCGGAATCTACAGCCGAATGCACCTCGACTCGTTAACGCCACTCACCGAACCACCGATAGACCCCCCTTCAGCTCCATTAACCTCGCTAGAGCTCGTGGCGGACATCGGACTAGGAGGCGTGAACTTGACCTTCGCGCCGACTCCAACCGAAGCAGACGAGAAAATCTGGCTCCTCGCCTGTAAGACAAATTCGCATGGCATCAAGTTCGTCGAAAATTACAAGAGGTTCGTTGCGACGTCAGAACTGGCAGAGGAATCGCCGTGGGACATCCAGACCGTCATCGAAGCACGCATCGGTGCACTGGTCGTCGACCAGGTCCTCACGGTCTTCGCAGCGATCTTTGACACAGTAACCGGCCAGCTTTCCGGCTTCTTACGCGCCTCCGCGATCGTAGAGGAAACAGCGGCTTAACCTTCGCAACGGTCCAAGCCAACAGACCGAACAAGATAAGGCGGCGCCGGCCTCAGCCCCCGGCGCCGCCACCCGGGAAATGTGCGCATGAGAACGAACGACTTCAAGCTGTCCCCACACTTCAAACTCTACGAGTTCGCAGACCAAAAAGCCGACGACCTGGTCGTGGTCCACCCCGCCCTGGTCTCACAACTCGAAGAACTCCGTGAACGCATCCAACAAGCCACCGGCCAAGAACACGAAATCATCATCACGTCAGGTACACGAACCGAAGCCACCAACAACGCCCTGGGCGAAAAGCTCGGATGGACCGACGCCGGCGGCTCCGTCTCACACGACTCGCAGCATCTTCCTAAACACAGCGGCGCCGCTGCCGACATCTACGCAAGACACAAACGCACGAAAGACAGAATGCCCATAGCACAACTCTCAGGTCTTTGCCGCGGCCTGTTCGACACCGTAATCGCCAGGTACAATTCACACGTACACGTCGACGTCAGAAACCGAATCCAGCACGACCCGGACGACGTCACAAAACCGGAGCCACATAAATGAACTTGCACATCTACGATCCCCAACTCTCACTCAAAAAAGGCGCAGTCGAAGGCTCAAGCGCCGGCGTCCTCGCCGGTCTTCTCGCCCTGGTACTCGCTTCGGTCAGAGCCAAGAATCCTGACCTACCCTGGGGTCCATCAGAAGACGCAGTGATAATCGGCGCCGGCGTCGGACTACTCGCAGGCCTCTGGCGCTGGCTCAGGAATCGACACAAACACAACGTCGTGTAAAATGGCCATCCTGAAACTCGGAGAGCTCGTCGCAGGAATCCGCGGAACGATCGGCGGAACGATCTACAGCGCCAACCTCGGCGGCCCATACGCTCGAGGCTGGTCAAAAGGCCCCAACCCACGGTCCAGATACCAGACGATCGAACGATCCTATATGTCACGAATGCCATCAGCCTGGCGCGAAATAAGCGACGACCAACGATCCGACTGGGACGACTACGCGGCCCTGCCGGCTCAGGAATTAACCAACTCACTCGGCGAAGCCTACTACGCATCAGGTTTCAATTGGTTCTCGCGAATCAACGTACACCTGCTCAACGCTGACCGCGCAACTCGCCAAGACCCGCCCGACCTCGGCCGGCCCGCCATCCCTACAATCTCAGACCTCGCCGTGAACACCCCACTCATCTCAGACGCCCGATTCAACATCACTTTCCCCGAAGGCGACTTCGACGGCTTCGACCAGATTGTCTATACTTCATTCGCGCCCAGTATCGGCCTCCTCTGGCTCTCACACGGCTACACTTGCACCTGGGCAGCGCCCACCACCTTTTATTCTTCTAATCAAATTGGCCTGACTGTTCGCACCCGCTTCGGCGATCCAACCGAAGGCTCGAAGTGCTTCGCAATGATCCACAAACAGACCACCCAGGGCGAACGCAGCGCCCCCGCATCCATCACCGAAATCGTATACTGAGGACACAATGGCAATCGCGCGATTAGGCTCAATCCTCGGCGGAATCAGCGGCACGCTCAACTCCGTCAACTTCGCAAATACCAGCCAGGGCCTCGTCCTCAAAAAAGCGCTCCACCGCGTCGACCACGCCACTGCTCCCCAGCTCTCCCAGCGCGCCTACTTCCAAACGATCCAGCATAAATGGCTCGAAATCTCAGACCTGCAACGCACCGCCTGGCGCGCCCGCGCCAAAGCCTTCCCGCTGCCCAACAGGCTCGGCAAGCCCTCCTACCTATCCGGGTGGCAATGGTTTCTAAAACACAGTTCCTTCTTCTTCCCCCTATACGGATACGTCATGGCCGACCCGCCCCACTTCATCCTTACACCGCCATTTCTCGACTTCACCATCACCGCCCAGGACGACGGCTTCGTGTCCGCCCATTCTTGGGTCTGGTCCTCCGCCACCAAGGGCGCCGCCGTTGTGTACGGGTCACAGCCCTGGTCAACGAAACCCCGTACCACCTTCACCTACTGGAGATTCCTCAACGACTGGTCCAGCGCGGTAGGCGCCGTCGTCTGCACAGCCCAATGGCGCGCCGCATTCGGCAACCTCATCGAAGGCCAACGAATCGCGCTCAAAGTCATTCACTTCGACCCGTCATTACTCCCATCTTTCCCCATTCTCAAAACACACACCGTCACCGCCGCACCCTGAAATCCCCGCCCCGCGTCGCCCTTTTTGACCGCGAAACCGTCGCGGCGATCGGCTCGATCCCCCTCTTTTCAAAATCAACAATTCCGAGGTCCGCAAGAACGCTACGCACCAGGTCCTCACTCTCGATCCGCAGCATCGACTCGAACGTCGACGAGTGCGACAGGACGTTCAAACTTCCATGCCAAAACACCCGCCCGTCAATCGCCACCACCTTCTCGTGCATCCGTTCCCGCTCCCGTACCTCGACGCCTGAGCTCCGCAACGCGCGCACGACGACCTGAAAACGAGCCCCCAAACCACCCGCCTGTCCAGCGGCCGGGCGCGTGTACACCAACACGCGAACGCCCCGCGCCCTAAGTCGCCTGAATTCTCGAATCAGACTAAACGCTCGAGCCCGAGCCAGAAAAGGAGAAAGAATCACCAGCGACGTCGAGCACTCAAGAAGGTCCGCCCGAAACGCCGGCCAAAACTCCCGCTCCGTAAAATGCCTGATAATTCCCTCACTCATTTCCAATAAAACCTACACTTTTTTCTACCTGGGCGCCCCAGGTAGAAAAACACTTGCTCTGCGTTAAAGTCCCAAAACCCCCAGGATGCCCCAGGAGCCCCGATCGCCCCCGGCAAGGCCCAATCACCCTACCCCATCTGCCAAATCCCCGTCCTCCCCCAACCACCTACATCCCCGGCCCCCGGGCCCAGAGCCCCTGGGCCCCGGGGACGGCCCCCAAAGTGAACGATATAATAATTATCAGACTCCAATCCACACCTCCTGCACTAAAAAAACCCTTGACATCCACACCCAACCCGTGATAGACTACCTTCTACTGGACCTAAGCAGCACCTCTCAGGAGATAACCAATGGCTGAAACTACACAGAACATAAACGGCGGCCTCCAAGTCAGCGACTTCCTCCCAATGTTCCGCGCATTCCAAAACGTCCTTTACGAACTGACCCACTCGCTCGACGAAGCCAGAATAACTCCCCTAAGAACAACCCGATATGCTCTTGCAACTCTCGCACGCGAACTGAGAAAATTCTCCACCACCAAACCCGCGGCAGCCGCGACGTCGACCTCCGACCTCCTCGTCCGCCTCGACAAGCTTCGACGTCAGATCGACGCAACTCACTCTACATTAAAACTCGACGTCGACAACGAACTCCTCGACGCCATCAAAGAAATCGACGATCTCCAAATTCAACTAAAGGACTCCTGACCGTGGCCCAAAAAAACCACCCCTTCAACGTTCTCCTGTCGCTGAAAGAACAGACGCAGCTTCACGAACTTGCCAAAATCAACGACCTTTCCGCGGCCGAGATTATCCGCCAGTCTATACGATGGCGTCACCTTTCAACCTTTCAAAATGAGCCGATCTGCACCACCGGTCAACGCTGTTTTGTTCCTCAAATGCACTCTCGGCAAACTCCCGCCGCGGACAGTTGAAACAGTAGTGCGTTGGCAGCCAGGGCCCTCGAACGTCTCTGTCCGCTGCGGAGACACCTCGAAACACGTCCTGACTGCCAGCGCCCTACCGCATTGAGTGCTGCGGGCGGTCGACCTTGGCCCAAACCAGACGTCGAAGGTGACCCGCCGAAACCCCGTCGACGAGCCATCAGCCCGCAGCACTCACTCACCTCCCTCTACCCAGGCGCCCATACGCCTTAACAATCCCCAAAATACGCATTTTTTAGTCCCTACACACGCTAATAAACAGAACAAAAACAGAACAAAAACAGGACGCAAACACTACGAGCACGCGACGAGCACGCGACCCCACGTCCACGCACAGTGCCGCCGCCGTCGGCGCGAAATCGCGCCGACGTCGGCTCAGTCAGGGAAGAAGCCCCACGCACAGTGCCGCCGCCGTCGGCGCGAAATCGCGCCGACGTCGGCTCAGTCAGGGAAGAAGCCCCACGCACAGTGCCGCCGCCGTCGGCGCGAAATCGCGCCGACGTCGGCTCAGTCCGTGGAACCCGGACCGGAGCGGCGGCGGAGACGCCGCCGCTTTTAAGCCTCCGCTCCGTCGTGGTCTGTTCGTGTTTCCTCCTTTTCTGGTTGGAAGCGGCCCCGCCCGGTCCTTGGAAGGCCCGTGCGGCTCCGAGGTGCCGGCTTGGTGGCCGGCCCCTCGTCGGGCGCGGAACCGAGCCCTCTCCGCGCCTGCACGCCTACTGTCGCCGCGCGGCGACGCGGCTTGTCCGCAGGAGCCCCCTCGCGTTTCGCGCCCCGCGGCGGGGTCGTCCGCCGCGGCTTCGCGCCTCGCCTCTGTCTCGGCGTTCGCGCCCCGCTTCCCACCCCTGCGGATGAGCCCCCGCCTCGCGTTCCAGCCGCGGCGCACAGCGCCGCGGCACACAGTGGTCGAGCTAACCTGTGCCGTCTGCGCTTTTCGCGCAGCCGGCACAAGCTCGAACACTGCGTTAAGACAGCGATCTTGGAGCGCGCGAAGACGCGCGTGGCAGCGCTGCTTCCAAAAGCAGCGCGCTACGATGGCCGCCACCTGGCGGGCCGCTCCGTTCACTCCTATCGTCGTTCTCATCCGCGCCCTAAACGTGGACACTACGTGTGACGAAACGCAAGGGCGGGCGGTCTGAAGGTCCACAAAATAACGGCGGAGCCTTCAGCCCGCCCGCCCTTGCTAAGGACGCCGCTTGACAGCGGCTTTATCAGCGTCATCGTGACGCTCAAGGTATGCCTCCGTTCATTCTGAGAAGAATGAACGGAGGCACGCACTCACTCAAGACTTCCGGATTCACAGGATAGCATGAACAGCGATCCGCCAAGGAAAAGCTCAAACTCCAAAGACGAAATCTTCTGCTCTTTCCAGCTATCTAACGGCTTATAAGAGCAGAAGATTTCTCAACACCTACCGCCGCTGCGGGACACGTCTCGAAGCCGAGACATGTCCGCAGCTTCCAGGGGAAGCGCGGCCACCAAAGGCCGCGCCTCATTTCCCGGACATTCTTCTTTTCTAGGTAGAAAAGAAGAACCAAGAAAAGACCTCCATTAAAGAACCAAGAGCCTCTTTCCGCTCCCCACCCCGCCGACTTCACTTTTTCGGTGGGGTGGGGAGCGGAACCCGATTTGCCGGCCTTCTTGTGCCCGCCAAGTGGCGGAAAGAGCCGTGCGGCTTTAAGGCCGCCCGGCTCAAAAAACCCGCCACTTGTCGGGCACCGGGTCGTTGGCAAATCGGGGGGAAAGGGATCCGGACATGTTCTTCTTTTCTAGGTAGAAAAGAAGAACCAAGAAAAGACCATCCATCAATAAATCAAGAGGCTTTTGAAAACACGCAGTTTTAGCACCTACCAGGCCCTGGTTGTCAACTAAACACCGGTGGATAACTTGTTGATAAGTACCCATTTGCCGGTGGATAACTTGTTAATAACTTGTGAATAACTCAGTACTTATCCACCTCCACAAGTCCTCCATGTTGACAACTCGGTACTTATCCACTTTCTATTAACAAGTTATCCACCGAGTTATCCACCGTTTCCCCCAACTTTCCCACTTGACACAACGTCTTTCTCCTGTTACACTTCTGACGTTCCGGTGTTGTCCGGCGACGGACTTATCCACCGTTTTCGTCGACTCTACTACTACGACTCGAGT
>Ga0315539_1002676_pt1 | contig 12752 bp, 11 predicted proteins | sample SalMarSW160150MG_FD_203097 | JGI IMG/M metagenome (GOLD analysis project Ga0315539, IMG submission 203097) | Salt marsh sediment microbial communities from the Plum Island Ecosystem LTER, Massachusetts, United States - Salt Marsh Sediment SW1601-150 ... | reverse complement strand
TCCCTTGTATAGTTTCATTTTTACTTCGCCGCAGACGCGTTCCTGAGTTTTGTTGATGAAGGCTTCTAGGGCTTCCCTTAGGGGGTCTATCCACAAGCCAGTGTAAACTAGGAATGTCCACTTGTCGTCTATCTGTTTCTTGAACTCTAGTTCGTGGCGTGTCAGAACCAGTTTCTCTAGGTCTTTGTGGGCTTCAATCAGAACTGTGGCGGCTGGGCATTCGTAGATTTCTCGTGATTTGATTCCTACCAGCCTGTCTTCTATGTGGTCGGTGCGTCCAACTCCGTGTTTTCCTGCGATTTTGTTCAGTTTTTTGATTAAGGTTACTGGATCGAGTTGTTTTCCGTTCAGGGCGATTGGTATGCCGTCTTCAAATTTTATGGTGAGGTATTCGGGTTTGTCAGGTGCCTTTTCGGGAGAAACTGTCCACTCGTAAATTTCTTCCAGAGGTTCCTGTTCTGGATTTTCTAGGTGTCCGCATTCTATGGAGCGTCCCCAGATGTTTTGGTCTATGCTGTATGGGTCGGATAGGTGGGGTATTGAGATGCCCTTCTCTTTGGCATATTTTATTTCTTCTTTTCTGGATAGTCCCCACTCTCTAACTGGAGCCATCACTTTTAGGTTCGGGGCAAGGGACTTGATGGTAACGTCGAAGCGCACTTGATCGTTGCCTTTTCCTGTGCATCCGTGGGCGACTGCTATGGCGCCTTCCTTTTCTGCGATCTTAACCAGTTTTTTCACGATTAGTGGGCGCCCCAAGGCTGTTGCCATTGGGTATTTTTCTTCGTAGAGGGCGTTTGCTTTTATGGCTGGAAAGACGTGTTTTGTTACGAATTCTTTTTCGGCGTCGATTGAGTAGTGTTTTTTGACGCCTAGGTTGTGGGCTTTTTCTTTGACTTTTTTTAGGTTGGTCTGTTGCCCCAACTCTATTGTAACTGTTATGAGGTCTACATCGTATTTTTCTTGTAGCCATTTTGTTAGGACGGATGTGTCCAGTCCGCCGGAGTAGGCTAATATGATCGTGTCTTTCATTGTGTTTCCCGTTTTCAGCGTTTTTAATTCAGGAAAGCTTATATAGATTTTGGTCAATAACTTAAGAAATTGGGTATAAGTGACCGAAAATGGTCAATTCTATCTCGAAAACCGTGCAAACCCTCATAGACGAGGACCTATCATTACAGGATGCTCTGCAGAGGGACTACGGAAACTACAGCGCGATAGCCAGAATGCTGTTGCCTAAGGTCAAGGAGGCGGTGAACCATGATGTTAATCTTGAGAGTGTGATAACTTCGGTTAAGCGGGCTAAGGTGAACTATACGATTTTGCAGGGTAAGATAACCCGAGTTGTTGCGGGTAGTGTCCTGAATATCCGAACTGACATGGCTAAAGTTTCTGTTGATAAAACAAGAAGGAATCTGGAGAAGATAAGGAAAACTTTGGCGGTTTTTTCAGGGGAGTTTCTTCAGGTTATAGAGGGGAATTCTGTGGTTACTTTGATTTCTGATTTTAATTCCTTCAGCAAAATTGGTTCCATTTTCGCCAAAAATGATGTGATAGATCAGAAACAGAATTTGGCAACGGTTATTATTCGCAGTCCAGATGAGATAATAGTTACTCCGGGGTGTGTGCAGGCTTTCTATAATGCGGTTTCGAGGCGTCATATTAACATAGAGGAGACTATGAGTTGCTTTACGGAAACGATTATTGTGTTAGCTATGGAGGATGTGAGTAAAGCTTTTGCAGCGTTAACAGAGTTGATAGTAGAGGCGAGAAGAAAAAGTTAATGTGGTTAGTTGTTTTTGGTTGCATAAAGTTAAATCAAAGGATAGCGTAGTTGAGGTCGTTTCGGGTGGGAGGGTTGTGATGCAGAATATTCATATAAATGAGCATTTGGGAATTGTAACCAGTGACACCAGCACTGCGCACTTTAGTTTTTTTTTGACGCCGCTTAAGGATAGGATTTCTGTGAGTAAGAATGATTATGTGGTTATAGATCATCCTGTTTTGGGGGAGGTTTGTCCGGTTCTGGCGGTTGTGAAGGAGATTAGTAATTATGAGAAGATGTCGGTTGCGAGTTTTGAGGAGAAGAGTGTGGAGTTGATGGCGGAGTGTGATGTGGTTGGTTGTGTGGATATTGGAGGAAGTGAGAGTAGGGTTTTGAGGGCTTTGCTTTTTCCGCCTAATGCTGGAAGTAAGGTGTATTTGCCTTATTGTGGGTTTCTTGAGGATGTTTTTTCTAGGGATTTGGAGGGTAAGCTTTTTGCGAATCCTGTTTTTTTGGGGAGTTTGCAGACTTTTGCTAGTACAGTGGATGGGGATAAGCGGAATCTGCGGTTTTTCTTGAATGATTGTGATTTTGTTCGGCAGCATTTTTTTGTGTCAGGTGTTTCGGGGGTGGGTAAGACTCATGTTGCGGCTGTTGTTGTTGAGGAGTTGGCGAATAAGGCGGGTGTTCCTGTTGTGGTGTTGGATTCGTTTGGTGAGTATTGTGGTGTTGCTGTTAGGGCAGAGGGTTTAGGTGAGTCGCTTAAGGGTTATCCGTTTGATTTTGTGTTTTCAGTTTATTCTTCTGATCCGGAGCGGGTTCGCAGCAAGTTGGATGTGTTGGGGGCTAAAGTGGAGCCTGGGGGTCGTTTTTCTGTGAAGTCTGTGTCTGGTGATTGGGTTGGTTCGGGCAAGAAGAGTGTGGGTTCTGTTGGGGCTGATGTGGCGAAGTCTATAGGTGGTGGTGTTACGGTTTTTGATGCTGAGGGTTTGTCTTTTGAGGAGAAGCGGGTGTTTTTTGCGAATTCGGTTCTGAGTTTGTTGGAGAGTCGCGTTAAGGGGTTGGTTGAGCCGTTTTTTTTGGTTGTTGATGATGCGGAAACTGTTGGTGATGATGTTTTGAGGAGGGTGGTGTTTGAGGGGAGGAGGTTGGGGGTTTCTGTTTGTTTGTTAACTTGTAGTCCCGGTGAGTTAGGTGATGCTGTTTTGTCTCAGATGGGTACTCAGGTTTTGGGGCGGACTACAGGTTGTTGGGATTTGGAGTGTGTTAGGAATATGGCGTTGGAGAAGGTTTCTGATCTTCCCAGATTGGCTGTTGGAGAGTTTATTGTGAATGGGGTTACTTTGCGGAGACCAACAAAAGTGCTTGTGAGAGACCGTTACTCTGCGAAGATTGAGGCTCATGGTTGAAGTGTTTGTTTTTTGTGGAGCAGGTGCAGTAGATGTTCTGTAGATAGAATGAGAAAGAAAGAGAATTGTTGGTTATTTTTTTGGATAGAAAAAGGGGGGGGAATGTTTTAGGGGATGTAGGTCATTGTGATTGTGACGTCGTCGATCCATGCGTTTTCTCCACTATCATCGGGGCTTGAGGAGAATCTGATTCTGAAGTTTGACTTGAAGTACTGTGAGTCGGTGATGATGTGGTTGTAGTGTCGCCATGTGTCCTCTGGGTCAGTTCCCAGATCAGTTATTAGGTCATAGTTGCTTCCGTCGTAGTAGTATAGCCGTAGGTCGCTGTTCTCAAGGTTGTCAACGCGGTACCAGAAGTCTATTTCGATGGAGATGGCTTGGCTGGTGTCTACGGGGTCTGAGTCGAAGTTGCCTTCTTGTCCGTTGGTGGTTTTGGCTGAGTAGCTGCCGCTGTGGTGCTGGTCTGCTCCTAGGAGCCATTGGCTTGATGTTGCATCCCAGTTGTCATCCCAAGTCTCAAATCCATCATTAAACAAAGTGTCTGACGAGGTTTTTATAGTAATTATTTGAACATCGTCAACCCACACATTTTCTCCACTATCATCGGGGCTGGCGTTGAATCGTATTCTAAAGTTTGATTTAAAGTATTGGGAGTCAGTGATAACATCCGAGTAATGTAGCCATCTATCTTCATCTCCATTTCCTAACTGTGTAATATAATCATAAGTATTGCCATCGAAGTATCTCAATTCCAAATCACTCTCAGTGTCGTCTAACCTGTACCAGAAATCTACGTAGATTGCTACCGAATTTCTGGCATCTTTAGGATCACTGATGAGGTATCCTTCATGATTGTTTCTAGCTCTGGCAGCGTATGAACCAGATCTACGTGTGGAATGTCTTTCCCAATTAGTAGTATAACCTGAATCCCAATCATTATCCCACCATCAAGCAAAACTACTGAGTCTTGGATTAACTTAATGTCATCAATCCATACTGTCTCGCTGCCACTAAGGCTTGAATCAAAACGAATCCTGAAGTTTGATTTGAAGTATTGGCTGTGAGTAGTAGTGTACGCAAAATGTTGCCAAGAGCCTTCCCCCTGATCACCCAAATCCGCAATATAGTCCCAATTGCTTCCATCATAGAAGCGCACTTCAAAGTCGCCTCCATCGACACCACCAGATAGTCGGTACCAGAAATCCAAAGTAACAGCTACTGAGCCTTGGGTGTTCAATGGGTCGCAATCGAAGTAGCCTTCATGTCCGTCTGTGGATTTTGCTGAGTATCTGCCACTGTGGTCTTGATCTGGACTTAGATACCATTGGCTGGATGTGGTGTCCCATGTGTTCCAGCTTTCAAAGTCGTCAGCTAGTAGGGTGGTTTCGATTAGTTGGATGAAGGTTGCTGTTATGGTCATTGTTCCAGTCACGGTTACTGTTGCTGGGTTATCGTTGCCTGTTAGGTCTCCGCTCCAGCCAGAAAAAATCCATCCCGGGTCAACTGTTACTGACAACTCAACGACGTCGCCGAGGCTGTAAGTTTCTTGGTCGGGATTCTTGGTGACTGCTCCTCCCGTACCAACTGTTTCAACTGTTAGCAGATAGGCTACCTGTCCTAATGCAGGGTAACTTGATTTTTCTGTGAATGTGCCGAGTAAGGTTGTTACTTTGACGGTTACTTTTTCTCCGGCTGCGGCTGCGCCGTCTGTTAACGTTAGTTCTGCTGTGTCTCCTTCAGAGAGGAGCCCGTTTTCTTCTGCAGCAACAGGTACGCCATTGATGGTAATATCGCATGGGATCAGTTCTCCGTTTCTGTAGAGGCAGTTTTCTGGGTTAAGTTCCACTGTGCCTTCGCCAACGTTTTGTACGTAAACTAGTAGGTTGTTGCCTGCGTTGGCTACGCTCTGGATCATGATGGCTTTTCCGGCTTTTTCTGTTGTGAATCCGATGTATCCGGTAACCCATGCGTAAGTGATTAGTGAACCAGCTATGGCGATTGCTATCATCATCAGTACCGCAAGAACTGGAGAAATAGCCTTAATGCTCTTACGTAATCGTCTAGTTTTTGAGTTCATGATTAATTCTCCTTAGATTTTTCGTGATGTTTACATAATTGGCGTTATTTTGACGAGTTTTCGCTTATAAACACCCAAGGAAGCATATCATAGAACAATTTTATAGAAAACAGCGCCACATTAGCCACAAAATGCCCAGTAGTCATTGACTAAACTGGTATTCTCATAGAACAAACGCAATAAACGCTCTAAAAAATAACAAAAAAAGAAAGGAAAAAGGGCACATTACTGCCCTTAAGCTATGCTTTCTGTAACACCTACAGTGACGAATGAACTTGGAGCGTTCATACTGTTGTAGCTGGCTAGTATCCAAGCATTGGTTCTGGCTACGTTGGACACGCGGAGTTCGTCGATTGCGCCATCATATTCGTTGTAACTTGAAGATAAGCGTCGTCCGATAACAACATGTGAGCTTTGTGCAACTATGTTGCCGCTTGCAGATACTACCTCAGGCGAGATTCCGTTGTTAATGAAATTCATCAACTGTGTCCCATCATATCGGGTGGCTATATATGCCCAGACATTAGGTGGAACTTCGTTTGCAGGATCGTTGTCTCTGTTGTCGTAGTCATTAACTGTCGTGGCGATTCTACCATTCACCACACCGCGTGTGGGACCAGTTTGTCGGGAAATTCCAAGCATATAACTTGGATCGTTTCTGTCATTTCCTTTGTTAATTATGGCTTTATCAGAATCAACCACACCATCTGTACGAACCCAAGATTCTAACGTCAGCGCGTTTCCAGTAATATCAAATTCGGCGTTGGTTGCATCTAGATAATCATTAGAGCCGTCAAAGCTTAATGCTTGACCGATTTGTCCATCGTTGATAAGAGCTGACGAACTCATACCGTGATCGGTAAGGGAAACAGGGTTAGTTGTGCTGTCCAGTATCGAACCTGTTGAAGGGTCTTGGTTCATGTGGTAGACTGCTACGTATCCGTTGCTCCAGACTTGTGATACTTGTTGTCCGTCGGTTGCTGCGTCGTTGCCGTAGTATATCCAGATGTCTGTGTCCGCTGATGATGAAAGGGATGTTTTGACCCATGCTATTAGATGACCTGTGCCGTCGTCATAAGATTCTATCTCAAAAGCAAGTGATGTCTCGCTAGAAGATACGAATCGGATGTCTTGTCCGTTAGTCTGTATGTAGTTTTCATCTAAAGTAACATCAACCAACATTGGAAAGTCAGTTAAGTCCACTGTAACTTGACCTGCAGCAACAGTTAGTAATGTTCGATTTTTCCAGTCTTCGTCCCACCAATCCGCAGGAATAGTTGGACCGCTTGGTCCTCCGCCTCCTGCTGTTGCTGGGTAGGTGGATTTTTCTGTGAATGTGCCGAGTAAGGTTGTTACTTTAATGGTTACTTTTTCTCCTGCTTCTGCTGCGCCGTCTGTTAACGTTAGTTCTGCTGTGTCTCCTTCAGAGAGGAGCCCATTTTCTCCTGCAGCAACAGGTACGCCACCAATAGTAATGCCGCAGGGGAACAATTCTCCGTTTCTATAAACAGAGCTGTCTGGGTCAAGCTCCACTACGCCCTCGCCAACGTTTTGTACGTAAACGAGTAGGTCATTGTCTGCGTTGGCTATGCTCTGTACCATAATCGCTTTTCCAGCCTTCTCAGTTGTAAAACCAATGTATCCGGTAACCCAAGCATAAGTGATCAATGAACCAGCTATGGCGACTGCAATCATCATCAGCACTGCCAGAACCGGCGAAATAGCTTTCACATTTCTTTCGAATGATCTCATTTTTCTATTTTCCTCTTTTTAATTTAATTCACTTAAGCCATTTTTTTGTGTGCTTAAAAACACCTATGGTAAAAAATTATTGAAAAAAAATATAGAAAACCCAAAAAGATTTTCTATAACAACTCTTAACCAGTGGTTGATGCTGGATACTCAGACATTTCTGTGAATGTGCCAAGCAAGGTTGTTACTTTAACCGTTACTTTCACTCCTGCAGCAGCTGCACCATCAGTTACCGTTAGTATCGCAGTGTCCCCTTCATAAACAAGCCCATCAGCAGGATCAAGCACGCACTCTGTAAGTACACCATTCACATAAAGACTGCTTGTTTGGTTAAGCTCCACTACGCCCTCGCCAACATTCTGCACATACACCACTAAGTCATCGCCTGAATTAGCTACGCTCTGTATCATAATCGCTTTTCCAGCCTTCTCAGTAGTAAAACCGATGTAACCAGTAACCCAAGCATAAGTAATCAGCGAACCTGCAATAGCAACCGCAATCATCATCAGCACTGCCAGAACCGGCGAAATAGCTTTCACATTTCTTTTGATGCTTCTCATTTTGTTTTCCATCCTCCTTAAAATTCAATACACAAACACCAACCTTTTTGTACATATAAAAACACACATGGTAAAAAATTATTGAAACATAATATAGAACAACAAAACATTTTTTCTATAACAAAACCAAAAACCCTGCTCCACACATTCCGCAACAACACCCCAAACATATTAGGAGACTAATAACAGTGCATTGTTGAAAACAAGCTTTTTCTGGAAAAACCAAAAAGAACCATCATAAACTCTCCACAGTCTACGCAAATCATAACTCCAAACTGCACGCAGCAGTGTTAGCCCTCTTCGTAAGCACCCTAAACACCGTCACCCCAGAAGCAGGAGCATAATGAACAACAGAACCCCCACCACCAACCAGAACCGAATCCGCCCCAACAGGCACAGTCACATCACCCAACGTAACATTCCTGTAACCACCAGCCGCAACATGAACATCATACGGCTCAAAATCCGCAAACACATGAGCACCATCCGTGATTATCCACAACCGAGACAAAGTCAAATCCAAACCACCAACATTATCAACCTTCAACCAAACATGCGTCGCATTGAAAAAAACATCCACCCTAACCCCAGAATTCATCCGATCAACAACAACCTGATCCATCTCCCTAGTAACCTGATCATGCCACAAAAACACATTAGTAAAGAAAAAGAACAAAATAACCAAAAACAACGCAGTCCCCACAATCTCCGAAGCACCCCGCCGATCCCGCCTAAACCTCCTCAACACCCATCAACACCTCCCACTAAACAACCCTCGGCGAAAAATACTCCCGCTCAGCAACTGAACTCCTCCCCGTAACAATCCTGAAAACATAAGACGAATCAGGAAGCCAATCATCCGACAGCAACACAGTCAACTTCACATGCTCATAAGGAATAATCTCCACAGAACCGTCAGAAGCACTAAAATTCACTGACAAACCATTAACATAAATTGCATCAACCTCAACCTCAATCTTCCCATAATTATACAACGTAACATTAACACTGTCAACACCCCAAAAATACACATCCTCAATCTCCACCAACTCCATAACAGAACTCCCCCTACCCGCCTGATAATCACCAACATAATCAACAAAAAACGCAAAAACCAAACTCATCCCTAACACCACAATCAACACCATAATAACAGTCCCAAAAACAGGCGAAACACCCCTCACATCACGCCCAAAACGCCTCAAACTACACCACCCCCATCCAATTAGGAGGAATCGTAACAAAGAACACAACATACCCAATAACAACCTGAACAATAGCATGCTTCAAACCACCCAAAGTGCGACGCTCACCAATCTTACCAGCCATCAACCCACCCATAAACGAAGAAACAATCATAGTCCTGTAAAAGAAATTATTATACTCCCCAGTACCCACAACACTAGTTGAACTAAGCAAATCACCATACCCCTCAAGCGGAATAAAAAACGAACGCAAAAGAATCACCGACGTAAACAGAAAAACAAAGAAAGACGCATAAATAATCACAAGATACGGCCTCATCTGAGACGTAGTCTCCCGCTCCATCTCCCTCATCTCCTCCATAAACCCAGCCGTCGCCGTGAAAACCTTCCTCACCTGACCACCAGAACGATTAGTCTCCAACACCAAAGCACAAAAACGATTAACAACAGGCGACTCAACCCGCTCTTTAAACCGCTCAAGAGCATCCTCAAAAGACAAACCCCACGACATATGAACAATAAACTTCTTAACCTCATCAGACAACGGCGCCTTAACCATCCTATCCTCCACAACCTTCTCAAAAGCCTTAATGAAAGTCAACCCAGTTTCCTGAACCTCCGAAATACCCCTCACCAAAACAGGCATCTGATCCTCAATCGCACGCATCCACCTAGAATGAACATAATCAACAATCGCAGAAGGAACCGCAACCATAAGAAGAACAGCCAAAAAAATCTCGTTAGCAAAAACCATTACCTGACTTGACCAAAAAAGCAACAAAACTATAACAAAAACAAAAGCAGAAACCAACGAAACCACAGGAACCAAAACTCTTGTTCTCTTAGACACCTTTCTCACACAATCACCTCAAAGGCGTAATACTATCAACCATAAAGATGAGAAAACCAATACCTGTTGGAATCAACACAAACGTAAGCAAATTCAGAAGATCAGTGGGACTAAGATCCAAAAGAGTAACCTGCCCACCAATAAACGACATAACAGACAACATAATAATCAACATAAGAGGAGCCGCAACCATAAACGCCACATAAGACTCCGCAATCACACCCAAATTCTCAAGAAAACGCTTAATCTTCCCCATCCGCGCCTCCTTAAACTTCATCGCCTCCTGATTCAAATAATCAGCAAGATCACCCCCCATATGAGAAGTAGTAACTATCCCGTTAAGCATAGTCCCAAACTTTCTTGAAGGCGAAACCTCAGAAACCCTTTTCAAAGATGAATAGAGGTCCACCCCCAAAAGTTCAATCTCCCCAATCAACCCTCCAACCTCTTTGCTAACCGAATACTCCTTCCCCACCCTTGCCAAAGACCGAAACACACTCTCAGGCGTCATCCCAGAACTAGCCAAAACAGCCATAAAATGTGCTATATGCGGCAAATTCGCATCAATATTGCTCCCCCTAGAATACGCAGAAAGCACCGGATATGAATATCCGATCCCTATCGAAACCAAACCTGCAATAACACCAATAACCATAGATAATAAGACGCTGTTCAGCAATGCAAAATTCAGTTGGCTCAAAAAAAATAATGACAAAACAAAAGTGACGATACCAGCTACAACACAGGCGAACATGACTAATCCAACATAAACTTCAAAACCTGTCTTGATGCTTGCTTTAGCCAAATTACTTTTCACTTTAGAAACTTTAGAAAGGATCCCCTTAGGTATTATCCGACTGAACTTAAGAAATAACATTACTAACCGACTATCCAACCTTACTCGCCTCCAGAAAAAGGCTTTCAGGTTGCTCATAGTATTTTCTTATAAGATCCGAAACCTCTTTGAAGTTTCGAATATTCCGGCCAGTCATCCATTCAAGAATCTTTGCTCTTCTCTGGATTTCTTTGTTAGCTTCCTCAAGGCTTATACCATCTCTTGCAGCTATTCGCTCAACAAGATAGCTTCTCCCAGTATACTCAAAAGCATCCTTTAATGCATTCCACTTAAACACCTCATTTGTAAGGATTTCCCTTGACCTTGGATCCAAACCAACGATCTCTGATACTTGGATTGTTTTTCGAGTCGAACCGTCTCTAGCTTTAACCCTCCGCTGAACAATTATAATATCTATACCTGAAATCAGAGTTCTTGGAATATTCATTGGCTCAGACTCTAACCTGTAAACTGCAGCCTTAACAGATTCTGCGTGTAAGGTCGACATCCCCAAGTGACCAGTACTGACTGCCTGAAACAAAGTATACGCTTCTCCACCTCTAACTTCACCCACAATAATGTAGTCAGGTCTTTGCCTCAAAGATGATTTAAGCAGATCAAAAAGGGTTATATCCGCCTTTTCAGTACCAAGACCAAAATGCGTCCTAGTATTTGTTGGAACCCAATTCTCATGTGGTAGGTTAAGCTCTGGAGTGTCCTCAATTGACACAATTTTAAGGTCAGGTTTGATAAACATACTAAGACAATTCAGCATAGTAGTTTTGCCAGAAGCGATACCCCCACAAACAAGGGTTGATATTCTATTTTCAACAGCATACCAGAGATAACCAGCCATTTCAGGGGATAATGTCCTAAATTTCACAAGATCAACTATTGTCAAAGGATCAACCCTGAATTTTCGAATGGTAAAAGTGGACCCTTTTCTTGTGATTTCTTTACCATAAGTCAAATGAAGCCGACTGCCTTCCGGAAGTGAGGAGTCCAGCATTGGCTGTGCAATCGAAATATGCCTACCACACAAGTAAGCTAGTCTTAGAGCAAAAGAATCCAGTTCCTTTGAACTTTCAAAGTGAACATTAGTAGGGATAGATTCATAGTCTCTGTGCCAAATGTAGAGGTTCGTCTTGGCTCCATCACATGAAATATCTTCGATTGAAGGATCATGCATGAGTGGGTCTATCTTGCCGAAGCCATAATTATCCCGGATAACATAATACAAAAGTTTCTCTTTTGATATATCGTTAATTTTGAAATGCTGGTTAAGTAACTCCCTGCATTTCTTTTCTAAATAGCCCCTTGCTTCTTCTTTTGATTCTAATTCCTGAATACTAACATCTAACACTTCCAGCAGCATATCCTTCAGACGCTGGAGATGGAGCTGTTCACCTTCATCAAGTAGAGGTTCTCTAACAAGATATGTCAAGTTACCTCGAATTTTGTTACGAACAATTTCTGCGTGCGCAAAGGGTTCATTCAATGGGTACTCCTGAAGTATAATCAAATCTTCATCTGAAGTAGAGGGCTGAACAGTTGTGGAGAGTTTCTGTGAAGGCGCATTTTTAGTTTTCTTACTTTGAAATATATTTTTTGTCTTAGACTTTTTCCCAATCGATTTGCGAAAACGTGACATATTGAAATTACTGGTCAGTCGATTTGATTCTTTTTTAAAAAAACCAAGAGAGATTCTTGTAAATCTCTTGGGTGTAGATGGTTTATTAGAAGTCTCAATTTTAGTAGAAACTGGGTAAACAATTCTTGATTCTGAATTCTGAATATTTGTTTTGGTTTTAGTTGGATTGTGAATCCGTGATTGAAATGTTTCAACAATTTTTGATGTAATATTTCGGAAAAAAGGCAAATTCAGAGAAAAACTATCAAAAAAATTATTGAATTTTTTATTGAATGGCATAGCCAATACTATAACACATATAACTAGAGCCAACAAATTCCCTTGATTAAGCATCAAAGATTCAACCAAAGTCTTGTTCCAAAACATAATATCATAAATGCAAGTCCAATAAAGAAACCAAAAGATACCAAAAATTGCAGTAACTTGAAGAACCTGTAACTTAGTTTTCAAAACAATCCCCTAATACATTGTGTGACCCAGTTGATGTTCAAGAATTATTATTTACAACTTTATAAGTAACCATGGGATTATCTTATCGAAGAATTATATAGAAAAAAGTTCAAGTGTTTTCACAAAATAATTCACAAGAGTAAGGATTGTTTTGTATGGGCACATCCAATATTTTCCTAAACAGAAAAGGAATCAACC
>Ga0315539_1002674_pt1 | contig 12754 bp, 10 predicted proteins | sample SalMarSW160150MG_FD_203097 | JGI IMG/M metagenome (GOLD analysis project Ga0315539, IMG submission 203097) | Salt marsh sediment microbial communities from the Plum Island Ecosystem LTER, Massachusetts, United States - Salt Marsh Sediment SW1601-150 ... | reverse complement strand
CTTTTGTCAGATTAATGCTGGCTGGCGCCATTGATTCCAAACTTGATTCTCAAGGAAGAATTTTAATCCCTGATTATTTGAGAAAATACGCGAATTTAAAAAAGCAGGTGACGATTGCCGGACTTTATAGCCGAATTGAAATTTGGGATACCGAAAACTGGCAGCAATATAAACAGAAAACCGAAAGCAAGTCAGAAGAAGTAGCGGAAAAACTTTCGGAATTAGGAATATAAGTGAAATTAAGAATGATAAATGTCAAAGTTCAAATGTCAAATGTCAAAAGTTTTTGGGTTTTAGATTTTAATTTTTGTCATTTGGAAATTGTAATTTGAGATTTATGACCCATATTCCTGTTCTTTTAAAAGAAGTAATTGAAATTTTAAATCTTGAACCAAGAAAATTTATTGTTGACGGTACAATCGGAGACGGGGGACACGCAGCTGAAATTTTAAAAAAGATTTCACCCGGCGGAACATTATTGGGAATTGATTGGGACAAAAATACGATTGAAAAATTGGAAAACGATCCGAAACTGCATCCGAATGAAACGAAAATAATTTTTATCAATGAAAACTATGTGAATCTGCCGGAAATTTTAAAAAACCAAAATTTAGGCAAAGCTGACGGATTGATTCTTGATTTAGGATTTTCATCAACTTTATTAGAAGAATCAGGTAGGGGACTCAGTTTTCAAAAAGACGAACCGTTGGATATGAGATATTATATCCCTGACAAATTCCAAATTTCAAAACTCAAAATCCAAAAATTAACTGCTTCTGAAATAATAAATAAATTTAGCGAAAAAGAATTGGCGGACATTATTTATAAATACAGCGGCGAAAGATTTTCCCGAAGAATCGCCAAAAAAATTATTAAAGCGAGAAGAAATAAAAAAATAAAGACCACTTTGGAACTGGCGGAAATAATAAAATCAGCAGTTCCAAAAAATTATAAAAAAAATCGTTTGAATCCGGCCACCAGAACTTTCCAAGCTTTAAGAATTTATATCAACAACGAATTAAATAATTTATCAAAAGTATTAAATAATTTAACGTTCATTTTAAAACCGCAGGGCCGCATCGTCATAATCTCTTTCCATTCTTTAGAAGACAGAATCGTCAAACAGCAGTTTAAATTATTAGAGAAAGAAGGAGAATTAAAAATTTTAACAAAAAAGCCTATTGAACCGGGCGAAGAAGAAATAAAAATTAATGCTCGGGCTCGCTCCGCCAAGCTGCGAGCCGCCGAAATACTATGACTATTATCAAGCCAAATAAAAACAAAAATAAGACGTTTTTAGTGATTTCTTTGTTATTTTTAGCCATTATTGGGCTGGTTAGCCAGGAAGTTTATAACTACTCGCAGTCAGTAACGCTCCGCCATGATATGGATAATTTAAAGAGAAATCTCCGTGAGACAGAGGCGACGAACGCGGAAATTAAAAATAAAATTTTCACTTTTTTTGAGCCGGAAAATATTAAAAAAATAGTTGAGGAAAAGGGATTAGTTGAAGAAAATAATCCAAAATACATAAAAATTTCTGACAATAATATATTAGCAGCGAGATAAAAAAATTTAGTTTTAATTTATGAAGTGGCGGATTTTAACTTTGATTTTTGTTTTTAGTCTTTGTTATGCGGGTTTAGTTTGCCATCTTTACAAACTTCAAATAAAAGACGGATTAATTTTTTCAATCCAAGCCGCCGACCAAAATAAAAATGCCGAGTTTATTAAACCAAACCGCGGCAATATTTATTTTATTGATAAAGACAATAAATCTATTGCAGTAGCATTAAATAAAGATTTACCTTTAATTTATGCAGAGCCGAAAGAAATTGAAAACGTAAATGAAACAGCTCAAAAAATTTCTTCCATTGTCGGCAAATCAGAGGAATATTTGAAAAAAAGTTTGTCAAAGCCAAATGATTTATATGAACTTTTAGTTTATCCGGCTTCCGATGAACAAGTTGAACAGATTAAAAATCTCAAATTAAAAGGCGTTTATATTAAAAATCAACTTTCGCGTTTTTATCCTTTTGAAGAAACCGCCGCCCATCTTTTGGGGTTTGTCGGACAAAATCAGAATAATGAAAATATTGAAGGCCGATATGGCGCTGAAGCGTATTTTAATAAATTTTTAACCGGCAAGACCGGCGAAATAAAAGGCGATTTTATAATCAAAGCGGTTGATGGCAGCGATATATTTTTAACCATTGACCCAAGTATTCAATCTCAAGCCGAACAAATTTTAAGTTCTCTTATTAAACAATACGGCGCCACTGGCGGAACAGTTATCGTAGAGGAACCGAAAACCGGAAAAATTTTAGCGATGACCAATTCTCCTACTTTTAATCCTAATAAGTATTGGGAATTCAATCTTTCCAGTTTTTTAAATCCGGCGGTTCAAGCGGTTTACGAACCCGGTTCTGTTTTTAAAATATTGACGATGGCGGCCGGCATTGACAGCGGAAAAATTACTCCTCAAACAACTTATATTGATACCGGTTCGGTGACGTTTAACGGAAAGACAATCCAAAATTTTGAATTTAAGGTTTATGGCAAACAGACAATGGCTAATGTTATTGAACATTCTATAAACACTGGCGCGGTTTTTGCCGAGCGGCAAATCGGAGATGATATTTTTTATAATTACTTGAAAAAATTCGGCGTTGCCGAATTAACCGGAATAACTTTGCCGGCCGAAGTCAAAGGCAGTTTGAATAATCTTATTAAAGGAAGAGATATCAATTATGCGACTGCTTCTTTCGGCCAGGGAGTTTCGGTGACGCCGCTGGAGTTGATTAATGCGATTTCGGTTATCGCCAACGGAGGAGAATTAATGAAGCCTTATATTTTAGCTGATGAGCAACCGCAAGTGATTCGTCGGGTTATCTCTGAAAATACCGCCAAGACCGTTACGGAAATGATGGTTTCCGCGGTTAAAGTAAATATTATTGCCGATATACCGAATTATTCGGTGGCGGCGAAAACCGGGACCGCCTACGTGCCTAATTTTAAAACCGGCGGCTATACTGACGACGTTATTAATAGCTATATCGGCTTTGCTCCGGCTTCTGACCCTAAATTTATAGTCTTAATAAAAATGGATAAGCCAGCCGGAGCAATTAGCGCCGGCCGATCAATTGTTCCGGCTTTCAAAGAATTCACCAAATTTCTTTTGAATTATTATCAGGTTCCGCCGGATGAATTAAACAATCAATGAAAAAACGTTTAGTAAAAATTTTAAAATCGACGATAAAAAAATTGGCTCAATGGACTATTTGGCGTCATAAGCCGTTAGTGGTTGCGATTACCGGCAGTGTGGGAAAAACTTCTGCCAAAGAAGCGATTTATGCGGTTTTTAAAGATTATTACAGAGTCCGAAGAACTAGTGGAAATTTTAATAATGAGATAGGCGTTCCTTTGACTATTTTGGGTGACTGGAGAGAAATCTCCGGTTTTTTCTTTTGGCCAAAAGTGATTTTTTATTCTTTATTTTATTCATTTCTAAAAAATTCTTATCCGGAGATTTTAATCTTGGAATATGGGGCTGATAAGCCGGGCGACATCAAATATCTTTTGGAAATTGCCAGGCCGAAAATCGGCGTGGTAACGGCTATCGGCGAAATTCCGGCTCATATTGAGTTTTATCCGGACAGAGATTCATTAATTAAAGAGAAATCAAGATTAATTGAACAATTACCGGTAGCTGGCTATGCTGTTTTAAATTGTGATGACCCGCTTGTCAAAGGGATGGAGACTAAAACCCGGGGGAAAATAATGAATTTTGGATTTTCAGCCGGAGCTGAAGTAAGAATAATTAATTTTGAAGTATATTTTGAAGCTGATAAGCCAGCCGGCATTTCTTTCAAATTGGATTATAAAGGAAGCATTACGCCTTTTAAAATAAAAGGAGTTCTGGGACGAGCTCACGCTTATGCCAGCGCGGCGGCAGCTTGCGTCGGTTTGATTTCCGGATTAAACCCGGTTCAGGTGTCTGAAGCGATTTTTAAAAATTATCAGCCGGCGGATAGAAGAACAAATTTAATAAAAGGAATAAAAGATACTTTAATTATTGATGATAGTTATAATGCTTCACCGCTTTCCGTCAAAGAATCCTTAGTTGCTTTGGGCGGAATAAAGAACCGGAGAAGAGTGGCGGTTTTAGGAGATATGCTGGAATTGGGTCATTGGTCGCCGGAAGCCCATAAATTTGTCGGCGCTTTTGCCAGGTCAAATGTTGATATTTTGATAACTATCGGGCCAAGAGCCAGATTTATAATTGAAGGTGCCTTGGAAAAAAGTTTTAATAGAAATAAAATTTTCGGATTCGCTACCGTTAATGAAGCAAAAAAATTTATCAAAGAAACAATCAGAAGGGGAGACATTGTTTTGGTAAAAGCTTCGCGAGCCGTTGGTTTGGATAAAATTGTTGATGAATTAAGGGCTGTCTGATAAACTCACAATGATTATGGCCCCATCGTCTAGTGGCCTAGGACATGGCGTTCTCAACGCTAAAACATGGGTTCGATTCCCGTTGGGGCTACAAAATGCAAAATAATTTTGATGCCATCATAGTTTTGGGGCATGGACAAAAAAATAGGGAAATCAATCCGATACTTAAAAATCGACTGGATAAAGCCGTAGAAATTTTTGAAAGTAACAGAGAAGCAAAAATAATTTTGAGCGGCGGCAAGAATCATTCAAAAGAATTTTCAGAAGCAGAATTAATGGCGGATTATTTAGAGAATAAAGCAGTTAAACGAGAAAATTTAATTTTAGAAGATAAATCTAAAAATACCTTTGAAAATTTTGTTTTTTCAAAGAAAATTATAGAACAATACGGGTTTAAGAACATAGCTTTAGTAACCAGCGATTATCATATAAAACGAGTGCAAATGATTGCCAAGAAAATGAGTCTTGATGTTTTAAGTTTTCCTGCTTTTTCTTCAAAAGATAAAAAATTTAAAATCATTGAATTGACAAAGGAATTTTTTAAAACTATTTTTGATTTTGTAAGAATATCTATCGTTAAAAATACGAAATTAATTATTAAAGATAAATATCTGAGAGTAATTTTTGCGATTAACGCCGCAATTTTATTGGTGGTTTTTGCTTTGATTTATTCCAATTTTATTGGAATTAAAAGTCCGATTATCATCCATTTCGATGCTTATAAAGGGATTGATTTTCTTGGAACTCGAATTGATATTTTCGGCATATTTTTATCGGCTCTGGTAATTTTTGTAATTAATCTTTTTTTCGCTAATTATCTTTTTTACCGGGAACGATTTCTATCTTATCTTTTCGCCAGCACCACTTTGTTTTTAATGATTTTATTTTTAATCGCCGTGGCAGCCATCATTTCGGTCAATTAAGCTGGAAAAATTTTAAAAGGTTTGATACAATATAAAAATATGAAATTTGCAATAATAGAAACCGGCGGAAAACAATATAAAATTTCTCCCGGACAAAAAATGAGAATTGAGAAAAAAGAAGGCGATAAAGACGCCGTTTTAAATTTTGACAAAGTTTTATTAACGGCTGATGAAAAAGAAGTTAAAATAGGCGCTCCTTATGTTTCTGGCGCGAAAGCAGAAGCAAAAATTTTAAAGCAGGGGAAAGATAAAAAGAAAATTGTTTTTAGATACCATTCAAAAACGCGCTACAGAAAGAAAAAAGGTCACCGTCAGAATTTTACGGAAGTAGAAATTACAAAGATTTAAGAAAATAAAAAGAGGGTGATTTGTAGTCGCCCTCTTTTTTGTAGCGTTTAAGCTAATCTTTTTTCGGGAAGTAGGTATTCATAACAAGTAGCACCTTTTAAATTTTTTATCCTCTGTATTCTGCTTCTAAACCACAAAACCGCCTTTCGGCGGCATGTGGGAGTCAAACCCTGTATTTGTCCCTGCAACAAATACTTGGGTAATTATATATCGTGTATAACTACTTATCTAACAGTATCTACGATATAGACACAGGAGGGATAAACGGGATTGTCTAAAATACTGACCAAGGGGCAAGGCTCAATTTTACTATTAAGATAATCATATAAGATATCATAGATTATAAAATAGTTAACTGAGCCTCGACTTAGGCTCATATCTATTTTATCACTATATAGGGAAAGAATATAGAAGATAGTTAATAAATATAGCAAAAAATTTAGAGCCGATGGTCTAAAGCCGAACCCAGCGTATCTTCATCACTAAATTCAATTTCTCCACCGCGAGGAATGCCTTGGCCCAAACGGGTGATTTTTTTCGCAAAAGGTTTTAATTCCTGAGCTAAAACAATCGCATTTAAATCGCCGTAAGTTGTTTGGTTAAGCGCTAATATTATTTCATCCGCTTTCCCGTTCAATTCTTTTTCAATAAAGCTTTTTAAGTGGCTTAAGCGAAGCTTTTGGATGTTTTCCAAAGCGCCGGTTTTCGCTAATTCTCCTAAAACCAGATAAATACCTTTAAACTTTTTAGTTTTCTCCAAAGAAATCTGGTCAGTTTCCTTTTCTATAATCGCAATGGTTTTTTTATCTCTTTTTTCATCCTTGCAGATATCGCAAAGTTCTCCTTCATTTAAATGAGGAATAAAACATCGGGAGCATAATTTCAAAAATTTCAAATTATGGATGGCTTTGGCGGTTTCATCAATTTTATCTTTACCGGCATTGATAAAATAAAAAGCCAGTCGGGTGGCTTGCCGAGGACCGATGCCGGGCAATTTGGAAAATATTTCTATAAATTTTTCAATCGGAGAAGGAAGCATTATTCTTCGGTAATATGAGTTTTATCAAGAGACTTAAAACTAACTTTTTCGGAATCAAATTTTAATTTGACCGTGCCTAAAGGCCCATTGCGGTGTTTTGAAATTAAAATCTCAGCCATATTTTGTTCTTCAAGGGACGTTTCAAGGCGTTCGCGGTCTTTTCTGTAAATAAATAAAACCACATCAGCGTCTTGTTCAATTGACCCGGATTCTCTTAAATCGGAAAGACGGGGGATTTTTACTTCGCGCTGGTCAACCGCCCGTGAAAGCTGGGAGACTGCTAAAATCGGTGTATTCAACTCGCGGGCCAAACCTTTTAATCCTCGGCTGATTTCAGTTACTTGCTGAACCATGCTTTTCGAGTCGGTCCGTGGCTGAATTAACTGGAGGTAGTCAATAATAAGTAAGCCCAAACCGTGCTCTATTTGCAGGCGTCTCGCCATTGAACGCATTTCTAAAATATTCGGCGAAGGGGTGTCATCTACAAAAAAAGGAGCTTTAGAAAGGGAGTCTAATCCTTCTTGAATCATTTCAAATTCAATATCGTCGGTTAAACGACCGGTTCTTAATTTCCAAAGCGGCACTTGGGATTCAGCCGCAATTAAGCGGTCAATGACTTGTTCGCGGGACATTTCTAAAGAAAAGAATCCCACCGGAATATTTTCTTTAGTGGCAATATTCCTGGCAATATCCAAAGCCAGAGCGGTTTTACCCAAAGAAGGTCTGGCGCCTAAAATAATCAGGTCGGATTTTTGAAAACCGGCAAGAAGAGTATCAAGTTCGTCAAAGCCCGTGGGAATGCCGCGAATTTTCCTCTCTCCTTGATGGAGCTTTTCAATTCTTTCATAAGCGTCTTTTAAATCTTCTTTAATGTGATAAAAATGGCTGGTGGTTGATTTTTGGGAAATGGCGAAAACTTTTTTCTCCACTTCATCAAGAAATTCATCAGCTTCTTTATCGGTTGAAAAAGCTTTTTCATTTATTTCCGAGGAAGCGGAAATCAATTGCCGGAAAATACTTTTTTTCTTTATTACTTCGGCGTAATGATTAATATGAGCGGCGGTCGGCACTGAATTAACAAGGTCGGTCAGATAAGAAGAGCCGCCGATATCTTGCAGTTGTTTTTTTTCTTTCAATCGGCTGGTGACGCTTAAAATATCAATCGGTTTTCCTTTCGTGAATAGTTCAAGAATTATTTCAAAAATTGTCTGATGCTCGGGTTTATAGAAATCTTTCGGCAATAAAGCATCCGCTACTTTAATAATAGCATCTGGTTCCAGCATCAAAGCGCCGAGAACCGATTTTTCTGCTTCTACGTCTTGTGGTGGAAGTTTTACCATGATTAGTTAGGGAGGATTAACGGCCCTACCGGTGTATCCTCTATCCTATATCCTAATCTTTCTATTTTCTTTCTCAAGAGGTCAGCTTGGATAAACTGTTTATTTTTTCTTAATAACTCCCTTTTTTTCATCAAATTCTTTATTTTCGGAGGAATTTTCTTAGGTTTTAAATCAATTCCTAAAATACTTAATTTTTTCTTGATAAAATTGGTAATTTCTTTGGCTTGATTTTCATTAAAATGCCAGATTTGGTTCTGCCAGGAAGAAATTAGATTAAAAATTATTGCTATGGCTTTCGGAGTATTAAAATCATCGTTTAACGCTTTACTGAAATTTTTATCCATCACGTCAATAATTGATTTTATTTCAAAAGATTTTGTTTTTTTGTTTTTAAGAGAAGAGGCTAATTTAAGTTTCCCTAAAAATTCTTCAATGTTTTGGAAAGATTTTTTTATTTGTGAAACTAATTCATCAGTATAATCAATCGGAGAACGATAATGATAAGAGAGGATAAGCAGTCGAAGAATCTCTGGTGGATATTTTTTCAGGAAATCAGAAATTAAAATAAAGTTTTTCAGGCTGTTGGACATTTTCTTGCCGTTAACAGTAAGACTGCCTACGTGCATCCAGATTCTTACGAAGGGTTTTTTGCCGGAAGCTGACTCTTGTTGGGCGATTTCCGCTTCGTGATGGGGAAATTTTAAGTCTATTCCGCCACCATGAATGTCATATTGCGGTCCAAAAAAATGTTCAGTAATGGCGGTATCTTCAATGTGCCAGCCGGGACGTCCAACGCCGAGTTCTGTTTTCCAGGATGGTTCTCCCGGTTTTGAAAATTTCCAGACGCAAAAATCTCCTTTATTCTTTTTATTAATGCTTTCGTCAATTCGTGAAACCGAATCTTCCGCTTGTATTATTGTGCGGTGTGATAATTTTCCGTAATTAGGAAAGGTCATTATATTAAAATAGTAGCCGTCGTTTGGAATTTCATAAACATGCCTTTTTTTAATGAGTTTTTTGACCTGCTGGACTACTTGAGAGATATATTTTGTCGTCGGCGCATACCGATTAACCGAATCAATGCCAAGCGCTTTCATATTATTAAAATAGATTTTTTGGTATTTTGCCGCGATTGCTTGAGGAGAAGTTCTTTCTTGGCGCGCTCTGGCGATAATTTTATCGTCAATATCAGTGATGTTTTGCAAATAGAATATTTTTATCTTGATTGCCCGAAGATATTTTACAAATGCGTCAAAAACAGTAAATGTTCGGGCGTGCCCGATATGGACATAATCATTAACCGTTGGGCCACAGACGAATAATTTTAAAAAGCCTGTTTTTGGCTTAACAAGCTTTTCTTTCTTATTGGAAAGCGTATTGAAAATTTCCATCAGAACCAACCCTTTCTCTTGAAGAATCTTAAGAGAAGTAAGGTGAAAATAAAAACTATCCCGAATAAAATCCAAAAATCGCTGTAAGAATTATCGGTTAAAAATGGTTTGACAACGTTGGCCTGGAAGATGCTTGTTAAGAGTATTAAAGGAAAAGTAAGGAAAGCCAAAACCGTGAATTTCTGCATCACCGAATTCATTTTAGTGTTTAGAAGTTGGGCGTTGGTCTCTTCAAAGGATTCAATGGTTTCTTTGTAATTTATACAATACTGTAAAACCCTAAGATAATCTCCTTCAAGGTCGGCGAAATAAATTTGGGTTTCTTGCCCCCAAAATTCAGGACCGATGATTGATAATGATTTAAAAATACTTTGTTGCGGCTGGAAGCAAAGATAAAAACCCAATAAATCTCTTTTAAGATAAGAGATATTTTCAAGAAGCCGATATTTTTTTTCGCTAAATAAATCTTTTCTTATCACTTCTATTTTTTCATCAATATGTTTTAATTGTCTGAAAGCGAAAGAGAGACAAAACTCTAAAAGATAATAAAGGAGTCTGGCAGTTGTGCCGCCGAGAATTCTCTCTTTATAATTTTTATCCCGGTCTATTTTATCAATAAATAAATCTATTGGTTCCAGTTTTTCATAAGAAACTGAAATTAAAGTTTCTTTGGTAATAATAAAATCAATTTCTCCTCTTCTTGAAGTTTTCTGTTCTATATCATAAATCGGCAGATGATAAATAAAATAAAGATAAGCACCATATTGCTCCGTTTTTGCTCTTGCCGAAGGATGAAATAATTCTTCCAAAACAATGGGATGGATTTTAAATTCCTCCGCTAAAAATTGAACATCTTTTACAACGGGCTTAACAATATTAACCCAGTTGATATTGCCTTTTTTGATATGTATTGGCATTGATTTAATAATAGACAATATTTAAAAAATATCAATAAGTTTTTTAAATTGTTAATTGGTCCTTTCCTTGTTAAAATTTAATTATATAACTTCAATGATATTTAATTGGCACTCAATAACAATAAAAGAAGTTTTTGAAAAGGTTAAAAGCAATGAAAACGGGCTTTCAACCGAAGAAGTTTTAAAACGTCAAAAACATTTCGGTTTTAATAAGCTTCTTGAAGAAAAGCCACCGGCTCAAACAACGATATTTTTACGGCAATTCCAAAGTCCGTTAATTTATATTTTAGTAATCGCCAGTGTCATAGCTTTAATTTTAAAAGATTATACCGACTCAATTATTATTTTCAGCGCAGTCCTTTTAAATACGATTATTGGTTTTTTCCAAGAAAATAAATCTTCTAAGATTTTAGCCGAACTCAAAAAAATAATTAAAGTAAAAGCTTATATTCTCAGAGATGGCAACGAGAAAGAGGTGGACCAATTAGAATTAGTTCCGGGCGATATTATTTTCCTTCATCCCGGAGAGAAAGTTCCGGCCGACGGCCGTTTGATAGAAGTTAATAATTTGAAAATAAACGAATCATCATTAACTGGCGAATGGTTTCCTTCAGAAAAAACAACGGATATTTTAAATGAAAAAACAATTTTAGCCGATAGAGATAATATGGTTTTTATGGGCTGTGTGGTTGAAGACGGTCGGGGGAAAGCTGTTGTGGTTGAAACTGGCCATAAAACCGCTATTGGTGAAATTGCTCAGGCCATCAATATTTCTAAAGAAGAAAAAACTCCTTATCAGAAAAAAATTGTTCATTTGAGCAAGATAATTGGTATTTTAGTTTCGTTTGTTTCCTTTTTACTTTTTGTTTTTGGGACGATTTTGGGTCAAAATATTTTTGAAATGTTTTTGACAGCCGTGGCCGTAGCGGTAGCGGCCATCCCCGAAGGCCTGCCGGTGGCAACCACTGTTATCTTGGCTTTAGGAATGCAGAGAATTTTAAAAAAGAACGGTTTAGTCAGAAAAATGATTGCAGCCGAAACATTAGGGAGCACCTCCATAATTTGTACGGATAAAACCGGTACCTTAACCGAAGCAAAAATGCAGATTTCGGGGATTTATGTTTTTAGCCAAACACAAAAAGTTGGGTTAAAAGAAGTTTTTTTTGACGATAAAAAGTTTTCAGAAAAAATTGACACTCGTAGCGCCGAGCTTCATGTTTTAGCTTTAAAAATAGGTGCGATTTGCACAGAGGCTTTTATTGAGAATCCTGATGATGAATTAAGTCAAAGGATTATTAGAGGGCGACCAATGGAGAAGGTTCTTCTTTTAGCAGCTCTTCAAGCTGGTTTTTCCAAAAAAGAATTAGAGGAAAAACAGCCGAAACTCGATGAAATCTTTTTTGATCCCGTTTATAAGTACTCGGCTGTTTTGCGTTATTTTACGCATCAGGAAAATATTGTTTATATTCTTGGGGCGCCGGAGGTAATAATAAAAATGTCCAAAATATCTGCGAAAAGATTGTCCGAATTGAATCATAAACTTGAGGACTTAGCCGGCCGTGGATTAAGGGTTTTGGCTTGTGCTTATAAAAAAACTAAAAATCAAAAAATTCAAGATAAAAATTTGGGAAATATGGAATTTGTCGGGCTTATTACGTTTCACGATCCCATCCGGAAAGAAACAAAAGAAGCTATTAAGGTTTGTCAAAAAGCGGGGATGAAACCCATTATTGTTACTGGCGACCATCGATTGACTGCCAAAGCGGTTGCCGAAGAATTAGGTTTGCCCATAAACGAAGAAAATATAATTGAAGGTCAGGAATTAGAGCAATTGGGAGATGAAGAATTTAAGAAAAGATTTAAAAAAATTGATGTTTATGCTCGATTAGAGCCTCAACAAAAATTAAAAATTATTAAAGCTTGGCAAGAAGAAGGAAAAGTGGTGGCAATGACCGGCGACGGCGTTAATGATGCGCTGGCTTTAAAAAATGCTGATATCGGCGTGGCTTTGGGCTCTGGCACGGATGTCGCCAAAGAATCATCGGATTTGATTCTTTTAAGAGATAATTTTTCGGTGATTGTAGCGGCAGTAGAAGAAGGAAGAGTAATTATTGATAATTTCAGGAAAACGATCACTTTGTTGGTTTCTCAGTGTTTTTCCGAAATAATTTTAATTGGAACAAGCATTGTTTTAGGATTACCATTGCCAATTTTGCCAGCTCAAATTTTATGGGAAAATTTGATTGAAGGTAGTCCTCAGGGCCTCGCTTTTGCTTTTGAGCCGAAAGAAAAAGACGTTATGGAAAGAAAGCCGGAGAATTCTAAAGCGCCATTATTAAGC
>Ga0315539_1002663_pt1 | contig 12796 bp, 13 predicted proteins | sample SalMarSW160150MG_FD_203097 | JGI IMG/M metagenome (GOLD analysis project Ga0315539, IMG submission 203097) | Salt marsh sediment microbial communities from the Plum Island Ecosystem LTER, Massachusetts, United States - Salt Marsh Sediment SW1601-150 ... | reverse complement strand
AAGCCCACCCTTTCTCGTCCGCGATTTTCGCGCAAAACTCGGGGGGGTCTATTAATGCAGCCCCCTGAGTTTTGCGCAAAAATATAGTGAAACGTCAAAGGGGTGACGATGTATAGCTTGGATGATACCATTGCCGCCATCTCTACCCCCATCGGCGAGGGAGGGATCGGCATCGTCAGGATGAGCGGTCCCGAAGCCCACGCCATCCTGCAGAAACTCTTCGTCAAGGGCAAACCCGCTAATATCCAGTATCCAATATCCAATATCCGACGTCCAAACTACCTCCTCTACGGCCATATCATTGACCCTGAGACCTCCGAGGTCATTGACGAGGTGCTGGTTTCCTACATGAAAGCTCCCCGCACCTACACCCGCCAGGACGTGGCCGAGATCAACTGCCACGGCGGCATCGCGCCGCTGCGCCGCACTCTGGAGCTTTGCCTGCGGCAGGGGGCGCGGCTGGCCTCCCCCGGCGAGTTCACCCTGCGGGCCTTTATCAACGGCAGGATAGACCTGGCCCAGGCCGAGGCGGTGCTGGACATCGTGCGGGCCAAGACCGAGGCCGGGCTTCGGGTGGCTGTGGGCCAGTTGGAGGGGCGATTGTCCGAACAGGTTCGATCTGTGCGGAGGAGGCTCGTGGACGTTTTGGCCTACCTGGAGGCGACCATAGACTTCGAAGAGGACGAGATCCCAGAGCGGGACATCGCGCCCGATCTGGAGGAAGCGCACCGGCAGTTGGGGCGCTTGCTGGCCTACGCCGACCGGGGAATCATCTATCGCCAGGGCATCCGCACGGCCATCGTTGGTAGGCCCAACGTGGGCAAGTCGTCTCTGCTCAACGCCCTCCTCCGCACCAGCCGGGCCATCGTCACCCCCATCCCCGGCACCACCCGAGACACCCTGGAGGAGACCCTCAACCTGCAGGGCATTCCTCTGGTGTTGGTGGACACCGCGGGCATCGTCGCCGAGACGGAGGACGTCATCGAGCAGTTGGGCATTGAGCGCAGCCGAAGTGCACTGGCCCAGGCCGACCTGGCCCTCCTGGTCGTGGATGGCAGCGAGCCTCTCACTGAAGCTGACCGCCAGATCGCTGGCCTGGCCGCTGGCAAGACGGCCATACTGGTGGTCAATAAGATTGATCTGCCGCGAGCGGTGGGTGACTTCGACATCCTGACTGAGGCGACACAGGTGGAGATTTCGGCTCTGACGGGGGAGGGGTTAGAGGAATTGGAGGGGGCGATTGTAGAGGTCGTTTTCTCTGGCCAGGTGCTGGCTTCCGATGAGCCTCTGGTCTCCAGTCCCCGCCACAAGGACATTTTGAAGCGGGCACTGGATCACCTGGCCAGCGCGCGGGAGGCTCATGCTGGGGGGATGCCCGCCGACTTCGTGGCCATTGACCTCACCTCGGCAGTGAACGCTTTGGGCGAGATCACCGGCGAGACGGTTACCGAGGACCTGTTGGAGGTCATTTTCAGTGAGTTTTGTGTGGGGAAGTAGAGGGTAGGCCGACAAGAGGTTGAAACCTGCGGCTGGAGGGCACTTTGTGCCGGCCGTACACCTGCGATGAAAAATAATAAAGGGCTAGCTAGCTTTCAGCTAACCAGCCCATTGATTTCATTAGTTAATTGTACTACACTTGGCTCAATTTCCAGAGAGCTTTGTTCAATCTTTTCATGCTAAGCTCACTGTCTACTTGATGCTCCGAAATAGTATCCTGCGGTGCTACCTAAAAGCGGAGTTAGGAATGAAAGGGCTTCCTTTGCCATTTGCCATCTTGATGTGTCGAGTAAACCTATTGTAGTGACCACTATGACAACGCCCAGAAGCCCAAGGGCCAAAATCCCTGCTATCTGCCTTTCCAGTCGCTTTGTTTGTTCTTCAATAAGTAGGCGAACCTCGTTCAAATCCGGGATCTCTTGTCTGCTCCATTCCCTCAGATCAAGATACGCTTCGCGCTTCAGTTCTTGCCGCGCTGACTTTTCGTCTATCAGGTGAAGATCTCTTAAGCTTGGGAACTTCTCTCTAATCAATATGTCAATACGCAAGTCATCGGTGTGCTGTAGACGCGTTAGTTCCATTCACTTCCTCCTGATCTTTTTACTTCTACAACTGTTACGCAGACCGAGCACACTATGCTCTGCCGACTCTTGGCATATTCAACTGTTGTTAAGGTGCGGGTGGCGCTATAGATATCAGAGCAGGATGACCCCTCGTATTGTATCGCCGTTTCTCAGCAATAATTCCGAATCAGGGTCGTTGTTCGTCTTCATCGCCAAGAGACCCAGCGCTATAAATCTTCGGATCAACTCTGCCATGGTTGTGCCCTTCTCATTAGCGATACCGTCAAGTTGGTGGTATATCGAGTCGGGCAGTATTAACGAATAGCGCTTAATATTGTTCTTCATTGTCTCTAGATGTCCCTCCTGACCAGAAAAAGTTACCCTGTCCTTTCAAACACTTAACTGAAACACGAACTGAGGGTTAATGCCCCAATCAATTCCTCACCTCCTCCTGGTATGCATTTTTATTACTTCATACATATTATAACATACTTTGCGATTCTTGTCAAGGGGGTAAACCTTAAAATTTTCAGATCCGGGGATAGCCTGTCTCTGCTGTATCGCCACGCTGAATCATCAGGAAACCTTTCTCACATCCGCTTCGGTGTAGAGGTCTTCAGCCGGATCGCGCAAAAAGGCGTAGCCGGGATCGTGCTGGAGCGCCGAGAGGATCAGGGCCGTTTCGTCAATCATCTCTTGGGTCAAGATGATCACTTCCACAGAAACCCCCCTCCTCACCGGCAGGTCCTTGAGGATCAGTTCGCCGTCCTTTTCCGGCCTTGTCAGAATGCGGACTGCCTGCATGGTCTTATCCTCCTTGAACAATTATCCCTTGGCAAAGTAAGCCAGCGCCAACCTCACCCTTTCCTCTATCTCCATCTCTTCATCGGGCAGGGACTGGAGGGCGGCTTGAGCTTCCACTACGCTGTAGCCCAGGCTGGTGAGGGCAGCGATGACTTCGGCGTCGGCGTCGGTGAGAAAGGGTACCGCCTCTGGGCCAACCTCGGCCGCGACTCTGTCCTTGAGGTGAAAGACGATCTTCTTGGCCATCTTGGGGCCGATGCCAGGCACCCTGGCCAACACCACAGCGTTCCCTTGAGCGATGGCCAGGCGCAGCGAATCGGGTGACAGAGTGGAGAGCATGGCCAGGGCCACCTTGGGGCCCACGCCCGAGACGCTCAGAAGCAGCTCAAACAGGGCCAGCTCGTCCTCGCTGCCGCAGCCGTAGAGGGTCAGCTCGTTCTCCCGCACGTGGAGGTGGGTGAAGACCTCCACCTGACGGCCCAGCCCCTCCGCAGTCTCCAGCACCGAGGTCGGGACGTAGACCTTGAAGCCGATCCCCCCCACGCCGATGACAAGGTAGTCCTTTCCTATGGCCTCGATCGTCCCCTTCAGGTTGGCGATCATCTTCCCTCGATCTCCTCAGCTTGTCTGGCCAGGCTCTTCATTCGAGCGGAGTGGATGTGGCAGATGGCCACGGCGATGGCGTCGGCGGCATCGTCGGGTTGCGGGACACTATCCAGGCCCAGGAGCACCTTGACCATTTCCTGCACCTGGGTCTTGGTGGCTCGCCCGTAGCCGACCACCGCCTGCTTGACCTCCAGGGGCGTGTACTCGTGAACGGCCACTTCGGCGTTAGCCATGGCAAGCAGGGCTACCCCGCGTGCCTGGCCCACGCTCAGCGCGGTGCGAACGTTGCGGCTGAAGAAGAGCTTCTCCACCGCCGCCGCCGCAGGCTGCCGCTCCTGGATGAGAGCCGTCAACTGGCGGTAGATCTCCTGCAGCCGTTGGGGCTGCGATTCATCCGAGGAAGTGGTTATCGTCCCGTAGTCCACCAGCCTCAGATCGTCGCCCTCGCCCCATACCAGGCCGTAGCCGGTGATGGCCGTGCCGGGATCAATCCCTAAGACCAGGTTCTCGTCTTCGCTCATCGGGTACTTATCATAACATCCGAAGTAGTAGCTCGACGATGTCGTATCTGTCATTGCGAGCCCTTCGATACCTCAGGGTAAACTCCGCGAAGCAATCTCCCGTCCTCAATTACCTGCAACGGTGAAGATTGCTTCGTCGCCCCGCTCCTCGCAATGACACTTCCGATTAGGTTGAGGCCCACTCGTCGTATTGGGCCATGATCTCATCGGTGATGTTCAGATTGGAGGAGACCTGCTGGACGTCGTCCAGCTCCTCCAGGGCATCAATGAGGATCATGGCCTTGATGGTTTCCTTCTCCCCCAGCTCCATCGGGCTTTTGGGAATCATGGAGATCTCGGCCGAATCCAGGGTGATTCCGTTCTTCTCCAATTCCTCTTTGACCCTTTGGAAGTCATTGAGCTGGGTATAAACCTCCACCAGATCGCTTCCAACAGTGACGTCGTCGGCCCCGGCGTCAATAGCCAGCAGCGCCAGCTCGTCGGGATCGTGATCGTCGGGGGAGATGGTGATGTAGCCTTGGGACTCGAAGAGCCAGGCCACGCAGCCGGTCTCACCCAGGCTGCCGCCGTAGCGGGAGAAGGCGCGACGGACATCGGACACTGCCCGGTTGCGATTGTCCGTCAGTACCTGCACCAACAGTGCCACCCCGTGGGGGCCGTAGCCTTCGTAGTTGACCTCCTCAAGCTCTGCGCCCTTTTCGCTGCCGGTACCCCGTCTGATGGCTCGCTGGATGTTGTCCTTGGGCATGCTGGCCGCCTTGGCCTTTTCTACAGCCAGGCGCAGCTTGAAGTTCGTAGCGGGGTCGCCGCCCTCCCGCGCCGCTATGACGATCTCGCGTCCCAGCTTGGTGAAGAGCTGGCCTCGCTTGGCGTCCGCTGCCCCCTTCTTGCGCTTAATCGTTGACCATTTGGAATGTCCTGACATAGCCACACCTCCTTACACACTCGCCCCTTCGGCGGGGTCGAGAGACTATGTGGTACGCCATAATTATACTACTGGAGGGGAAAAAAAGCTAGCGGAAAAGTGATGCGTGAAAAGTCATTCACGTTTCACGACTCGATCGGAGGCGATGGCTCACGAATTCGATCATAACGGGTACGAGGGAGATGAAAATGATAGCCAGGATAACCAGCGTGAAGTTGCGCTTGACAAAGGGAATGTTGCCAAAGAAGTAGCCTCCGAAAGTGAAAAGGGCGATCCAGGCCAACCCGCCTATGACGTTATAACTGATGAAATGCCAGTAAGTCATCTTGCCAATACCGGCCACGAAGGGCGCAAAGGTGCGGATGATGGGAATGAATCGGGCCAGAATAATGGTCTTGCCCCCGTGCTTTTCGTAGAAACGATGGGTGCGGTCCAGATATTCTTTATTCAGGAAAGGCACGTCTTCCCTGCTAAACACCTTCGGCCCCACGAAGTGTCCTATCCAGTAGTTCACCGTATCCCCTCCCACAGCCGCGATGCTGAGAAGAACGAACAACACTCCGACGTTCAGTGAACCAAGAGCGGCGAAGCTGCCTGCGGCGAAGAGCAGGGAATCCCCCGGCAGGATGGGCGTCACCACCAGGCCCGTTTCGAGAAAGATGACCAGGAAAAGGAGCAGATAGGTCCAGACGCCGTAGGTCTGGATGATCACGTTCAGGTGTTTGTCGAGATGCAGAACAAGCTCGATCAGGTTTCTAATCAGTTCCACGTTTTTTCTCCTTCGTGTAGTTGTAGTATGTGGGTTTCGACCCCCACCCCAGCCCCCTTCGACAGGGCTCAGGGCAGGCTCTCCCTGCCAGTGGGGAGGGAGTTAGCCGTACACCTCGACCGCTTCCAGGAAAGCGGCGATGTTGTCCCACGGAATGTCAGGCTCGTCAATGTCGTAGGCGGGGCAGAGAATGAGGCCGGCGCGGCCCAGGGTCTCGATGCGGCACCTGACCTCCCTACGGATGTCGTCGGGCGTGGCAAAGCTGAAGGTGGTATGGTGGCCAACGGTGCCCCACAGCGCCAGTCGGGGGCCGAACCGTCGGCGGATGCGGGCGGCGTTCATGTGATCCGGCTGCAGCGGGTTGATGGCGTTCACACCGATCTCCATCAGGTCGCCCACGATAGGCTCGAAGTAACCGTCGCTGTGGTAGAGGATGCGGAGGTCGGGCTTGGTGGCCCGCGCCGCCTGGATGATCGTCGCCAGACGCGGCTTGAAGAATTCGCGCCAGGTGGCCGGGCCGATGATCATCGTCCCCGGCATCCCCACGTCATCGTCCAGGGCCAGCACGTCCACGCCGGCCCGGGCCAGCGTCTCGGCGTTGCGGCGGGCCAGGTCGGCCAGGCGGTCGAGGAGAAAGTGGGCCCAGGCGGGACGCTCCAACAGGTCTAGGAGAAAGTTTTCCAGGCCGCGCAGCCGCCAGGCGGCCTCGAACAATTCGCCGCCCAGGTGGGGCAGGTTGCCGCCAGCGGCCAAGCCGCAGGCCTGCAGAGCCTGCACCTGGCGGGCCAATCCCTTGGCGTGATAGGACGCGCTAACATCGGGGAAAGGAAAGCGGCGCAGGTCGTCCAGCGAGCGGGCGTGGGCCAGGGGGCTGCGGTACTCAGGGGTTTCAGGGCGGTAGTCCCAACGGGCGTAGGTTGCCACCTGAGCCGCACTGCCCAGCCGTGTGTCTGGGGAAAAAGGGCTGGCCAGACGATCCAGGGCCTTCTCCTCCGGCGAAAGAGGGAACTCGACAAAGCGCACATCCACCGCGCCGTCCCGGTACTGGCCCGGCGGGGCCAGGCTCTCGAGGTCCATGTGGTAAAAGCCCAATGCGTGAGGGACGCGATCCGGTTCGCCGCCGTCAAGCGCGGTCAACAGTCGCTCGCGAGCGTTCATGTAGATGCCTCCGATGCTTCAGAATCACTGACTCACTGAGAGCACTGAATGCACTGAAATCCTCAGTGTCCTCAGTCACCTCAGTGCTTCAGTGATTCAGCGATTCCAACTCCCTCTCCAACTCCGCCACCTCCCCATCCCTCCGATGATACCCCATCTGCTCGATCATCCCCTTCGCTTTGGCCAGGCTCTCCCGCGCCTTCTCCTTCTCACCACAGGTCAGGTGCAGCCGGGCGTACTCCAGGTGGCAATCCGCTTCGTGCAGCCGCATCCCTCCGCGCGTGGCAATGGACAGCGCCTCCTCCAGGTCCCTCTGGGCCCCGGCCACGTCGTCCATGACCCGGCGCAGCTCCGTCCGCGCCAGCAGGCCGCGAGGAATGTGATGCTGAATCCCTGCTTGCCGCAGCCGGTCCACCGCCTGTTCCAGGTGGGCCGTGGCTTGGGCGAAATCGCCTGTGCCCTCCTGCTGAGCCTGAAGCAGGTAAGCTCGCCCCAGGGACAGGTTATCCAGCGCGATGTCGAGAAGAATGCCCTCTCGCTTTGCCCATTCCAAGGTCTGACCGGCCCGGCTCTGCACCTCCTGGTACTTCCCCTGGTCCAGTAACAGATCGCAGTACCGAAAGCCCGAGAAGGAGTAGAGAAGCGGTAACTCCGGCTGCCCGTCTTGCATCGCCTCTGCCTCAGCGAAGAGGGCTGTGGCCTCCATCAAACGACCGGCCTGGTGCAGGGCATCGGCCAGGGGTGTTCGCTTGCTCATTCGTTGAAAGCCATCGCCGCTGCGGTCGGCCAGGCCCACGCTCTGTTGGGCGTAATCCAGGGCCCGGGCCAGGTCCCCGTTGGTGAGGTAGAGGTGGCTAAGTTCGCCAGTAGCAATGGCGGCGTTCACCCAGTCCTCTCCTGCAATGTCAGCCTCCAGACCGGCCTGCATGGGCTGGGCTGCCTCTGTCAGCCGGCCCAGCGCCTGGAGGCAAAAACCCGCCTCATTCAGGACCCAGCTTCTCAAGACTTCGGTGAGCCCGGCCACGGGCTGGCGCCAGGGCGGGTCAAAGAAGCCGGACAGGGCGGCCAGGTCCGCGCCAATCGCGTCAAGCTTCTTCAAACTGAAAGCCTCATTCCACCTCCGAATCCGCTGCACGTACACCTCATCCATCGCCTCCTGGTGGCGGCAGGCCTGGCAGCCGTGGGCCACCGCCGCGTAGAGGGGGGCCATCTCCTCGATGGTGTCGGGGTATTCCTTGGCCGTGGCCTTCAGGTGCTCGTAGAGGCGGTTGTGGCCTTCCCGCCAGGCATCGGGGTGCTCTTGCCGGAGCTGCTGTCCGAAGTGCTCCCGCACCAGGGGGTGGGCGTCCAGCATGCCGGGACGGTGCCTGCTCTCGGGGGCAATCAGCCTGGCCTGGCGTAGCTTCTGCAGTAGGCACAGCCACCCAGCTTCGGACAGCTTCTGGATGTGCTCCGTCAGGTCGGGGATGGGCGGGGCGGCTCGCACGGCGGCAATCTCCTCAGTTTTGGCCGGTCGGTCGAACAGGCCAAGCATCCGCAATAGCTCCACTTCGGGGCCGTCGCCGAAGCGCTGCGCGAAAGCGGCCATCACCCGGCGGGGGTGTTTGCCCTCTTCTTCCGGCACGTCCAGGTCCGGGATCTGGGAGGCGTGGGAGATGTGGTGGCCGGGGATGTCGTGCAGGTAGGCGGCCAGCAGGTTCAGGGCCAGGGCGTAGTTGCCAAAGTCGCGGGTGGCTTCCTCCAGTTCGGCGTCCGTTCCCTGCACGCCGCCCACCCGCAGCAGGGCCCGCCCGGCCTCGGCGGAGATCTGCTCCAGGTCCTCCTGGCGGGCCGTCTCTGCGAACGATGCCAGGTCGGCTACCGCTTCCCGCGTGGTGATGACGCACAGGCCCTGGTTCTGGCGGGCCAGTTCCGCCAGCAGGATGGCCAGGGCCGGGTCCTTGACCTTGCCGCGCTCGTAATCCAGCCCCGATTGAAGTGGTTCCATCCCGTCGAGCACCAGCAGGGTCTTTTCCCGCCGCACCAGGTCGGCCAGCCTTTGCCCCTTGTCCCAGGGCGAGCCTGCGGTGGGGTCGGCGTCGCCAAACCAGGTCAGGGCCTCGGAGATGAACAGGTCGGCTGAAGTGACCCGCTCGCCGGTGCCCTGGCTGTAGAATGACCAGCCGTAAACCCGGCGCGCGCCACGATAGTTGTCGGCGGCCAGGCGCTCCAGCCACTTGTTGACCAGGGTGGACTTGCCCACCCCGCCCCAGGCCACCAAGCTGACGATGTGAGTCTGGTCGGACTCCCAGGCTTCGTCCAGCAGCTCCATCTCCTTCTGGCGGCCGAAGAGCTCCGCGCCGGTCACCGGCAGGCGGTGGATGTCCACCTTCTCCGGAGGCGACCAGCGGGGAGGAGGCGGCGCGGGTGGCTGGTAAGCGGGATCGGTGATGACCTTGTGGATGCGCTCGGCGACCTGGGCGAAGGGCACGTCCCAGTTGTCCCTGAAGTCGCTAACGACGGATTGGCCATCGCGGGGGATCATCTGGATCGGCGTCAGCCAGTGGCAGACCTTCCAGGCGCAGGGCCGCAGCAGCACGAGGATGAGGGTCATCCCATTGCTGGCGCGGCGCTCCAGCAGGTAGGGGATCTCTTCCTTGTTGACGAAGTCGGAGGCCAGGTAGTCAGCTGAGATCAGGCATACCGCTACCGCTGCCCGCTCCATCACCTCCCGGATCTCGTCGTACCACTCGGCGCCGGCACCGATGTCCCGGTCGTCCCAGATGTCAATGTCAATGCGACCGGCCTTCTCCAGCATCTCCAGATGAGGCCGCAGGCGGTCTTTCCACTGCTCGTCTTTGTGGCTGTAGCTGATAAAGACGGTGGGTTTGGTCATGGTCTACCTTCCTTCAGCCGCCGATTGAAATCGCGGCTTGGGGGCGCTCTGCGCCGGCCGACCGCCTGCGCAGTTGGGGTTCTGCGTCGGCGTAGGCCGACGCCCGTCCATAGGCCCTCCTGCTGCACACTTCAGTGTGTCGTGACGTCGTCTAATTCCTCTCTACGTCCAGAAAATCATCGCCACCCCCACCAGCGCCACCACTGTCCCGATGATGGCCCGTGGGGTGATGCGCTCTTTGAAAATCCAATGGGCCAGCGGCAGCAGGAGCACCGGGCTCAATGCCATCAACGTGGAGGCGATACCCACGTGGGTTAGCTGTACTGCTGCCAGGGAAAGGGTCATGCCGGTGAAGGGCCCCGCAACCGTCCCGCCCAGGATGGCCCATCGTGCACTCCTTATGCGCAATCCCTCGATGGTGGGGCGGAGCTGGCCCTTCATCAACGCCCACAGCCAAATCACTGCTGATGCCACCAACAATCGCATCAGGCTAGCCGACAGGGCCGGGAAGTCGCCGGCCATCCCTCGCTTCGACAGGATCAGCCCCAACGCCTGCCCGAACGCGCCGCCGATCCCGCACAGCACCCCGATGATGTAGCTCCTGGGGTTGCCGTCCACAGAGTTGGAGTTCCTCTGTTCCGAAACCACCCAGGCGACGCTGCTCACCGTCACGATGATGGCGCCGATTTCCAACAGGCTCAGCGTTTCGCCCAGGAAGACCCAGGCCAGCAGCGCGCCGATCACCGGCACCAAGGTCATCAGCAGCATCGAAAGGCGTGTCCCGATCAGGACAAAGGCCTGAAGCAACAGCGCGTCGCCCACCACCAGTCCGCTGATGGCGGACAATCCCAGCCACCCCCAGCGGGATGGTTCGGCGCGGATGGGCAACGCCTGTCCTTGCCACAATAGATGGGTGATCGTCAGGAAAAAGGCCGCCAGCGGCAACCGCACCCGGTTGACGAGCTGGGAACCGACCTGCTTACCGGCAATCGTGAAAAAAAGGGAGGTGGCTGCCCAGCACACCGCTGTGGCCAGGGCAGCGATTTCACCCAGGTAAGTTTGCAAAACTCAACCTCGTCTTTGCCCTATTCGTCCCAGGCGGGATACTGCTCCGGCGCCTCGCCCACCGACTCGACCAGGCGGGGATATTCAGCGTCGGGATCGGCGTTCTCGTTGATGGCGTGCACCCGCACCTTGAAGCGCCAATCGTCGCCGTAGTCGAAGAGATACATGAACTCTTGCCTTGGCTCCAGATCCAGTTTTTCAAGCGTTGTGATCTGGACGTTGCCAGGGCCCAGTTCATCTTCTTCTGCGAGGTAGTCGTCCCAAAACGCATCCATGTGGGCTTGCATCTCTTCTACCGTCATCCCCTCACCGCCGCCAAAGAGAGCACGCAAGGACTGTTCGCGCTCTTCGGGGGTAAGCTCAGGCCACTCTTCTTCTTCGTCATCTATGGGCTCTCCCCACGGATCAGCGCCTTCGGGCAGGCAATACTCGCTGCTTTCATCCCACGCTTTTCCACTCATGAAGAACGAGTAGAGGTGGTCGGCGTCCCACTCGTAGGCATCCTGGATGGCGAAGTGCAAATCCTCCAGAGTTTGATCGGCGCGCATCTCGATTTTGCGCCACACTCGCCCTGCGCCGGGCAGGGATACGTGAAAGGTGTAGGTTTTCATCATTTCCTCCTCTCTTGTGTTAGCCTCCCAACTCGACGATCAATTGATGGATACGGTCCAGCCCCGCCCGCAGGTAGTCGGGCGGCAGGCCGAAGCTGATTCGCAGGTGGTGATCCAGGCTGAAGTGGTCACCAGGGACGATGAGCAGGCTCTTTTCGCGCCTCAACCGCTCCACGAGTTCGGTGGAGTTGACGTCGAGGTGATAGCGCACGAAGGCGATGGCCGCCGCCTGGGGTGGGACCACGCTGAAGGTTCCTCCGTGGTTCTTCATCCATCCATCCAGAATGGGAAAGCCTCGGCGGATGTAATCTCTCGCTCGTTGGATGAGGCGGGGCCGCACCTGGGGAGAGAGCGCGAGGGCCGCCAGCTTGTTGGCCAGCATGGTGGTGCTGATGGCGGTGTATTCGTGGCGAGCCCAGATGTCATCTACGATGTCCGCCGGCCCCACCACCCAGCCGATGCGCAGCCCTGGCAGACCGTAGGCCTTGCTCAGGCTGTTCAGGGCCAGTACCCTGTCGTACCGTCCCCAAAACGAAGGCGTCTGGGTATCGGTCAGTCGCTCCGCTCCGCAGTAGACCTCGTCGGCCAGCAGCCAGGCCCCCACCCGCTCAGCGGCGGCCACGATGGCGTCCATCTCCTCCGGAGTGAGAATGTAGCCCGTGGGGTTGTTCGGATTGCAGACGGCGATGAGCTTCGTCCTCTCCGTGACGGCCTGGCTCAACTCATCCAGGTCAGCAGCCCAGCCTCGTTCTTCTTCCAAATGAAAGTCCCTGACCCGAAAGCCGTAATTGTGGCCCAGTCCCCAGATCTGCATGTAGTTGGGCAGCATCACTACCATCTCATCCCCCGCCGCGAGGAGGGTTTGGAGGGTGATGAAGTTGGCCTCAGCGCAGCCGACGGTGACCAGCACGTTGTCGGGCGTCGCGCCGGGATAGAGGGCGGCGATGTGCTCCCGCAGTTCGACAAGGCCGTTGGCCTGGGGGTAGTTTAGCTCCGTGGCCAGCAGCTCCTCGATCATAGCATCGCCCATCAGCTCACGGACGGTTATGGGGTGAACGCCGCTCTCCGACAGGTTGTACTTCACGACGTTCTCCCATTTGGACATCATGCGTTCCATGTCGAAGGGCTGAAACATGGTCATGTCATTACTCCTCCCTCACGATAACGCGGTCGGCGGCAGCGACGTGGCGGCCGAGGTTCCCAAATCGCAACACGGCCGTCAGCGGCAGATGGTCGGATGTCCCTTTCTTGGTCGTCTTGCTGAAGGGGCGGGGGCGTCCGCTGGGCGTCGCCACCAGGGAGTCGCGGAAGATGTCCACACTGTCCAGGTCGAGCGTCAACCCGGCGCCAGTCAACAGGCCACGGCTGGCGATCAACTGGTCGAGCACCTGATAGCGGTTGG
>Ga0315539_1002661_pt1 | contig 12810 bp, 6 predicted proteins | sample SalMarSW160150MG_FD_203097 | JGI IMG/M metagenome (GOLD analysis project Ga0315539, IMG submission 203097) | Salt marsh sediment microbial communities from the Plum Island Ecosystem LTER, Massachusetts, United States - Salt Marsh Sediment SW1601-150 ... | reverse complement strand
CCATAGAGTAAATGCCTATCATTTTGATACCGATTTTCTCAAACGGGTTAATGATGAAGTGGGATCGTTGATCCTGGAGCAGGGGTATTCCCTGAAACACTGATTCATTCTGATAACGCTAAGCACATCAATTGTTTTAGTGCTTGGTATTCTTGTTGCACTATCATCGTGTAATTACACCAAAGAGATTCATGTTTCACCCGACGGAAACGACAGTGGATCCGGAGAAATAATCAATGATTTTGAGGAAGCGGTAATGTTGAATCTGAAATAATTCCTACTTTTATTCGGAAAATCCTTTCTTTACTAACCTGAAATACATTTTTATCATGAAAAATCTTCGTTTATTCATCTGTTTTTTATTTCCGCTGTTCATGATGGGTTGCCAGTCGGATAATTGGATCACTTTGTTTGACGGGGAAACTCTTGAAGGATGGAGGGCATCAGAAAACACCGGGTCCTGGAAAATCGAGGATGGTGCCCTAGTTACTTCCGGTCCCCGTTCGCACCTCTTTTATGACGGGGAAGTTATGAACCATAATTTTAGGAATTTTGAGTTGATGGTTGATGTAAAAACCACTCCGGGATCTAACTCGGGGATCTATTTCCACACCGAATTCCAGGAAGAAGGCTGGCCTGAAAAGGGCTATGAATGTCAGGTAATCAATTCAAACAAACCCACAGAACCAGGAGATTATGTGGAACACAAAATGACCGGAAGCATATATGCCATTCGGAATACATGGAAATCACCCGTACCTGATAACGAATGGTTTAATTACCACATCGTCGTCCGGGGCAAGACCATACAAACGTTCATCAATGGTGAACTGATTGCTGAATATACGGAGCCGGAAGAAGGATACAGGCCCGAGAGCATGAAAGGCCGCCTCCTCTCTTCCGGAACGTTCGCTTTCCAGTGTCATGATCCCGGAAGTGTGGTTTATTATAAAAACGTTAAGGTAAAACCGCTACCCGATGATCTTCCAACACCGGGAGAACCACCGGAAGACCTGGAGTTTGAAAAGCACCTGGTTGATCTGGCTTCCGGCAATTTCCCTTTGATCGACCTGCACATGCATTTGAAAGAGGGATTGACACTGGAGGACGTCATGATGCATGCACGAAAGTACGGATTCACCTTAGGAATTGCCGTGAATTGCGGATTGAATATGGGACTGGAAACGGATTCAGCAGTGCAGCAATTTTTAGACAACTATGAAAAACCATCACACACCTGGCTGGCCGTGCAGGCCGAGGGACGTGAATGGCTGGATATGTTTTCCGAAGAGGTGATTGCACAGTTTGATTATGTGTTCACTGATGCCATGACCTGGACCAATGACAACGGTAAACGCATGCGGTTATGGATTGAAGAGGAGACAGAAGTGGGGGATCCCCAGGATTTTATGGAGCAACTGGTGGACCGGACCGTTGGCATCCTTGAAAGTGAGCCGATTGATATTTTTGTCAATCCTACATACCTGCCCGAGGAGATAAACGACCGGTATGATGAACTCTGGACAGAAGAGAGAATGGATCGGGTCATCACGGCACTCGTGGAAAATCAGGTTGCACTGGAGATCAACAACCGGTTTATGATTCCCAGCACTGCCTTTATAAAAAGGGCAAAGGAAGCCGGGGTAAAATTCACGTTCGGAACAAATAATGGCGGGAAAGATGATCTGGGTAGAATGGAATACGCCATTGAAATGATTGAGGAGTGCAGTCTAACCGGCAATGATATCTGGATGCCTGATAATAATTTGTAGATCATCGCAGACAGAGCAGTTTTATTGGTTTTATTTTTTGCGATATATTCTAAAAACATACCGCCCCTGACGGGGTTTATAGAATTAATAAACCTGACAGGGTCTCCTTCGAAGGAGTGCCTATGGCAGAAGACCTGTCAGTGTTTGTTTTAAATTCGTCAGACGAACGAAAGTCGTTTGACGAACATAATCGAACAGGTGAGCTATCCTTGACGGATAAAGTCTTCCGGGACGTCCTGCAGCCTGGCTATATCGAGGATCTTTGTCCTGACATCAAAACCCATCTGACAACGGACAGTGCAACTGCTACAATCGGTACATGGAAAGGATTGAATACCGGTTGAGCAGAGTGTTTTCCGGGCATGCTCCAGGTTCCTGTAACCATATGCGTACATGTAGCTCCTCATGATGGTTGGTATGTCTATACCTTCGGGGCATTGTGGTATGCATTTACTACACTGCTGGCAATAGAGGCCGGATGATTCTTCCCCCGAGGGTGGTTTGAGATCCTGTTTTTCTTCTTCAGTCAGTTCAAGGTTTCCCATAATGGAAAGATTCTGGTATAACTGGTCGTAGTTTGTGCAACCCGGTACTGTTGTGTGTATGTTTTCGTTCTGCAGGATCCATTTCAATGCAGCTCTTGCGTTGATCGGTTTTGTTCTTTCTTTGTCCCAAAAGGCTCCAGCCATCGTTTTCATGGCAATGATACCAAGATCTGCATCAGCAGCAACATGGATTGCCTCTTCAATTGCTTCCATGTTTTCTATGCGGAAGTTGTAAGCCGTCATAACCACATCATAGATACCCGCATCCACCGCCGCACGGATGGCTTCATGCTGGTATTTATGGGTGGCTATACCCAGGAATTTCGTTTTTCCCTCCTGTTTGAGTTTTTCCATGGCTTTTAACAGCGGTTCAAACAACACGGATTCTCTGCGAGCCGCAAAAGGGAGTATCAAAATATCAACATAATCTACCTGCATTCGTTCAAGGCTGATATAAGCATGGTCCAGAAAGATCTTTGGATCTAAATCTGTTTTGAACCTTCCATCCTGTTGTTCGTAATGATGAAGGTCACCAACGCTTGTCAAAACCGCGAAAGAATCCCTGGGGCGGTCTTTGATCGCATTCCCCAGCATGATTTGATTATTCCCGTTTGTATAGGCTTCAGCAGTGGCAAAAAGCCTTACTCCCTCGTCCAGAGCTTGCCTGACAAGGTTGGGATTGTTTGTATAGGCTGTTCCCATACTGACAATGGGAAGCTTAATTCCTGTTTTTCCAAGAGTGCGGTAAAAAAACTTTTTATCATTTTCGATGGATTCCTGGTGTGCCAGTGATTGTGGGAAAGATTTGGAAATCAGACCGGCACCTGTTACAGTCAGCAAACTGTTAAGTAAAAATTTTCGGCGATTTTGCATGGTTGCAAGGTTTATATTAACATCAGATTTACGGACAAGTTAAGTCTTTCCATGAAAGATGTCAAGGGCGATTTGGAAAACAGAGTGATACCTCGGAAAAAAAAATAGTGACAGCTTCCTATTTTTTATGTCACCATTTTTTTCGAAGAATTGGAAATGCTGAATACTAATGATAAGTGCAGAACGGATTATTGAGGTTGGCCGGTAATATTGAAACCGGCTACATAAAAATCCTTATTGATTTCCAGAGATCCTGGCTTTATATTTTCAAGAAAAGACCATCTGGTTTTGGGTTTCAGCCAAGTCTTATTTCCATTGAGGATAACTTTTACCGGCATATCAAATCCCCGCCCAGAGTTTCCCCACCGGTATGCCAGCTGGTTATTCACAAACCGGTATTCCAGAGTAGGAATCCGCACATCACGTAGATACTGGTCAAAGAAGTGATTCAGATCATATTCGGTGTGCTCGTTCATATACCTTTCGATTTGTTCAGTTGTTACTGTCTGATGCCAGAAGGTTTTGTTCAAGCCTCTGAGAATCTTCCTCCACTGTTCGTCGTCATCAATAATCTGGCGCAAGGTATGTAGCATATTAGCTCCTTTGGGGTACATATCCCCCGATCCTGAATAATTCACATCATATTTTCCGATAATTGGGCGGTCATTCCGGATATTGGATCGTACGCCGCGAAGGTATTCACCCCCTGCTTCCTTCCCGAAGAAGTAATCGACATAAAGACCTTCGGAATAGGCGATGAAGCTCTCATGGATCCACATATCCGCAATGTCCTTGTAGGTGATGTTATTGGCGAACCATTCATGGCCCGATTCATGGATGATGATAAAATCGAATTTATCGCCCCAGCCGGTTTGACTCACATCCCTTCCGCCATAACCGTTTTTGTAGTCATTCCCATACGTTACCGAACTTTGGTGTTCCATTCCGGGATAGGGTACCTCAACCAGTTTATATCCATCTTCATAGAATGGATAGGGACCGAACCAATGTTCAAATGCCTCCAGCATCATGGGTGCCTGTTTAAAATGCTCTTTTGCTTTTTCTAGGTTATCCCTGAGAACATAGTAATCGCAATTGAGTTTTCCCAGTTCGCCCTGGTAGATCTCCCCAAAATGGACATAATCACCCACATTAATGTTCACGGCATAGTTGCTGATGGGATTGGCAACGAACCAGCTCCATGTTTTGGTACCGTCTTTTTTTTCTGTCATACCGCGAAAACGACCATTCGATACATCCATAAGGTTACCGGGAGTAGTTACAGTAATCAGCATACTATCCGGCTCTTCATACATATGGTCTTTGCACGGCCACCAGAGGCTTGCTCCTGCTCCCTGGCAGGCAGAAGCCACAAACGGATTCCCCCGGTTATCGTGTTTCCAGGCGATTCCTCCGTCCCATGGTGGTCTCTTACTGACTTTTGGTTTGCCGCCATAAAAGACGGTAATTTTTTTTATAGCACCAACCGGTTGTTTCTCCGCCAGATCAATAAACCAGGCATTCCCATCCTGAGTGAACTTCTGCTCTTTATCATTTTGAAGGATTTTTTGGATCGACATAGGCGGCTGCAGATCAATTTGCATCCGGTTATTCTCTTCAAGCACCTTGTAATGTACAGTAACACTTCCGGTAAGACTACTGTCTGAAGGATCTACCGTTACATCCAGGTGGTAATAGGTTAGTTTCCACCAGGCTCTTTCTGGTGTTATTGAACCCCGCAGGGTATCCTGTCGTGTAAATTCCCTGGTTTGTGCTGATAGCAATCCGCAAGCCAGGAAAAGACATAAAATTGAGAGCAATGGTTTTGGTTTGTTCATAGTAGTATCTCTTGCAGATTTATTTTATAAAAATAGTATATTCTTGTTTATCATTCAGGATGTGGATTGATATAATTGACAGAATGACGCAGTTATTGACGAACATCACAACATTGATTATCCTTCGATAAAGCCCATTTTTTTTGCATTTTCACAAACCGATAGAATGAAGAAGTAAGAAATTAACACAGTGGAACTACCGCAGTGGAACTGAAGGATGATTGACTTGACCCTTTTAAAAACTCACAGGGTGATTCTAGTCACCCCGTGAGTGGCTATTCAGGTGATTCCCTCTGACTGAGCCTTTCAAAGTCATCGTATCCCTGTAGGTTAACAAATACCATACTTCCCAGTTAACATTTGTAACAGTTTCTTAACATACAACCTACCCTTCAAAAACAAATCTCCACAATTTCAACAGTTTACATCCTTAACTTTATATATCAAATAAACTGACCAACCCCCTTTAGAATCGTAATCATGATACCACCTAAATTATCCTATCTTAAGCTAAACCTGACAACAGGCCAAAGCATTCATATCTTTTGGCGATTCCTCTTCTTAACTTTTATTTCATTTTTCCTCTGCTATTCAAATTTATTTGCCCAGGAGAAATCAATTACAGGGAAAATTGTAAGTGCTTTAACCGAAGATCCTTTACCTGGCGTCAATGTAATCATTAGAGGAACTACACTGGGAACTGTCACGAATTTAGATGGTGAATTTCAAATTGTGGCAACACCAAGTGATATACTGATCATTTCATACATTGGATATGAAACTCAGGAAGTACTGGTCGGGGATCAGTCGGAGATCAATGTTTTGCTGGTTGAAGAAACGACTGAATTGGACGAGATTGTTGTCATTGGGTATGGAACTCAAAGGAAAAAACTGGTTACAGGAGCTACCGTACAGGTAAAAGGCGAGAAGCTTGAACAACGGAATACCACAAGTGCTCTCCAGGCACTGCAGGGACAAACTCCCGGTATTAATATCACTTCAACCTCAGGCCAACCCGGTGAGGGAATGAAAGTAACTATACGGGGTTTAGGTACGATTGGCAATGCTTCCCCTTTGTATATCGTTGATGGAGTTCCGACAGGTATTATTGATTATTTGAATCCCGCTGATATTGAAACAATTGATGTTTTAAAAGATGCTGCATCCGCGGCCATATATGGTAACCGTGGTGCAAATGGTGTAATATTAATTACCACCAGACAAGGGAGGCCGGGACGTTCCCAGGTTACATTTGATGCTTATTATGGTGTACAGAACCGGCAGAAAAAAATCGACATGCTGAATACCAGGGAGTATGCAGGGATCATGAATGAACAGCACCTGAATTCCGGTGGAAGCACATCCAATCTTCCTTTCGATCTGAATGACCTTCCAGCTTATACCCTTGAAGGTTATGCCAGTACAGATTGGATTGATCAGATGTTTGTGGAGAATGCAGTAACTGAGAATTATGTTCTGGGGGCAAACGGAGGTAATGAAAGTTCATCGTTTTCTTTGTCGGTATCCTACACCGGACAGGAAGGTATCGTTGGCGGTTCTTCCCTGTCAAATTATAACCGCTATGGAGGAAGATTCAATTCGGAACACAAGATTTTCAAGGATCGTTTGACAGTGGGGGAAAACCTGGTCTATGCTTACATACAAAATAACGGAATCAAGGTTGGGAATCAATATTATAACACCTTGAGAGGAACCTTTAATACAAGCCCTTTATTACCTGTTTACGACGATGATGGCGAATTCTTTAATACTGCCGATAAAACCATTCTTGATCAGCATGGTGATCCCTACTGGTATGACCAGGAAGCAAATCCTTATGCCAGCATGCATTATAATAACCAGAATGACAGGAATACCCAGAAATTATTAGGTAATCTATATGCTGAAATCAATCTGTTCAGAAATCTGAAGTTCCGTACGCTTTTAGGAGTGGATTACTATAGCAGTGAATCAAGAAGTTATACACCCATCTATCAGCTTTCCGTATACTCTTTTTCAAATTATACCAAAGCATCACAAAATCTTGAAAAAGGACTGGGATTAAATCTTGACAATTTACTAACCTATTCATATACATACAATGCCCATCGACTGATTGCCATGTTGGGTATGTCCGTACAGCAATACAATGGCTCCTGGATCTATTCTGAAAATACCGATTTGGCTTTTGATGATTTGGAACATGCATATATGAATAATGCTACAAATGTCGACAATCCTGCCAGGATGAAGATTGAAGGTGCTCCACACAACGAAGACAAATTGCTTTCCTATTTCGGTCGGGTTCAATACGATTTTAAGGAAACCTACTTGTTCAATGCCACCCTCCGCGCAGATGGTTCTTCAAAGTTTGCCGAAGGCAACCGGTGGGGTTACTTCCCCTCATTCTCTGCAGGGTGGATTATTTCTAACGAACCGTTTATGGAATCTACCAGCGGTTTCATGCCATTCCTGAAACTGCGTGCCAGCTGGGGACAAAACGGAAGTTCCAATGCGGATGCATTTAACTACCTGGCTCCGATAAAATTTACCCAGGCAACCTATGCTTTTGGCAGTGTTGAGGGAGTCAGTATAAATGGAGCTTATCCAAACCGTCTTTCCAATAAAGACCTGAAATGGGAAACCTCAGAACAGCTTAACTTTGGTTTCGACGCCAGATTTTTCAGCAACATGTTTCTGGTCAATTTTGACTGGTACAGGAAAGTCACGAAAGACTGGTTAATTGTAGCACCTGTTTATGCAACCGCAGGAACAGATGCTCCTTATATAAATGGAGGCAATGTAATTAATTCCGGGGGCGAGCTTGCGTTAACCCTGAACGGGAGTACCGGTGGATTTAATTATCAGCTGAATGTTAACGGGGCCTACAATAAAAACAATGTTACCGATATACCCACGGAAGACGGCATTATCCATGGAGCTACCAATACCTTATATAACAATTCCTCCGAATTCTACAGGGCCGAATCCGGGCATCCAATCGGCTATTTCTGGGGATGGGAAACCGATGGCATCTTCCAAACCACGGATGAGGTCCAACAACACGTAAACTCGGAGGGTATACTTATTCAATCCAATGCCAAACCGGGAGATTTAAGGTATGTGGATCAGAACGATGACGGGGTTCTGAATGATCTTGACAAAATTGACCTGGGAGATCCGAATCCTGACTTTCTCTATGGACTAAGCTTTTCATGCAACTATAAAGGAATTGATTTTCTGGTAATTGCCAACGGAGTAGCCGGTAATCAAATTGTACAATCCTATCGTAGCCATACCGATAAGTATGCCAATTACACCACAGAAATACTAGATCGCTGGACAGGACCCGGCACTTCAAATACCATTCCCAGGGTAACAAACAACAATGTTAATTACAAGTTCTCTGACATTTTTGTGAAAAACGGGAGCTACTTCCGCATCAGTAATATAACCCTGGGATATGATTTGTCCACGTTGTTTAAGGTTCGACAAATTGGCCAAATCCGGATTTACGCTTCCGTTCAGAACCTGTGTACATTTACAAAATATTCAGGGATGGATACGGAAGTTGGATATGGTTTTGATAATGGCGTCACGGACAGATTCTCCTCTGGTATTGACCTGGGTTATTACCCGCGACCTAGAACCATACTGGCAGGTGTAACTATTAAATTCTAAAACCAATGGCTATGAAATTAGTTAGAAACATATTCTTAGGATTAGTCATCGCTTTTTTTGGAGCGTGTTCCGAAAGTTTTTTAGATACGATTCCCATTACAGAAAAGACCGATGGGAATTATTATTCCAATCCCGAAGAAGCCAGTGAAGCATTGGTTGGATGTTATGATGCTTTACAATTAATTTATTCAAATGGTGTTGCATTTCCAGTTGCAGCAGATGTCATGTCGGATTTATGTTTTGGAGGTACTGGAGCAGGTGATGGCGATGGCTATCCCATGATAGATGAGTTTGATAAAAATGTTTCTCCATCCGACCTGAATATGTATGAACCCAACTGGGAAAACTACTATAAAGGTATTTTCAGGTGCAATACACTGATTGAGAAACTGGATCAGGTGGATTGGGGTAAACAGGAAGATTTAAGATTTGAAATTGAAGCAGAAACCAGATTTCTTCGTGCCTATTTCTATTTTGACATGGTAAGACTTTGGGAAAAAGTTCCTCTGTTGATAAAACCCTCGAGAGCAAATATTCCACAATCAGAGCCGGATGACATATATACTGTTATTACAGAAGATCTACTGTTTGCAATTCAGCATGCAAGAGATAAACAATATAGCCAAATTACCTCAACGCAACACGGACATGTAACTAAATGGGCGGCAGAAGCAATGCTTTCAAGGGTGTTTCTGTTTTATACCGGTTATTATGGAAAGCAAAACCTCCTGGGACTGGTAAACCAGGCGGATGCTTTAGGGTATGTAGAAGATGTCATTACAAACAGTGGACATGGCCTGATCAGTAATTTTGCCGATTTATGGCCAGGCGCTTCAACCTATGAGGCTGCTAAAGCAGGAAAACCGATAGACGAGAATACCTATGCAGGAGAAACCAACAAAGAAGTGGTCTTTGCAATTAAATATACATATACCAGCGATTATAATGGTAATACCGACGGAAATCATTGGCTTGTAATGAATGGCCTCAGAAAAATGAACTGGCCTGAAAGCGGTTATGGTTATGGATGGGGAGCGTGTACGGTTATACCGGAGGTCTATTCCTCCTGGGATACCAGTGATGCTCGCCTGGAGGCATCCATTATGGCTGTAGTAGAAGAAGGAATCGATTATACCATGATTGGGGATGTAAAGGAATATACAGGATATTTTACCAAGAAATACATCCCATTGTGCGATGCTGATGGTAATAGCATTGCCAGTGAATTAGGAGGGGTGAACTTCATGATCGGGCAGTACCAGGATTATTTTGTTATCCGGTATGCTGATGTTTTATTAATGGCAGCAGAACTGGGTAGTGCAAATGCCCTGGATTATGTAAATCTTGTAAGAACCCGGGCTGGAATTGATCCCGTAGTCAGCGTCGATAATGGAAACCAGACAAGCCATGAATCTTTTCGAGCCAAATCAATAAAAGCCTTTCATGGTAAGTGTCTGGTAATTTTAACATCTTTGGGAACAGAAGGCAAGGCTGTTTTAACATCAAGTTCAACGGGACTGGAATCATCATCACAGGAAATAATAATAAAATAAACCTCTTCATTATTTAAAATGAACCGAATCATTCTCATACTGCTCATTCTCACTAATGTGGTCGCTTGTAATCCGTCAATACCCATCGATGGTAAAATTTATTCACCGGACGGTAATCTATTGGTTAATGTATGGCTGGAAAAGGGAAAACCTTACTATTCAGCTGCGTTTAAAGGGGCAAGCATTATAAATCCATCGGCATTAGGTATGGTATTAATGAATAATGATACGTTGTCCCGAAACCTGAAAATCGTGGCGGAAAATAAACACAGCATTAATGAAACCTGGGAACAGCCGTGGGGACAAACACGGTTTGTTGAAAATCATTATAATGAGTATTATGTAACACTGGCCGAAGCAAGCGGTAAGCAACGCACCTTTCAAATCATCTTCAGGGTTTTTAACGATGGATTTGGATTCAGGTACACTGTCCCAGAGCAGCCTGATCTGAATGAGTTCACCATTATGGATGAATTAACCCAGTTTGTTATGGCCGGGAACACGGATGCCTGGTGGATTCCTGCTTATCGGGATAACCGGTATGAGTATTTGTATGAAAAATCTCCGATCAATAGTATGGATACGGTACATACACCATTAACCATGGAGTTCGAGAACAGGTTGTATATAAGCATTCATGAGGCAAACCTGACCGATTATGCAGCAATGACAATAGCCTCCCTTGGGAACAATACCCTTACATGTGACCTGGCACCCTGGAGTGATGGGACGAAGGTGAAAACAGCTGCACCCATGGAAACACCATGGCGTACAGTTCAGGTGAGCGAAAATGCAGGTGATTTAATCACCTCTAACCTGATTCTGAACCTTAACGAACCCAATAGACTGGATGATCTTTCATGGGTAAAACCAGCAAAATATTTACGCATCTGGTGGGCTATGCACATAGGAAAATATACATTCTGGGAAAGCGAAAATCATGGTGCCAGCAGCCAGCATTCCATGGAATATGTTGATTATTGTAAGAAACTTGGTATCGATCACCTGCTGATTGAAGGATGGAATAAAGGATGGACCCCGGTCTGGTACGAAAATCGTTTACATAAGTTCAATTTTACCGAATGCACCGGGGATTTCGATTTTAATTTAGTCATTGATTATGCAAACCAAAACAACGTACATCTAATCGGTTATCATGAAACGGGTTCGAATATAGATGATTACCTCGCACAGATTGATGATGGTATGAAAATGTATAAAGATGCAGGGATGCATTCGATAAAAATTGGCCAGGTTGGTTCGCGGTTAATGATGAAGGAGTGGCATTATGGACAGTATGGAGTGAACTATTATCGGCATGTGCTTGAAAAAGCTGCTGAATATCAATTAGCTGTGAACTTTCATGAACCCGTTAAACCAACAGGCCTTCACCGTACCTATCCTCATTTAATGACTGGTGAAGGAGCCAGGGGGCAGGAGTATAATGCCTGGAGTGACGGAAATCCCCCCGAACATACCGTGATTCTTCCCTTTACCCGTTTGCTGGGTGGACCAATGGATTTTACACCCGGAATTTTTAGCATCAAGCCTACACGTGTGCACACTACATTAGCCAAACAGCTGGCATTGTATGTAACGATTTATTCGCCGGTTCAAATGTTAGCTGATTTACCGGAGAATTATGATGGACATCCTGCATTTAAGTTTTTGAAAGATGTACCCGTGAACTGGGAAACTACCCGTGTGATTAATGCAAAAATTGGAGATTACTACACGGTGGCTCGTAAAGACTGGGATTCGGACGACTGGTATTTGGGCAGCATAACGGATGAAAATGAGCAAGAGTTCACATTTAAATTATCATTTCTGGATGAAGGGAAAATGTATCGCGCTGAAATTTATGCTGATGCCGAGGATGCAGAGTTTGATAAGAATCCTGAGGCTTATGAGATCATTCAGAAAGAAGTGGATTGTAATACGCAACTAACTATTATCTTAGCAAAAGGGGGAGGCCAGGCTATTCGCTTTGTTGCTTTATGATACAGATAGTGGAGATACATTCAAATTGATGCTGCCAGTAAATCTATCGTGTTTAGAATCACTCGAAAACTATACAAATCTGCAATAGAAATTATTAATAACCCAGGCATTATGAATAGATCACATCTCTATCTTAAAACGGCAATCTGTTTGTTTTTTTACCTGCTAACAACAGGCATTGTGTTTGCTCAATTACAGGGATTTCAGTTACTCAATGAACCTATTGATATCAGTCCCGATTTCAAGGATTTCAAAAATACCTATTACCTTGCCAGCAAACTGGTACGTTTTGATCCTGCAACCGGACAGGGAGAATTATCCTATGAACGGTACGAATATTCAACCCGTTTGGCTTTCAACAACATGATGGGTGTTTTACGACCGGTCCCGGCGAACGAATTTCCGGAAAATGAGTATGAAGCAGCCCCGGAGCTACCGTTTAGCATCGAATTTACATCGCCACGCACCATACGCATCAGGGCACAATCCGGATTTGAACCCTCAAAACGGAGTGAGTCCCTCATGCTGGTTAACGGCAAAGCCCCGG
>Ga0315539_1002660_pt1 | contig 12810 bp, 17 predicted proteins | sample SalMarSW160150MG_FD_203097 | JGI IMG/M metagenome (GOLD analysis project Ga0315539, IMG submission 203097) | Salt marsh sediment microbial communities from the Plum Island Ecosystem LTER, Massachusetts, United States - Salt Marsh Sediment SW1601-150 ... | reverse complement strand
TGAGGACTTGAGTGGGATTTATACACCGCAGGTATGGGCTACTAAGGCACTTATAGCTTATGAGAGATGGAAAGCTGACAGGATAGTTGCTGAAGTGAATAATGGAGGCGACCTGGTGGAGACTGTCTTACGGAATATTGATAAGAGCGTAAGCTATCAGAAGGTAAATGCTTCACGAGGCAAAGTCCGCAGGGCCGAACCGGTAGAGGCTCTTTATGAACAACAGCGAGTGCATCACGTAGGGTCCTTCCCGAAACTGGAAGATCAGATGACAACTTACACGGGGGATGTTAGAGACCAGTCACCGGATAGGATGGATGCGCTGGTATGGCTTGTAACCTATCTGATGGGTAATAAAAAAGAAAATGATTTTTGGATAGTATAATGGCTTCAGTAAAAGAAATATGGCAACGTCTGACAGGTAAGGATCCCAATCCTTTGGATCAATTTCTTCTGCAATGGATGGCAACTAATGCTATTTATCCTGATCAGGGCGAATCAACACATCTGAGTAACTATACGGACAATAACAATGTTTTTACGGTTATTAACAAAATAACTGAGCCGGCTTCAACGGTCCCGGTTTATCAATATGATGCTAAGGGCGAAGAGGTGGCAAATGGCAAGATGATAGCACGGTTGAATAATCCCAATCCCTATCAGTCTCGTAATGAGTTTATCGAAGCAGCTATGACATTTTATCTGATCTTCGGCAATGCATACACAGCAGCAGAGATACTTGAGAACGGGCTTAATGCCGGTTCGGCCGGACGGTTAGATCAATTGCCCCCTCAGTGGATTGCTATTAATCTGGGGACTTATTTTGATCCAATCAGGGGTTATTCGTTTTATCCGTTTGGTGCAAAAAATACACCTGTTGATTATGAAAAAGAACGGATAATGCACTGGAAGGAGTTTAACCCCGATTATGATTCGATGGGTGGTCATCTTAAAGGCATGAGCCGATTAAGACCATTACTCAAATCTGTTATTGCCAATAATGAATCGTATAATACTATGGTCAAGGCCATGCAGAACCAGGGAGCCTGGGGCATACTGACAATGTTGGGCGAGGAAGGTAAGGGAATGGATTTGACTAAACCGCAGGCGGCAGAGTTAAAAACGAGATTTCGTAGAGATGCATCGAGTGGTAAATTGACGGTGACAGGTAAACTTACCAAATGGGAACAGATAGGTCTGTCAATGGTTGAGCTGGAAGTAATAAAAGCACTTGGCACATTCAAAGGTGATCTGTATGATGCTTATAATGTACCTCCACAGCTTTTTGCCGGCAGTCAGGACAGGACTTACAATAACTACAAAGAAGCAGAACGGGCCTTATGGGCTAATGCTATATGTCCTTCACTGGATGCTTTCCTCAGTAAGTTATCACGCTGGATGGCCCCGATGTTCAAAGAGGAAGGACAATACTTACAGGCTGATTATTCGGGTATTGAGGCTTTACAGAAGAATGTTGCTGAGATGATAGCATGGATGGTGCAGGCCCGGTCATTCACAAAAAACGAAATACGTGAGGCAGTCGGATATGATCACATGGATGCACCGGGCATGGACGAAGTATATGATATGGCAGGTATGATGCCCGTAAGTTCTCTGGGTAGTATGCCTGAGATGCCATTAACGGAAGAGGTTTTAAAAGCATTGAAGATAAATGATTATCGTCATGCAGTTACAAATTGATGAGACGATAAGACGTTCTTTTACATATAAGTTTTGGCGAGCTGGTATTCATACATTGACGGCCGTTCAGCTTCCCCTTTTGGAGCGAGTGATGGATATCGATCCAGTGGATTTGAAACAACGGGTTCCGTATCTGCTCAATGCCGAGCCAATGCAGAATCATATCATTCAGCTTTGGACTAAGACCGGGGGATTATTCGCTGCTCAGACTGAGAGGAAAATCAGGACAATGAAAAGCGGTAAACCTGAGATGGAGTTGAAAGATGAATATGACGAGATATGGTTGGAATATTTTCGAATCTATTCTAATGAGCGATCCCGACAAGTATTGGGTGTACTTATGGATACTCAAACAATGATAATTAATAATCTCATTGATGGTGTTATTGATGAGGCGACCAGGCAGGGATTAAGTATTTATAATACTCAAAAACTGCTTCGTGCTGAATTAGAAAAATCGTTGGCAGGGATTAATAAATACCAGGCCGAGAGGATAGCCAGAACGGAAGTTATCGGGGCAAGTAACAAGGGCAGTTTTGATGCAGCCCTCAGTACTGATCTTGTACGATCAAAAGCATGGAGGACATCGGGCCTGCCGGGTATTAGAGATAGTCACCTGTATTATGAATCACTGGGTGATGTCTCGATGAATTATGAATATTCTCCGGGCTTGCAATATCCGGGGGATCCCGCAGGAAGTCCTGATGAGATAATTAATTGCAGATGTACGCATATATTAAATGTTGATTGAAATGAAAGCAAAAACGATTACAGTGAAAGCGAGTTTATCAAACGAAAAGCTTGATAAGTCTGTTATTGTGCCAATGCGAAATAAGAGAGTTAATAAGATTTCAGATAGAATAATTAAAAGAAGATAAGATGGCAGTTATAATTATTTCAGAAGAGTTGATTGAAGAAAAACCTGAATTATTTGAAGCTATAAAAGAGCATTATACAAAATTCAAGGAAATAATGCCATATACAGTTGCAACAAGAGCTTTTGAGGTTCAAAAGGAAGGGTTACCAATAGATGGTACAATATTATCACCTATTGTAAAAGTGATTAATAATAAATATGTTATTGTAGATGAAGATATTAATTAAATAAATAATAAGATGCCATATCCAAATTTTCATGCAGCGAGAGTAAGGGATCCGGATGATTTTGCACGTATAGTTGTTTTAAAGACTCTGGATGACGGGATAATGATTTACGGCGGACCGCTCAAGAGTGATCCTAAAGGCAATGCGGTGACTCAGGCTTATCGCTTCCCGAAAGATAAGTTTACCGTGGCCCAGGCTAAGAAATGGCTCAAGGATCACGACATCAAGTACATCCTTTTTGAGGAAGCATCAGGGAAGAGTACATCGGGATTTCAGGTTAAGTCGAATTTCGAGCTTAAAGATATTGATGAAGGCAAAGGCATTGTAACCGGATTGTGTTCAATATTCAATAATGTAGATAGTGATGGTGATATGGTTATAACTGGGGCTTTTACAAAAACGATAGAAGAACGGGGCCCGAAAAGTGCCAAGCCACGCATCAAACATCTATGGCAGCATGATAGCTGGAGTCCGATAGGCTTCCCGCAGGTTCTTGAAGAAATAGAAGAGGGATTGTATTTTGAGAGTGTATTTGGCAAAGATACATTTTCGCAGGATAAGCTGCAGCAACATATTGACGGGATTATTACCGAATTAAGTTTTGGATATAATACTATCAGATCAGAGGATGTAAATGATGAAGATGGTGAGCTATTATATCACAAATTACTTGAATTGAAATTATGGGAATACAGTTCAGTTACCTGGGGAGCAAATTCATTGACACGGATAATTTCCGCCAAAGGAGAAATAGAAGATATGGTTGAAAATCTTAATAAAAGGCTTGAGACGTTAAGCAAAGGACTCAAGAATGGCAAATATACTGATGATACCTGCGAACAGTTTGAAGTAGAGATAATGAAAATAAAGGCAATTATAAAGTCACTCAATATCGAACCTGCGCCGGAAGATAATTCCACCCAGACGATTATTGCGCCGACTATGCAACAGATATTACAAACGATTTTAAAAACATTTAATGATGGATGAAAAAGAACTGAAAGCATTACAGACTGAGATAAAGAGTAAACTGGATGATCTTTCAGCTAATTATACAGAGATCAAGGAACTGGTTGAAAAGAAAGCTCCTGCGGAAGTAATCGAGGAGTTGAACACCAAGATTGATCAAAGAGAGGCTGAAGTAAAGACTCTTTCGGAACAGTTTGATGCTCTTGAGTTAAAACTCAAGGATAAGAATTACGGACAACCTGAATCACTATTCAGTGAGTTTGAAAAAGAATACAAGGAGAAGGGAAAGGATAAGATCCTCAAAGGAAAAGAAATAATCCCCGGAGGTGTATTCTCTTTTGATTTAAAGGGTGATCCGAGACATTTACTGAAAGCATCCACTATTGATACATATACGGAGTTGAGTGATTCGGCTCTGGCCAATGCTGTCATAGTGCCGATGCGTACACCGGGAGTGGAAAAGCTCCCTGACCGTCAGGTATTGATGCTTGACGTGGTCAGCAGGGGCATGACTGATTCCAGTCGTGTCACATGGGTTGAGAGAACGGCCCGCACCGATGCAACGGCAGCTGTTGCCGAAGAAGGCCAGTATGCTCAGAGTGATCTGACATACCAACAGAAAGCATCAGAGGTTGAGAAGATAGGAACACATATCAAGGTGACCAATGAGGCTCTGGAGGACTGGCCCGAACTGCTTACACAGATAAAGAACGAGCTTCTGCCTTCTGTGGAGCGGATATTGGAAAATGAACTTTTCCAGGGATCAGGGACAACACCTCATCTGGATGGTATCATAACCACCGCTTCGGCTTATGCTTCGACAAGCCTTGATGATGAAGTGCCGTCGGCCAATAACTTCGATGCCATACGTGCAGCAGCCAACCAGATAGCAGAGTATAATTATATGCCAAATTACGCATTTATGGCTCCTGCCGATCTGGCAAAGATGGACATGGCCAAGAATGATTCCGGTACATATATTGTGCCTCCTTTTGCTTCGGCAGGAGGACTGGTTGTTGCCGGTCTGAAGATTGTTCAGAGTAATCTGATCACAGCCGGCAATGTGCTGGTAGGTGATTTCTCAAAGGTTACTCTTTACATCAGACGTGGTATTGAGATCAAGATATGGGATCAGGATTCAACCGATCCCGAATATGATCGTAAGACTATCACTGCGAGTGTCAGAGCAGCCGTTAAGTTTCCGGCTCCTCATATATATGCATTTGTTTATGATGCATTTGCAGATATTACCGGTGCAATTTTATATGAAGGTGCTTAATAGAAAGGAGGTATGAGATGAAAAAATTAATCAGTTTATTATTTGTGTTTGCCTTCTTTGCTGCCTTTGTCAATGCACAGACAACAACGGTGGTATCACGCACCCTGCGGGAAGGAGATACTTATTACGGATGGTCGGGAACTCAGACTGTCGGTGGTGTCACTGCCGATACAGCTTACTGGGAGATAATAACCAATAAGGATATGCCGACTAATTGTAATGCTCGTGTCGAACTGACACGGGCAGGGAGTACAGATACTTACGACATTGATCTTCAGGGTAAGATCTTTGAGAATAGTACTTATGCAGCCATTGTGGAAAGTGCGGCCAATACGGCTACTAAAGAACTGCTTGATACAACCAGGATGAATCTTGGTAATTGCGCTAAGTATTATCGTTATTACAGAGTGATTGTCAACGATGACAATGCATGTGCTGCGACTGATAGTATTATTGTCAGCGCGGTACTTTTCAAGCTCTATCAACGCTAAAAGACAGGGAGGGCAGCCAGTCTGTCCTCCTTTAAATATCAATTATATGGAAAAAGTAAAGTTTTTGAAAAATTTTGTTCACGGTAATGGTAAGGTGGATAAGAAAGGAAGTACCCGGCTGGTCACTTCCCGCAATGCGGAGTTTCTTGAAAGAAATGGCTATGCTCAAAAAGTAGGGGCTAAAGAGAACAAGGAAGCAGCAAAAAGGGAGACTAAGTAAATGGAACTGGAAGTATTGTCAACAAGCATCAATGAACCTGTATCTGTCACTGAGTGTAAATCATTTATGGGTTATCCCGGTGATGATCAGGACGCAGATATACAAAAGCTGATTACCACTGCACGTATATGGCTGGAGGCTCATTGTGCCTTATCGGTAGTCAACAAACAGTATAAGGCATATTTTGAGAAAGAAGATGCTGAAGATGGCTGGTATGAACTGCCTGTCAGTCCTGTGCTTTCTGATCCTGCTATTATTGTGCAGGTATGCGGTGCGACTGTTGATCATGAGGAGATGGGATTGAATAAAAAACGCATACGGCCGGCAACGGTTTACGGTACTATCAGGATAGGTGCTTCCTCCGTGATTTATTACGTGGAAGTGACTTTTAATGCGGGAAAGGCAAACACTGTGGCTGATGAGGTGATCAAACGCATAGTGACTTCGCTTTTCAATGCCAGGCAGGATGGGGTGACTGAGGAGATCAGTGTTGGCAGGATTCCCTATGATACACGAAGGCTTATCGAATCTATCAATGAGAATATGGGATTATGAGAGTCGGAGAATTTAATACAACTATCACTATCACGACAATCACTGAGACGGAAAGTGATGGGGATGTTACACAAGTTGAGACCTCGGAGACTGTCAGGGCTAAGATAGCTCAGATTGACGGAACCCGTTATCTGAAAGAAGATGAACTGGTTGATAGGGTATTGTATAAGATCAAATGCTGGGATAACGATTACAACGATAATCTGAAGATAACTCATAACGGTATGACTCTTTATCCTGTAAGGCCAATAACGAGAAATAAAGGATCGGGATCAAAAGTTAATGAGATAGTAATACTTGCAGCAACAAAAAAATGAAACCTCTGGTAAACATAAAGATTGAAGGGACGGAACAGTTACTTGCTGATTTCAGGAAATATCGCAAGGAAGCTGAGAAAGCCGTAGAGAGAGGCGTGGATAGAACAGCTATTGCTGTTGCCAATGATGCTAAAATGAGACTGGAGGGGGGCTTGGGTGGAGATAGACGCATCGAAACGGATCGTCTCCGTGCTTCTGTTCATGCTGAATCTAAAAGAATTAAATATATGGGTAATGAACCACTTAATGAATCCATCGGGGAAATGGAAGCTGTTACTGGTACTCCTGTCGAATATGGAGGATTCATTGAGTTTGGAACCAAATATATTTCGGCAATGTCCTATCTGGGTTTTGCAGCAGTCAGGCAGGATACAAAATTAAGGGAAAGAGTGACGGAAGAGCTTAATAAAGTAACGAAAGGATGAGTGAAGTTCATGTAGATATCAGCTATGACTTGGTAAAAGGGATTTATACAGTACTTAACGGTAATGTAACCTATTCAGGGATTACTTATCCGGTTTATAAGAGCATACCCAAGAATCCGCCTTCAATCTATGTTTATATCGGCGATATACTGCATGGTGAAGATGGCACGAAGGATGATTTCGTCTATTATGGTACTGTCAGGATAGAGGTTGTTAATGAGAGTTTACAGCGAGCTGATAAGAAAAAAGCTCAGGGGATTTTGAATGTTGTCCGGGGATTGCTCAAGCCAACCAGGGCTGCGACTTTTACTTGTGGTGACAGGACATTAATAATTTTTTGTCCCGGGACTTTTAACCCGATTGTGGAACTGAGCGATACAGGAATTTCAAGAATAAGACTTATAGATATTTATGATTTTATAATTGAGTAATAATTAAATACATAACAACATGGCAAAGTACAATGGAACATTGATTGCAATAATAAGTGGATCGGATAGGGTTTTACACCAGACCAATGCCACACTTACTGTTGATGTTGATCTTCAGGATTCCACTACGAAGGAATCAGAGGGATGGGCAGAGCATGAGGAGGGAGTGCGAAACTGGAATATCAGTTTTGATGGTAAATATGATGAAGCAGGAGAGGGATTAAGTCCTGATGAGATACTGGCAGCTATCATAGCACGATCAGCGGATACGGATATAAAATTCACCACTGATGGTGCAACAGGAGCAGCGGGATGGACTGGTAAAGGGACATTTCAGAATATCAGCATATCCGGTCCTCAAGAAGTACCTACTACGTTTAGCGGTAATATAAAAGGTAACGGACCTTTAGCAGCAATATAATGGCAAAGATTAGCGGAACACTGGTATTGCTCTATGCAGATGGCGAGCCGATAGCACTTCAGCGAGGGCTTACTATCACAGCAGAGCAGGATCTGCCGGATGCGACAAACAAAGAATCGGGTGGATGGGCGGAACATGAGAAAGGACAACGAAATTCGACAGTCAGTTTTGATGCGTTGATGTCAACAACGGGTCTGTCGGCTGCGAATCTGCTTGCTTATATAACAGGCAGGACATCATTACTAATGGTTATTGTCGGGGGTATAAGCTATCCCATAATAGGAGAGGTGGATCTTAGTTCAGTCAGTTTAACCGGCGATACGGAAATACCGGCTGCTTTAACAGGATCACTTAAAGTTAATGGACCTCTTTATCATCTTAAAGGAACATCGGCAAGTCTTGTTACTGATCCGGATGCCGGAGGTACTGATTATGATACCTTCACAATCTCGGATATTGCTATCACTTCAGCTATTAACGAAGCCGGAACAGCTTATGCGAATAGCAATACAATTTCAGTTACTGATGAAGATGTTATCAAAGTAGCGGTATTCCTGGCCCTTACTTCAGGTGAAGTTCCGACAATAGGTATTTGGGATAATACCAGTGCTTATATCAGCAATGAAGAAAGCCTGGTCGCAGGATTAAATATTATCACATTAACTTGTACGGAGACTGATGAATCGGCTTCGGTACGATTGGCCAATACGGATGCTGCCAACTGGGCTTTATCATCACTTTATGCTTTCAAGGTATGATAGTCAGACTTAAAATGCCTTTCCGTTTTGCCGGATTAATCCGTGAAAAAGAAGTGCCGTTTCTTTTTAAGATAATGACTCTTGAGATGGTCTGTGAACAACTTGGTATTGATATTGACGAATTGGATGAGAAAAGTAAGATCAGTAACTATGATCTGTCTCTTTCAATAGTATGGAATGGTTATCTGGCTGCCTGTAAGGAGATATACAAAAAGCCCAGGTATAAATTCTCTCATGCTGTGATCTGGCATGAATACATGAGCCAGGAAACACGGGATTTATATATCAGGGAAATACAGGAGTTGACTGGTAAGGTAACGGAAAAAAAGGGAAAGAGTAAGGCCGTAAAAAAAAAGTCAGCTTCAGCAAACTCCGGGCCTTTGCCCTCGGAGAGTTAGGCTGGACAATCGAGAGATGGAGACATTCGACATTACCGGAATATGGGATGGCAGTCGAAGGGTACTGGAAAAACTGGGAAAGAAATACGGCCTGGTTGATGCGAGAGGTGGTCTTTACGATCATTGCCTGCGATCCATATATGAAAAATGAAGATAAGCCAAAAGAGCCAAGATCAATTTTCAAAATATCAGATGATCAGGAGATAATAGAGAAAAAGAAAGAAGTTAAAATATCAAAAGCAGAATTAGAGGCAGTGAGACAGACATTATTAAATAGCTTAAATAAAAAGTAAAGTGGGTTTACTTCATAATCTTATAGTAAGGATCAGGGGAGACAGTACGCAACTGGATAGTACCTTAAAAAAAACCGAATCATCAATAGGACGTTGGTCTAAGAAAATTGGAGCGTATATTGCTGCTGCTTTTGTTGCAAGTGCAGTAGTTATAGCCACATTTGGCAAGCATATTATCGGATTAGCAGCAAAAGCTGAAGGCATCAAGACGGCTTTTGATAATCTCAATGATCCTAATTTACTTAATGATTTGAGACGTGCTACGCGTGGGACGGTTGAAAATGTCGTTTTGATGCAGAAAGCCATTCAGGCCAAGAATTTTAAGATACCTCTTGAACAACTTGCCACGTATTTTGAATTTGCGACAAAACGAGCTATCCAAACAGGAGAATCAGTTGATTATCTCGTTGAATCTATCATTACAGGTATTGGCCGTAAATCTGTACTTGTTATGGATAATCTCGGTATAAGTGCCGTTGAACTTCAGGATGAAGTTAAAAAAACAGGTGATTTTACAACAGCAGCCGGAGTAATAATAAGACGAGAGCTTGAATCAATGGGTGATGTTGCTGATACAACAGTGATAAGATTTGCAAGATTGAAAACTGCATGGCAGGATTTTATGACAGAATTAGGGGGAAAAGTCACAGCTTCAAAATTATTTGCGGATTTCATGAAAGGTCTTGAGACAGCTACTAGCTGGCTTAAAGGTAAACCGAGTCTTTTCGAGGGGATGTCAAAAGAGCAATTAATCGCACAAAAAGGAATATTAGAAAAACAACGAGAACAACTTGAATTAGGACGTAAAGCATTACTTCAGGAACAGGATAAAATAACTCTGTGGAAATGGATAACTGGAGAAACAAAAGATTATTCCAAATTATTAAAATCAAATACAGAGGATTTAAAGAACAACAAACAACAACTTGAAGAAATACTTAATTTATTAAACAAAATAGGCTCTGCTGCCGGAGGTGGTGGCGAAGGCGGAGTTGCCGAGAAACCTTATGAATGGATGACATTGCCAGTTCCCAGAATACCTAAAATATCAAAAGGCATTCCTATATTGCCAGGATTACAAAAAGGTTCTAAACCTATAAATGCAGTGGAAGATATGACACAAGCTCTTTATGCCCAACAACAAGCCGTTAGTATACTTTCAAATTCTTTTAATGCTTTATTCAGTTCAACAAGTGGGGGATTTAAGGCAATGATAGATAGTATGATAATGGATTTTAAAAGACTGATAGCAGAGATATTGGCTAAAGCTGCTGTGTTATTTTTAATAAGAACATTATTTCCTGGTACATCTATTGGTGCAGCAGCAACAACGGGACTAATGGGTATGTTCGGTAGCAAACCTTTTGGCATGGCTTCAGGGGGAACAGTACCTCCGGGTTATCCCAATGATAGTTTTATAACAGGACTGTCATCAGGTGAGAAAGTTCTACAGGCAGGACAGGCTCAGACAATCAAGATTGAACCAAAAGAAATACGAGTTAAAGGCAGGGATATAGTAATTGTAATGAGACGAGCAGGAATACAGAATTAATATGGCATGGGCAGAGAAATATCGCCTGGAAATAACAGATGTCCGGTTAATACAATGGACAACGAAAATCTATGAAGATGGATTCAGTGGCGATCTGTCCTATCTTAAAGGATCTGGTGAACCGATTATCCTTGAGTTTTGCAATGAATCGGATGATCCTTATGATCCTATCAAAGAATCCCGTGCAATTATTTCCGTCAAATCCATTACTGATTTTGCCCTGGCTGATCTCTATTCAACAGAAGATATGCAGTTTTATGTTGAGATTTATCAGGGAGAAAGTCTTTATTGGTGTGGATTTGTTGATACTCAGAATTATGAGGAACCTTATGAAGATGTGCCTTATGATGTTTCGATTTATTGTACAGACGGGCTTTCATTGCTGAGAAATATTCTCTATGATGATGACGGTACTTATTATGAGGGGCGAAAACTTCAAAGCCAGATAATACTCGATATATTGGGCAAAATAGGATTCACTGAGTTTAAGGAATTTATCAATATCTATGAGGAATCAATGGATGATTCAGTTGATGATTCGCCTATGGATCAGTTAAAAATAGACGTAGATATTTTCCGTGACATGTATTGTGATGAAGTACTTAAAGAACTGCTCAAACCATACGGGGCTTGCATAAGGCAAGTAAACGGAATCTTTCAAATCTATCGTCCCAAAGAACTTATCGGCGCAACTGTTTATGGCAGATATTTTACCGGGGCTGCAATTAAAACATCGGTCAGTTACACTCCCAAACAATATATTGATCGCAGTGGCTATTCATCATATTTGAGACAAGTACCAGGCGGTATAAAAATTATTCAATCACCAGCCAGTGATGTTAATATTCATTTGGATTGCGGGAATAGAGAAAGTTTGATAAAGAATTGGCAATTCAGGGGTGAGACATTTGACGGAACGGATTTTGAGGATTGGACTCAAACTGCTGACACAAATGCCGGTCCCATATCGGGAAACATAACCGAAAAAAATCAAGGTGTTTTCCTTGATAGTTATGATACTTCATCTCCTTATGCATATTATATCCATCAAACTTTTGGAACAACCTTACAAGCTACGAATGATGCATGTGCCATTGAATTTGATTATTTGCTTTATAATAATACAGCCTCTCCGGTAGCAGATGTATTGACTAAAGTAATATTACGCCAGAGTACCACATATTATCTTTCAATGAATGGTAACTGGGTTGGTAGCGTTCAGGGTTTATCAATTAGTAATACAGCCCAGCCGGGCAGTTCGGGATGGCTACATTTTAAACTGGAAATTCAAAATGGTTTATTATTGAGTAATACGGGAATAACAATTGAACTTCAGTCAAGTAATAAAGCTGATGTAAGAATTGCTTATGGGGAAGTGAGATTTTATTATTATTCTACTATACTTTTAAGACAGAGAATAAATATAGCAGGACGTGAACGTCCTTCGACATTAAAATCATCCCTTGCAGAAAAGCGCTATCTTAAAATACCAAAGGAGATCACAGAGATTACATATACTAAAACAAATTCAATTAACGGCAAAAAAATAAATATTGATGGTATAATAGGCGATGTCACTCCGGCAAAAGTTAATATTGACAATATCATTGAGCAGTTTGCCGGAGCTTTAGTAGTTTCAATCCGTGACACACTCGCAGAAGCAGCAGCCGATTTTGTCACTGATCACGATGCCGATTATACAGATATTGATGTAACCTCAGATGAAGAGGATATTATTCTCACAGGCAAAGAGACAGACGAAAAAGTATCCGGTGATGATTTCACGGGAGATACATCTATAACCAATACTTCGGGTAATCTTGATGGTTCTGTTGTAGCTACTCAAGCCTATGTTACTTCAGTACCCCAAATAGATACAATTACCGTTACAGGTGA
>Ga0315539_1002658_pt1 | contig 12815 bp, 11 predicted proteins | sample SalMarSW160150MG_FD_203097 | JGI IMG/M metagenome (GOLD analysis project Ga0315539, IMG submission 203097) | Salt marsh sediment microbial communities from the Plum Island Ecosystem LTER, Massachusetts, United States - Salt Marsh Sediment SW1601-150 ... | reverse complement strand
CGTTGCCGGGTCGGATTTATACGATATACGATGGGATTCAGAAGTTCTCCACGATAGCGGCTGTGTGAATAGCAAGCAGCATCAGGTAGTCCAAATCGCTCAGGCTGAAGTGTTCGTGGTCCATAGAGTTATCGATGTATAACACACCGAAACACCCGGCAGGGTCAACAACAGGCCCAATCAGTGCAGAACGTATTCTATCCTCTTCTGTTGGTGCTGAGACTCGCGGCAAAAGTACAAACTGTCTCGTTTCAATAGCCTGGGTGATTTTTTCACTGAGTTTCAAATCGTTTAAATTCACCCCGCGGCCGACTCGGCTTCTACCTGCATGACAGGTCATTGGGCCGGTAGGCTGGTTCCTCAAGGCACACCAGCTATGATATCCACTGAACTGTTTTAATGTGAGATCCAATAATGTCTTTACCAATGCATCCAGACCGTTGGCTTTGCAGATGGCCTCGGTGGCTTCCATAAAATCTTTTACTCTTTTAGCCGGCAGCGTAATATCAGGGGCGCGTTCGGCATCCGATTTTCTTACTATAACCTCACGACTCGGGTCCGTCAGTGCAGCAACCGATTTTTGTGAGTCTGGGATGAGTGTATCAGCCAGATGAATAGATGCGACGGTATCGGACTTGGCTGTGAGGTCAACTTCGATGGTAAAATCACCTATACGGATTAGATCGCCGGTTTTAATTTCGGCCTTATGGATTGCCTTGTCGTTTAGATACGTTTTATTGGCCGAATCCAAGTCCTCGACCACCCATTTTCCCTCCTGCGTCGTAAAGATTACTGCGTGCTGTCTCGATACCGCTCTGTCAGGCAAAAATACCTGACTGTGGGCATGTCTGCCGATATAGACAGGGCCCCTGTCGAATTGAAACTCATTAACGGTTTGACCATTTCGCTTTACAACCAAACGCATCTGCTTTTCTCCCTGCATATTGGCTCTAAAGATTTATGTATAATTATCCACAATCCGGCACAATTTGTCAACTAAAAACAATTGCTGCTGGAGAACTTTCTCGCCAATAAGGTGCATTACCGCGACCGATTGTGTTATAATTGTGGCAGACAAACTCAGTGGCGGTGCTTCAGTTCTGAATCGGAAATACCGGTTTTGGAAGAACCTTCTTTAAGAGAGAAGAGTTCTGCAAAATTGAGGTTAGGCATACTTTGAAAAGAAAAAATTGTCTTTTGATTTTTTCTTTTCGAACAGTAAATTATTGTCTAATAAAAAGTTAGCTGATTATTTAAGAAAATTAAAAAAAACAGATTTTCTTAAATAATATATGCCTAACCTCAATTTTGCAGGAGCCTTTAAAAGAGAAGAACAAGCGTCATGTGCAAACGAGTCGGGTTTACGTTAATAGAGCTTTTGGTGGTGATTTCCATTATTGTGCTGTTGATGGCGATATTGCTGCCCACGCTCCAGCGGGTCAAGAGACAGGCTAAAGCAGCTAAATGTCAATCGAACCTGCACCAATGGGGCCTTACATTTGCGACGTATTCTGTTGATGAAGGGAGCCAGAATCCATCTGATGCACCTTGGGGAGGCTGGTGGTGGCCCTGGATGCAGGGAGAGACGCCCAAGTGGGGCACTTACTACGGCGACTTTAATGATCTGTCCCTGTGTCCTATGGCCACGAAGCTCGGGCGCTCCGAGACTCCTTATGAATCTGTAGAGTTGCCGGGCAGTAAGTTTTCCGCCTGGGTAAATAACGGGCACCCTTCCTGGGGGGCCTTTGCCGGCAGCTATGGCGCGAACGCCTGGCTCTGGTATTTGTTCATCCGCCCCCTCCCTACCAGTTCGACTATCGGTACCAAGGCCTGGAGGGCCTGGTCTGCCAAGGGTGCATCAAGTGTGCCCGTATTTTTCGATAGCATCCACGCTGGCGCCAGCTTGGACACCAGCTATGACCCACCCCCTCAGTATGACGATATGTATACTCCGGAAGAGCCTGAGTGGCCGGCGTGTACTGTCTGCATCAACCGGCATGGTGGAGGTACAAACAGTCTTTTCATGGATTGGTCTGTCAGAAAGGTCGGGCTCAAAGAATTGTGGACCTTCAAGTGGCACCGCCAGTTCGACACCGCAGGCCCCTGGACCAAAGCCGGCGGCGCTATCGCCGAGGACTGGCCACAATGGATGAGAAAGTTTAAAGACTACTGACAACTGCCAGCTACACCCCGCCCATCGGATGAGCGGGATTCATCGCAAATCGGTCAAAGTTATTACTTTTCCTGCGCCGATGTTTATGTAATTGCTGCCGAAATGTTTTTCAAATAAGCTTCTTGCCTTGTGGCCTGAGCAGTGACAGGGGCCGACGTAGCGTACACCCAATTGCTTAAAAGCCGAGATGATTTTTTCTATCCTGCCTTTGGTTGCCCATTCGAGATGGAAACCGCCCATTACCAAAAGAATATCATCTTTGGGACCCCGCAAGGCGGGAACCCTCATCAGGGTCTTTGCTGTATTCACAATATTTACTATTCCCGGATGCGCACAGCCGGTTATTACAACCAGGCCCTTGTCCGTCCGGATAATTAAGGACTGCTCTTTAATTAGTTTTCCAAGCTGGCCGGTCGAATAGACATTTTCACAAATTTGCAGAGACTCGTTGACCCCGTTAGAAATCGACGCTTTACTTCTAACGGGGTTGACTTCAATTATTTTTGCTCCCGAGTTTCGCGCGTTATCTTTAAATTTTTTTGGAAAGGACACCGGCATATAGACAGTAACATTGGAGTTCTTCTCGAGAAAGCCGCTCAATCCGCCGGTATGGTCGCCGTGAATATGAGAAAGAACAACCACATCTATTCTGTCAGGCTTTATTGCTAATTTTTCCATATTATCGAGCAGCAACCGGCCGCCGCCGGTATCGAAGAGAATGGTTTTTTTGGTGCCGGTTATAGCTGCGGCAAATCCCCAGTCGGTTTCCAGCTCCTGCTTGTAGGGATTGTTGTCATATACTACTGTGATGGTAAGATTTTTAACGCCCGGCGTGGAAACGGCCTTAGCTTGTTCATTCATAATCCGTCCTTTCCTTTGAACGCACGTGGCTAATAAAATAGCTGCCAGCAACACGACAATAACTGGTAGCAGGAAAACAACAATAGCCGCTAATCTTCGCATCTGCCTTGCCCCTTTCTTGTATATTGATAATTATAACCGATAAACTGCTAAGAAGGCAACTCATAGAAGTAAAAATGCAGGGCTTTCAGGGTTGAAGAGCAAACCGCCGAACTGTTTGTGGGCTGGAAACGACTGATAATAAACCTTACAAAATAACGAACATGTTTGCGAAAATTGCCACAGTTTTCTCAAACTTAGGGGTTTTTTGAAAAAGATTTTTGGGGGATGATTCACTCAAGATGCACTCCTTGTGTATGACGATATAAGGGGTAGTTAACAATTTTCTATAAACCCTTATTACACAAGGAGGTGCGCTATGGTTAAACGTAGAGCTCTAATGGAATCAATATCGTCAAACCTGCACAACTTTCTCAAAAAAATAGGTAAAAATTTGTCAGTGCCGGACAAAAAGTTCCAGCGAGACAGCTTCATAGGGCTGCTTCGGTGCGGTAAACCTATCGTTTGTCAAATGGCACGGCACCTGCCAAATCAACGCACAAAGTTTCTCTCACGACTGGATCGTCTCGAAGCACACCTTGTAAAGGATAGCGACTTTGATAACAAGGTCGAGGCCGCATTGCCACAAGTATGGCTGGGCTTTGTCAAGAATGATACACCCATTATTCTTGACCTTTCGGACATTGCCAAGCCGTTAGCAAAAAAGATGGATTATCTTGCTAAAGTTCGCGATGGCAGTACCGGTGAATTGGTAAATGGTTATTGGTTAGTTGAGTTATATGCATCGTTGAGCCGTAAGAATCCCGTCCCTATATTACTGGAGCCTTTCAGCCATGAAGAACCTTACAGTCCGGGACAAAACCCTGTTGTTCTTAACGCTGTTCATAAAATCTTTGAGCTTACAGATAAACGTGGTGTGCTGATAGTAGATCGTGGATTCGATGGATGGGTGATGTTTGAAGATTGGCTGGATAACAAATATCGTTTCGTTGCCAGACTTGTGGGAAAACGGCATTTGCTGTGCTCTTTGGGCGGTTCTGAACAAAGCGAGGCTGGACAGCGGGTACCGATTCGAGCACAGCAACTTGCTGAACAAACCCCAACTCCACATCGCTTCCACAAGCTCATCAAACGTCACGGCAAACCTTCTCTTCGTATTACACAGATAGGCTGGGTGAAAGTTCGTCTTCCTGGCCGAGATGAGGATCTGACACTGATTGTCTCTCGGCTTGCCGGAAAGGATAAGCCGATGATGCTGTTAACGAATTTGCCAGTAGAGAATCTTAAGGACGCGAAACGCGTCTTGCGTTTCTACATAAGAAGGTGGGAGTGCGAAGAGGGAATTCGCTTCCTCAAAAGCCAGGTAAGCCTCGAAAAGATACGAACATTTCGTTGGTCTGCGATTCGTCGCCTGGTTTTGTTAGCCGTGCTGGTGATGATTTATTTGGGCTGGCTTGTTGAGGCACATCCGACTATTTGTGATCGCCTGGTTTATCTGAGTCAACCGTTACCTGATAAGCCTGACTTTCTTTTATACCGTTTGTTAGGAGGCCTGACTGAAGCAATAAATACCTGCTTTTGGCTTCACAAGGATTTGTTGCGGAAAAGCTTAAGAGAAAACCCCTAAGTTTAAGCATTATTCTTGTTGACAAACAAACTCTCGTGAGCTAAGCTAAACATTACGATGGATATCTGTACGATTCAAGGCTTCCTGGCTTTCCCGTGACGGTTTCCAGCTCGTTAATCATACTATCCCAAGTTTCTGGCCCGATTATTCCATCTATTTTTTTCAGTTCCTTAGAATTTTGGAAATTCTCGACTTTGAGGTAGGTATTGATGGGGTTCCCGTCAATTGGTCCTTCGTATGCTCTACATGCACGTAAAACCCTCTGAATGTGTTTGTTCATCTCCATTCCAGACCCTTGTGGGTAAATCAGCAAATTATTGTTAAGTTCATTCCAAAGTGCATGCAGGGAATCTCTGAGACTAGTATGCTCATCTATTGAGTCCTCAAGCGCTTTATATTTCGTCTCGTGCTCATCGCGCTCCCTTCGAACCTTGTCGTACTTTTCGTAGTTTACATACTTCCTTGAATCACTTAAAGCCGGAGGGCCCATTTTCTGAAAATACCGAACACCCGCCATTATAGCTATTATGGCTGAGAGAATGGCCATTAACAGGCGTTTTGATTTTAACAACTCGACAGTCCGAGTCAGAACCACTCTGCAATTAAATCTTAGTTCTCCAAAAAACCAACCATTGCTAGCTTTCTTGGGTGCTCTACGTTGTTTAACGCGTTTTTTCATAATAAACTTAATTTTTCCTCATTCGTACTACTGTTCTCTTATAAATAATATCGTCAAAAAAACACCACAATTAGCATTGAAAAACGAGTTTTTTTCAGACTTTTAATAAAAAAATTTAAATACCCCAATAATCAAACAAAAACTAACACTAAAAGCTCCAAAAGAAGTGAAGAAACTAACAGTGTTCTTCTTATGAATATGTGCGGAAATGAGAAAAGCCAGTGTAAACTAGTGGAAACTAGAGACTGTGGGACTGTTGAAAAAGTGACATAAATATTCTTATCATGAATGAGGAATTAAATCTGTCCACCTTCACCCTCAGCTGGTACTTTTTAGCTTCAGACATTAGCCTGTCCTGAGCCTGCCGAATGGAAAAATTTCGAACTTGGAGAATCCAACTTTAACTCACTTTAACCACTTTATTTCACTTTAGGCACTTTAGAATCGTAAGATTGGCAATCGTATGCCGATAAATTTTTCAACAGATACACTGACCACTATTTATTCTAAGAGAGAGAAGAATTATTGTCCGCCTTTGTAATCCGGATTTGGGAATACAAGAAGTGATTGCCAATTATTTCTGCCCCGAATAGCTATATGAACTGATACGTTTTTGTCATAACATGCCATTTCTAACGATGGTAAAAGTACAGAGGGATTGCTTTTTGATATTTCTGGTAATATTTCAGTTAAACGTTCTAACAAACCAATATTAGAACTACTCAATAGCAAGTTTTGAGGAATCTCAGTTAATATTTTCTTTGCCCATTTACGATTTCCCAATATAAATCTAATTATTTTCGTTAAATCCCTTTTGATAGCAGCTTTGTTGGAAGATATACTCAAAAAACGTCTTAAATATGAGGCCTCAAGCAAATAAGCATCAGAAATTATCTCTTCAATCCGTTCACTGATAGAAAACCGGTCGATTCGTGGTAAGATTTTGAAACTACTAATTGAGTCACTAATAGAAAACATTTTGAAAACTCCCTCTATATTGCATAGCCTTGCATTAGCTTCTCTTGATAAATTATTTTGTTCACGAATACAATATGTCACATCTTCAAAGTGTTCACTATTGAATGGTAACTCAGCACCTTTTTTAGTAGCAAGTATCAAACAGTATAAATACCAACTTAAAAAATCAGCATTACTACTATCTGTTGGAAGGCATTCATATATTGGTTGAAGATATTTTATTACGGCATGCCATATAGTATCACGTTTGTCAATAAATATAATTTTTTTTCTTATTGAAGGAGGCATAAGATTCTTTAATTGAATATATTTTTTGTAAATTACAGGTGTAAATATTCTATGAGCACAGTTTGAAATCATCTGTCTTAAGTTTATTTCGATAGAATATATTGAAAGTTTTTCGCCAGCTTCTAAAACTTTCTCTTCTTTTGCTGATCTAGGTAACATCTTGTTTGTATTGGAGATATCAAATAAATTATCACGATGAAAGAGTGCAGCGCCAAAAACTGCTAATCTGTTAATTCCTCTATCCACGTCATAACCAATTTCTTGGGGCAAATGGACTTTTTTAGGAAAAATCCATGTTGGAGGAAATAAAACGCTACTATATTTTACATTTGGATTAGTATCCATGGTTGATTCGTTTTATGTCATTAATTTGTACTTGTTCTCAATACAAAGGTGAATTAAACATATCATTTTTCCATAAGGTAGCTTTTCCTTGTGTTGTTTATTTTATTATTAAGACGAATTTTATTCTTAAATAGGAAGTAAGTCCAAGGAAAAACGAAATATGTGGCCATTCTACTTTTCTCCTTTTTGGGTTGCCTTCCTCTTGGTTCCAAGGGCTTTTTTTTGTTCTGTGCGGCCGGATCTACGCTGCGCTCCTACATTCAGTATCCATCATCGATCATCCAGAATCCAGCATCGAGTATCTAACTTTAGCTCACTTTAGTTCACTCCTCACTAACGAGCAGCCAGCATCTCACTTGTTAAAAGGCTGGCCAAAAAAATTTACGTTTTTGTCATTTTTTTGTTGATTATGTTTGGTATTATGTTATAATACGCAAATGTTAGCCAGCAGGCTAACATAAACCGCCCGTAGGCGAAGATGACATTTCAGTTTGCATGTCGTAAGCCACCGAGTGGCAAGGACTTAGAGCCAGCCGGCCCAGATTCGTGATTCGTCAATAGTCAATAATCAATAGTAAATAGTAAATCAGGAGGATATCCTCATGACTACCGAACCCCAAATTTTATCCAGCTTGTCCCCGGTGTATGCTCACTTGCTTTTCTGCCGGATCCTCCCTCTGCCCTCTACATCTGTCGAGAGACCTCTACAAATCAGCCCTTTTTATGCAAAACAAACCCAATTTCCAAAAAAGTCAAATGAACGTAATATCATATAATACAAAGGCTTATGAAAATAAACACAATTGGACACTTGGTGAAAACAAACCCAATTCAAACCCAATCAAACCCAATCTCCGAAAAGCTAAAATGAATGTAAACTCACTAATAACAAAGGATTACAGAAAAAAAGATGATTTCGTAGTCCGAATAAACAAACCCAATTCAAACCCAATCTTCTTAAGGACAAAAACGAATGCAAACCTCTTTGCCGCAAAGGATTATGAAAATGAAACCACCTTCAGGCCCCAGAAAAACAAACCCAAAACAAACCCAATCAAAGCCAATCCCCCTGCCCCCTGTGATATTCTCTCACAAGTTAAACCTGGTGGCCAGCCGCATCATCGTTTCATAGTTTGTCATCATTCTGGGTGTGATTTCCCGGCCGGTCGGGGCCGACGACGGCATCAGAACGAAGCCTTTACCCTTGCCGCTGGTTCCATCTATCAGGGCTTTTTCGACGATTTTCTCGAAATCACCCGGCTCGCTGTTTTCTATATCGGCTATCTCCAGATTCCCAAAAAGTACCAGCTCTTTGCCGTACTTGCGGCGGACGTACTCAAGCTCCACGTCCCCGTGCGGAGGCGGCTCAATTGGGTCAATAGCTGCCGCTCCCATTTCGACAATGTAATCAAGAACGGCCCGAATCCTGCCGTGGCAATGAATTCTGGCAAAACCGCCGTGCTCGGCAATAGCCTTTACCATCGGCCCGGTGTAACGGACCACATATTCTTTGAAAAGATTGGGCGGCAGGTAAGGCTCGGTGGCATATTCGGGCCCATAGATCCGCCACAAATGCCCGGGGAATGCCTTTGCAGTCTTCTGGGTTCTGGCCTGTATATGTACGGAAAGCTTTTCGAGCAGGCGATGGAAAAGCTTTTGCTCGGTCAATGCAAGTATAGTAAAATCTTCCATACTGAAAAGAGACGCCGCAGCGCAAATTGGGTCTTCGGTATCAACCATTATGATACCGCGCTCTCCCAGCTCCCGGTCTTCTTCTACGAGGCTGCTTACATCGACATCCTCGGCGAATATTTCATCCGGCAATTCCAAAAAAGCCTTAAGGTCTTCCAGATTCTTGAGAAGGTGCTCCACCGTCCAGAGGGTGTCAACTTCGGGACTGCGGCGGGTCAGCGCCGTCATGGTTTTGTTGCCGATTTTCAAAGTTATTCGTTTGAAACTATACCCATCTTCAACATACTCATCTATATTGAAAAATTCGTCAAGGGTATTTCCGGCATCCGGCCGGCAGGGGAGAATATCAAGCTCGTGGGACCGCGGCCTGACCGGGCTGCGCATACGAATAAGGTCTGTTTGTTCTTCAGCAAGTTGAAGCAATGGCTGCCAGGATGGGTCGTTATATACGTTGAGCTCATCCGGATCCGATGGGTCAATCTGGAATCCACCTACTTCATAGAAATTAACTGCGGGCCGGTCGACCGGCTTGCCGCACAACGTAGCCATCAATCTTTCGCGCCTGCTCACCCCGTTAGAAATCTTCGTTTTTTGACCCATATCCTTGTCCCTTCTGGAATTTCTAACGGGGCTCATCATAACAATCTACCCGTTGAAAATCCTTTCGACCGCCTTGTTCATAGCCTCTTCCTGTTCGATAATCGACTGGACCAGTTTCATCTGTGTACGGCTGCGGTCAAGATTGTGTCCTTCACGATGAACCTTGTAATAAACGTCACCAGCCAGATAGTCGGCAAGAAATCTGATAAGCTGTTCAAAGGTAATTAGCTTTGCAGCAAAGGCCAAGTGCTCTTTCTCGGTGGATGTGAGAAAATATTTGCTCTGCTCGGCATAACCCCGTGCGAGCACTTCAAACATAGTTAAATTCATGGCTACTTTTGATAAATCGCGTTCATCCTCATCGGCTAATGTGGTTCCGGTCCGGACCATATCTCCGAAATCATATATCGACAGGCCCGGCATAACGGTATCCAGATCGACTATGCAGACACCCTTGTTCGTACTTTTGTCCAACATCACGTTGTTGACCTTCGCATCATTGTGCGTAACCCGAACCGGGATTTTACCTTTGCCTGCTAAATTCAGCAGGACATCGCAGATGGCCGCGTTATCAAACAAAAAGTTAATTTCAGTTTTTGCATTTTTAGCCCGGTTACAAGTATCCTCTTTGAGGATTCGCTGGAAAGTCTCAAAGCGTTTGGGCGTGTTGTGGAAGTCACAAATGCTCTCGTGCAGGGCCGGCCCCGGCAGGTCAATGAGCATCTTCTGGAACCAGCCGAACATTCGTGCTGCTTCATACGCCAAATCGGCAGATTCAATGGTATCGTATGCAACAGCGTCCTCTATGAAATTATATACCCGCCAAAAGCTGCCACGGGCATCTTTATTAAAGCATGTGTCATCAACACCGGCGATAACGGTCAACTGGCGAGATGCACGGTCCGGATCAATTCTCTGCATCCGGCTGCGTATGTGCTCGGTAACACGGATAATGTTTCCCATCACTGAAGGAGGATCTTTGAAGACAGTGTGATTTATTCGTTGTAGTATGTATCGGACAGTATGCTTGTTCTTCTTAGTGGTCAGGACGTATGTGTCATTGATGTGACCACGGGGCAGAGGCCTTATTTCAATCAACTCACCGCAGATACGAAAATGTTTTACGATTGACTCGATGTCACGTTTCACGATTGCTCCCAGAGTTTCTCCGGATAAAGACCTTGGTCTATCAGCCGACGAATACATCTTGCAGCTATGTCTGCATCCCGGCGGAAAGTAACTCCGAAGCATTCGTCATTCGTGCGCAGGACTTTCACCGTGACTTTTTTTTCTTCTACGAGTTTATCTACCACCGTTGGTATGAATAGTTCCGAATTCCTTTCATGGCTTCTCTCCTTGAGAAATCGCTGAAAGTGTAATTTGAGATGGTGAAAGATTGACGGCTGAAATCCCCACAGGTTCCTCGACACAATTTCATTGCCGGTCAGAAGGCATTCCGTCCCATCGTCTTCAAAATAGCGGGCACCAATCGCAGTACATTCGACCCTTTTGCGCTCCACAATCTTCCTTAAGAACATCTTTTCATCACACTGGCATAATCCTCTGGAGACAGGTCCGTATTCACTTAAAGTATCTCTGAGCGTATATCCGACCATCGCATATTCATTGCCGGAAAGGCCTCCCCGCTTCGCGCCGGACAAGTTTACCCCTGCGCAGGCAGGGGTCGCGAGAAATCGGGCCATTGTCTTAAACGAATTGGGTCCGTAGTAGTCATCGGCATTAATGACTGCAAAAGGCTCGTGGATTACGTCTCTCGCAACCAGTATGGCATGCCCTGTGCCCCAGGGCTTGTCGCGGTCTTTGGGTGGTTCAAAGTCACCAAGGCAGGTGTTCACTTCCTGGTACGCGTAGGCTGTTTCGACAAGATTATCAAACTTGCTGCCGATAGTTTTTTTAAAAGCACTTTCAAAATAGTGCCGAATAACAAAAACGATTTTGCCGAATCCGGCATTTACGGCGTCATAGATGGAATAATCGATAATTATTTCGCCGTTGGGACCAACGGGGTCAATTTGCTTAAGTCCACCGTAGCGAGTACCCAAACCTGCCGCCAAAATCAACAGAGTCGGCTTCATTCAAAATCCTCATCTTTGATTCCGATACCGGCTATAACCCGTACCGCCGTAAGATGTCATACCTCCATAAGGCATTTGGCCATAACCAAAGGGCATACCAAGTCCAGGCATAAGACGAAAATTAGCAGGTGCGCTGACTAAATCAGCTATATCATAAACACGAGTTTTCATTTTCTTGGGTAAAGAGCCTTGTGTTGCAATAATTATAACTCCGTCATCAACTACATATCCCAGTTTCTCTGTACCACCTGCTGAAATTGACATTAACAAGAGTTTCAAGTGTGTGCGTAAAGGCACTTTTGAAACGCCGTTAATTCCGATAGGAGTATCTCTATAGATGTCCGCGTTCTGTTCCAAATCTTTCCAAAGCACTGCTATATTTAATTTAGGTACGGTCGAATTACGCAAGATGTTAATTGCCTCTTCGAAAGTCATCTCGGGTGTAAAACTCGAAGGACCAGCAGTTATCCTGCTTACCTTTTTATAAGCCGTTTTGGATGTTTGTTGGCCCTGATTTTCCAAATTTTTTCGAGTGTACGGACCTTTCGAATTTGCTCCCTGTGTTTCTCCGAGTAAAAGAAAAGTGCCGAACAGAATAACGACTATTCCTCCAAAGCATTTTGTCAATCGTTCTTTGCTCATTTTTTTACCTGCACATCTGAATTAAAGATTGCTTTGCTATATCCCGTATTATCGTTACCACATAGTATACAAGTATTTACCTTTTGGGTAAAAGCTCTTTTTTGCTCTGATGGAGGGAAAAGACATGTTTCTCAACCACTAAACCTGCCTTTACTGGGCCTCCGCACGGAAGCGCACGTTTTCAGTGTGCTTGCCGATACGCAATTGCCTGGACCCTTCCGTCAGTTTCGAGCCCACGATCGAAACGTTCTCGAAGGTCACGTTGCGAACGTCATGTTCGGCGTCCGCCCCCTCTATCTGCACAAGGTAATCGCCGGATTGACCTTCCACCGTCACGTTTCTGAACCGCACATTGCGGATGAATCCGGGCACCTTCTTGCGCATATACTGGTTCACGACCGGACGCAGGCGGACGAGCTGGCTTTGGCCTTCGCCGTGGATACGGATGTCCTCGATCGTGATGTCCTCCAGCCGCATGTCCTCACCCGGCTCTAACAGAAACGCTGTCATTGTGAAGTGGACAATGTCGAGATTCCGGAGGGTTACGTTGCGCATAAACGCGGCACGGCTTTCATGTCCGAGCAGAAAGATGCGGGCCCGGTCACACCAGAGAATCGAGTTCTCCACCGTAATTCGTTCAACGTTGCTGTTCGGCCCGCTGAAGTCAAGCCCCTTAAGGGCGACACAATCGTCATCGCTCCGGATGAAGCAATCGGTAATCAGCACATCCTGGGAGTTGCACGGGTTGATGCCGTCATCGTTCTGGACGCGGGA
>Ga0315539_1002655_pt1 | contig 12818 bp, 11 predicted proteins | sample SalMarSW160150MG_FD_203097 | JGI IMG/M metagenome (GOLD analysis project Ga0315539, IMG submission 203097) | Salt marsh sediment microbial communities from the Plum Island Ecosystem LTER, Massachusetts, United States - Salt Marsh Sediment SW1601-150 ... | reverse complement strand
TGTCATGGAGATAAGCAATTCTCATTGTAAGAAAGCCTCCCTCATCTCTGATCTGGGTTTGTTCAGCAGGGAAACTAGGGACAACCACCTATTAATGGCAAGGGACAGTATGCAAAAACGGTGACTGTCCCTAATAAATATAGGTCGGTTTTAATGCACTATGGATTAGCCGTAGGAGATTAAAAGTCCATTGCTCAATAACCGGTAACAATACCTTCGAATGGTTAAATTTTTTAATTCGAACGCATGGTTGTGTCCGTGTGGTTAGCTTACAAAAGTCTATTGTTACTCAGTGTTTTTGTTTGTGAACTAAATTTTTTCATTTTTAATTAAGACAATGATTTACGTTGGGAATAAGATTTGTCACTTTTTACAAGAATAATCAAACTTCTTGCAAATCGCAAAAACATGTCTGGCGACATAGAGTCGAAGCATAGCCTGCGAGTATTGAAAGAATGCAAAGGTAATAAGCCAGACGTCCCGGTTCCTTTGGTCACCAAGGGTGCCGATAAGCTGGAATTGCCTAGGCCAGTATCTAAAGAGAATTCCTTTGACAATCGCGACGTGCTCATAGAACGGAGTTCTTACAAGGCTGTCTATAAAAAAGGTTATTCTTATTACAAAAGAGGATGGTATGAAAAAGCTAAAGAAGAATTTCTGCAGATATACGATTGCTATCATCAATCCAATGCCTACTATGCACATCTTCTCCAGACTTATAGAAAAGTTGTTGACAAGCTTATCAGAAAGAAAAAATATCACGAGGCTTTATCAAAAATGATGGCTATGTTTGGAAAATGTCCAAATTATACAATTTCCGATGTAAGGAAATACAAGAAGATCATGAGCCAACAAAAAGGTGATAGTTTTGTTTGCCCTGTATTTCCGGAGAAACCGGAGAAAAAACTCGAACCTGATTTTAGGATTGAGTCTGAATCTCTTAAGTGTGTTAATGTGTGCGAAAAACCTCGAGGCTTAAATATACCATTTACCAGCAATTTTTCACTATTGAAGCTTAGGGAGCTTTCTGATTTTTTGCCAAGTTCTCTTCCACATGTATTCTTCGACGGCTCTCATCTTGAATACAAACCATTGCATGTATTACCATCCCTACAGCACGGGGTCTACAGATTTAGAGAATCGCCCAATAGAAATGCCTTCATTGCGAGCTCGAAAGAATTACGTTTATACTTATATGATTGGGAGCTCAACTTGATAAAATCGTTTGATGCTTCGCGCTATTCTCCAGCTCATACGTATCTACGAAGAGTGGACCTTTCACCAAATCTTTCAAATTTCCTATTTACAATCGCTGATAAAGCGTACTTGTTAAATTCTGACTTTGAGATAGTCTGTTCATGGAATGTGCCCCACAAGGAGGGATGGGAAAAGAGGACGAGAAGTCAGGAGGTGAGTTCTTTGCCCAGTAATGTTGAAAGGGAAAGGAACAAGGTGATCCTGGGATTGACTAACAATCCCTCTAAAAATGAAATAAAAGCTACTTTCAGAAGATTAGCGCTTAGGTTTCATCCAGATAAAAATCCAGGAAATCCCTCGGCTGAATCGAAGATGAAAGAAATTATTCAAGCCTACGAATATCTGACTAACGAGAAAGCAGAAGACGCTGTGAAAGGACTTGAAGATGATGAATATTGGGTCAACACTATAGAAGTAATCAAATATGAAGTTTCAGGGATGGTTTTTGAAATTGGAGTTTCTTTGGGAAGCGGAGAGGACTGGATATATGGTTCAGGCTTCTCCTGTGATGGTTCCAGGGCATTTTTAGGATGTTACTCTGGAAAAACCTATCAGGTTAATAGAAACGGCGAAGTAGAAATAGTATTTGTAACCCCTAAGCGTGAAATGGACGAATACAGCCGTACAAACCCTGTATTGAATATTCTAGAGCATAAAGATTTTCTGTATATCCTCACAAATTTGTTCTTATATATTTTGAAGGATAAAAAAGTTGTGAATTGTATCAGAGTTCATGCGGGGAAAATAAAGTGGTTTGAGGATGGCTTCATCTTACCAGCGAAAAAGAGCCTCAAGGTATATTTAAATGATGGTAGTTTTTTAGGTACTTTGTCCTTCAAAGATAATATAAAGCATATCTGTCATGCCCATGAAATTTTTTTTGTCGAAACTGGCAAGAAATCATTTCTTTTCAGACTTAATGCTCCCAACTGTCTATAGTGATAAACTAGGGACAGCCACAAATGGCGGTTTCTTAAGCCGTATATCGGTCTTTTTCATAATTATTGTATGTTTCATGCTCCGATTGACTAAATTACTTCTAAAGTCAGTTCTTGTTCTCTTTTTGCGACAAGAGCGTTATATTCCAATTCATACGCGCCCTCTTGACGATAGGGACGGTTTCTACGCATCATTCTCTTAAGGAGCCGCCATTCGGTACAGTCACCTATTTCAAATATGTTGAGATTAGTATAATGTTAGCATAAAATCAGTGTTTTGATCCTTTCAACTGCGGTCCCTTCGACAGAATTTACCCTGAATTAGCCGTAGCCCTGAGCGCAGTCGAAGGGGTAGTCAAATGGGCTCAGTATGACCAAAAAAAAATGCTTTTTTGTTCATTTTTTTGTTGACATTGTTTGCATGTACGTTAAAATACACGTATGTTAGCCAGCAGGCTAACATAAACCGCCCGTAGCTTGCCCCTTTCCTTGTGGGGGCGACAGATATAGCGGAGAACCGCACGTTTTCGTATCAGCAGATACACGCCAAAAAGCCCAGTTGAGCTTGTCCCCGAATGTCGTAGTCGGGGATCCAGATTAACCAATATCTAAGATCCGGCATCTGTTTGACGGAATCCGGCCTTCCTTGGACGGAGTCAATAACTCAAACTGACCATTTTTGACATAAGTAATTATGAAATAAAAGGTTAATGCTCACAATTTCTGACATAAAAAAAACTAAAAACAGTGTTAATCCTATGAACAGTTTCAGTCAGCTTCAAAGTGCAGGCCAATCATATCGGCCTGGTGGACGAAGGCAAGAATTTGCGACAAAGCTTGCTTTTGGAGCAAACCTTGCCGAGAACACAAAGCTAACTGAAACTCCTCTGTGTCCTCTGTGGCTATTTTTAAATTCTTTAATCCGTTCAATCCGCGCAATTTATGCCATAGGTATCCGTGGTTCCAATCCTGTTATCCTGTCCAATTCCTTAGAGTCTTTGTGCCTTTGTTCCTATAAGTCAGAGAGTTATTTACGTGCCTATAAGGCACTACATCTGTCGAGAGCGCTCTACAAATCACCCCTTTTTATGCAAAACAAACCCAATGTCAAGTACGCTCAAATTAACGTAAGCTCTTATATGATAAGTAAATATGAAAAATTGGACACTTGGTTAAGTGGAAAAAACAAACCCAATTCAAACCCAATCAAACCCAATCTCCAAAAAGCCAAAATGAACGTAAACTTATATTTTATAGAGGATTACAGAAAAAAAGATGATTTCGTAGTCCGAATAAACAAACCCAATTTCCAAAATGCCAAAAATGAACGTAAACTTAACTTTAACAAAGGATTACAGAAGAAATGATGTTTTCGCAGCCCAAAAAACAAACCCAAAACAAACCCAATTCAAACCCAATCAAAGCCTGCCCTGAGCGCACCTGTCCTGAGCAAGGTCGAAGGAGTCGAATGGGCCAATTTCTTCAAAGGCTAAAATGAACAAAAAATCGCTTTCCAAAAAATCTGGCCACACCCCCGCTTACACAGTCAGGCAATTGTTTGACATAGTCGTGCTTTATAAATATCATTTACCGATTCTTAACCCGTTTACTCCTTTTATTAGGATGACCAAATGAGATTCGCCGTTGATTTGCTGTATTTATTAGCTGCGGCGGCTTATAGCCCTGTGGTTATATATCGAGCCGTCAGGCACAAACGTTACCGCACCGGCTGGGACCAGCGATTTGGTAAAATCACCCGTAGAAGTCCCACAAAAAAATGTATCTGGCTCCACGCCGTAAGTGTAGGCGAAGTCAACGCAGCAAAGACAATCATTAAAGAGCTTGAAAACAAATTCGGCAATTTCGAAATCGTAATCAGCACCACCACCGATACCGGCTTTGCCCGTGCTACCAACCTTTTCAGTGAGAAACACCAGGTTTTCTTTTTCCCCTTTGATTTTTCCTGGACAATGCGACGTGCATTCAGCAATATTCGCCCGGCAATCTGTCTGCTGATGGAGCTGGAAGTGTGGCCTAATTTTGTGCAAATCGCACAGCAGTTAAATGTTCCTGTCATCGTGGTCAATGGCCGAATAAGCGACAAAAGCTACCCCGCATACAAAAGAATAAAGCCAATCGCTAAGAAATTCTTCAGCAAAATCAGTCTCATTCTCGCACAGACTGAACAATACGCCCAGCGTTTCACAGAGCTCGGCTGCACGGATGAAAAAGTGATTGTGACCGGCTCGCTGAAATACGACACCGCCCAGATCGCCGACAAGGTTGAAGGTGCCGACCTTCTTGCTGCTCAAATAAATATTAACGATGAAAGATTGTGGGTCGCAGGCGCCACCGGAAACGATGAAGAAAAAATATTGCTTGACGTCTATCAGAACCTAAAACAACAAAAACAGTTCAGCGACCTGCGCTTGGCAATAGTGCCCCGTAAACCTGAAAGATTCAACGAAGTTGCACAGCTCATAGAAAGCCGAGCTTTGTCCTTGGTTCGGTACAGCCACATAAAGAAATTGACCACAGAGAGCACAGAAAAATCAATAATCAATAATCAATCATCAATTGATACGATAATCCTGGGTGACACGATGGGTGACTTACGAAAGTTTTACTCACTCGCAACGATAATCTTCGTTGGCCGCTCCCTCGTACCGATGGGCGGCTCCGATATGACCGAAGCCGCCGCTCTCGGCAAATGCACTATCTTCGGCCCGCACGCCTTTAATTTTAAGCAGACCGTTGACGTACTTCTTAAAGACAACGGCGCCATTATGGTCAAAGACAAACAGGAATTGCTACAGACATTACAAAAATGCCTCAGTGAATCAGACTTTGCCCAGGAAATTGCCAAAAACGGCCAAGAAGTAATAAGAAAAAACCAGGGCGCCACCGCAAAAAGCATCGACCAAATCGCCGTATTTCTCAATGCTTGATATTTCTGTCATTCCCGCAGAACCTGTCCTGAGCGAAAAAAGCCTGCCCTGAGCGGTATCCAGTTGATTTATTTGGCAAAATGTTTTTTAACTATATGGTTCGCTCGAAGAAAGAAATCTGATGACAGGTAAGGAATTCATAAACTGTCTGGCAAACGCCAAATCGGACATCATCCAGATACTTCTGGACATTCTCACTAAAACGGGTTCGCAATATTGCCTAATCGGAGGCCTTGCCATAAACGCTTATGTTGAACCTGTCGTGAGCCTTGATTTGGACATCGTCGCAGCGGCTGAAGGCATCGGAGCTATTTGCAGAGCAGCCAAAGAACACGGCTTAAAGGTTGAGCAATTCGAGCATAGCGTGAACATCACCAGCAACAGCTCTGACCTGCGGATTCGACTACAGACCGACCCGCGGTACCAGAGGTTTGTTTCAATTGCGGCCGATAGGAATGTGCTGGGTTACAGAATGAAGGTCGCACGCCTTGAAGATGTATTACAGGGTAAAGTATGGGCGTATATGGATACGTCGCGGCGAAAGAGCAAACGGCAAAAGGATTTAGCCGATATTTTTCGCATCATAGAGAAGTATCCGAAGCTTGAAGAAACACTACCACAAACCCTTCGGGAAGAATTGGACAAATAATACGTCGGTATTATTTCAATTTCATAGCCACTGCCTTAATATGCCCTGGACTGGTTCCGCAGCAGCCGCCGATAATGCTCACACCGGTCGAATGTATTTTCTCAACCGCCGCTGCAAAATCCTCAGGCGATACCTTGTAAACCGCCTGGTCTTCGACTAATTCCGGCTTGCCCGCATTAGGCTCAGCATAAACTATCACATCGGCCGACAGCGCCTGCACCGCCGAAACAAACTTCTCCGCCAGCTCTATATACTCATCAAGTGACACTGTACCACAATTGAATCCTACTGCGTCAACATCCAACGAAACTATCTTTGCAACCGCCGTTTCGACGTCAACGCCCATCATGGTTTTGAAATCATCGCCGGCCCTGTCAAAAGACATCGACGCAAGCACCGGCACTGCCCCACCGACAGATTTCACCGCCTCGATTGCAATTGTCACCTCGTCGAGAGCAGTCATCGTTTCGATTATAAAACCGTCCACACCGCCATCCAAAAGCGCCTTTGCCTGCCGGGCAAAAGCTTCTTTCAAATCCTCCGGCTTCAGGCTTCCCAAAGGCTCCAAAAAATCTCCGCTCGGCCCAATATCACCCAATACATACTTTTCCTGGCCACCTGCCTTTCGTGCTATCCGGGCGCCTGCACTATTTATTTTAGCAGCCTCCTCTGCCAACCTATGCCGTCCCAAAGCATATTTATTGGCCCCGAATGTATTGGTAAGAACCGCATCACTGCCCGCCTCGAAGTAGCTGCGGTGAATATCAAAAACAACATCAGGCGACTCGACATTTAGATAATCATTACACTTGCCCACTTCAATCCCGCGAGCAATCAACTGGGTTCCCATCGCGCCGTCCAACAAAAATATCCCCCCACTTATTCTCTCTTTCAGACTCATTCTGGACATAAACAAGCTCCTTCATTCTCATTTACTGCTGTTGTTCAATCCACTTTCCTCCCTCGTTTACCAAAACATGCTCAAATCCTCGCGGCTCAGGACGATTGAAAAAGAAATTCTGCATCCCCTCAGTGATTTCCTTCGGTTTTATAGACATAAGGTGAAGATTAATATTGAGTGAATCTTCGTCGCTGTTCTGCCTGTATGCGATAATATTTATCAAGGCAGGCACAAAAAATCCATCAGATACCTCTTTGTAACCCTCTAATTCCGTATAAGCCACAGCTTGACCATTCGAATCGAAGTACTCAATCTTCCTTACCAGATAATCACGGCTGTAGATGTATATCTTCTTGGTTACTACCCCCGTGCTTTCTTGCCCGCCGCCCCGACTCGCGTCGGGAGACGCGGGGGCTTGCGAAAGCAAGAACGCGGGCTCTCGTCTTGTAAGCACATCAAAAGCGCCTTCATTTGACAAAGACCAATTCTCCTCCGCTTTTATTTCCACAACCCCAATAGCTTCTAAGACAGTTCTGGGATTTATCGTAAGCCCTTCGGAAGAAACCTGTTCAGACCATTGGCCCCACCAGTAAGTGCTGATTTCATTCGGCTTTAATGCAAGCCAAAACTCACGTTCATTCGAGCCGAGAACTACCGCCTTGGGGACAAGAGTCGCATCACCCTGCAGGTAAATTTCAACAGGCGGTTTCATCAAAACTCGAACCGTAAGTGGTTCCTTGTTAGGCTTCTTCTTTTCTGCATCATAATACTGCAACAGGCACCGGCCCTTAGCCAGCAGTGGCACCGCTTTTTGTGAGCGTGCTTTCAGAACAGACAACGCCTCGGCTACAGATTCTTTGCCCGGAACGACCTCCATCGGCGCCTGAATCTCGGGCGCACAGCCGGCAAAAAGCAGTATTACTACAACAATGAATGGAATAAATTTTCTTGGCATCTTAGCAAACTCCGAATCCGCTTTCTCGACCACTCATCCCGACACTTAGGGGAAGATTTTATTAATTGTCATTCCTGCGAAACTTGTCCTCGACTCCGCTCGGGGAGCAGGAATCCATTTTCGCAATACGCAATACGAGATACGCAATACGCACTTACAAATCCGCCTGTAATATTTGACCTATCTGTGATGATAACTGCTCGATTTGCTCCTCATCGAGATGTGGATTTATCACCTCAATAATCTGTTTCTCGCCTACTATCCTCAAACGCCAGATTTCTTTGGCGTCTTCGACTCTGGTCGCATCGTATTTCAGCCGCCTTTTCCGCATTAGAATTAAAGCCAAAACAAACCGAAAATTTACCTTCTCCTGCTCAGTCTCTTTGCCCAACCGTTCAAAAAAGGCCAGCAGCATCTCATCATCAACGAATATCTGCTTTTTCTGGCTGGAGTGTGGCAGTCTTGTTTTCCAGTAACAAAACACATTCGGCTTTTCTTCCTCCCAGTAATCTGCGCAAAAATCCCGCCTTTGCAGTCCTTCGCCGGTTTCTACAAGAGCACCAAAATATTCTTCTCCGTATTCAATTTTTCTACCGGTGCCGTAGCATTGCCCTAATGGCTTATTAATTTCCCATTCATCCATTCTTTTCCCTGCTATTTAGAGCTCACGGGCTTGATAGTCGATATACCGTTTTTTCATCCATCTCACAACAAGCAGGTCCACAAAGGCCCGCAACGCTCGATTCCACACGCCATATTTGGCCTTGCCGGCATTACGCAGATGGTGCGAAACCGGAACCTCCACAACTTTGAAGCCCCTCATCTTCAGGAGGGTGGGCATGAAACGATGCATCCCCTCATAGAGTGTCAAGCCCTCAAGACATTTCCTCTTATAAACCTTCAGCGAGCAGGCAGAGTCGTGAATCGATTCGCCGGAGAGTTTATTCCGCACACTATTAGCGATACGGGTGGATACCCGCCGCAGCCAGGGGTCTGCCCGCTTAACACGCCAGCCGGTTACCGCATCACACCCATTAAGCATTTCGATTAAGCGAGGAATTTCCACCGGATCGTTTTGAAGGTCGGCATCCAGCGTGGCGATGACTGCCCCACAAGCAGCCTTAAAGCCCGCAGACATGGCACAAGTTTGCCCGTAATGGCGGTCGAGAGCAATTATTCGAAGCCACAACTTCGACCGTTTCTGTTCCTGCAAAAGCTCAAGGGTCTTATCTGTGCTGCCGTCATCGACCATCACAACCTCGAAAGAGCGCCCTAAGGGCTCGAATACCTCTTTGATCCGTTCCAGTATCGCAGTAATGTTCTGCTCTTCGTTATAAGCGGGAACAACCACCGAAATCTCAACGGCCTGCTCTCCTGCCATAGCTATCTCCAAGGCTTCTGCAAAATTGCAGGTTAGGCATACTTTGGAAAGAAAAAAACGTTTTTTGTTTTTTTCTTTCCAAACAGTAAGCTCTTGCACAATGAACAGTTGCAGGATTATTTAAGAAAATCAAAAAAACAATTTTCTTAAATAATATATGCCTAACCTGCAATTTTGCACAACACATTGCTATCTCCATAAGCAGCACACATTACGCTATTGAATCGGCCCAGATTCCTCCGGACGCGGCAATCCCTGCGATGGGCGCTTGGCATAAATAAAGTACAGATTCCGCAGATAAATAAAGACCCCAGTTCCCTGGCCGACAATAAAAACCGGGTCCATGCGGTGAACAGCATAGCTAAAAAGCATTATCCCACCTGCAAGACTAAGCCACCAAAACCCTACCGGTATTACTGATTTCTTTTTCTTTTCAGAAACAATCCATTGTAACAGGAAGCGGCTGAAAAACATCCCCTGGGCCATAAATCCAAACGCCAACCACAAATTCTTTACGTTTAACCAGTCAGGCGGCTCAGGAGAAAAACTGGCATACTCACTCACCGGCCCAACTGAATCACCGTGGTGCAATAGATAAATGTCGAAGGCTATATCGTCTTTACCAGGCAATGGTATGGAAACGTCCCGAAAATTCGGATGGTGCAGAACAATATGCTCCGTAACTTCACGGGCGGCATCGAGATGTTTGCCTCGCGAAAGAACAAACGTATCGGGATGTTTCTCAACAAAACTGCGTAATTGCTCTACCTCGTTTTCCCGGGGAATCGTGCGGTCCAGATGATATATCAATGTGTCATCCTGGCCGTTGAAATAAACCAGCGGCGATTCGCCAACAACCTCTGCTATGCTCCGACCAAAATCTGCAGATGAAATCCGAGTTTCACTGGGCAGAAAAATCCCAAAAAGCACGTGACCAAAAATGGCTGTACCGAAAAACAATGACACGAGCGCCGGCCATCCTTTGCCCTTATAGATGAAATAGCCGGCTACAATCCCCCCTATGCCCAAGCTCAGGCCAGAGACAGTAATTGCAGCATATCGCTGCATCTCGTCGTCGAAGAAACAGTAAGCCAAAACGGCCACTCCGGCCAAAACAAAAATCGCTGCTTGCGATATACCGAGTGCACCACGCCGGATTTTCCCTTTCTCACCTTGGTACGCCGAAATCTCATCGGTCAGGATTTCCCACGCTTTCGCTGCTAATATCGTCATAAACGGCAACGCCGGAAGAAGGTAATCGGCTTTCTTTTTACTGACCAGCGACAAGGCTGCTATAGCCAGAAAAACGGTCAACGCTAACCAAAGCAGTTTACGTCTCTCGGGCTTGGACTGAGGCCAAAACGGAACCGTCAATGCCACCGGAACCAGAGCAGACCAGGGAAAGCTCAGCACAAAAAGCTGCCCAAGGTAATAGAATATCCCATGATTGGCTCGGTGATACGCCGACGTAACATTTTCGCTAATCTCGCCTGCCCAACCCGTTTGCACAGTTTCCCAGCCTAACCTGTTGACAAGCAGTGCCACCCACGATAGCGCCAACAACGAAAAGATGAACACCCCCAGCAAGTGCCACTTCAGACGAGCTCGGCGTTCCGGGTAAGCCAGAAGACCGTACAACATTGGGGGCATCACGAATATAAACACCGCAATCCACTTGGCCAAAAAGCCCATTGCTATGGCAGCCCAGAGAAACAGCCAAAGCCAGTCTCGACGCCGCTTGCCGAAAAAAATCACCGACAGTAAAAACAAAGAGACCAACACCCAAAATGTCAGGTAGATATCAACCCTTGCCAACCGGGATTCGATTACATATTTTATCGTAAGCGACTGGATTAGTGCCGCAACAAGTCCGGTTTTCCAATCAAACACAATCCGTGCTATAAGCAGTGTTAGTATAACACCTCCTATGCCCATCAGTGCCGAGGGCAGGCGGAATAACCACTCGTCCAGCGGCCCAAAGGTTTTGGCCAGAACCGCAATGGTCCAGTAAGGCAGCGCTGGCTTTTGCAAACGCAAAGCCCCATTAAAGTAGGGCACTAACCAGTCGCCGGACTCGGCCATGTTATGACCGGTCATTACCACGCGGGCCTCGTGCGGGCTGCCGAGCTCGGGCTCACCTAAGTTAACCAGCGGCAACATGAGGGACACGGCTAACAACAGTATCAGTGCGGCAACCTGCCGAGCCGTGGCTCTGGCACGGCTGGAAGGAACCGGAGCAGAACCGACGACGCCAATCCTTCCCCCGTCGACGGATTCGTTTTTTCCACCTGTGCCACAATATTGCTCAAGCGGCTTATTGTTTTCACACTCATCCATCTTTAGGGCCTTTTTGCAATTCTTGTGCTACTTTTTCCACTTCGCGCCAGACACGGAGAAAATTAGCTCCCCATATCTTTGAAATATCCTCTTCGGAGTATCCCCGTCTAACGAGCTCAATAGTAACATTCAACGCTTCGGAGTGGTCATTAAAACCCGCAATACCACCACCGCCGTCAAAATCAGTACCGATACCAACGTGCTCGATTCCCGCAACCTTAACCGCATGGTCTATATGGTCAACATAAATTTTTACGTCGGCAGGCGGCGGTGAACCCAGTTTCAAAAAGCCCCCGAGCGCTACAACTTGAATAACACCTCCATTTTGTGCAAGCGCCTTCAATTGCTCATCGTCTAAATTCCTCGAATGTTCGGCCAGTGCGCGGCATCCCGAATGTGAGGCGATAATCGGCGCCTTCGAGACCTTGATAAGATCATAGAAGGACTCTACAGAAATATGAGATACATCAGCTATAATCCCAAGCCGGTTCATCTCCGCAACGACTTTTTCGCCGAATTTGCTTAGGCCATTGTGCTCAGCTTTCTTGTCACCAAGTTTCTTCCTCGGATTGCAGGAGTCACAAATATCATTGTGGCCATTATGGCTCAACGTAATATATCGGGCACCAAGATTGTAAAACCTTTCAACATTTGACAGGTCTTTGCCAATTGCAAACCCGTTCTCCACACCGATCATAATAACTCTTTTGCCGGTTTTTGCAATCCGTTCAACCTCCCCGGGCGATGTGGCAAGCTCACACCGGTCGGGATACATCTTTTCAGCCAAACGGTGTATCGCCTCAAATTTAACCATCGCAGATTCATATGCGTTTTTGTATCCTTCGGCGTCGCGCTTTTTCTGTCCAACGAATACAGCCAGGAACACGCCATCTACTCCGCCTTTATTCATTTTAACCAGGTCGCATTTGAGTTTCGGATTGTCTATCCCCGGATCAAGCGCCTCTGTGGCGTACTGAGCACCAGGAATGTCAACGTGGGTGTCAAGGGTTAGCGCCTTTTTATGAATCGCTTTCGCCGTATTAATGATTTGCTGCTCGGTTATCTGCTGCTGCGAACAGCCGGCGAAAATTGTCGATAGCACTACCAGTGATAAAGGGATTAATCGTTTGAAAAACATTGTCACTTCTATTAACCAATATTTCCTGGACAATCTATACACGTATCAGGGCTTATCCATCTTGATGATACCCGAATCGGCCGATTCTATACTCAATTCTTATTCAAATTTCAGCCATTCGCTCATATTTTGTGCCGTTTTAGGCCCTATGCCTCTGACTTTTTGCAAATCATTGCAATTTCGAAAGGCTGGACTTTCACCGTCTTTCCCACTGAAATTTTCGCGGTACGCTACTATTGCCCCGGCTCGTCCAACGCTTACGCCTGGTAATCTCACCAAACTCGCTATGGACGCATCGTTCGGATTTATTCGGC
>Ga0315539_1002654_pt1 | contig 12818 bp, 7 predicted proteins | sample SalMarSW160150MG_FD_203097 | JGI IMG/M metagenome (GOLD analysis project Ga0315539, IMG submission 203097) | Salt marsh sediment microbial communities from the Plum Island Ecosystem LTER, Massachusetts, United States - Salt Marsh Sediment SW1601-150 ... | reverse complement strand
GCCACCGCGGCCATATTGCCCGTGCCGCCGATCCAGCTTCCCGCCAGTGCCCCAAACCCTTTCCAGGCCTCCGGCCCCAGCCCTTGCTTGACTATGAAGAATCCAATTGGCGCTCCGACCACAACACCCAGCGTACCGGCGAGCATTACAAACACCCCTTTACCCATTACACGGACCGTGGCCAGTATATCGACATCCAAAAGCATGATTACAAGGAACATGGGCAGGATGTTGGCGCCCATAAAATCGTAGACGGGCGACTTGGTCGGGATGAGACCGCTGTTTGATAATGCTACTGGTATAAGATAAATAAAGATCAGCGGTGGGAAGTAATTGAAGAACTTCCACCCCGTTTTCTTTTCCAGGAAAAAGAAAAACGAAGTTACCGCCGCCAGCACGGCTAGAATGCCGGCTGGGGATGTGATGAGTGATTGCTGCATAGTTCCTTTCAGGGTCGCCTAATGTTTGCCCGAATGTATCTAATAGCAATAAGTAGGTCAAGCCCACTTGGAGCTTGACCTACAAGACTTTCCGTGCGCGGCAGACAGGGTTTGGGACAACCTCGACCTGCCTGATGCCACCGTGAATGCAAAACATGCTGCCTTTTTCTTCAAGCCGATGTATATTACAATCATGCCCAATGAAATAAAACTCAAAGAAAAATATATCCTTGCGAAGTGTTGCTCTCCGTCACTTGAAGATAAGATTGTCGGCTACTACAGCCACGACAATTACCTCAAGGTGCACCATCACGACTGCGCCAGTCTCAAAAAGGCCGAACCAACCAGGCTCGTTGCATTGTCATGGGATGACATACTGGAGGATGCAGGTTTCACCCCAGGGCAGGATTACAACGAATTGGAGGTTGATGACTTTGCGGTGCTAAGGCATCATCTTGACTACGGCATTGACTATTCCCTGATGGTTGCAAAAGCGCTGGCTATTCCCAAACAGGATGCGTTCGAGCGGCATAAGCGGCTGCGAGACCTGGGACTTTTACAGCGCGTCGAGCCGCGAATAGTGCAGTACCGCAAGGGAGTTGTCGACAACAAGTGGATCAAGCACCGTAACCATACCTATTACGATCTGACTGAAAAAGGGAAAGCCTACCTTGACTATCATAGGACTCACAACAGTTGATACCAATCTGTCAATAACATTTCACGAAGCGAAACAGTTGGCCGTTAATGGTACGGATAGGCACTCCTGGTCAGAACATTCGGCTCGGCGCATGGCCAACACTGAGCCTAATGTGCTACGACTGAATATGATGCCGTTCCTGCAAAAGCAGGGTTTTTTGAGAAAATAGAAGCATAGCCATTCACATATTACCTGAACATGCCCACAGGAAGTGGCTTTCAGAGGGGGCGTGGGAGACTGTTACCGCGGGATTCATAGAAATACTTGATGTAATTCCAGGCGTCGGCTGCTTTGTCGGCATAAACAAACAGATTGATGTCTTCCTCGTCGATAGTACCCTCTTTGAGCAGATAGTCGAAGTTAATCAACTTACGCCAGTATTTCTCACCGAACAGAATAATCGGCAGCCGTTTCACGACTCCAGTCTGGACCAGTGTCAGAGCCTCGAACAACTCGTCCATCGTTCCATAGCCGCCTGGAAACGCCACAAGCGCCTTAGCTCGAAGGAAAAAGTGCATTTTCCTCAAAGCAAAGTAATGGAACTGCATACAGAGTTCCGGAGAAATGTATGGGTTTGGCTCCTGCTCCTGAGGGATTGTGATATTCAGACCAACAGACTTGGCGTCAACATCATGCGCTCCTCGATTGGCAGCCTCCATAATTCCCGGCCCACCGCCGGTAACAATGACGAACTGGTGGTCATTGTGTTTCTGGCCTTCCATAGAGACCAGACGGCCAAGTTCTCTCGCCTCATCGTAGAAATGAGACTTAGCCCGAATCGACCTGGCAATTCTCAATTGTCTCTTGAGAGAACGATCCATAGGATTTCGTTTGAGCTTCACTTCAAGTTTTTTCACCCGGGCTTCAGCCTTTTTTGGCTCCAAAATACGGGTGCCACCAAAGACCACGATAGTCGATACGATTTTTTCTTTACGGAGAATGAGCTCAGGTTTCAGCAGCTCTAACTGCAGCCGCACCGGGCGGAGGTCATCCGTATCTATGAAATCATTGTCGTAATAGGCAATCTTATAGGCAGGTGACCTCTTCAGGCGCTTGACCATCACTTCCACATCGTTTTTCTTTTTTGACATAACACGTACCAATACTAAGTCTTACCATGAGACCATCTGAGCATTACTCAAAATCTCCGCCTTATTACAGGCACCGCCACCAGCACAGAACTATAATACACTACCATCAACATAGGTACCTAAAGATTTGTTCATCCCGCAGGCTATTGAATTGACTCTCGTAGTAACAGGCTGTCCCATCGCCTGAAGAATCCGGACAAACTACCTCTGCGGCGTTCATCTCTTCGGATTCCATTAGGTCGGGAGAAGATGGACTGCCATACACCTGCCGCAGTGCCTATGGGGTGACCTCCTGCGACTCCGGCTTTTCAAGGAGAGTCCCAGCAGAAACTCCCAAGCATATTCCCAGCGATTCAGCCGTTTTCACAAGGGGATGATCAGGTGTGACAGTACGCAGCTTGCCGGCCACGTCCTTGAGAGGCGTAGCGCTCATATTCCCTTTCTTCAAAGCGACCATCTGACCAAACTCGCCTCGGCTCACCATGCGCACCGCTTCGGCGCCAAACCTGGTCGCCAGTATGCGATCGAACGGTGTCGGTGATCCACCCCTGAGCAAGTGCCCCAGAATTGTCACCCGGCACTCAATATTTGTCAGACCCTCTATTTGGGAGGCAATCTGGTGAGATATCCCACCCAGTCGGATAGCATCAGGAGAGCCCCTGACCGTGCGCTTCACGACTATCTTTCCGCCAAACGGCTTGACCCCCTCGCCAACGACAACTATCGAGAAGTTCTTGCCCATGGCGTTTCTGGTCTTAACGGCTTCGCAGACAGCATCGATGTCGTATGGAAACTCCGGCATCAGGATAATGTCGCCACCACCAGCCATACCCGAATACAAGGCCAGCCATCCGGCATACCGGCCCATCACCTCAACAATCATAACCCGGTGATGCGATTGGGCTGTCGTATGAATCTTGTCAACTGCTTCTGTTGCCGTTGTAAAGGCGGAATCAAAACCGAAGGTAACATCTGTCCCAACCAAGTCGTTGTCAATTGTTTTTGGCACCCCGACAATGGGCAGCCCTTTGTCGACCATACCTGCTGAGGCAGCCATTGTACCGTCCCCGCCGATTGCAATCAAGGCACCCAGCCCAAGGGATTCGAAGTTGCGTAGGGCTTGGCTGGAGCGGTCAAGGTAAACAAAATCCTCACCCTCCAGAACAGGATAATGAAAAGGATCCGCCCGGTTGGAAGTCCCCAGGATGGTACCGCCCTGTGCTAGGATGCCGGAAACATCCTTGGTGCCCAGCTCCCGGTAACGGCCTTCGACAAGCCCTTCATAGCCATCAGCAAAGCCAATGACTTCGATATCGTAGTCATTATCAGCCGTCTTGACGATTGCTCTCAAGACAGCATTCAGGCCGGGGCAATCGCCTCCACCTGTTAGAACGCCGATTCTCTTTGATGTTTTACCCATATCTCAACAAAATATCAGATGAATTTGCTCCGTTTTTAGTCCAACGTTCTTAGTTTCATGACTAAAATAACTACTATTCCTATTGTCGACAAATACAAATTTACCCTAAGGGCAGCCGCTGTCAAAGCCTCTTTCTTCTTATAACTTGACTTACGTATTGATTGTAGTGTAAAATAAACTGGTAATTCAGGCGATAAAGGAATAGGCCTACTAATGGGAGATATAACAAGGATGACGAGTTAACCAATGCGCGTAAAGCAATTCCTCGTACTGCCAAAACTACCTGAACGGATAATAGCGCTCCAGGAGTTGGCGAGGAACCTCTGGTATAGCTGGACTTGGGACCTGGTCAAGTTGTTTATCAGGCTCGATCCCGAAATGTGGGAGGAGTGTTACCAGAACCCAGTCGAAATGCTTTCCAAACTTCCCCAGGAGACACTCCAGAAAGCTGCTGATGACGACGGTTTCGTCGCCAATCTTGACCGGGTATATCAAGAATACCATGAGTACCTATCTCGGAAGAGGTGGTTCCACCACAAGTATGGCGAATTTGAAAACCACAAGGTGGCTTATTTTTCCCTTGAATACGGTCTGGACACCGGACTCCCGGTCTACTCCGGCGGCCTGGGGGTACTGTCAGGGGACACCCTGAAATCAGCTTCCGACCTCGGGCTGCCTTTGGTAGCGGTGGGATTGCTATATCGATACGGCTATTTCCGCCAGTTCCTCTCCAGCGATGGCTGGCAACAGGAACGTTACGAAGAAAACGACTGGTACCACATGCCGGTGCAGTTAGTTAAGGATGACCATGATCAACCACTGCGAGTTTCGGTCAAAATTGACGGGACGCCGGTACAGATACAGATTTGGAAAGTGAGCGTAGGACTGATACCATTATACTTACTCGACACGAATATCCCGGAGAACTCCTCAAAATGCCGCGATATCTCATCGGTCCTATATGGCGGTGACAAAGACATGCGCATCCGGCAGGAAATCATTCTGGGGATCGGTGGTGTCAAAGCTCTGAGGGCGGTCGGTATTGAACCAGCCATTTATCATATGAACGAAGGCCATTCCTGGTTTCTGACACTTGAGCGAATCTGGTCCTTGATTCAGGAAAAGAACCTCAGCTTCCAGGAGGCCTGCCAATACGTCTGGTCAACCACCATTTTCACCACACACACTCCGGTACCGGCTGGAAATGAGAAATTCGATCCCGTTCTGGCCCATCGTTACCTAGGTGAATTCGTGTCGCGTCTTGGCCTGGGTTGGAAGGATTTTCTAGCCATGGGACGAGTGATTGGAGACAACGAAGCTGAGCCGTTTTGCATGACCGTGGCCGCGCTAAAATTCTCTGCCTTTGCCAACGGCGTGTCTAAGCTACACGGGAAGATTTCCCGAGAGATGTGGCACAATATCTGGCCCAATCTGCCGCGTGAAGAAATCCCAATCAAGGCTATCACCAACGGTGTCCACCCCTCCTCGTGGATTTCCCACGATATGAGTGAACTATACGAATCCTATTTCGGACCTATGTACGTGGAACGGCCGGGGGCTGCCGAAGTCTGGCAGAGAGTGCAGAAGATCCCGGATGCAGAGCTATGGCGGATCCACAATCGGAGACGGGAACGACTGATCTTCTTCGCTCGCAAGCGGCTAAAACAACAGCTTATCCGGCGAGGCAGCTCTCAACTGGACTTTCAACGGGCGGAGCAGATCCTTGACCCTCAAATATTGACAATCGGTTTCGCACGTCGGTTTTCTACTTACAAGCGAGGAACCCTCCTGTTCAGCGACATTGATAGGCTGGAAAAGATGATAAACAACCCGGAATGTCCCGTACAGGTGGTCATTTCCGGCAAAGCCCATCCGCTTGATAACCCCGGCAAAGAGATTATAAAACAGATTGTCGGCTACGCCTCGCAGGAGCGGTTCCGCAATCGCATCATCTTCCTTGAAGACTACGATATCAATGTAGCCCGCTACCTGGTTCAAGGCGCAGATGTTTGGCTTAACACTCCACGCCGTCCTCAAGAAGCCTCAGGGACATCAGGCATGAAAGCCGCATTGAACGGCGCCCTAAATGTCTCTATTCTTGACGGATGGTGGGCGGAAGGCTACAGCGATGAGACCGGTTTCAAGATCGGCAACGGAGAGGAGTACGATAATGTCGAACTCCAGGATCACCTCGAGGCAGAGCTGCTCTACAATGTCCTTGAGAGGGAGGTAATCCCGCTTTTCTATGCACGAAATGAAATCGGCCTGCCCACAAAATGGGTGGCAAAGATGAAAGCAACCATCCAGATGGCTGGAGAACGCTTTTCAGCCCAGCGCATGCTGATGGACTACACCGATCAATCCTATCTTCCTGCTCTGAAATCGAGCCTTAGAATGCAGGAAAACAACCATGAGCTTACCAGGCAAGTGACTGCCTGGCTGGACCGCATGATCAATAGCTGGGATAAGATCGCAATACGGGATGTAGAGGTGCCGGAGATGGGCCCCACCTTGTTTGTCGGCCAGAAGTTTCCCATCACGATCAAGGTGTTTCTGGGCAGCATCACTCCAGATGATGTTCGTGTGGAGGTAGTATCGGGTAGGCTGAACTCTCAGGAGCAAATACTGAGCTATAACCCCTTAGATGCAACTCTGGTAGCCAATCCCTCTCAGGATAGTTCCGAGAACAATGGAATATACACCTTCGGCGGTGAAGTCACCTGCAACGAATCCGGGAGGTTCGGCATTACGGCGCGCGTTATCCCAAAAAATGAAAACCTGCCTCACACATTCAAGCCCAAGATGATTAGTTGGTGGTAAGGCGGCCGAATCGCATTCGCAAGTTCCCCGAACAAGCTGGCGTAGAGCTCCCCCAACGCCGAGGTGCTGTTCTCTGCGTACCACGATGCCGAAACCTGTTCCCCTTAGGCTCGTAGACCCGTTCAAGGACAATGCGTTACTGAATCATGAGCCGGGGGCGATCAATGATCTTCAAAAGGAACGTTTTGTTCTCTGTCCCCCACAATGTCTCGTAGCCTACTGACTAATCACTTGACATTCAACCAGCTCGCATCTTAATTCACACGAAAATGTAATCATCCAACCAAAAAACTTCGGAGGATTCAATGAAACAGAGTGTCACGCGCTGGCTTATCTTACCAGCTTGCCTGGCGTTGTTCTTCGTGACGACTGTTTTCAGCTTTGACTTCACAGAGCTGGAGAATTCAGTTACGGAATTCGCGCTGGAAAACGGGCTGAAAATCATCGTTATGGAACGACACGAAGCGCCGGTAATCTCGTTCGTAACCTGGGCCAATGTCGGCGCCGTCGACGACCCCAAGGGGTACACCGGCCTGTCTCACATGTTTGAACACATGGCCTTCAAGGGTACGACCACTTTGGGTACGAAAGATATTGAAAAGGAATTGGAACTGATCGCGGTTGAGGACTCGGTCTTTCTGGAACTCCGAGCGGAGAGGAAAAAAGGGCGACTTGCCGATTCCGTTAAAATTAAAGCTCTGGAGGCTGCTTATGATGAGGCCCGCGACGCCTCGTACGAATACGTTGTCCCCAATGAACTCGGGAATGTTGTCGAGCGGGAAGGCGGTATAGGCCTTAACGCCGGCACTGGGTATGATTTCACAATATACATCATGAACTTTCCGTCAAACCGGCTCGAACTGTGGATGGCCCTTGAGTCAGAGCGTTTTCTCAATCCCGTATTGCGGGAGATGTACAAGGAACGTGACGTTGTCGCCGAGGAGCGGCGGATGAGGACCGACTCTAACCCCTTTGGACGGCTGTTTGAAGAGTTTCTGGCTGTTGCTTTCAAAGCCCATCCATACGGCATTCCCATAGTTGGGCATATGTCCGATATCCAAAACTACTCACGTCCGTCGGCCCGCGCACAATTCGAGAAATATTACAGTCCCTCAAACCTGACTGTCGCTATCGTTGGAGATGTCAAGCCAAAGGACGTAAAGAAACTTGCGGAAAAATACTGGGGGCGTCTTCCCTCCCGACCGGCTCCGGAGCGCATCGCAACGGTTGAACCGGAACAAAATGGCGAGCGCCGCGTGGTGCTCGAAGATCCGTCGCAGCCCATCTATCTGGTTGGCTGGCATATTCCCGAGGGAACCCATCCTGACCGACCGGCACTTGATGCTCTCGTCGACCACTTGGGGCAGGGCCGCACCTCTCTTTTATATAAGAACCTGGTGAAGGAAAAGAAGATCGCTATGACTACAGCTGCCTTTGCCGGATTCCCTGGTGAGAAGTATCCAACAATGATGGGTGCTTTTGCCATGGCTGCAAGCGATCATATCAATGAAGAGTGTGAAACTGAGATATTCAAGGAAGTCGAAAAACTCAAAAACGAACAGATTAGTGAAGAAGACCTGGCCAAAATCAAAGCCCGGACTAATGCCTCTCTGATAAACCAGTTAGACAGCAACCAGGGGCTTGCGTTCCAGCTGGCCGGTTATCAGGTCTTCTGGGGTAACTGGCGAGAGCTGTTTCGAGAGCTTGACCGGATAAACGCGGTCACCACCGAAGACATACAACGCGTAGCCAAGAAATACCTGACGAAGAAAAACCGGGTCGTAGGTATGATCAACACCGAAGAAAGCTAAGCTGGGGAGTAAAGAACAATGCGAAGAAACATAGCATTAATAACGGTTTTTGTCCTGCTGCTGGTGCTGGCAACATTGAGCGTCAATGCGCAGGATGTAGACAAGCTGAAGTTTCCAAAACTAAGCGAACTCAAAGTTCCCGAGGTCGAAAGAGTCACGCTGGATAACGGCATCCGTCTTTACCTACTGGAAGACAAAAGCCTGCCGCTATTCGATATCTCCGTACGAATAAATTGCGGTTCTTATCTGGAGCCGGAAGACAAGATTGGCCTCGCTGACATCTGTGGCACTGTCATGCGCACCGGTGGAACCGCCAAATGGACAGGCGATGAAATCGATGAACTGCTGGAAGGTGTCGGCGCTTCGGTAGAAACCTATATTGGCACCGTGTCCGGTGGCGCCAGGGTAAACGCCCTGAGCGAATACACCGATCTTGGCCTCGAGGTGCTGTCTGAGGTCCTCCGTCGTCCCATCTTCGACGGGGACAAGATCAAGCTGGCCAAAGTTCAGGAGCGTTCGGCTATTGCCCGCCGCAATGATGATCCTCAGCAGATTGCTTTCCGCGAGTTCAAGAAGTTCATTTATGGGGCACACTCTCCCTACGCTCGCCACACTGAATACGCAACTATCAATGCTGTCACTCGCGATGACCTTGTCGCTTTTCACAAGGCATACTTCCATCCTCAAAATGTCCAGATGGCCATCTGGGGTGACTTTGACAAGACGAAGCTACTGCCCAAAATCGAACAGTATTTTGGAGACTGGGAAAGAGCAGGCGAGCTGGTCCCTAAACCTCCTGAGGTAAACTACAAACATCAAAGCAAAGTCTACTACATAGAGAAAACCGACGTCAACCAGTCAAATATCGTGATGGGCCACATCGGCGGTTTTGTGACTGACGAAGACTATGCCGACCGTATCGTCATGAACAATGTTCTCGGCGGCGGTTTTGGAAGCCGGTTGTTCAATTCTGTCCGCTCCTACGAGGGGCTAGCTTACGCCGTGTTTGGGGTCTACACAGCCAACATTGTGTACCCGGGTGTGTTTTACAACTTCGCCTCCACCAAATCTGAAACAACGGGAAAGGCTATTCAGGGAGTTATCAAGGAAATCAAACGAATGCAGGTCGATCACCCTAACGAAGACGAAATGCGTATGGGGAAAGACGGCTACCTCAACTCGTTTGTCTTCAACTTCGACAGCAAGTCGGAGGTCGTCACCCGTTTGATGAGGTATGATTTCTACGGTCTACCAGAGGATTTTCTGTTTAAGGAAAAGGAAAATGTCGAGAAAGTGACTCCCGATAATGTTCTTTCCGCCGCGAAGAAGAACCTCCATCCCGATGCCCTGCAAATCCTCGTGGTGGGCAAAGGCGAAGACTTCGACGTGCCGCTTGACCAGTTGGGGTACGGCCCAGTGGATACTATCGATATTACGATTCCCTCAGGCGAAGAGAAAAAGGAGCTTGCCGTAACCCCGGAAAACTTGGCCAAAGGCAGAGAAATCTTACAAAAAGCAGTTGCCGCTCATGGCGGCTTTGAGAATTTCAAGAAGATCACTTCGGTCTCAATCAAGGGGACTTCTCTTTTCTCCATGGGTGGTACCGAGATTCCTATATCGATGGAATGGATCAGAGTACTCCCCGAAAAAAGCAAGTCGATCATGAGCGTTATGGGGCAGGTAATGTACCGGATTAGAAATGGAAACACAGGTTGGAAGACTGACGAGAGAACTATGCAGCTTATCCCCTTGACACATGATGATATCGTTGGTGATGAGAAGGACTGGGCACGTACCACCATTCATATCTTCGCTGCCTCCGACGACCCCTACTACCAGGCTGTATATGACGGCACAGGGACCGTCAACGGAACACCCGTATCTTTTGTGACACTGATTGGCAAAGACGATGAGCAAATATGTCGATTGGCTCTCAACAGTGAGAGCTCCGAACTGGTCAGCAAATCGTATCTTGATGAGACCCCACTCGGCGCCGGAACGGTCGAGGAAACACTTTCCAACTTTTCCCAGATCAACGGCGTCAGACTCCCGATGACCAGGATCAGAACCCTAAACGGTCAGAAGCTGACTCAGACAGACATTGCCGAATTCATCATCAACGGTGATATTCCTTCGGATGCCTTTGATAAGCCGGAGTAGCTTTGCTGTCTGAACCCATAATAGGGCCGGTCCTTCAGGGCCGGCCTTTTTCATGTCTGAAAGTGCTTGACAAAGCTGGGCTTTTGGGTTTTCTTTATAGTTGAAAGGCAAGCGAGAAATAACCAACCACGGAGAGGAAAAGCGCCTGGTCTCATAGCTAACGTTGATCGAAAACAACCTCTGCCCTAGAAAGGAGACATCCAGTATGTTGTGCAAAGGTTTAGTTAGCAGGCTGTGGGTCGTAGCGTTAATCTTTCTCATTTTTTTGTCTTTACCTGTAACTAACTCCACACAAGCTCAGGTTCCCGAACTGGTACTTACCGTCCCCAACACGAGTGCGCAATCCGGCCAGACCGGAGCGATGCTCAACATTTACATGTCAAACTACTTCGATACCATTGCCGGTTTTCAGTTCGTGCTGGTGTCTGAAATACCGGACCTGGTCAGCTTCAATTTCGACAATGGTGGCTTTGACACTACCGGTACCCTTGTCTCAGGGTTCGAGTACGTGCAAAGCATCGATCGGGCCGGCAATCAGAGTGAGCTCTGGTTTCGCTGCATGGCCAACCTTGTCCCTCCCCCTTATACGCCCGGGTTCCCCATGCAGCAAGGAGGAGTGGTAGTAAAAATACCGTTTAACACCGCATCCAACCCAGATCCGGACTCGGGCCTCACCAGCCTTATCAGTGTGACCACACCGGTGGACTTTTCAAATCCCTGGGGATACTCCATCGGGGTTGTGACCGAGACCATCTATGACACCACCTTCTATCTCTGCAATCTCTGGAAACACGATACTTGCCTTGAGTGGCTTGAGGTTGACCCGGACTCGGCAGGCTATGACTCAATCTACGTCGATTCAAGTCTCTATGGCTACCTCGATACCACCAGGGTCATCATTGACGACGGCTCAATTACCGTTGAGGTACCAGGGTTACAGTGCGACTTTGACGGCGACGGCCAGATCACGGTGTCCGACCTCACAATACTAATCCGATGCATGTTCGGTATTCCCCCACCACCGATGGGAGGAATCTGCGACATTGAGTGTGACCCTGACGGAAATGGCTCTCTGAACATTGCTGACGTTACATACTTGGTCTGTTACCTCTTCCTGGGAGGCCCACCACCGCACTAGTGTTCTGCGCACATCGGTCACGATAACTGAACCATATCCCAAATTTGCTGTTGTTGATAAGGAGATTTGCATCATCCCGGTTGTTAACCTTATCATGGATTATTCACGAATAAGTTCCTAGTGATTGATGGAGCCCTGTCAGCCGTCATCTTTATTTTTCGTCAAGAACGGTCTTACGCCAGATTTCAACGGGGGCGTGATTTACTCAGCAAGGTCAAGGTGAGTTGACTTCTTGAGTGAAATCCTTGTAATCGGCGACAAAATCGTTTATTGTTTATAGATTGGGATCTGGTTCATATTTGGGAATAATTTGTTTTCTTCTTTGATTATTTGGCAGCTTTGTTCGTTTATAGATTGGACATAAGAGGAGTGCTCGGCCCATGCTGAAGAAACGCTTTGTAATAATAATTACGCTGCTATTGTTTGCCCTTACCCCCACTGCCCCTGTTTTTGCTCGCGCGAAGCTTGAGGACGGCCCTAAAGGTTTTAGCGGCAGTCTGGCAACTGCCGGCACGCCCTATCATTGCGTTGCTGGCCACCGGGTAGGTAAAATGGTACTGGCCGTCAACAACAACGGAACGTTTGGCACCGGGTTTTCCTTGGCGGGAAGCGACTGCTTCACCGGGCAATATGTCCCCTCCTGCGAATACCCCAAACGCTCCAACACCACCTACCTCTTCGCGGGAGCCTTCTGGATCGGCGCCGTAATAGGGCGAGACACACTGGTCTCAGTAGGCGCCGACGGGTGGCAACATACACGGGAGATGTTCCCCGACGAGGAAGACTTCGCGGTGGTTATCAAGAGGTCGATAATTGACCCCTCCAAACCTGAATACGAGGGAGCCATCTCCGAGGAGGACTACATCTTCACATACACTGATACCTTCACGCAGGGTGTCGACAACGACTACTTCGGCCGCCCGCACAGACCGTTGAACATTGAGGTGACGCAGAGTTCGTATGCCTGGTCGTACTCCTATGCCGAGGACTTTGTGCTGTTTGACTATCAGATAAAAAGCATCGGCCAGAGAACACTGGAAAACGTCTATATGGGTCTCTACGTCGACGCCGACGCTTGCTTCGGCTCCAGCCCGTGTGAAGATGGCTTTATCGACGACATATGTGGTTTTCTTGAGACTATACCCACTGAGTTCCGGGGATGCCACTACGAGGATACAACGAATATCGCCTGGATTTCCGACAATGACGGCGACCTGGACAAGATAAGCGACCCCACC
>Ga0315539_1002652_pt1 | contig 12819 bp, 11 predicted proteins | sample SalMarSW160150MG_FD_203097 | JGI IMG/M metagenome (GOLD analysis project Ga0315539, IMG submission 203097) | Salt marsh sediment microbial communities from the Plum Island Ecosystem LTER, Massachusetts, United States - Salt Marsh Sediment SW1601-150 ... | reverse complement strand
CGGCTGACAAAGCCCCTGGTCATGTGGGTTACAGGGACCTGTGCCAAGGTCCTCCCAGGGCAGGTCCAGTTTGGTCATGCCGGTGCCAAGGCCGATTCCACGGCGGAGACGGCGGATGCCAAAAATGATGCCCTGCGGGAAGCGGGCGTGATCGTGCCAGACTCGTTCGACGACTATCACGAAAAGATCAAGGAGACTTACGAGCGGCTCGTCAGTGAAGGAACAATTACCCCCGCCGAGGAGTTCGAGTCTCCGAACATTCCGATAGATTATGCACAGGCGGTGGCAGAGGGTCTCGTTCGCAAACCGACCAACTTCATCTCAACGATCTGCGATGAGTCGGGCGAGGTGCACAACTACTGCGGTGTCCCTATCGACGAAGTAATCGGGAAGAACTACGGGATCGGTGGTGTGATCGGGCTTCTGTGGTTCAAGAAGGATATCCCGACCTACGCGCGGGAGTTCATGGAGATGGTCCTGCAAATTATCGCCGACCACGGTCCTGCCGTCTCTGGGGCGCATAATACGATCGTTGCCGCTCGCGCCGGCAAGGATCTGCTAAGCTCACTTGTGAGCGGGCTTTTGACCATCGGGCCACGCTTCGGCGGTGCGGTCAACGGCGCGGCAGAGCACTTCCTCTACGGGCTGCGCAGCAACATGGCACCGCGTGAGTTCGTGGCCCATATGAAGTCAAAGAACATCCGTATCCAGGGGATCGGTCACCGCCTGCACACCGTGGAGAATCCGGACAAGCGCGTCGAGTTGATGATCGGCTATGCCAAGGCGCACTTCCACAAGACAGAACTTCTCGATTATGCAAGATCAGTGGAACAGGTCACCGCGCAGAAGAAGAACAACTTGATTCTTAATGTCGATGGATGCATCGGCGTGCTTCTTGTCGATCTGTTAAAGGAGCTCAAGTTTTCCGATCCCGAAATCGACGAGATGATCGATGCCGGCCTGTTCAACGCCCTGTTCGTCCTTGGCCGCTCGATCGGCTTCATGGGCCACTACTTCGATCAGAAGCGGTTAAAGTCAGGACTCTATCGCCATCCGCTCGACGACATCCTCTACGATGTACCAGAGCGGCCGGAGAAGGTGGGGTAGGAAGGAAACTTCAGCTTCACTTAGCTTGGAACATTAGACGGTTGAGCCTATGTGACTCGGCCGTTTGCTTTGTAGCCAGATCCGGCTACACGCTTACCCGATAACAGATCGCTGATATTAGCGTGTTTGGTATCATTCCAGATTCATCAAATCCGGTTTACAAGCACATTTCTCTCGCGACACTTGACATGCGTAATAAATTGTGCTATGGTAGTAATCGTTTACCGTAATCGGTTGCGGTAAACGATTACCAGGAGGGCTAGTGGCAACGATCAAGGATGTAGCAGCGCGGGCAAAGGTCTCTGTAGCGACAGTTTCTCATGTCTCTAATGGCACACGAAAGGTTGCCCCGGCGACCATCCAACGCGTCCGTCAGGCGATGAAGGAGCTCGATTATCACCCGAATGCGGTGGCGCAGTCCCTTCGCACGCGAAAGACGCATGCGATCGGAGCGGTTGTCTCAGACATCACAAATCCTTTCTTCGCCACGCTCGTGCGCGGTGCGGAGGATGCGGCAATCGAGGCTGGATATTCCCTGATCGTGTGTAACAGTGATGAATCTCTCGAGAAGGAGGATCGCTATGTGCGACTCCTTCGCCAGCGGCGGATGGACGGGCTTCTCATCTCGCCGGTAGGAGACGGATCTGCCTCGGCCGTGCAGGAGCTTCCTCGACAGCGGATGCCGTTTGTGTTCGTCGATCGGCAAGCAAAGGAGATAGAGGCCGATGCAGTGCTCTCTGATAACATCGGCGGCGCTTATCAGGCCACCCACTATCTCATCGAGCAAGGACACCGTCGCATTGGGCTCATCCTCGGGATCGAAGGAGCGACCACGACCGAGGAACGGCTGGCGGGGTACAGTCAAGCCTTGGAAGAAGCGGGGATCGCGATTTCGAAAGAACTTGTGGTTTGGGGCGGTTACCGGACAGAAGGAGGCCGTAGAGCCACGGCTTTGCTGATGGGCCTTGATGCTCCCCCAACTGCTATCTTCAGTACGAATAACCTCATGACAATAGGTGTCTTCCAAGAACTTTTTGAGGGCAGAGAACTGCTTACAGATCAAATCTCTCTAATTAGTTTCGATGATCTTGATTTAGCAAAGCTGGATTTGTTCCCCTTGAGCACGGTGATTCAACAACCTTACAAAATAGGTCAGAAGGCCGCTAAGTTATTACTGGACCGCATAGAACATGGTATTGATGAACCGCTACGGGTAGTTAGGGTGTCTGTGGAACTACATGTTCGGAGATCTGTTAGGAAATTACAGAGCCGTGTGAGGTAGGAAATGGATTCGAGGCAGCGTGTTCTAAGAGCTCTTCAATTTCGCAATCCTGATAGACCTCCTCGGGATTTATGGGCACTACCAGCCGTGGAGATGTTTCAGAATGCGGAAAAAGAGAGTGTCATAGGAGAATTCCCTCTAGACATTGAGACGCCTAAATTTACAGTTGGCGTTAGCAAGTGTCAACAAGTGTCTTCCCTATCTCGCCATGACACAGAGTTTTCAATATATAAGAAGGGAAACCAGTATATTGACGAGTGGGGAAGCGTGCGATATGTAGCTGAAGATGGAGTGACAGGCGAGGTGAAAAAACCCGTTTTGGGAAGCCGTGCGGACCTAAAACACTTCTCGCCGCCATGGGAATTTTTAAGTACGACAGATCTTAGCAAGGTCAATGAGCAGTGCGAATTGAGCAACAAGTTTATGCTCTCAGGGGTTACAGCGCGCCCTTTCGAGCGCATGCAACTTGTTAGGGGGACTGAAAATCTCTTTAAAGATCTGATTCGCGAGAAGGGCCAGGTATATAGGCTTCGAGACTTAATCCATGAGTATAATCTGGAACATATTAAAATGTGGCTCAAGACAAATGTGGACGGAATCTTCATGATGGATGACTGGGGAGCCGAGAAACACCTATTGATATCTCCAGCACTTTGGCGTGAGCTTCTAAAGCCTCTATATAAAGAGTACTGTGATCTCATTCATCAAGCCGGGAAATATGTGTTTTTCCATTCCGACGGTCATATAGAGGAAATCTTCGATGATTTATTGGAAGTCGGCATTGATGCCCTGAATTCTCAGCTCTTCGTCATGGATATCGAAGGGCTCGGTAGGCGTTATAAAGGTGAAATCTGCTTCTGGGGTGAGATCGATCGCCGCTTGCTCTTCTTCGGTTCACCTCGGCAAGTGGCTGAGGCCGTTTATCGAGCGAGAAAGGCCCTTGACGATTCAAGCGGTGGAGTGATCGCCCAATGCGAATGGGGAAAGAATGTTCCGAAAGAGAATATAGAGGCTGTGTATGAAGCTTGGAATACATCTCTCGAAGATGTGTTAAAAAACGGACTTCCGGCAGAAATCGGAGTGGAATCAAGTAAAGTGAGTGAATTATGAGGCCAAACGAGTTTAGGGAACGGTTGAGGGGGATACTGCCTGTGCAGTATTGTCCTTACACCAAAGAGGGTGAGGTAGACATCGAGGGGTGGAAGAAAAACACCAAATTCTTGGTAGGTTTTGCTGAGGGGGGCAAAAAGGATGTGGTCCTCGTCACGAACGGTAGTACCGCAGAGTGCTATGCGAATTCTGTCGAGGAGCAAGAGAGGATTATTGAAATTGTTGTAAGCTGTAGCGGGAACCTGCCAGTTATCGCTGGTGTATCACAACCGGGTACAAAAGAGACGATTAAGATGGCCCAATACGCGCAAGAAGTCGGAGTTGATTGCGTGATGGTTGTACCGCCTTACTACACTACGCCCACCAATGAGGGAATGCATAAGCACTTTAAGGCAATAGCGGGATCCGTAAGCATCTCGGTAATGATTTACAATAACCCCGCTGTTTCAGGCGCGTTGCTTTCCTGTGATCTAATGCAAGAGCTGGCAAAGATTGACAACATTGTAGCTGTAAAAGACAACTCTCCAAGCGCCTCTCACTATGCTGAAATGGCCGCTAATATCCCGACGGAGGATATGATTTTAATTAGCGGGCTCGGGGAAATGGCGTACTTGGGAAGTGCTGCCTACGGATACAAGTATAAGGGGTTTGCCACCTTTATTGCGAACTTTGCCCCCGGTTTAGCCTACGAAATCTATGAAGCAGTAAGAGATCGGGATTTCGAGAAAGCGTACGAAGCGTTGAGGAAAGAGCTGCCGATATGGGACTTCATCAAGAATTCAATAGCGCAAAGAAACACGCCGTCTATCATTCCGACTGCATGGCGGGGCAACCCTATGTATATCTCTATAGGGAAGGCTGCAATGGATCTTGTGGGCCTAAACGGAGGTGAGTCAAGATTGCCATTGGTTGATATTACGAGCGAAGAAAAAAGCAAGCTTAGAAAGATCCTAAGTAATATGGGTGTTTTATGAGAAAGATCAACTTAGGAAGAACATAGCAGGGAAGGAGGACACATGAACCAACTGGTAAAAGGGGTAATTTCTCCGATCTTAACCTTGTTCGAGGAAGATGGCTCGATTAACGAGCGGGGCACAAGGGATCATGTTAATTTCTTGATTGAGAACGGAGTCCATGCGATAGCTCCAGGCGGCAGCACGGGAGAATTCATTGCCCTCACTTGGGAGGAGCGCAAGCGGCTTATCGAGTTGGTTATCGACGAGGTAAATGGTCGGGTGCCAGTCTATGCAGGCACAGCCCATTACAGCACTGACCTAGCGATCCGCCTTAGTCAGTTTGCGCAAGGCAAAGGCGCATCTGGGGTTATGGTGATAGGACCTTACTACTTGAACCCCCCAAAAGAGGATGCGTTGAATCACTATCGTGCGTTAAGAAAAGCGATCGATATTCCCATCATTCTGTACAACAACGTGTGGTTTGCTGGCTATGACTTCTATCCGTGGGAAGTGGAAGACTTAGTTGAGGAGGATGTCCTTCACGGCATCAAGTGCGCGCACGGGGACCCATGGAAGGTTCATACCCTGAAGCACCAGTGCGGCGACAAGCTGACGGTCTATTACGGCCACGATGTCAATGGACTAGAAGCGTTGCTTGCCGGTGCTGATGGTTGGCTTACCGGAATGGTGAACCTCATTCCGAAGCTGTGCGTTGAGCTTTACAACGCTGCCAGTGCAGGACGACTGGAGGAAGCCAGGGCATTGTGGGACAAGATGATTCCTTTAGTGAACTTCATTTGTGTCAACAGGAAGGACAATTATCCCCATTTCGTCCAGATCTTCAAAGACGGGTTGAACATTCTCGGTCGTAATGTTGGCGCGCCCCGCAAGCCGTTGACTCCCCTAAAGGAGCCTGAGCAAGCTTATCTTCAGACGCTCCTACTAGATCTGATGTCAACATGAAGGGAGGTGATACGAAGTCGGCGTAGAAGTTGGTGTGTGGTCTGCAAGTGATCTACCAAAGGAGGTACAAATCGTGAAGGCAAGAGTAATCTTGATTGCAGTGTTGGTAAGCGCGCTGCTGGCCATGAGTTCAGTTTTCGGGATAGCATCCGCGCTGGATGACATCTTGGCCCGAGGCAAACTCATTGTAGGCACGGACCTAACGAATCCACCGTGGGAATATCGTGACCCGAATACAGGTGAAGCAACCGGCTTTGCCATTGAACTGGCTAGAATGTACGCCGAAGCGCTCGGTGTGGAGCTAGAAGTCAAAGACTACGATTGGTCTGCGCTCCTCCCGGCGCTCGTTGCAAAGAAGATCGACATGTTCGCTGCCAATCTATCACGTACTGTGGCTCGATCGACGAAAATTCTTTATTGCGATGCATATGTAATCGCGCCAGGGGTTGCAGTAGCCAAAGCAGGGAAATTCGAGTCGCTCGAAGAGGTAAATAGCCCGGACGTACTTGTTAACACGACGACTGGCTCTATCTTCGTTGACGTTGCTGAGCAGCTCTTCCCAGAGGCGGAACTGATTACAGTGCCAACTGGGGCAGAGCAGCTTGCAGGGCTGCTGGGTAACAGATACGACGTTACACTGACGGGTAAGTTTCAAGCCCTCGATTGGATGAAGGCACGCCCAGAGCTTGAGATCTTGCCTGGATACCTCATGATGGATTCCTTTGCTTTTGCCGTGCCCTACGACTCCTTCAAGTTGTGGTCCAGTTTCAACGTGTTTCTACGTATGATCAAGCTTGATGGCCAATTCGGCAAGCTTTACGAGGAATGGTTTGGAGCGGAGTGGGATCCGGTAGTCATTGAACACGGGATCTAGATGCGAACTAGCAAAGGGGCCTTTCACTCTGAAGGCCCCTTTGTTTCTCAAGACGGGATGACCACATGGAGTTTAGTTGGCAGCTTGTCCTGAAATGGGGACCCTCAATCCTAAAAAGTCTCACGATCACGGTGGAGATGTTTACTCTTTCTGCATTCCTTGCTCTCGTGGTGGGGACCGTTGTACCCGCGCTGATGCGGCTCGGAATTAGGCCTTTGAACGCTTTGCTCAGGATCTACATCTCGATTTTCAGGAACTCCCCTTTGTTGGTGTTCTTATTCTTTCTCTTTTATGGATTGCCTTTCTTCGGCATCTATATCGCCCCTTTTTGGTGTGGAGTGTTGGGCATCACTTTAAATGAGGGGGCGTTTCTTGCGGAGATCATTCGGGGCGCGATTCAAGGTATCCCCCGAGGCGACTGGGAGGCAGCAGATAGTCTAGGACTAGGTCGTTTTCAAGTTCTCCGATTTGTGGTGGTTCCTCAAGCACTGCGGAATGCGATTCCTGCGATTACTGGGCAACTCTCAATTGTTATGAAAGACACAAGCTTGATGTCTCTAATAACACTGGCAGAGTTGACATATATAGGAAACTTCATTTACAGTCGTACTTTTAACATAACCGGATTGTTTATAGTCGCTATGATTTACGTCGCTCTCTTTGCGGTGCTTAATCTTGCGGCTAGAGTGCTGGAAACTCGCATGCGAATTAGGAGGTAATGAGTGTACGAAATCCCAGTTGGAAGTCTCCTTCGACAACTTGGATTGGGAACGCTTGAAACATTGAAACTCCTCCCCGTGTGCATCGGGCTAACACTTGCCCTTGGAACGCTGATCGGCGCTTTGCATACACTAAGATTGCCGCTGTTGAACCAAATTATAACCGCCTATGTGTTTGTAATGAGAGGAGTACCCCCGCTTATTGTTCTATTGATCGTTTTTTTTGTAGCCAACATTGCTGACGCGTTCTTGGCAGCGATCATTGGATTAAGTCTCTACCACACGGCATATATCTCCGAAGTCGTAAGAGGTGGAATCATGGCGATGCCAAGAGGCCAGTTTGAAGCGGCACACAGTTTGGGATTGAGTACCTTTCAAACTCTACGAAAGGTGATTTTTCCGCAAATATGGTATCAGACCTTACCGTCCATTGCTGGGCAATATATCCTCCTAGCAAAAGACACTTCTCTCGTCTCGGTCGTCGGCATGCAGGACGTCATGAGGATTGGAAAGCAATTAATGCAAGTGACGGCTAATCCCTTTATCGTTTATTTCTTCATCGGCGTCTTCTATTATCTAATCTGTACCTCGCTTCAGCAGGTTTCCATACGCGTTGAAGATGGAATGCGAAAAAGATATGCGAGAGGGGTTACAAGATGAAAGGTGGTGTCTTGGTGGAATTCAAGGACGTAACAAAACGATTTGGCGATTTGCGAGTAATGGACAATTTTAACGCTCAATTCTTCGAGGGGGAAACGCACGTTGTTTGTGGACGAAGCGGTGCAGGGAAAAGCACGATGCTTCGTTGTATTAACTGGTTGGAACCGATTAACAGCGGGAGCATCCTCTTTGAAGGTATCTCTGTGAATGCCAAGACAGCCCGAGAGGTGAGAAAACGAGTGGGCATGGTCTTCCAGCATTTTAACCTGTTCCCTCACCTGACGATACTGAGGAACGCGATTCTCGGTCCAGTCCAAGCCTTGAAGGAATCACCAAGGGAGGTAATCCCAAGAGCCAAAAAGCTCTTTGATCGAGTTGGCCTTACTGATAAGATCGATGCCTATCCAGCGCAACTCTCGGGTGGTCAGAAGCAGCGTGCAGCCATTGTGCGCGCCCTGGCAATGAATCCGGATCTGATCACGTTTGATGAGCCCACTTCTGCGTTGGATCCTGAGATGATTAGCGAGGTTCTCGATGTTATGAAAAAGCTGTCTCAAGAAGGCAGAAGCATGATCGTTGTCTCCCACGAAATGGGATTCGCGAAAGAAGCCGCTGACAGGATTTCCTTCATGGATGAAGGGAAGCTGGTCGAGACGAAGTCTTCAAATGACTTCTTCGAGAATCCTGAGCACGATGGTACTCGTCAGTTCTTGCGGCAAATTCTCCAAGTCTAGGCAGCGAAAGAGGTAAGTGTGCAAACTTACGACCTGATGATTCCTGGCCCTGTAGAACTGGCTCCGGAAGTCCTCGATACTTTAGGTTCCCAGGTGATTGCGCACTATGGCCCCGAGTTTACGCGATTCTATCGTGAAACCATTGACCTGCTCAAGCGCATCTTCCAGACTGCCGGAGACCTCTTCCCCATTGTGGGCAGTGGTTCTGCAGGCCTGGAAGCAGCGATCAGCAGTGTCATTGGTAGAAACGACGAATTTCTGGTCCTGTCCAATGGCTATTTTGGTGAACGAATCGCTGAGATTGGCCAAGCCTATACCTCAAAGGTAAACAAGCTGAACTTCCCACTGACCGAGCAAGTTAGCCCAAAGGTCCTACAGGAAGCAATGGAAAAGAACCGAAATGTGAAGGCTGTCGGGGTTGTCCATTGTGAGACTTCGACTGGGCTTCTGAATCCGGTGGCACAGCTCGCCGAAGTCTGCAAGGAAAAGGGTGTTCTGATCATGGTCGATGCGATCGCCTCTCTGGGGGGTGTGGAGCTGCCAATGGACGAATGGGAAATCGACATTTGTGTCGCCGCTTCGCAGAAATGCCTTGAAAGCCCTCCTGGACTGGCCTTTGTTGGGGTGTCAAAAGACACTTGGCCTGTGTTGGAAGCGACTGCTTCTTCAGGTTGGTACCTAAACCTGAAGAGGGCCAAAGAATATGCAACGAGCCTGGCAGCAGTGCGCCATCCTACCAGTACCACCATGGCCACACCACTAGTCTGTGCTTTGCGAACAGCATTAGAAGGAATCTTGGCAGAGGGCCTTGAGACACGTTTTGCTCGTCATCGTCACATGGCTGAGCTATTGCGTGAGGGCCTTTCAGAACACGGGTTTGAGTTGTTGATCCCCCCTGCGATTGCCTCTCCCACAGTTGTTGCAGCCAAAGGGAGGAAGGATCTCGGCGCTGATCTTCTTGTGAAGTTGCTAAGGGGGGATTATCAAATCCAAATTGGTGGAGGAATTGGAGAATTGGAGGGGAAGATATTCCGTATTGGCAATATGGGACCTAATGCGCAACAAGAGCGAATCGTTCATCTCCTAGAGGCAATCAAGAGGTTGGTACGTGAGCACACCGTTTCCAAATAGGAAGGTACTTGTGGAGAAGCGCAAAGTAGGTATTCTGACCTTCTCAGATGGCCGAAAGTCGGTCCACACGGAGGTCGAATCCATCAACCGGGAGTTTCAGGAGCGTCTTGCAGCAGCGCTGGAAGCGACCGGTGAAGTGGCCCCGGTGACTGGAAGGGAGATTATCTGGACCGCGGAGTTGGCGAGAAACGAGGCGAGGCGGCTGGCAAACGAGGGCTGTGAACTCACCATCTTCAACTTTGCTGTCTGGAGTTTCCCTCATTTAGCAGCGGTGGCTTCTCGCTTTGCGCCGGGCCCTTTCCTCCTTTTTTCCAACATTAACCCCCACTATCCTGGAATGGTGGGGATGCTGGCATCGGCCGGTGCCTTGGACCAGATCGGCGCCCTACATGGACGATTGGTGGGGGACATCCGCGACGGGGTGATTCTGAGGAAAGTTCTGGCCTTCATCCGGGCAGGATCAACTGTTGCCCGTCTTAAAGGTGAGACCTTCGGCCTGTTCGGGGGCCGCCCCATGGGAATGTACACAGCTGTTGCCAACCTCGACCAGTGGATGAGTTCCTTCGGAGTGGATGTCGAGCACATCGATCAGTCAGAGATCATCCGCCGGGCGGGAGAAGCCTCAGAGGATGAGGTTGAGATGGCGTTCGCCTGGCTCACGAACAAGGTGGGGAAGATCCGCTACGACGGCAAACAACTCACGCCGGAAAAGCTTAAGCTTCAGATCCGCAGCTACATTGCGGTCCGCGAGATGATTCAAGAGATGGGCCTGTCCTTTGTAGGGTTCAAAGCACAGCCTGAGCTGACCGATCACTTTGTCACCATGGACGTCACAGAGGCTCTCCTCAACGATCCTTACGACTGGAATGGACCGAAGGAGCCCATCGTAGCTGCTACTGAGGCAGACATGGACGGTGCGCTCACCATGGAGATTCTAAAGCACATCACGGGGGAACCCGTCCTGTTTGCTGACCTTCGGCACTACGATGAGGAACTTGGGGTCTTCGATCTGTGCAACTCAGGGACCCATCCTACCTACTTCGCCGGACACTCCTACGATCCAGATATCAACCTGCCCAAGGTCGAGTTCTATCCTCAAGGGTTCTATTTCCCGGCTGGGGGGGCATCGGTGCGCCACATCGCGGCTCCGGGAAAGGTCACGCTCGCCCGGCTTGCCCGTCGCAACGGCCAGTACTGGCTTGCCATTCTTCCAGGAGAGTTCATAGAGCTCTCACCCGACGAAGCTGAGCGAAAAGCGGCTGCAACGCAAGTCGAGTGGCCGCATGCCTTCACGCGCCTTGAGGTGAGGCCAGAGGAGTTCCTTTCGGAGTATGATTCCAACCACATTCACGCCGTGTATGGCGACTGGGTAGAGGAGCTCATCTGGGTAGCCAAGATGCTTCGGATCCCGTATCGCCTCTTCTCGGACTAGAAATGATGCCAAAGTGTTTAATAGGAGTGGATATCGGCACTCAAGCCACAAAAGGAGTGCTCGTTCGACCAGATGGTATCGTGGTGAGAGCAGCCACGGAAGAATACGGAGTCTTGCATCCTTACCCCCTTTGGGCGGAACAATGGCCAGAGGTTTGGCTGAGAGCAAGCTGCACAGTGATTCAAAGACTAATTCAGGGGGCGGATGGGCACGCAATCGCTGGGGTCTGCATCAGCGGTCTCTACGGAGGGAGTGGCATTCCACTCAATATCAAGATGGAACCGGTGCGGCCCTGCCTTATCTGGATGGATCGCCGCGCAACCAAAGAAGTGGAGTGGATACGGCAGAATGTCGACCTTGACCGTCTATTCTCCATTACGGGAAACTGGGTAGACAGCTACTTCGGTTACACAAAGATTTTGTGGATCAAGAACAAAGAGCCGGAACACTGGAAGAGGATCTTGCTCTTTCTTCCTCCCAACAGCTACGTCAACTTCTGCCTCACCGGCGAGATAGCGATTGACCATTCATCAGCGGGCAACCTTGGCGGTTTGTACGACATCCACACCCATTGCTGGTCAGAAGAGATGGCACAAGTCCTGGGCATTCCTCTCGAACGGATGCCCAAACGGATCGTGGCGTCCAAGGAGGTGATCGGAGAGATCACACAGGAGGGATCGAAGCTCACCGGTCTGACACGAGGGACTCCTGTGCTCGCAGGGGGGGTCGATGCCCCGATGGCCACTTTGGCCGCCGGAGCGCTATCCAGTGGAGATAACGTGGCGATGATGGGGACCTCCACCTGCTGGGGAACCATTCATACTGGCGAGGGGTTTGCCCCTGAACTCGTATCGATGCCTCATGTTACAGGTGAGGGGAAGGAGATCTATACATGGGCGGGCTCGGCGACCTCCGGGGCCTTGGCTCGCTGGTTCCGAGATACCCTCGCGCAGACTGAGATAGAACAAGCCATACAGACGGTGCAGGATGCTTTTCAGCTCCTCGATGAAGCAGCGGAAAAGGTGAGACCGGGCTGCGAGGGTCTCTTGGCTCTGCCGTACTTTATGGGGGAACGGGCTCCTCTTTGGGATCCGCATGCGCGCGGAGCATGGGTAGGCCTCACCCTCTCGCACACTAAAGGGCACCTGTTCCGTGCACTTCTCGAGGCGACTGCTTTCGCCCTCCGCCACGCCATCGAGTTGGGAGAAGCGACGGCACTACCGCTTAAAGAAGAAACTATTGTCGTGGGAGGGGTGGCTAAATCTCATCTCTGGCTCTCCATCCTAGCCGATGTAACCGGTCGCCCCATCCGCACCCTAGCCACCGAGGGGATCGGAGCCCCCCTTGCCGATGCCTTCCTCGTCGGTTTGACGATGGAATTAGTGGATCACTATGAACAGATTCATGAGTGGAGCCACTACAAAGAGCCGATTCTTCCGAACCCAGGGAGACATGCCCTGTATAACCAGTACTATTCGGTATACCGCAGCCTGTACAATGATCTACAGCACGATTTCAATACGTTGGCAAAACTATCCCAAGAATCCAGTAATTGAGAAACGACTCAGGCCGCTTCAACGCCCTGTTCGTCCTTGGCCGCTCGATCGGCTTCATGGGCCACTACTTCGATCAGAAGCGGTTAAAGTCAGGACTCTCTATCGCCACCCGCTCGACGACATCCTCTACGATGTACCAGAGCGGCCGGAGAGGGTTGAGTAGGCAAAGTCAGACTATGAAAACAGCGCAACGCGGCCGGACCGCTTGGTCCGGCCGTTTCGTATGAGTGCAAGAGCAAGATCTAGCACAAGAAATGGCCGATTGTTTTATCAGAAGAGTTATGGGAGTATTGGG
>Ga0315539_1002641_pt1 | contig 12859 bp, 12 predicted proteins | sample SalMarSW160150MG_FD_203097 | JGI IMG/M metagenome (GOLD analysis project Ga0315539, IMG submission 203097) | Salt marsh sediment microbial communities from the Plum Island Ecosystem LTER, Massachusetts, United States - Salt Marsh Sediment SW1601-150 ... | reverse complement strand
TGATGTGGGACTTAAAATCCGCTTCCTGCAAGGGAGTGTGGGTTCGAGTCCCTCCCTCGGCAGTAAACTGACCCCATACAAATTCAAAAATCAGAGACCAAAAATTGAATTTCAATGACAAATGGTAAAGCTCAAAACCCAAACGACGCACCTTTCTGTTATTGCAAGGAGCCCCGATGAATCGGGGCGACGAAGCAATCCCAGTGGAGCTGATCAGAATGGAGATTGCCACGCTTCGCTCGCAATGACAAGAAAAGAAAAGCCCCACAACCACAACTTCCCTGGCATTGAGAGGAGCGAGATCCCTCGCTCGCGCTTCGGAACCGGCTCCGCAATCCCGGAGATTCTTCGCTTCGCTCAGAATGACACTCCTTCCTGTAATTGCGAGGCACAGTAGTGCCGAAGCAATCTCGTGGGGCTGCCCAGGGTTGCCACGCCCGTTTGAGGTACTAGCGATGATGAGAAGGCCAAGGGGCGCACAAGGTAGTACTTTTATGTCATTGACTTATGAAATATTGCGAATTATACTTTTCTATATAGGAGAACAGAGGTAAGGCATGTCAGAAATCGATAAAGAGGTAGAAGCAAAGGAAACCGCCCAAGCAGTAAGCGGCATCGAAAGAGATGAGAGAGAGATGAAATTGGTGGGTGCAATGCTGGAGGCGAATATCGTTGATATTAAACCCCAGCTCGATTTCACGACTGAGCTGGGCTTCGTCTATCCGATCGTTGAGCAGGCAGCAAATGTCAAAGGCAAGGAAGCAGTAGGCATTGTGGAATCCCTGACTGATAAGGACATATTGAAAAGGAGCTTCTTTGATAGGCTCCTCCGTTGTCCACGGTGTCAGTCAATCAATTTAAGACCAAGTACCCACTGCCCCTCATGCGGTTCAGGAGATGTTGTCCGGGGCAGAATCCTTGAGCACGTGGCCTGCGGGTATGTCGGCGTTGAAGACGAATATACGACCGGCGGTAGATATATATGCCCCAGGTGTAAACTGGAGCTGCGAACCCTGGGCAACGACTACCGGAGCCGGGGGGTGCTGCGCAAGTGCCGTGATTGCAGCGAGATATTTAATGTGCCGCTAATAAAGTGGCGCTGCCTGAAATGTTCCTCGCTTGCAGATGAGGATGAGATCAAAGAGATAAATGTCTACGCGTATAGCCTTGACGAATCAAAGAGGAACTGGCTGGAATTTGAACTTCAGCCTAAAGTACAGTTCCTTGAATTCTTGAGGCGGCACGGCTACAAAATAACGGCAAATGCCAGAGTGAAGGGAAGATCGGGGGCAGAACACAGCATAGACATGCTAGCTACCAGGGATGACGGCGTCATTACTCATAATATAGCTATCGGGGTTGAGATTTCCCGAGATAAGATACGACTGGATAGGATAATGGATTTTGATGTCAAAGCTTTCGATAGCGGCATTCACGACAAAGTACTGATCATTATCCCTGCGCTGGGCGAAGAGGCGGCAAAATTTGCTAGCTACCATGGGATAAAGGTGTTTGAACCTAAGGATTTACAGGTATTGCTGACTAGCGGTCCCCAGCCAGGGCCGGAAAGAGTGAGGGAGACCTTTGAATTTAAGGCCAAATCACAGCTTATACAGTACCTGCAGAAACAGGGCTACAGAGTAAAGGAAAATGCTGAAGTCAAAGGGCGGTCTGGCGCTGGCCATAAGATAGATATACTCGCTACCAAGGATGAGGGCATCATTACTCATCGTGTTGCTATTGGTACGGAAGTGGATGAAAAGCCGATGGGATTGGATCGGGTATTTGACTTCGACGACAGGGCTTATGATGCCGGTATTATGGACAAGGTCCTTATTGCTGTTCCCGGACTTACCAGGGAAGCTGCGCAGTTTGCTCAGCGCCAGGGAATAAGGGTCTTTGAGGTCGGGCAACTGGAGCCACCTGAAAAGGGAAAACCTAAAGACTAGTTTCTAAATCCCAGCCCTGAAGGGGAAACTCTAAGTTCCAAGCATCGAATCCCAAATCCCGCATGCCGATTTACTCGAGCATCCCCGACAATATCGGGACAAAGTTGGGACAATATCAAATGATAAAGCCCAAATACCAAATAAAGCTCAAAATCCCAATGACAAAAAAGAGTAGTTTTGGCATTTAAGCATTTGGATTTGTTTGGAGCAGTGATGCCCACCCCGTCATTGGGAGGAGTGGGATTCCTCTCTTATGATTCGGAACAGGCTTCGCAATCTCAACCCTCCATCTGTCGTTGCGAGGGGCGAAAGCCCGGAAGCAATCCCCGGGGGCAATAGAGATTGCCGCGCACCTTTCAGGTGATCGCAATGACACGTGGTGTGTCGTTGCGGGAGGCGAGCTTCCTCGCTTAAGCTTCGGAACAGGCTCCGCAATCTCGGTGTCACCTTTTTTGTCATTGCGAGGAGTCCCGATAAATTTGAATTGATCGCGACCAAGCAGTCTTCTGCGGGGAAGGAGAGAGGTTGATGATTGGCCTGGGTCTTCTCTTGATGGTTGAGGCCAAGACCCACCAAAAGTACTATAAAGGCGAGGGTTTTCCCCCTTTTTAGCGACTAATTGTATTGAAAGGGTAATGGTGCATTAGGACTATGAGAATGATGGATAATTCTGCCAATGATGAAGAGCAATTAGCAATCCCTGAGAAAGAGATCAGCTTACCAAGGCACGACAGTGCCAAATTAGTGTCAGTGGAGCCACGCGATTATGGCGCTTTGCTCGCAATGACACGACCCCTCGTGATTTCGAAGGACGGCGCCCTGTCGTTGGGGATGGGAGATTGCCGTGCGGAATTTGCCTTGAGGAAAGGCGAAATTCTTTGCCCTGACAGCTCTGGGCGAAGGGTGAGAGAAGATGGTGGGCTCGCAACGACGAGAGAAGGGGCACGGACAGGCCCTGCCCCTGAAGGTGGATATGATGTGCCGGAGGAGTCTATCTTCGCCCTACATCGAAGGCGTTTGAATTTGAAAATTAGAATTCATTTAGGTATGTCCTGAGCTCGCTAAAGGGTAAGAGCGAAGAGACAGAACCCCCAAGCACCGAATCCCGAATCCCGCATGCCGATTTACTCGAGCATTCCCGACAATATCGGGACAAAGTTGGGACAATATCAAATAACAAAGCCCAAATACCAAATAAAGCTCAAAATCCCAATGACAAAAAAGAGTAGTTTTGGCATTTAAGCATTTGGATTTGTTTGGAGCAGTGATGCCCACCCCGTCATTGAGAGGAGCGGGATTCCTCGCTTACGCTTCGGAATAGGATCCGCAATCTCGGCGATTCTTCGCTGCGCTCAGAATGACAAAGAGGGAGATCGCTCGCAATGAATCGTTGAGTGAGCAACACCCTTATCTGCCCGACCTAGCACCTAGAATTTCGGGGCGAGCCCGGCCTGTTTGCATAGCTCGTTGGCAGTTATTCTATCAAACGAGCGGTGTCTCTTAATGGGTATTATCTTAGTGCCGTTTGTGTAGATGGAGTGCTTGCTTCCTTCACGCAACAAGTAAAAGCCGTTCGTTTCGAGGTATTTCACAAGCTCTATACGCTTGACTGACAAGCTACGCCTCTATAAGCATCTGCTCTACTAGGTCCCCTCCAGGTGGGATTTCTTTGCCCACCTGCCTGTATGCCTCCATCATCTCCTGCAGGGCATCCCTGAGCATCTCTCTACATTGCTCAATGGTTTTACCCTCAGTAATCACCTCAGGCCACTCAACAACCTGCCCCATGTAGCCGGAGCTTATTTTGGTATATTTCGCAGTATAGGTTCTAACCACTGAAGGATCACCTCATAACAAATCATCATGATAATTATAGCAGTTTTCGACTGTCGAATAAACCAGTGCATTGTGACGCGCCGCCTGTCGTTGCGAGGGGCGAAAGCACGGAAGCAATCCCCGGGGGTAATAGAGATTGCCACGCCCCGACAAGTCGGGGCTCGCAATGACGAAAAAAGGAAAGGGCTCGCAATGACACATCCACCCCGTCGTTGCGAGGGGCGAAAGCCCCGAAGCAATTGCGGTTTGCCCCCTTTTTTGTCATTGCGAGGAGTCCCGATAAACTTGAATTGATCGCGACCAAGCAGTCTTCTGCGGGGAAGGAGAGAGGTTGATGATTGCCTGTGTCTTCTTTTGATGGTTGAGGTCAAGACCCACCAAAGGTACTATAAAGGCGAGGGATTTCCCCCTTTTTAGCGACTAATTGTATTGAAAGGATAATGGTGCATTAGAACTATGAGAATGATGAATAATTCTGCCGATGATGAAGAGCAATTAGCAACCCCGGAGAAGGAGATGAACTTGTTAAGGCACGACAGTGCCAAATCAGTGTCAGTGGAGCCACGCGATTATGGCGCTTTGCTCGCAATGACACGCCCCCACCCCGTCGTTGCGAGGGGCGAAAGCCCCGAAGCAATCTCGATATCACCCCCTTTGTCACTACTAGGCATGGCGGTGCCGAAGCAATCAAGGTGGGGGGTAAGGGATTGCCACGCTTCGTTCGCAATAACGCCCGTAATGAGGCAGGATAATACTATATTCCCATTACTAATGGGTGATTGACGACTGAAGGGACTGCACTATACTATATACAGTATATATAAACAACTGGAGAAGCGAATGTTTTCACCTTTTGGCGACTATATGTGTGAAAATTGACTACCGGAGCTGAATCCAGGAAAATCAACAGAAGGAGGTGATAAGAAGTTCTAATATAGTATAATGATAAATCAAGAGATTGGAGCTAAGCTCCCAAAAAATCTAAAGAAAGGAGGTAAAAAAGCATGAAAATGTTGCATCGTGGAGAAAAGGGTTTCACCCTGATTGAGTTACTGGTGGTGATTGCCATCCTGGGCGTAATCGCAGCCGTGGTGGCGCTTAACGTCACCGGCTTCTTCGGCCGGGGGACCCTGCAGGCAGCCAACACCGAGCTGCACCAGGCCCAGACGGCTATCGTATCCGCTATGGCGGACTGCGAAAGCGGCGAAGTTACAGCCTCTACTAACTGGAGTGGTCAAGAGAACTATGTAAAAGCTTTTTGCGCCAATGCCACAGGAGGTGGTCCTGGTGACGCGTCTCATTATTGCTACGGACCATTCAGGGCACAGTACACAGTCACGACAGACGGTACTATAACGTCTGGCTTCTGTAATTACACAGGTGGCTGGGGCACTAGCATTGTATGGGACACCGCGTTCCAGAACTGGAAGGCAGCCCCGTAATCCTCAATTTCACGACCGAAGCTGAAGCCTGGCAGCGAAGGTGACTTCGCCGCCAGGCTCTATTTTTAGCGAGGCTTCTTTTTTACTCTCTCCGCCAATGTCACCCTCACCTCAATCCTCTCCCGTCAAGGGAGAGGAAGCCACTAACATATTGAGGAAATACTGAATCCCAAGCCCGGAAGGGAAATCCCAAATCGCAAACAATGTCAAATAACAAAGCCCAAATGCCAAATGATGCGCCCTTCTGTCGTTGCGAGGAGTCCCGATGAATCGGGACGACGAAGCAATCTCGCGGAGGAGTTACAGAGCGTGGACAATGCCACGCCCCGACAAATCGGGGCTCGCAATGACACTCCGACAATGTCATTGAGACGGGCGAGCTTCCTCGCTTACGCTTCGGAACAGGCTACGTAATCTCTGATACAATAACGATGGTGAGTAGGCAATACTATGTTTACGTAATGACCAACAATAGGAACACTGTGCTTTACGTAGGCGTCACAAACGATCTAATAAGAAGAGTCTATGAGCACAAGGAAAAGCTAGCTGACGGATTCACAAAGAAATACAACGTCGTCAAGCTCGTATATTATGAGGTTTTTGATGATATAGAAAATGCCATTTTAAGGGAGAAGCAGATAAAAGCTGGCTCGAGGCATAAGAAGGTCCGGTTAATAAATGATACGAATAGAGAATGGCGTGACCTGTACGATGAACTATGAGATTGCCGCGCTTCGCTCGCAATGACACCCCAACCCTGTCATTGCGAGGCTGACGCAGTCAGCCGAAGCAATCTCGCGGAGGAGTTACAGAGCGTGGACAATGCCACGCACCTTCACTTTGTGAAAGACTCACAATGACACAAAAGAAAAGGCTCGCAATGACACTCCGACAATGTCATTGAGAGGGGCGAGCTTCATCGCTTATGCTTCGGAACAGGCTCCGCAATCTCTGGTACAATGGAGGTGGTGAGTAGGCAATATTATGTTTACATAATGACCAGCAGCAGGAATACTGTACTTTACGTAGGCGTCACCAATGATCTAATAAGAAGAGTCTAAGAGCACAAGGAAAAGCTAGCTAACGGATTCACAAAGAAATACAATATCACTAGGCTCGTATATTACGAGATTTTTGAGGATACAGAAAATGCCATTCTAAGGGAGAAGCAGATAAAAGCTGGCTCGAGGCAGAAGAAGGTCCAGTTAATAAATGGTATGAACAGAGAATGGCGTGACTTGTACGATGAACTATGAGATTGCCACGCTTCGCTCGCAATGACACCTCAACCCTGTCATTGCGAGGCTGACACAGTCAGCCGAAGCAATCTCGGTTGTGAAGCCTGGGGATTGCCATGCACCCTTCGGGTGCTCGCAATGACGAAAAAAGGAAAGGGCTCGCAATGACACTCGCCCTTTTGTCTTTGCGAGGCACGACAGTGCCGAAGCAATCTCAGTGGATGGATGCTGGGGATTGCCGCGCTTCGCTCGCAATGACACCTCAACCCTGTCATTGCGAGGCTGACACAGTCAGCCGAAGCAATCTCGTGGAGGGGTGATGATATTGATGGCCAACATCCGGGCTCATGGCTGATTGCTTTTCAACTGTGGCTGAATGAAGCGAGGTCGTGTTATCCCGTTGAAGTGACCATCACCTTGCCCATGAGCTTTTCCACTTCCTTCTGGTCGTTGCAGAACTCAAGCACGGTTTTGGAAGTGATGGTCTTATTAAGATAGAGGCTGACCAGGGCCTCGTCAAGCGTAATCATTCCTATGTCGCGGTGGGTGCGGATTACATTGGGCAGCTGGTAGATCTTGCCGTCGCGGATCAGTGCCTTCACCGGCGGATTACCGAGCATGATTTCTACGGCGGCTATCCTTCCGGAGCCATCAGCCCTGGGCACGAGCGTCTGGCACAGGACACCGACAAGCAGAGAAGCCAGACGTGATTGTGCTAGATGTCGCTGATGAGGTGGAAACAGGTCTATTATTCTCTCCATTGCCTGAGTAGCGCTGGGCGCATGACCCGTAGTTAATATGAAGTGGCCGGTCTCAGCTACGGTAAGGACAGCGTCGGCGGTATCCGGATCCCTCATCTCCCCGACCAGAATCACATCCGGGTCCTGCCTTAAGATATGCTTCAGGGCATTGGCAAATGATAGGGTATCGGTGCCTAGCTGACGTTGGGTCACAGCACATTTAATGCTGGGGTAAACATATTCTATGGGGTCTTCAACGGTAACCACATGGCGAGTATCATGAGTATTCAAGTGCTGAATCATAGCTGCCATGGTGGTAGTTTTACCACTGCCGGTAGGTCCAGTAACTACTACCAGTCCTCTCTGCTTCAGGGCAAGCTCTCTACATATCGCGGGCAACTCCAGCTCATCTATGGTGGGGATTTTTGGTGGCAGCAGTCGCACGGCAAGGCTGATAGACCCGCGCTGCTGAGCGGCATTGCAGCGCAGACGACCGATATCCGGTAACGTATAGCCAAAATCAAGCTCCAGATGGCGGTGGAATTGTTCCCTCTCCTGAGGTGTGGTTAGCTGGAGAAAAGCTTCGTTTATATCCTCAGCAGTTAATGTAGCTACACCGTCTGCCGCTACTAGGTGGCCGTCGATGCGGAACGTTGCCGGGCTGCCAACAACCATATGCAAATCGCTGGCCCGCCTTGAGTTACCTGCCCTAAGCAATGAAAAAATATCCATATCTTTCCCCTTCTTTGCCGCTCATCGAGCCCTTTCCCCTTTGTCACTCTGAGCCCCGACAAGTCGGGGCGAAGAATCTCACCTTCGCTGATTCATAATATATTTAAGTATATTTATCATATAGTCTAAGCCCACTTCCTTCTTGCTGTCAATACCCCGTTAGTAATAGCGATAAAGTCCTAGCTAGCTTATGAGGCATTGGGCCGATTTAACCCGGAGCGATGCAACGATACCGGTGGCAAAAATCCAAATGTCAAAATCCAAATGACAAACAAACTTAAATGTCAAAATCCAAATGACAATTCAAATCCAAATCGCTCGAATACCAAAACTACTTCTTTTTATCATTTGTCATTGCCCCGAAGAAACCCAAATGTCAAAATCCAAATGACAATTGAAATCCAAATGATTAAATGCCGAGACTACTTCTTAGGCAAAAGAATAGAAGAAAATATCAAACTAAGCTCTTGGGCTTCCCTCAATAACTTCTGGCACTCATCTCGCCTATTGGGATTTGCCTTGGCAATCATTCTGAGCCAGTGCCTTGTCTCCTTTGACTCTTTTTTGCAGATAGAAATTTTATATTGGAAATCTTTCTTGGATTGTGCTCCATCTGCTTCCATGTAGTTTGCCCCGATACTGGTTCCTGCTCTTACTGTTTGACTGATAAGTGGATTATTGACAGGGTCTTTAGGGAGAGTCTTTACAAGTTCAATAATTGCTTCACCGAATTGGGCAGTTCGTTCTTCAAGGTCGTATTTCTTTTTGTCATTGGGATTTTGGGCTTTATTTGACATTTGAGCTTTGTCATTTGTCATTGTTTAGGATTTGGTGCCTGGATTTATCCCTCTGCAGATAACTCTATTTCGTTAACGAAAAAGTAAATCCCGTGCCACCGCCGGTGATAGAATCAATCCAAACGCTCGAGAATCTAAGGTTATTTGTTGCATCTCTTGAGGTTCTCAAAGCCCGGGCATACCCGAAAATATCATCCACATCCGGAGCCGATCCAGTCACTTTTACCGAACTGCCTCCATAACTGACGGTTCCCAAGCTTACCTTCCCTTCCGCGAGTCTATGGATTTCGCGCAAGTCTTCGAGCATCACTGCACGAGCCCGCTGCAAAGCGATGAGTCTATTATGAAGCACATCGGCAGCACCTTTTGTCGAGTCAACCTGCGCTCTCAATTGCGTTACCTCACTCTGCTGCTGGACAACGCGGCTTTCAGCAATTGTTACCTGAGAACTTAACGTCTCAATATTAGCGCGATTCTGGAGTACAAAAATTCCCATCAAGATAACCAAGCCGATGCCAACTGCGATACCGACAGGGATAACTACTCGCGCTACAGAGAAATGTTCGGGCAAATAGGCCTCGGGCAGGGCATTAAAATTCACCAATGAGAAGTTGGCTTCTTCCTTTTCCGGCAGCAATTCCTTGAGAGCTAACCCGATATTGACCATAAATTCGTTGGAGCTGAAGCCCTCGGGAGGTTCCACTGGCGGGAGCAAGAGTGACACCGAGTAGGCCCCACCAACCACTGACTCCCAGGTTTTTGGTGCTTCTGCCAGGTCGCCGCAGACAAAAACGGGCACAGATGAATCCAACTGCCTTTCCATGTGGGTGGAATTATAGAAGGCAACAGTCCTGTTGAACTCTTCGGCGATAAACGGCAGTTTTTCCTCCAGAGATTCAGCCTCGCTGGGCAGGGATAACGTGCGGATTAACTGGGGGATCCTATCTGTCATAACCATGATATCAAGGTGCGCCAGCCTGGCATTCACAATAATTGCCCGTGGCTCATCCGGGATCCGGCACAAGGCCAGAGGAGCCAGGTCCATAGCGTACGGCTTAACGCCGGCCTTACGGAGTGTTCTGACCAGGGCATCAACCAGATTGCGGGGGAAGGTGGCCAGGAAAACATGACTTTCCCCCTTGGGGGTAGGAAGGAGTTGATATGAGAAGTAGACCTCTTCTAAAGGTTTTGGTATTGCTCTCTGTGCCTCGCGCCTTACCGCCTCGGGTAGTATCTCTTCCGGCAATTCGGGCAGGGTTACAACACGATACAGGGAATCGAGTCCAGTCAAACCGATGATAACCTTATTCATCTTTGCCTTTTCCTGCTTGAATAGCTCTTTCACCTGGTCGGCTACTTGGTCTTCGTCGACAATTAGGCCCTCGCTGACCAGGCCCGGTTCCAGTGGCGAGCTAGCCCACTTCTCTATTTGCCCGCCCTTCATTACCAGCACGTTGATGGCGGTATCTCTAATGAATAAGGTCGTAACTCTCTTCGCCATGTTTATTTACCTTTGATGGATATAGATGGTTATGGAGATTGTTGCCCCTCCACCCCCGACATTCAGATTTACTGAATTCACGCTGGTGCTGGCAAACCTGTCATCAGTATTTATAATGTCGATGAACTCAAGTATGTCAGCCACTGAACCACTGACAGGTAATGAGAGAGAGACTTGTGTGCTACTCGGTCTCGGAAAGCTGAGCGAACCTAAGGTCAAGTTACAATCGTCAATAATCTCGAATATATGTTCACCGTATTCAATACTATGTACTTCTTGCGGATATTCCGCCTGGCTGGTATTAAGTAATGATTCGGCTTGGGCCAGTTCATCTTCCAGGTCTCCCTTTTGAGCCGTGAGCACGGTCGAGAGAACCGTAGCTGAGTCCACCCGCTCATTCAACTCTTGCTGTTCTCTAGCCTGCTGGAAGTAAACCGTGAGCACGATGCAGAGGAGAGCAACAATAATGCCGGCTCCTACAATCAGACCGATCTTCTTGCTTAGCTCCATAGACTACACCGATTCCTCGCAATATACCATCATCTAAAAAGTCTGTCTAGTAGTTCCCTTCAAATGTTTGCCTTTTCAATATTCTTATGTGGCATTCCTATGCCCCCACAGCTAAATTCCAAATTCCAAATAACAAATGAAATCCAAATGATTGAATGCCAAAACTAGTTCTTCTTCTCATTTGGGTCTTGAACTTTGTCATTGATTTGACATTTGAGCTTTGACATTTGTCATTATTTGGAAGTACGGCTCCTATTGCGGGTTAACCTCCCACGTAGCAATGTCGCAAAGTGAGCCAATTCCAGCAATAGTTGGGAAGTTGAGCCCAGCACCGGAGGGGTCAACCCACCTAGCCTTACCATTTTGGATATAAACTTCAGCGAGCCCGGCTAAAGTACCGTAAAAATCACCATTGGGCTGCATATGTGTTTCCCCTCGTATGGACAGCACAAAGATATGATCGGTATCGCTACAGTCCAAATTCGGCTTAAACTGAATACCACCAACGGCAATAACGCATCCCGAGCCTGTCAGAGTGCATTTACCCCCAATACGCAGAGCCCACTTTTCTGGGGGGGGATTGCAGGGGTCGTCTTCCGGAGCGGCTCCGGTATCGTCTTCAACAAATATCGTCTGCCCGTTAAGATTGAGGGTGAAATTCTGGTCGGTTGTTCCAATCAAGGTTTCGCCGGTGATATATATGGTCCCATTAAGTGTCACTGTCAAACCCGCGGTTCCAGTGTTTTTTATTGCCAGCGTTCCATCTCTATAGAGCGGGCCAAACTCAGCGTAGTCTTTGACATCCAAACTATCAAAAGTATAAGGGATCTCATCCTCTACATCCTCCCAATACACGTCGGAGATCACCTCGGCTGTAGGCCAGTCGCCGGTGTAGTTTCCCACCGGGCCGTGTTCCTCTCCTTCTGGGGGATTAACTTGAGATGGACCCTGTAGGGTATAATCACATGGACTGGTTATTACGTTATTTCCGATGCCAGAATAATCAGCAGTTATGATGGTACGCGTAACATAAGCCTCTACTTCGGTTTGGCTGCCATTGCCAGTAGCTATTGATTCGACCTGATAAGTCAGATTATTCACATATGTTATAGTAACCTCCACGCTTTTACCATTAACATCGGCTATACTGTAGCACCAGGACTCCGGGTCTCCCCCTCCACAGGGGGGCCCCGGCAATTCTTCTACCTGATCATTTATCTTCCAAATAGCATCCTCCACACCGGCATCGGCGGCATAAAGCTCATCCATCTTCTTCTCATAGACTTGCCCGGCAAGCAACCCGGTGCTCATCAAGCCCAGCAGGGGAGTTAGGATGAGCCCACCGACAACGAGCAGGATGAGAGTCAGCACCATTGCATTTCCATGTTCATCTCTTATTATTCTCTTCACGACAGCTTTCATAAATTCACCTCCCCCTTATACTAGATACCAGTATATCGCAATCCTCTGCTGCGTCAATCACCCATCAGTAATAGGAAGATAGTATCGCACCCGTCACCCTCTTCCCACATGCCCCGTAAACCCAAATGCCAAAATCCAAATGACAAAGGCACATAGAAGTCGGGAGTCATCAGCTGGTAGGGAATCTTCTGAATGCTGAAATCTGACTACTTGTTACTAGTTATAATATTTGGTGCTTGGGACTTGGGATTTGCCCGCAGCACCCAGGATACAGAATCTTCGAGATTATTGTAGTGCGACCCTTCAGGGTCGTGCGGCACGAGGCTAAAGCCTCGAACTACATCATTCGCTTGTGGGGACTTCCTCTCGCTCGAAGGGAGAGGGTTAAGGTGAAGGTGAACTTGCTCCTTTCTCGGGTTCTCGCCGGACAGGTGGGACATGAGATGCCCCGATTTGTCGAGGCGCGGCAATCTCATTGGCTAAATTCCAAAATTCAAAATCCAAGATCCCCATAAATCCAAATATCAAAACTCCAAGCTCCAAGCTCTAAACTGCTTTGAGTATAGGTGCTTGGGACTTGGGATTTGCCCGCAGCACCCAGGATACAGAATCTTCGAGATTATTGTAGTGCGACCCTTCAGGGTCGTGCGGCACGAGGCTAAAGCCTCGAACTACATCATTCGCTTGTGGGG